>Ga0065721_10000626_pt1 | contig 163987 bp, 144 predicted proteins | sample Mesricmetagenome_FD_59108 | JGI IMG/M metagenome (GOLD analysis project Ga0065721, IMG submission 59108) | Mesophilic microbial community from rice straw/compost enrichment Sample: eDNA_1 v2 (version 2) | ecosystem: Engineered > Solid waste > Grass > Composting > Bioreactor | place: USA...
AGATGGTGATGGAGAAGAGTGGTTTTCTCTATGTGTATACCAGCAATGAAACAGAACAGGATGTGCTCTTTGATAATGTTACGGTACTGTCGGCAAGTGGGCCTTTGTTGGAGGAGACACATTATTATCCATACGGCCTTACAATGGTGGGCATTAGTAATAATGTGCTGAAAGGGACGAATTATCGCGAGAATAGGTTCAAATATAATGGGAAGGAGCTACAAAGTAAGGAATTCGGAGATGGCTCAGGCCTGGAATGGTATGATTATGGAGCGAGGATGTATGATGGGCAAATAGGACGATGGAATATGCAAGATCCTATGACTGATAAAAGGTCGTGGCTTTCTCCATATAATTTCGTACAAAATGACCCGATAAGCAGGCTTGATCCAACCGGGGAGTTAGATACGAGATACGAGGATGAAGACGGTGTTTTGTTGGGAGAAACCAATGATGGTAATGATGCTACCGTTACAATTGCGAATGAGAATAAAGATAAGTTTGTTCAAGAGTTTAATTCTCTTAATAACAATACGGATGCTCAAAACAGTCAGGCAACTAATGAATATTGGATACAAGAGTATGGTGTAGAGCTGAGCGCTAACGAAGGAGACAAAGTTCCGACATGGGCGGCCAAAGCGATTGATCCTACCGGGGTGGCATTATCATCGGCAGGATTATTAGTGTCCAGTACTGATCAATATCTCAAAGGGGCCACTTTCCGGCTTTTCAATAAGAAAGGCACCAACTTTAGCCCAAAACTTTATAAAAGCGGATGGAAGGGAGGAAGCGCAGGTCAGATCAAAACATACAATACTAAATATGCTAATATTGGCCTTACTTGGCTTGGCCGAACATTAGGAGCTTACAATGCTTTTATGATTTATCAGCAAGCACAAAATGGTGAGATCACAACAGCACAGCATGTGATCGAACAGGCCTCCAATGCTTATTCGACCTTTGGAGGTGTGCCAGGCGCTGCTTGGGGAGTAGGCTGGGAAATCGGGCGTGTGATCACGCAGATACCCGGATATCATGAAAACGTTCGTGTTCCGTTACAAAAGTTTTTTGGAGTTCATACTGAAGATTAATAAAAATGATATTTAAAGTTTATTATTATTGTTACTATCTGTTATACAGCCGGGTAATTCCTGATCTGACGCCATATTCAACAGCTGTATTTGTTTTTGGGGTATTGCTATCATTTTTAGTAAATGGTATTGTTGATGTTATAAGTATTTTATTATTCTGTCAGGGAATAGGTTTATACCCAATGGTAGGGATCGCAGTTTTGTCGTTGATTACGAGTTATTTGTTATGTGTCAAGTATGGTAAAGGGAGGAAAATTGTTTCGGAGAAGCCTCTTTTTTTTGGGAGTCATCGGCTTAGTATGACAATTGTTCTGGTAAGCTCGTTAGCAATTATCTCCTGGCTTTTCTGGGGGCCTATTTATACCCGGAACCTTCTTGAAAAGTGCCGATAAATAATAGAGAACTGACAACAAGGTTATAAGTAAAGCAAGCCTCGTCGATCGCCGGGGCTTGGTTTATTTAGAGAAAGCCCTTTAAGTTTGCGGCTCGTGCTTATCCCAAAATGCACTACCTTTGAATTGTATAAGCTTATCTGAGAAGTTCAACGGTAAACCAGGTGCATATGAATAAGAGCATACCCACGGAAAGCCTGCTGCAGTACTACGAAAGAACAGGGATGCACATCCCGCAGGACCTGCTGCAGGGCGGGCAAGGCAAAGGTCATTTTAACGCCAAAACGGCGCAGTGTCCCTTGCCTAAATCACCCTTTAACCGCAGGGACTATTACAGGATCTGCCTCAGCAGTACCGGTATTGATAATACCAGCGGTATCCTGGTATACAATGACCGCGAAATACATTTAGATCGGCCCAGCCTGGTGTTAACGCATCCCAACGTACCGGCATCCATTGAGATTACCGCCGGCCCCGGTGTACCGTCACTATTGCTTTTTCAATAAACCCTTCATTGAAGGGCATATTTCTCCAGACATACAATATGCCTGCTCCCTGTTTAATCCTGCCGTGCATCCTGTCATAAATTTATCTCCGGAAGAAAGTGAACGCCTGAGCAGATACTTTAAGGAAATGCAGACGCTGCAGGATTCAACTTATCCTTTTAAATGGGATATGATCCGCAATATGTTGCAGCTCCTGATCCATGAAGCCATCCGCCTGCAACAACAGCAGCTGTCAAAGCCGCCTGTCATCCAGGATCGCCTGGTGAATTCCTTTTTCACTTTGCTGAACAAACAATTCCCGGTCGATTCTCCCCGCAATGCACTGAAACTACTGATGCCTTCTCATTTTGCAGACCAGCTGCATGTGCATGTAAACCATCTTAACAGCGTAATAAAAAAGTATACCGGTAAAACAACGCGCGCTATCATCCAGGAACGTATCATTTCAGAGGCAAAAGCCCTGCTGAGAAACACAGACTGGAATATCGCGGAGATTGCCTATGCGCTTGGGTTTGAATACCCGTCACACTTCAACAAGTTCTTTAAACAATTTACCGGGCTTGCACCCATGGAATTCAGGCTGGCCGGTGATCCGGCCTACCGCCTTTGATTTGTATAAGCATACCTTTGAACCGTATAATTCTCCCGGCGCGGGCTTGGATATCTTTGCAGCTTCACCAACTAAGCGTTTGACAGATGAAAAGAATCAGGACATCCATGATCGGAACAAACACAATTGTTGCTTTGGGTTTGATCCCCCTTTCCGGGTTTGCCATGGATATATTTATTCCATCATTACCGGATATGGCGGAAAAACTACAGGCTGCGCCATCAGCTATCCAACTCACCCTTTCGCTATTCATTATCAGTTACGGCATCTCACAACTGCTCGTGGGCGGATTGATCGATACCTTTGGCCGTTATTGGCCCAACCTGGTATCATTGCTGGTATTCAGCGCGGCCAGTTTCGTGATTGCCTATTCGTCTGATCTGCAGGTTATTTATGCCATGAGGATCGTGCACGGTTTGACGGTTGCCGTCATCGTAGTGAGTAAGCGCTCCTTTTTTATTGACATGTTCACCGGAGAACGATTGAAAAAATATACCAGCCTGTTTTCTGTTATATGGGCCATTGCGCCTATTGTGGCGCCTTTCCTGGGAGGATTTTTTCAAACAAGCTGGGGCTGGTCCTCCAACTTTATCTTCCTGGGTTGTTTTGGTCTGTGCTTCTTCTTCATTGAGCTGCTGATAGGCGGAGAATCCCTGAAGGAAGCACAGCCATTCAATGCACGTGTGATCCTGAACACGTATGGCAGTATGGTCAGAACACCGGATTTTACTTCAGGCATGATCATACTCGGACTCACTTATGCCATGGTATTGTTATATGGAATGTGCAGCCCCTTCCTCATCGAAAACCAGCTGCACCTGGATGCAACGGTAACAGGATATTGTTCACTCTTCTCGGGTGTGTCAGTGATGATTGGCAGCTCCCTGTCAAGGATGATGATACAACGGCCTTTCCTCAGGAAACTGTTACTGGCCTGCGGTCTGCAGCTGGTAACCGTGGCAGTATTGATACCGCTGACAATCTATTATCACAGCTTATGGACACTGCTGTTGTATGTATTCCTGCTGCACAGCGCAGGCGGATTTATTTTCAATAACCTGATGTCCTATTGCCTCATCCGCTTTCCGCAATATGCAGGAAAGGCCAGCGGACTGGTTGGCGGCGGATTTGGCATTATAACATCTGTTTTCAGCTCGCTGCTGGTAAATACCGTGAACATCACCAACCAGGCCATGCTGGGGATTGCTTACACCGTATTAGCTATCCTGATATTACTGTTACTGGTAAAAACAAAATGGAAAGGTGCAGAACGCCCCGCCTTTAACCCTGCCCTTCAAACAAACACTAATCACAAATCGCCAACAACTAACAGCTAACAGCTCCTCATATCATCTTCCCCAGCTCTCGCGGTCCAGGCTTCTGAACTGTATGGCCTCCGCGATATTCTCCTGCTGGATATGCTCACTGCCTTCCAGGTCTGCAATGGTGCGGCTTACCTTCAGTATCCGGTCATAAGCCCTGGCAGACAGTTTCAGCTTACTGATGGCGTTCTTCAGCAATGTGCCGCACTGGTTGTCCAGCCGGCACATTTGTTTTAGCAGCTTGCTGTTCATCTGCGCATTACAGTAAATTCCTTCGTATACTGCAAACCGTTGTGCCTGTATTTCCCTGGCCCGCATCACCCGCTGTCTCACCACATCGCTGGATTCTGGCTGCTCCTGTGAATGCAGGGCGGTAAAAGATACCGGCGTTACCTGAACGTGAAGGTCTATACGATCTAACAGCGGGCCGGATACCCGGTTCAGGTATTTCTGCACCATGCCCGGTGCACAGGAGCACTCCCTCGATGGATGATTGTAGAAGCCACAAGGACATGGATTCATAGCAGCAATCAGGGTAAAACTTGCTGGGAATTCAACCGCTATCCTCGCGCGTGAGATGGTCACCTTCCGTTCTTCAATAGGCTGCCGCATTACTTCCAGCGCTTTTCGTTTAAACTCCGGCAGTTCATCCAGGAACAGTACGCCGTTGTGCGCCAGTGAGATTTCCCCTGGTTGTGGAATGGAGCCTCCGCCCACCAACGCGGTATCACTGATGGTATGATGCGGATCACGGAAGGGGCGCCGGGCTATCAGCGAAGCATGCTCCGGCAGCTTGCCCGCAACAGAATGGATCTTGGTGGTTTCCAGCGCTTCGTGCAGGCTTAAGGGTGGGAGGATAGTGGCGAGTCTCTTTGCCAGCATTGTTTTACCAGCACCCGGCGGCCCGATCATGAGGGCATTATGTCCGCCGGCGGCCGCTATTTCCATGGCCCGTTTCACCGTGTACTGCCCTTTAACATCGCTGAAGTCTACGTCAAAATCTCTTTGCGCCATCATGAACTCCTGCCGCGTATCTACGTGTACTTGTTGCAGTGAGCCGGGGTTCTGCAAAAAACCGATCACCTCACGGATGTGCGATACGCCGTATACTTCCAGTTCATTCACCATAGCGGCCTCACGGGCATTCTGCAAAGGAACGATCAGTCCTTTGAATCCTTCCCGCCTTGCCTGTATGGCAATTGGCAAAGCGCCCTTGACAGGCTGAATGGTACCGTCAAGCGACAGCTCTCCCATGATGGTATACTGCGATAACATTTCGCCGGGCATCTGTCCGGATGCGGCAATAATGCCAAGAGTGATGGGCAGGTCGTAGGCAGATCCGGCCTTCCTGATATCTGCCGGGGCCATGTTCACTACGGTACGGAAACGCGGAAAGCGGTAGCCCAGGCTGACGATGGCAGACTCAATCCGTTTCTCGCTTTCTTTTACAGCGTTGTCTGGCAGCCCTACAATAAAGAAACGCGTGCCTCTCGGGAAAACATTCACTTCGATGGTGATGGTAATGGCGGCAACGCCCTGTACCGCGCTGCCAAAGGTCTTAACAATCATGGATGATGATATGGTTGGTTGGTAATGAAATTAAATTAAGTAAGCTATTTTATGTGCAGCACGCTGCCTTTGTACTCGAAACGCAGCCCGGATGTGCGTTGCAGATGCTCAATAAAAACAGCCAGCGGTTTGTTTTTATGGATAACGCCGGAGAAACGTTTGTTAACAATACCGGGATGATCCAGCACTACATCCACACCGTACCAGCAGGGTATTACCCGAGCAATCTCCTGTAGCGGCGTATCGTGAAAAAGATATTCCCCCTTCAGCCAGGAAAACGTTTCGGTTTTATTGAACGGCCGTATTTCCATGCCCTGGTGTGAAAGACAAACCGCCTGGGTGCCTGGTTGCAGCAGCTGCACATCATTACCGGCTTTTATCTTTACGACGCCCTCCAGCAGGGAAACGGTGGTACGTTGCCGTTGGTAGGTATTTACATTAAAGCTGGTGCCCAGCACTTCTATCACTGATTGCGGCGTGTACACAATAAACGGCTGGCCAGCTTTCTTTGCCACCCTGAAGTATGCTTCGCCATTTATGCTGACCTCTCTTTTATTGTCCGGGAACGAGAACGGGAAACTCAAGGTAGTACCGGCGTTCAGCCTGATCTCGGTACCATCGGATAATAAGAGCGTATAGTCTTTCCCGGGTGGAACGATCAGTGTATTCACCATTTTGTTGCCCGCGGCGGTAAAGGTCAGCGTATCATGAAATCGCCGCAGGTAGGCATCTTTCAGGGGGATGTGCTGCGGACTGTTATCACCCAGGCTGATCAGCCGCCCATTGCCCAGCTGCAGGCAAACTTCCTGCCTGGCCGCCGGCATCGGGGCAGGGGCAGATGGCGGCCGCTGTGCACCGGGCCACTGCAAACTGGCAACCAACAGTAATAATATTGCGGCGGCCCATCCAATGTCGTAATACCGGCGCCGCTGCTTTCGCTGCCGTTGCTCCAGGGTGGTGAGCACCTTTTCTGCAAACGCTTCATGCCGCGCAGGATCAAGCGCCTCCCGGCCTTCCGGTGTGGAAAAGGTGGCCTGCAGGGCAGTCCAGGCTTCGGCAATGGAAGGGTCATCCCTGATAAGCCTGTCTACCAGTGCTTCGTCAGCAGGGTTGATATCGCCGGATATTTTTTCAATTAAGAGGATGTGTATGTCTTCACTATTGTATTCCATCTCCACCAAAACGTTTTCTTAAAATGCTGATCGCACGGGTTAGCTGCGATTTGACGGTATTTATACTCACGGCCATCTGTGCGGCTACTTCACTTTTCTTTTTATTTTCTATAACGATCATATGGAACACCCTGGACGCCTGCGGCGGCAGTGCGCTCATGTAATAGCTGACGTTTTTATATAAAGGGGCCTGCAGGTACTCCGGCAGCAGCGGATGGATATATGCTTCCCCGGCGGCCGCATATTCCCTTGTTTTGCGGCTATACACCTCCCGTTTGTCCAGCACATCGTTACAACGGTTACGGACAGACTGGTAGAAGAAATATTTAACAGACCGGTCAATATTGATCCGGTGCCGTTTTTCCCATAACGCCAGGAAGAACTCCTGTACCACATCCTCCGCCAGCTGAAGGTCTTTCAGCCGGAAATAGGCTGCCGTCCGCAGCGGCATACTGTACTTCAGGAAAAGCGCACGGAACCCTGCTTCCTGGTTGTTTTTCATTTGCTGAAAAAGTACCTGGTCATTATCTGCTACCATGATCAGATGATTTTAACCTCTCTCCGGATAATATGTACGCGCTTTTGATCACGGTGGTTTTATATAGAGGCCCAACTGATTGAAAAATCCCGTAATTTTCTAGTATTAACAAGTAATTAACTATAATGTAAAATATTTACATAATCTTCCGGTTGATTGAAAAAAAGTCCGGGGTTCCTTACACCCTTTTTGTGAAGTCAACCGTCTCATAAATATCCTGTGAAGAAAAGATTTCCATACCCAGGTATATGGGCTAACCTATGGCTGGTGATCTTACTGCTTGCCGGCAGCTTGTCCTGTTCCTATGCCTATGGCTTTTACCAGGCCAAAGATAAAGTAACGGTTTCGGGTGATCATATCGCCCTGCGGGAAGTGTTTGCTATCATACAGAAGCAGACCGGCTACCATTTCTTCTATTCCGGAGAACACCTGGATAGCCGCGAGAAGATCAGTATACATGTAAAGGACGCTCCGCTGGAAAGTGTGTTGCAGTTCCTGTTCAAAGAAAGAGGCCTGGAATGGGCCTACAGCGAAAACGTAATTCTCATCAGAAAGGCAGCAAAGGCTGACAAAATATTAACAGAGGGGCGGGACTCCCTCCTGACGATGATCACAGGCAAAGTAACCGATGCAGCTGGCGCTCCCCTTGTGGGCGCCACTGTGTTGGCGAAAGGAACGGGCAGGGGAGAGGTCACCAATGAAGAAGGGAAATTCTCCCTGTCAAAGATAAACGCCGGCGCTTCGCTGATCGTCAGTTTTGCAGGCTATCAAACCCGCCAGCTGAAAGTGAGCTCGCAGGCAGCGCTCAATATTCAGCTGGAAAAAAATATTATCGACATAGCAGGCGTGTCTGTAGTGTCTACCGGCTATCAAACCCTTCCTAAAGAAAGAGCTACCGGTTCCTTTGTGAAGATCGGTAATGACCTGCTCAGCAGGAAAGTGAGCACCGGTATACTGGACCGCCTGGAGGGTGTTAGCAGCGGCGTGCTGTTTGACCGCCGTGATCCGGCTAATCCACAGATCCAGATCCGTGGCCTCTATACCCTTACCTCTACCATTGCGCAGCCGCTGATCGTGGTGGATAATTTTCCTTACGAAGGAGACATCAATAATTTTAACCCGAACGATGTAGAAAGCGTGACGATACTGAAAGATGCCGCAGCAGCCTCCATCTGGGGCGCTAAAGCAGGAAACGGTGTGATCGTGATCACTACTAAAAAAGGCAATTTTGATCAAAAGCCTGTTGTTTCACTTAACACGAATGTAACCATCCTGGATAAACCTGATCTATACACCCTTCCACAGATACCCGCTTCAGACTATATTGATCTGGAGCGGTATTTATTTAATAAGGGCTATTATAACGGGCAGCTTTCCGGCTTCAGGCGTCCTTTAACACCCGTAGTGGAACTGCTGGCCAAACAACAGAGCGGCCTTATATCTGCTGCGGAAACAGACGCCGCCATCAATGCGCTGCGCAATACAGATGTGCGGAATGATTTTGATAAGTATATCTACCGCAAAGGGGTTAACCAGCAGTATGCCGCCAGCATCAGCGGCGGTGGTAAGCATGTGAAGTACTTCTTCTCAACGGGCTTTGACAGGAACCTCTCCACCCTCAGGGGGAATGACTACCGGCGTATCACCATCCGTTCAGAAAATACCATACAGGCCCTGCCTTCACTGCAGCTGACAGCGGGGGTACAGTATACACAGGGTAATCTGGCCAACAACAGCCCGGGGGGATATGGCTCCGTTAATTACCGCCTGCTTAACAGGGCGCTGCCTCCATACGCACTCCTGGCAGATGATGATGGCAATCCCCTTCCCATCAGCAACAAATACCGGGCGCCTTACCTGGATACCGTGGGCAGGGGTATGTTGCTCGATTGGAGATACCGTCCCCTGGAAGAGCTGGCGCTGAATGATAACACTACAAACACTAAACTGCTGATGGCCAACATCGGTGCGAAGTATGACATCTTTCCTTCGCTCAGCGACCGAAGTAAAATACCAGTATCAGCGAACAGACAGAATCTCCCGCGTGTACTATGATGAACGCAGCTTTTATGCCCGCGACCTGATCAACCGCTTCACGCAGCTTGACGGCGGAAGCCTAGAATATATTGTTCCCCGCGGGGGCATACTGGATTTGTCCAATACCAACCAGGAAGGGCATATGTTAAGAGGTCAACTGAATTTTAACCACGAGTGGAACAGCAAACATGAAGTGGCCGCCATCGCCGGGGCTGAAATGCGGCAGCTGCATACCCTTGGTAACAGCCATCGTGTATACGGATCAGACAATCATACCGGTGCTGCCAACGTTGATTATGTGAGCCGCTATCCGCTCATTACCGGCGGGATGGATGTTATTCCATCCTTTGCAGATCTTACCGGGTTGCTGGATCGCTTTGTGTCGCTCTATCTCAATGCGGCCTATACCTATGATGACAGGTATACTATTTCCGCCAGCACGCGTAAAGATGCTTCCAACCTTTTTGGCGTGCAAACCAACCGCAAAGGAGTACCGCTCTGGTCTTCCGGTATCGGCTGGAAGATTTCCAGCGAGCGCTTTTATAATTTCGCATTATTGCCTTACCTCAATTTCCGGGTCACCTATGGCGCCAGCGGTAATGTAAATAACACCATTACGGCGCTGACCACCATCCTGCGCTCACCGGCGGCTTTCCAGAGTACCAACATCCCCTTTGCCAGCATCGCGAATATTGCCAATCCTCACCTGCGCTGGGAAAAAGTAAGTACCCTGAATATCGGGCTTGATTTTGCCCTGCAAAATAACCGCCTCTCGGGCAGCCTGGAATTCTATCATAAACAATCCATGGACGTGATAGGCTTAGAACCGCTGGACCCTACCACAGGTTTGGGCACGATATTGACCAACTCTGCGGATGTGAAAGGAAAAGGTGTTGAATTGCAGCTGCACAGCCGGAATATTACCGGTGGCGCTTTTAAATGGCAGACCAGCTTTATGCTGAATTATGCCGACTATAAAGTAGGGCGCTATCTTTCTACGGCCCCTACCGATGGCTTTGTCTCGGACGGTAGTTCCATTAATCCTTTGCCCGGCTATAATCCTTACCTGGTGGTCAGCTACAAATGGGCAGGACTGGATCCCCTCACCGGCGACCCACAGGGGTATATAGACGGTCATATCAGTAAGGACTATGCCGCATTGACGCAGGCACCCATCAGCGAACAGGTGACCCATGGTCCTGCATTGCCGCCTGTTTCGGGGAACCTGTTGAATACTTTCTCCTGGAAGGGCATTTCACTTTCAGCGAACATTACTTATAAACTAGGATATTATTTCAGGAGGAGTACCATCGCTTATGGCTCACTATACGCATCCGGGACGGGGCATAGCGATTACCTGAAGCGCTGGCAGCAGCCCGGTGATGAAAAGTTCACCAATGTGCCTTCTATGATCTATCCCAACCCAAGTTTTAACCGGGATAAATTTTACACTTATTCTGAGATTACCGTTGAGAAAGGTGATCATATCCGGCTGGAGGATGTCCGCCTGAGCTACCGGTATGGAAATTACCAGGTATACGCCTATATGAGCAACCTGAATGCATTGATATGGAAAGCCAACAAAGCAGGGCTGGATCCGGATGTACCCAATGGCTTAAGGCCGCCCCGTACCATTGCCCTGGGAGTAAAAATGGATATTTAAAACTATTGCCTGCATGAGGAGTGATTATATATTGTCTGCCTGTATGATCGTGCTGATGGCGTGCGGTCTTTCATCCTGTCAAAAGTTCCTGGATGCAAAGCCTGATGACAGGCTGTCCCTGCCTTCTACCATAACAGACCTGCAACTGTTGCTGGATGATTATAACACCCTGAACACGCAATATCCCTACGCACAAGAGCTGGCTGCCGATAATTTCTACCTTGCAACAGACGACTGGAACACGCTCAACCAACTGGACCGGGACATCTACTCCTGGCAGAAGAATGATCAGACCCTTGACCGGTGGACAGCCGCCTACCAGGCAGTGCTCAGCACCAATATTGTGCTGGAAAATATCAACATTGTGCCACACAGCCCGGGCGAACAGGCCGCCTGGAACAATGTGAAAGGCTCCGCTTTGTTCTTTCGTGCTTTTTACTTTTATGGTATTGCACAGGTATACACTTTGCCCTACAATAGCAGCAGCGCGGCGGCAGATTGGGGCATACCCTTACGCCTCAACGCAGATTATACACAGGTATCAGTAAGGTCCTCTCAGGAACAAACGTACCGGCAGATCATAACAGACCTGCAGCAGGCCATATCACTGCTGCCGGTAACCCCCGCTATCAAAAGCCGCCCCGCGAGGCCTGCGGCATACGCACTACTGGCCCGTGTGTATCTCGACATGCAGCAATATGCTGACGCAGGGGCTTACGCTGATTCCTGTTTACAGTTGTACAACCACCTCATTGATTATAACACCCTGGATCCCACTGCAGACGATCCTTTTGAGCGCTTCAACGATGAAGTGATCTTCGAGGCATTAGCGCCGGTTGCTGATATTGCAGCTGCGCTGTGCAGGATAGATACGCCGCTGTACGCGTCCTATGCCGCTAATGATCTTCGCAGGGAAATATATTTCAGCAATAACAACGGCTATACCGTTTTTAAAGGTGATTATAGTGGCTTGGGCGCCGCCAGGAACCTCAATATATTTACCGGCATTATTGCGGATGAAATGTACCTGGTGAAGGCAGAAAGCCTTGCAAGGGCCGCTAATACCACTGCCGCCATGCAGGCTTTGAATGCGCTGCTGCTAACGCGGTGGAGAACAGGCGCTTTTGTTCCCCTCACGGCTGCAAACCCTGCAGAGGCATTACAGCAAATATTGACAGAAAGAAGAAAGGAACTGCTTTTCAGGGGCGCACGCTGGTCAGACCTGCGCCGCCTGAAAGATGACCCACAGTTTTCGGTAACGCCTGTACGTATTATTAATGGCCGGCAGTATGAGCTTGCGCCCAATAGTTCCCGCTACGCATTGCAGTTGCCACGTTCCGTGATCGAGCAAACGGGAATGCCGCAGAATCCATGATCAGATAACCACATGTGAAATGTTGACAGCAACCATCTTAAACCTGCAGCTCCTGTTGCAATCCATGATCCCTGTGCATCAGCAGGGACTGAGCGTAGGAGATAAATGCCCCGACCTTTTTATCTCCTCCATTATCAACCACCCCAGCGGCAGCGCCCGTCTTTCAGACTTCAAAGGAAAACTGGTGATACTCGATTTCTGGTCTACCTGGTGTCTTCCCTGTGTAGCCGCCCTGCCTAAAATGGAGGCGCTGCAGCAGGCTTTTGGCAACCGGGTGCTGATCCTGCCCGTCACCACCCAGCAAAAGGAAATGATAGCGGCCTTCTGGAAAAATAACCGTTACACCCGGGAGCTTTCCATCCCTTCTGTGGTAGATGATACCGCGCTCAGCGCCTGCTTCCCGCACGAAGGCGTACCGCATGAAGTATGGATAGATGGCAACGGCATTGTGCGCGGCATCACCACAGAGCAGTATGTGAACGCCGCCAACATTCAGCGCCTGCTAAACGGCGAAACCGTCAACTGGCCTGTTAACAGCACCAACTACGATTTCCGTTATGACGCTCCACTGTTGATGCCGGCGGATAATGGTCCAGCCACACCGGGAAGGATCTACTACTCTGCCATTACGGAATACCTGCCATCCGGAATCAGGCCTATGGCCGAATTCAGTATTGACAGCGCCCAACGTTACGTGCGGTTTTATGCGCTTAACCAGCCTGTTATTGGTCTCTATAAACAGGCTTTAAAGTACACTGATCTTTACGGGCATCACAACCGCTTTATTGTAGTAACAAAAGATTCCTCCCGTTTTTTCTACGATCCTGCAAAATACTATTACGAAGAATGGATGAGCCGCAACGCGTATACGTACGAAGCCCGTATGCCTTTGTCTGCAACAGAGGAGGTCGTGCTGAACGCCATGCGCTCGGACCTTAACAGGTATCTCGGCTTACGGGGGCGTTTTGAAAGAAGGCGGATGCATTGCCTGCGCCTGGTAACAAAGAAGTCCCGCCTGCTACCCCTGCGCCGCGACAATGCGCCGTTGCAGGGCAAAAGAGGCGTGCTTCTGTTCACACATACAGATGAAATGGTGTTGTCGCTCAACCTTACGGAAGGCATACCCCCCATCATTAATGAAACGGGTATAGATGCGCCGCTGGCCTTAACGCTCGATGGCTCCCTGCTGAAAGACCTCCCGGGTCTCCGTTCCGCGCTGCAGGGGTATGGGCTGGATCTGGTGCCTGCGGTGCGTGAGCTGAAAGTGTTTGTGCTGTCCGAATAAAAAAAGGCCACCTCCCTGTGTTGTGAGGTGACCTTTCCTTTAGTATCTGCTTTTACGGTTTTTCCCTGAGCAGGTAGCCTACGGATGCACCGGAAGTATTAAAATAAGTAACAAGCTGGTTGTCGAGAGGAGTGCCCTGTATGATCACCGGTTGCCCGCTGCTGTTCATTTCTGTCTGGATGGCGCAGAGATGAACATTGCTGGTGCACTCTACCGGATAGCTGCCGCCCACAACAATATAATTGTTCACATTCCTTGCTTCAGTAATATTGGATGCAATATCATCCCCCCCGTCGGAATAGAGGAACCACTGCGGGACAAAAGCGCCTTGCATATTTTTACTCGCCTTGGTATAGGTTACTGCTGCTACCGCAAGCACAACGGCTGATAAGCCAATGGTAAATTTTTTCATATAACAAATGGTTTAATGATTATGCAATGCGCCTACTCTTTTATGCAGGTTTTCGGCACGGCCTGTTTATTGAATTGATAAGCTGCTGCGCCGCGGCTCCCGGCTTAGCAGGATTCCCCCCAAGGCGAGCAGTGTAAAAGCAATATTGAACACCAGGTGCTGTTTCCAGGTAAAGCGGCTGATCACACCTCCGCATGAGCAGGGCAGCGGACTGGTAAAACAAAGCATGTAAGCCAGGTAAGAAGTGAAGATCAGCATCAGCATAAATGCAGCATACAGGCCCTTGCGCCGGGTGCCTGGTATGAATAGCAGTAAGGAAACCAGTATCTGGCTCACAGGTATCAATACAGACACAAGATTTGCATAACCCGAGATCAGCGGAGAGCTGCGGAGTACCAGGCGGAAAAGCGCAATTTCACTGAGCTTGCTCAGGGCCGTGTAAAGGAATAGCAATATAAACAGGCCCCCGATAATTTCTACAATGAGTTTTCTGTACATAGGAGTTCTCTAATGTTGGCTTCATTCAGGCGTTGCCGTAAAACTACTGCAAAAATCCTTTTCCCACTATACTAACTCCATTAGTTCTGTGAACCCTGGGCGGATATCCGTAAAATTTTTTGAAGTCCCTGGTAAAGTTGGTAGGCATATATCCAAGTTCGGCTGCAATATCAGATACACTCTTATTGCTCTGGAGCAACAGCTGCATGCTCTTCTCCATCCGCTGTTTGTGATGGTAGTTCCACACGGTGGTCATGTAGTACTTCTTAAAGCCCTGTTTCAGTTTTGACTGGCTGATACAGAAATTGCGGGCCAGCTGGGCCAGGTCGGGCCTGGTGTCCAGGCGGTTGCAGAGATAGGCGCGGATGGTCTCGAACAGGCGGCTGTTGGCATCTCCGCCTGCAGGGTTTTCAGTTCCCGTTTCGTCCAGCACCAATGCCTGTATCTCCAGCAGCTTGCTGTACAGCTGTATCTCTGACGTTTTTTTTATCCGGCGCAATCTGGAGCGTTTCATGAATCAGCTGGTAAAGCTTATGGCGGATAATGCCCGAAACAGGCGGCAGCGCATCGGGCCCGTCTATGCCCCAGGAAGCATATAAACCGGGATTTAACTGTATCTCATGTGTAGCATTACGCAGCTGCAACAGGTTATACTGCCCCTGGTACAACCGTTTTGACCGCGCACCATTGATGCGGCAATCCACGCTGCCCTGTAACATGCAAAAAAGTACAGGCCCCTTCTCCTCCGATGAAAGCCGCAGTTTTACAGGCCCTTTTACAAATATCCAGTGATGAGAGAGCGTGTAATTCCGGATACTGGTTTGCTGTTCAAGTATCACGGCTACAGGAGTGGAAGACAAAAGGCTTTTCGCAAAAGGGTACTGGTAGCTTCTATAGGGGATGGGTATCTCATCACCGGCACTGATCAAATGCGCCGGCACATCGGGAAAAGAGTACTTCATGGGCTCGTAATTTTGGTTAACATGATGATTATAAAACGGTATAATTGTTGGCAGGCCGGGTTTTCCATAACATTGGGTAATGCCTGAAATTAAAAAACGCCACTGCACTTGTCTTGCAGTGGCGTTAAAAATTTTAGTAATACAAACTTGTCTATTTTATCTCTTTGAGCAGGTCCAGTACTTTTTCCCGCTTCAGTATCAGGTATCCTATTTTTTCTTTGGCAATACCGTCTTTCAGCTGGTAGGTAAAATGCAGGTTGTCTGCTATCACTTCAGACTCAAAGTATTTAAACCGGATATTGGGCTCATCCTGTAAGGCTTCCGCCAGTTCGTACAGGTGCGTGGATAGTATGAACAGGCAGTTGCTGCTGCGCAGTAATCCCTGTATAACGGCCAGCGAACAGTTTTTGGCGTCTTCCACATTGGTGCCCTTGAACATCTCATCTATCAGCACCAGCCAATGTTTGCCGTTGCTGATCTTGATGATGGTGTTCTTGATGCGTTGTACTTCGCTGTAGAAATAACTTTCTCCCTTAAAGATATTATCCTGCACCTGTATGTTGCTGAAGATACCATGGAAGAAGCTGAGCCGCATCTGTTGTGCAGGTACGCCCATCCCGATGTGCGCCAGGAACACCGCTACCCCCACCGCTTTGATGAAGGTGGTTTTGCCCGCCATGTTGGCGCCTGTAAGGAAAAGAAAATGGGCGTCCGGGTCCAGGTTGATATCATATGATACGGGTGACTGCAGGATCATATGATACAATTGCTTTGCATGCACAAAGGGATGCGCCGTATTCTCAAACTCGGGGAACTGCAGTTTGTAGTGCTTCATTGCTTTGGCCATGGCATAATAGGCGTCCAGCTTCTGGTACAGCTCCAGCAGTTCCCAGAGATGTTTTTTCTGGCGGTTACGTACCAGGTTATCGTAACGCAGTATCTGTATAAAGTTCAACTGCTCCGGCGCTGTGATCGTTAACAGATCAGCAAGCTCCCGCTGGCGTAACAGGTGCTGCGCTCTGTCCAGCAATTGTTTCAGCACCAGCGGAGTTTCGTCTGAATTGAATGATTGTACCAGCGACAGGAAACCTTTTACAAGGTTCAGCAGCTGTGTGAAAGAGAATTTGATGAAACCGTAATCAGGTGCATAAATGGTTTTGGTGATCACTGCATTGAACAGTAATCCCGGGCCGGCGGTATTGGAGATAGGAGAGATCTGCGCTTCCAGGTAGTTCTCCATCACCACTATGGTACCGTTGGTGATGATCTCTGGCCAGGCGGCTTCCTTCTCTAAAATGTATCGTAACGCATCCTGTCTTTGCTGAATGGCGGCAATATTCTGTAACGGCGCGCTGAACAGGCTGACGGAGGTATTCTCTCCCTCCTGCAGTAGTGGTAAAATCCAGCCGGTGAAATAAGGAATACTCCTCTTCCCGGTTAAAGATAGATAGGTCGTAATAGGTTGTCTTGTCCAGCTCCATTTGTTAGTTATTAGTTGTCAGTTATCCGTTGTCACCAGGTAGTTGTCAGATTGACGCAAAACACTTATTTGTTATATGTACAGATGCAGTATACTGCAAATTCCATAATACTGACCCCGTTTATTTGTTACAAAAGATATAAAATAATTCCGTTTCTGTTCACTGACAACTGATAACCGGCAACTCAGCACCTGAACAATAAGCGCTGACCCTGCCTGCTTTCATTAAAGACGCCGTTCTGCCAGGCCAGGTGGCCGTTTACAAAAGTATGGGTAATGGCTGCCGGGAAGGTATGCTCTTCAAAGGGACTCCAGTTACATTTATAGAAGATATTGTCTTTGTCTATGGTTGAGGCCTGCTGCAGGTCAACGATCACACAGTCTGCAAAATACCCTTCGCGCAGGTAACCTCTTTCACTGATGCGGAAACATTCCGCAGGCGCATGGCACATTTTCTCTACCATTTTTTCCAGCGTAATATTATCCTTGCTTACATGTTCCAGCATCATCAGCAGGCTGTGCTGCACTAATGGAACGCCGGAGGGCGCCTGCAGGTAGGGCTGTTGTTTTTCTTCCCAGGTATGCGGGGCGTGATCGGTGGCGATGATATCCAGCCGGTCGTCCAGCAGTCCATTCCACAGTGCATGTTTGTTATGTTCCGCTTTAATGGCGGGATTGCATTTGATCAGGTTACCGTAGCGCACATAATCATCAGCGGTAAAGTAAAGATGATGCACACATACCTCTGCGGTTATACGTTTTTCGGCCAGCGGCAGCATATTGCTGAACAGCTGCAGTTCTTTTTCTGTGGAGATATGCAGGATGTGCAGGCGGGAATTATGTTTCTGTGCAAACTGTATGGCCACCAGGGAAGACTCAAAGCAGGCTTCTTCATTACGGATCAGCGGATGATCGGCCGCGGTGAGGTGGTCTTCTCCCTTTTCCGTTTTAAAGCGGGCCATGTTCTCACGGATGATCTTTTCATCTTCACAGTGTGTGGCAATCAGCAATTCGCTTTCAGAGAAGATCTTTTCGAGGGTAAGGTAATTGTCCACCAGCATGTTGCCGGTAGAAGAGCCCATGAATATCTTAACACCGCACACGCGGTCTTTTTTATCGTTCGTTTTCAGCACCTCTTCAGCATTGTCGTTGGCCACGCCCATAAAGAAAGAGTAATTGGCCAGTGAGTGAGCACGGGCGATCTCATATTTTTCTTCCAGCCTTTCCTGCGTAATTGCCTCGGGTTTGGTGTTGGGCATTTCCATGAAGCTGGTCACCCCACCTGCCACTGCTGCACGCGCTTCGGTATAGATGGTGGCTTTATGAGTAAGGCCGGGCTCGCGGAAGTGCACCTGGTCGTCTATTACGCCGGGCAGCAGGTGTTTACCCTCACCGTTGATCTCAGTGTAATTGCCTTCAATGCTGATCTGCGGAGCTATCTTTTCAATGCGGTCGTTGCGGATCCATACGTCCTGTACGGTAGTCTTTCCTTCATTCACCACCGCAATATTTCTGATGAGGTAATTTTGCATGGAGCAAAGATAGACAATTGGGAAAAGCTATTAGCTGTTAGCCAAAGCCATTATATCCGCTTTAATGCCAACAGCTGACAGCCAGCAGCTAGTTGCTTATCCTTCTAAATGTATCGAAAACACGATCATCCGTGACTGCAGTTTTTCGATCACATTGGAGTAGCGCAGGTTGGGATCTTTTACGTGTACATTGCCAAAGCCATTGCTGACTTTGAACTCTGGAGAGAAGATGAAGCTCTGGAAATAGAATTCAAAGCCGGCGCCCAGCTCATAGCCGTAGTCGCCCGTTCTTACTTTCACCAGCTGGTCATCGCGACGGGAACGGGCGTTGGCGGCCAGGTCATAGTCATATTTCAGTCCGGCGATCGTGTATACCCGCATGTTACCAATGCGGTCAGATTTGAATTTTATCTGTATGGGAAAGCTCAGCAGGATGGATTCGATCTTTTTATCGGTTTCCGGTTTTTCCTGGTAGTTTTCGCGGTAGTAAAGATTCTTGGAAGCAAACACCAGCTGCGGGTTAAAGCGCAGGTCAAAATACTGGCTTAAACGGGCGTTAGCCAAAAGTCCGAGGTTAAAGCCTACGGTTTTCAGCGGCTCTACCACCATAATGGAATCCTGTTTAAGGAATACCGGCGCCTGGTGCAGTTTAAAAGCAGATTGATTGGCAGCCAGCGTTATACCGAAGTAGTAGGGTTTGGCGTCATGTTCCAGCATATTCATCATTTGCTGGGCGTGAGCCGTTGCAGGCTTCCATAGGATCGTCAATAGGGATAAGGTTAGCGCGTTGCGCAATAAATTGAACATATGCCGAAAGTGAGCGTTTTGCATGTAACCGACTGGAAACCAGTATTAGTTAAAATATTACACATTACCGGTCCCTGTGGGAAAGCCTTTACTGAATCCGGCAGATAGCTGTAGGCCGCCTGGCTTTTTGCAATCCATTTTCCTAACAGGGGGGTTATATAACGAAAATACAAATTATATAATTGTTTAATGGGAAAAACTGTTGGGTTAGAGAACTCCAGTATCACCAGTTTCCCACCCGGTTTTAACACCCGCCGCATCTCAGACAACCCTTTTTCCAGGTGCTCAAAATTCCGGACGCCAAAGGCAACCGTTATCGCATCAAACGTCTGGTCAGGAAAACTTATTGTTTCACTGTCGCCTGTCTGCAGGGTAATTTTATTGCCAAGCCCCAGCTTTTCGATCTTTTTGCGGCCGATAGCCAGCATGCCTTCAGAAATGTCGATACCAATAATACTGTCGGGTTGCAGGAGGCGGTTGGCCATGATGGCAAAATCACCGGTGCCGGTGGCCACATCCAGCATTTGTTTGGGTTGGAGGGTTTTCAGTTGTTTTAGTGCTTTTTTACGCCAGATCACATCAATGCCCAGCGACATGAAATGATTCAGGAAATCATAGCGGAAAGCGATATTATTGAACATGTCCGCTATTTGCTCCTTCTTACTTAATTTTGACTCCGCGTAGGGAACTACCTTTTTGTCCGACATAAGGGGCAAAGTTAGGTAAGCCGTTGAAATTAATAATGAATAATTAATAATTAACATGCCCGGCGCACGGGTGTGCTTTAAGTGGCACAGGTGCTAAAAGCGTTATTAATTGTTAATTGTCAGAACAGTAAAATTGTAACATCAATGATTATAAAGTCGGCAGAGTATCTTATCAGTAATGCAGAATGGGATAAATGTCCCAAGCCAATTCTGCCGGAGTATGCGTTTATAGGACGATCTAATGTGGGGAAGTCTTCACTGATAAATATGCTGGCTAATAATGAAAAGCTGGCCAAAACCTCGGGTACGCCTGGAAAGACCCAGCTGATCAACCATTTCATTATCAACCAGGCCTGGTACCTGGTGGATCTTCCGGGTTACGGCTTTGCCAAGGTGAGCCAGTCGCAGCGCCGCCGCTGGGAGCAGATGATAGAGAACTACCTGCGCAAAAGGGAGAACCTGGTCAATGTATTTGTACTGATAGACAGCCGTCATACCCCCCAGAAGCTGGACCTTGATTTCATTAACCAGCTGGGAGAGTGGCAGGTACCTTTTAACCTGGTGTTCACCAAGGCAGATAAGAACACCCAGGTTGAGACCAGCCGCAATGTAAAAGCCTTCCTGAACCGGCTGAAAGAGGACTGGGAATTCCTTCCGGCCCACTTTGTAACATCCACGGTCAAGAAGTCCGGCCGTGATGCCATCCTCACTTTTATAGATGAAATGAACGCCCAATTCCGGGCAATCGCTTAAGGCGGCTTCCCTGCTTTTACATAGCTGCGGAAGGTNTTATCATTATTGCGGGCAGCCTTCAGCAGGTATAAGTGTGGAAGCAGCTAACAGTACGTAGATGGCAAGTTTCATGAATAGTGGATGTAGGTATAAATAAAAGGGAGGAACATGCCTGTTTGTACAGGAAACAGAAAAATGGGGGAAGTATAGGGGAGACAAAGTTACCGGACGTGCGGAACACATCCTTTTTTGCGTGTTTTGGGGCATTGCACCTCGCGGGCTTAGTTCACCACCTTATTGGCGCAGCTGCTGCTGGCGAAGGCTTCGGGTTTGGCCTTAAAGGCAAAGCCCATACCCAGTATATAACCCATTGCTTCGCGCAGCGCCTGGTTACTCTTGAACTGGGGATTGGTGTTGATGTCTGCGTGTACTTCCATATCCACATCGTATTCTGTGAACAGGTCGCACAGCTCATAGGCGATCTCAATGCTCTTGGCCACCTCGATCAGCATACGTTCCTTGATAGAATAGGAATCGCGTGTCTTTTCATTGTGGATGAACATAAAACCACCGTGGCCTTCGCGCAGAAAAACGATCACCGTAGCAAATTCGGTCTCTGCGCCCTTTACCTGTGAGTCAGTACCAATGCAAACTTTCAGCTTGAACCCCCGGGCGCTTTCCCGGATGATGGCCTCCCGTACTTCATCCTTGATCGGCAGATGAATAGGATCGCCATTGAATCTTCTCCATTTTAACATGTGTATGTATAATTAAGAGTGAATAGGCGTTAGTGTTATACGCTATCAATCTGTTGGAGAAAAGCCGATCTGTATCTGTAGCCAGGCGGATATGGGGTAGATGGATAGAAAGAAATTTACCGAATATACGAAAAAAGCAGCAGATCAGTACTGCCCGGTGCTCAGTAGTACCAGGGTACAGGCCTCCATGGGCCTGATGCCATGTTGGGACGCCAGTTGCTCCAGCTCTTCGTTCTCCGTACCGGGATTAAAGATGATGCGTTTAGGACGCAACTGGAGAATGTAATCATAATACTCCTGCTGTCTTTGTGGGTTCAGGTACAGCGTAACCGTATCCACATTTTCAAGCGGGGGATGATCTTTTATCACAGGCGTACCGGCAATCTCCGCTTCGCGTTGGCCAATGGCTACAACCGGGTGCCCATGCGCCTTTAGCCGCGACACCGCCAGGTAACTGTACCGCGCCGGATTGGGTGAGGCGCCCAGCACCACCGTTAATTTCTTATCGCCATTGTTCGAGGTTTCCATTACCACTAAAATAAGTTATTTTACTGAAACAGGGTCAGAACAGGTGATATTGCCGCCGCGGCAGCTGCTGCAGTATATGCTCAAACGCGCCCTGCAAATGAGGGTACCTGAACCGGAAGCCTTCGCGGGTAATGCGGGTAGGTAATACCCAGCGGCTCTTCAGCAGCAACTCTGTTTCCGTGCCTATCAGGCAGGCGCCTAAGAACAACAGCCAGGCGGGAGCGGGAAGACCCGTTACATGCCCGCTCACTTTCCGCAGCGTTTCCATAAAGGTATTATTCCTTACGGGATAGGGGGCGCTGCAGTTAAAGATACCCTCCTGGTTGGGATGCGCATACAACCAGGCGATCATCCTGCACAGATCGGTGATATGCACCCAGCTGAACATCTGCTGCCCGTTGCCCTGGCGGCCACCCAGCCCGTATTTCACCAGGTTCAGGTAGGGCGGCATTACACCACCCTGGTGGCCCAGTGTAACGGCTATACGTAATATCACTTTCCGTGTATGGGGCAGGGTTATATCATTAAAGGTCTGTTCCCAGCGTTTGCATACCTGTACGGAAAAGTCGTTGGCCATCTCTCCCGTAAATTCATCCATAGGGCGGTCTTCCGCATGGCGGTATATCGTGGCAGATGCCGCGTTGATCCAGAGCTGCGGCGGGTTTATCAGGCGGCTGCTCGCCTCGCCTAATATCGCTGTGGCCTTTGTACGGCTGTCAAAGATCTCTTTTTTGTTCCGCTCTGTCGTAGCGGCAGTTTACACTTTTACCTGCCAGGTTAATAAGCAGGTCTGCATTTTCCAGCTCGCCCGCCCAGCCGTTCAGGGTTTCTCCGTCCCAGTATACATAGCGTGTACGCCCGTGGTTCACTTTGGGATGCCGCGCAAGGATGACAATATCGTTCCTGTCGCCAAAATGGTCAAGCAGACCCTGGCCTATAAAGCCGGTGCCCCCGGCAATCACTATTTTTTTGTTTTTCATGATCTGTGTAATTTCAATACTTTCAATAATTATTGAAACAGTATGAGAAAAAAATATTACTTGAAGAGCTTCATCAGGGTACCATAGAACCAGCTTTCTTCGGCCTTAACGAAAGAAGTGATGGTCTTGTCTGTCTGGTGGGCAAACTTGTTGATATTATGAATAGAATCCCTGAAGGCTTTTACATATTTGTCTTTCTGGTCTCCTTCCACATCCTGCAGCTGGTTCAGCACTTTCATGATGGGGTCCAGCTCGCGCTTCTTCCTTTCCCTGGCAATTAAGGTGGCCACTTTCCAGATGTCTTTTTCAGCAGTAAAGAACTCGCGGCGTTCCCCGGGCACCAGCACCCGTTCTACCAGGCCCCAGTTGATCAGCTCCCGTACGTTCATGTTGGTATTGCCGCGTGAAATGTTCAGCTCCTGCATGATCTCATCAGCACTTAGCGGATCAGGCATTACCATTAACAGCGCATGGATCTGCGCCATGGTACGGTTAATACCCCATTGGGCGCCCAGTGAGCCCCAGGTTTGAATAAACTGTGCTTTTGCTTCCGCTAGTTTCATCCATATAAAGTTAGGGAAAGTTATTGAAGTTTCAAAATATATTGAAAGATAAGCAGGAGAGGACCAGATTTATTTACTGCATGGAGTGTAAGGCGATATGGTTCCCTTCAGAATCCCGTATAATAGCATAGTAGCCCAGTGCCTGCTCTTCAGATACCGGGGTTTTTTCCTGGATGATCTTACCGCCTGCATCCGTTACGCGCGCCAGTACAATGCTCAGGTCATCGCCTGCATTCAGGTACACCAGGCAGCCGCGCTGACTGGGTATATAATCCGGGCCTTGTACAATAGCGCCGCCAACGCCGCCTCCCTGCGGGTCATGTGGTAAGAAACCCCTGCGGTTGGGTCCTGCCAGTGTATCCTGCATGTGATAGTCAAACAGGCGGCTGTAGAATTGCCTGGCTCTGTCAAAATCATTTACGGGTATCTCGAACCAGTTAAGTGTATTTACGGGAGGTTTCATGACAGGATAAATTATCAGGATGATGAGCTGGGGCTGCTCACTAATTTACGAATTATAAGTGAATTTATTTACAAATTAACATCCTCCTTATCATGTTCACAATCATTTATTCAATAAAAAAGAGCGAAGCTGTGCGGCTCCGCTCTTCATATAGCTGTTTTCGTTAGTCTGCTTTTTACACCAGCATGGTCACCGGGTTTTCCAGGAACCCTTTCAGGGTAGCCAGGAAGCGGGCGCCTACTGCACCGTCTACCACACGGTGGTCGCAGCTGAGGGTCAGCTTCATGATGTTTTCCACCTTGAACTGGCCTTTTTCTGATACCACTGTTTCTTTGATATTACCAACAGCCAGGATGGCGGAGTTGGGCGGGTTGATGATGGCGGTGAACTCGTCGATGCCCAGCATGCCCAGGTTGGAGATGCTGAAGGTGCTGCCGCTGAATTCCTGCGGCTGCAGCTTTTTGTTCTTGGCTTTATCGTACAGTTCCTTTGCTTCGCCTGCTATCTGGCTCAGGGATTTCTGATCGGCAAAACGGATCACCGGTACGATCAGGCCCTCATCTATAGCTACGGCAGAACCGATATGGATATGCTGATTCTGACGGATCACATCACCCATCCAGCTGCTGTTCACAAACGGATGCTGACGCAGCGCCAGGGCAGCTGCCTTGATCACCATATCATTAAAGGAAACTTTTACAGGAGAGATCTCATTGATGGATTTGCGGGATTCCATGGCTTTATCCATGTTCACATCGATCTTGAGATAGAAGTGGGGGGCAGTGAATTTGCTTTCGCTGAGGCGGCGTGCAATTGCTTTACGCATCTGGCTTACCTCGATATCGGTGTAGCCTTCCTGTCCTGCCGGTACAAAGGCCGGAGCGGCTGCTTTCGCGGCTGCGGGAGCAGTGGCTGCTGCCGCGGTTTTCGCGCCCGGTACAAAGTTGTCAACATCTTTCTTCACTATTCTGCCGCCATCACCGCTGCCGGTTATCTGGCTGATGTCAATACCTTTTTCTTCTGCCAGCTTCTTTGCAAGCGGAGAAGCTTTCACCCGGCCACCGTTTGCCGCGGGGGCTGCTGCCTCCGCTACAGGCGCTGCCGGAGCCGCGCTGGCCGCTGGTTTGCTTTCTTCTGCCGGAGCCGCCGCGGGGGCAGGGCCTCCTTTTTCTGCAGCCAGGATGGCATCCACATTGGTGCCCTTCTTGCCTACAATGGCGATAATATCGTTTACTTTGGCAGCAGTGCCTTCTTTTACACCGATGTATAACAGTTCGCCGTCTGCATAGCCGATCACTTCCATGGTTGCCTTATCAGTTTCCACTTCAGCCAGCACGTCATCACTCTTCACCGTATCGCCTACCTTTTTGTTCCAGGCTACGATCTTGCCTTCGGTCATGGTATCACTCAGCAGCGGCATGCGGATCACGGTAGCATTCTTCAGCGCTTCCTGTGCAGCGGCAGCGGCGCCGTTAGACGCAGCAGGAGCAGGAGTAGCCGCCGGAGCGTCAGACTGTTGCGCAGGTGCGCTTTCAGCCTTGCCATTGGCCGGAGCTGCGGCAGCGGCGCCGCCTTCCAGCAGGGGTTTGTAATCTTCCCCGGGTTTACCCACAATAGCAATGATCTCATTTACTTTGGCAGCCTTCCCTTTCTCAACACCTATATATAATAGAGTGCCGTCAACATATCCTATAACCTCCATGGTAGCCTTGTCGGTTTCCACTTCAGCTATTACGTCGTCTGATTTTACGGTATCACCCACCTTTTTATGCCATTCCGCAATCACCCCTTCTGTCATCGTATCGCTTAAAAGGGGCATTCTGATAACTTCTGCCATAATGTTTACTCAAAATTTTGCCCAAACCTACAAAAGAAAGACGAAAAAATTAATAATTAATAACCGAACAATTAATAATGCCCGCAGTACCTGTGTTTCACCTGAACTCCCGTGCCGTCCATATTATTAATTATTTATTCTTAATGATGCATTGTTAAAAGTCCAGCTCCATATTCAGTTTATCCTTCAGCTCTTTCACCAGCGGATATTTCTCGATCATGGCCTGGAACTGTTCCCGGCTGCTCATCGGCGCAGGCCCGATATCCTGCGTTTGCTGGCTCTCATCCAGCTGCAGCGTGAGAATAATAGCGGGATTATTGAACTTCTTCTTGAAAAACTCTGAAATAGCCAGCTTCTCTTCCTCCATGAAACGGAACTGCACAATGTTCCTGCTGGAGATACCGATCTCCTCAGGCGCCAGCAGCTTTACGGTTGCCAGCTGCAGGTTGCTGACCACGGTCATTTTATTAGCCTGCCGGAAAATATCAATGAACTCTTCCCAGTATACTGCCAGCGCCCCGGCGGTAATGGGAATAGTTTGCTGCACCACGGCGGTTTGCTGCCTGGCAGCCAGCGCTTCCTTCATGGCAGCCAGCCCGGTAAGTTTGCTGCCCGTAGCGCCGGCAGGCTTTGCCGCCGGTGTACCGGTTGCCGGGCGCGGAGCCGTACTGACAGGTGAAACCGGCGCAGCAGCTGGCCTTGCAGCCGGAGGCGGGGTGGCTGTAGCCGCCGGAGTAGCCGCGGGCGTTGCTTTGGCTGCCGGTGTTTCTATGGTAAGACGTGCAGATTCGTTCTGGGCGATAGAAGCCGCTGTGGCGGGTTTACCCGCACTCTTCGGTGAGGCGGCCTGGGCAAACGGCGCCCTGAGCTGCTGAGGCGTAGCCCCGTCAGGTACTAACTTTTTTTTTACCACCTCGCCGCTCTGGTCATCACTCACCAGGGTTACGGCCTGCTGCAGGTAGCACAGCTTGATCAGCGCCATTTCCACGTGCAGGCGTTTATTACGGGCCAGGCGGTAGTTGATCTCCGTATCATTCAACAGGTGCAGGGCGGTGATCAGCCATGCAGGACTGATCTTTCCGGACAATTGCTTATAACGGTCCTTCAGGTTGCCCGATACTTCCAGCAGGTGTAAAACCTTTTCTTCCTTACACATCAGCAGGTTGCGCAGGAACTCTGCCCAGCCGTTCAGGAAATTATCTCCCTCAAAACCTTTCTGCAGGATTTCGTCAAATATCAGCAGGGCACTGGCAACGTCCTGTTGCAGTACGGCATCCATCACCCTGAAGAAATAATCGTAGTCAAGTATGTTCAGATGCTCCAGCGTATTCTGATAGGTCAGATGTCCGCCGGTGAAGCTCACAATCTTGTCCAGTGTACTTAATGAGTCGCGCATACACCCATCTGTCTTCTGCGCTACCAGGTGCAGGGCATCCGCTTCTGCCTGGATATTTTCTTTCTGGCAGATCTCCTGCAGGTGGTCTACCGTATCCTGGATGGTGATACGCTTGAAATCGAATATCTGGCACCGGCTCAGGATGGTGGGCAGTATCTTGTGCTTTTCTGTAGTGGCCAGTATAAAAATGGCATAGGAGGGAGGTTCCTCCAGCGTTTTCAGGAAAGCGTTAAAAGCCGAGGAGCTGAGCATGTGCACCTCATCTATGATATAGATCTTGTATTTACCTGCCTGCGGAGCAAACCGTACCTGTTCTACCAGCGTACGGATATCATCTACCGAGTTATTCGATGCAGCATCCAGCTCGTGGATGTTGAAAGAGCTGCCTTCGTTGAATGATTTACAGGAATGGCACTCGTTACAGGCCTCTCCATCCGCCTGCAGGTTCTCGCAGTTAATGGTTTTGGCCAGGATGCGCGCACAGGTGGTTTTTCCCACCCCTCTCGGACCGCAGAACAGGAAGGCGTGCGCCAACTGGTTATTGCGGATCGCATTTTTAAGTGTAGTGGTAATGTGGGATTGTCCTACTACCGTCGAAAAATTCTGAGGACGGTACTTCCGTGCCGAAACGATAAAATTCTCCATATATACAAGGCATTCGCAAAGATCGAAAGTACATAATTTCTTTAATACTCCTGGACGATGGTCTGCGGACTGAACTCCAGCACCAGATCCAGGTAAGCTTTCCTGGTCAGCGCCACATAGTTATCATACTGCTGCAGTACCTGCGGCCCCACATCTTCCACTGTCAGCATGGAACGCTCCTGTATCAGCTCCTTCACTTTTTCGCGCAGCTCCTCGTCCCAGTGATTCACCACTTCCTGGTACTGGCAGAGTATTTCGATCAGCCCCCTGAACCGGTGATAGTCTGCCTGTAGTATATCGTCCATGGCAGCTAAATACTCCGTTGATGGCAGGTCAGCATCGGTGAACATGGTGTGGCGGTCAACAGCGTCTGCAACTATTGCTCCCAGCTGCTCCGCCATTTCCTGGTGCAGTATCACCTGCTCATATAACTGCAGCAGCTGTTGCGCGGGCGCTGTTCCCTTTTGCAGCGCCCGCGTGTAATGATAACGGAAAGCAAGGCAGTCGTGCGCCTGCAGCCAGGCTTCCTCCCGGGTCAGGGCAGCGCTCAGTTCCATTATAAGAGGTGCCGCCTGCGCAGCAGGATAGGTTTGCCCGTCAAATTCAAAATGACTCAGGGGAATCTGCCGCTCCGCGATGGCTTCCAGTGTTTCCAGGTCCAGGCGGTCCCGGAAATAAGACCTGATGCGGATGCTATTGGCAGGGTCATACAATGCATCAAATGTGTACAAAGCCTTTTCCGCTTCCGTCAGGGGCTGTTTCCAGTCAGCAGTGAGCGGTGTGAAAAGCCGGTTGTCATAGTACCCTGAAAAGGCAGCCGGCGCTGCATACTGTTGTTCTGCCTGTTGCAATGCCGCCATGAAATCTGTTACGCCATACCACTGCTGGTTTTCGGGTAGCGTTGTTGCGCCGTACTGCCGTGCCGTCATCTCTTCCTGCAGGCGAAGCCGCTCGTTGAACAGGTCCCAGGCGCTGGCCTTTTCTGCCGTGTCTGCGGCCCTGATGATTTTGATGCGATGCGTTCTTTCATCCAGGCCGGGTTGCGATGCGGCCTGCCGTCTGAACTGTACCCTGCTTTTTACAAATGTTTGCAGGTAGGTATCTGTGATCAGCGGCAAACCGGCTGCATCTGTGCGGAGGTAATTATGCGCGGCGTAACGCCGTATCAATGCGCCCTGCGCCTCGTACAGGTTGCGGAACCGCAGGCCCCGGGCGTTCAGCCCCGGAAGTTCGTCCAGGCAACGTTCCAGGCAATGGCCGCCTATCTCTGCACGATGCAGTGCCGATACAGCGGTGTGGCTGCCGCTTACCAGCGTGCCCACCGCGTCTGCATAGAACTCCATTTCGCGGCTTACAGGAATGTATGCACGGTTTACCAGTGCAAACAGCCCCTGCAGTAAATACTGTATGCCATTGGCAATGCCCATGGTGGTCTGGCTGAAAGGCCGCAGCAGATAACTTCGCCCCAGCCGCTGGATGATGGTCATATGGAGGCGTTCATTTTCGTATAAGCGCTGATAGATCCATTGATGCAGGCCCGATACATAATTGCCCAGCTGCATGCCGGGCACGGAGAACCTGGTCAGCGTACGCGCCAGTATCATCTTTAGTTCTCCCACGTTCAGGCTGTTCACCAGTCCCAGCCCGATCTCCAGCTGACTACCGGTCAGCCGCAGGTTGCCCGGCCCGTGAAAAACAGCCGCCCTAGCACCGGGCACAGCAAATACTTTACCACGGAACCGGGTGCGGGTAGCCGCTGATATTTCGCTGATGGAATGGAATAAACGGGGATGTTCTGCCGGTTGCAGCAAGGTGCGCAACTGACGTGTTCCCTGCCTGCGGCTGAAAAGAGATCCGCCCAGCAGGAACAGCAGCATAAGGCCCAGCAATACCAGGCCTAATGCCAGGATGACGGGCAGCACCTGCCGCAGGCTCATCAGCAAAAACACTCCTCCGGCCATACAGGCGGCCGCCAGTGCAGTGGTGAGGATCAGCAACAGGATGTATGCAGTAAAGAATAGTAAGATGAAGCCGGAGGCCTTTAGCACCTGCCTTTTAAACAGCGGCGGGAATGGGGCCTGAACCGGCTGGCTAACCGGATTATCGTTGGACATAGTTCATACAGGTTAGAGAAATAAAGCAGGATAGTTTGCGTCCCACCCCCCGGCGTTGTAACACCCCCGGGGGGTAAAAGACCATAAATTTAAATTAAAATAATGTAAGTAAAAATCTCATTGAAGAAAATAATAATGCGTTAAACCGGCGCTAGTGACGGGCTCGCAACTAATCACCTGAATGTCTGTAAATTTATTTACCTTACAGGGATGGTCCCTAAATAACGTGTTTCCAGGAGTAGATTTCCCTAGTTAATCCAGGCTAACCAAAATAAACCAGGCACAACCCATTAAATTAAATTCAATCTGCTGAAATGAATCGTTCAGTTGTTTTACGTATTACGGTACCCGTATTGTTTGTCATCACCATCCTGCTTGGCGTTAAAACTTTTAATGCGTACCGCTCCGGTGCGCGCCATTTGCAGACTTCCATAGACACGCTGAAGCAGGATAATCCCGGCCTGCGGCTGATAGATTCTGCCCTTATCACATTCAATGCCGCAGACAATAATTTCCGTTTGTATACCGTGCTGTATACACCTGACTACCTGCAGGCTTTCCGCCTTCAGCTGGATACGGTGACCTACCTGCTGGGCGCTCAGCTGTCAGACCTGTTGCGGGCCAAAGAAGGGCTGGCTGCAAAGATAGCCGGCATCAAACACAACACTGATGAACTGCTGGCGCATTATGCCAGCGATGACAGGGTAGAGAAAATGCTGAGCAACATCCCTTCGTATACCCCCGGCCGTATGGCCGATGATAAAGTGATAATAGACACCTTAGGTTATAGCGATGGAAAGCCCGCTAAGAAGGGATTGCTCAAACGCCTGGGACAGGCGATCGCCAACAGGCCGGATACCGTGAGGTCAACACAGACCATTGTAGTAAGAACCAAAGACGGTAAAGTATTACCGCAGCACACCTACGAAGCAGGCCGCCTGCAACGCGTACTGGCAGATGTGAACAACTATTACAGGAATGTGCTGCGGCAACAGCAGCAGGGCCGTACGGAGATCAACCTGGCAGAACAATCACTTGCGGCCACCAATCTTGCACTGCTGGATGATCTGAAAAAGACCCTGCAAACACTCCGGGAACAGGCGCTGAAGAATGAGATGGACCGCAGGTTCCGCGCCGGGCTCAATACCGGCACCAATATCAGCAGGATGACCGTCAACTTTATATGGCTGTTCGTCTTCTTCCTGCTCACCAGTATCGGCAGTGTTTTTCTGTATCGCGAATATCGCCGCAAGACCGCACAGCTGGCCCGTGAAAAGGCAAAGGCGCTGGAAGAGGCCCGCGCACGTTCTGTTTTTCTTGCCAATATGAGCCATGAGATCCGCAGCCCGCTTAACTCGCTGGTAGGCTTTACAGAACAGCTCAGCCACACCCAGCTGCATGAAGAACAGCGCGAACTGCTGCGCGGGATAACACTTTCCGCTGATATGCTCATGGAAGTGGTGAACGATGTACTGGACTTTTCCAAGCTGGAAAGCGACTATATCTCCATCCAGCGCCAGCCTTTCACACTCTACCAGGCCATACAGGATGTGATCAATACCATGCGTATCCAGGCGGAGGGCAAACAGCTGGAGCTGCATTTTTATTTTGAAGGCAGTCAGCAGCAACACGTGCAGGGCGACATGTTCCGCCTCAAACAAATCCTCATCAACCTCATTGGTAATGCCATTAAATACACATCAACAGGCAGTATAACGGTGAAGGCTAAATTGGAACACCAAAGTACATACCGCGGACTCTTCACCTTCTCTGTAACAGACACAGGGCCTGGCATGCCGCCGGAGGCATTGCCCAGGATCTTTGAACGTTTCTACCAGGCGCGTTCCCCCCGGCTGGATATAAAGGGCACTGGCCTCGGACTGGCCATTACGCAGCGGCTGTTAAGGCTGCATGGCGGCGATATATTTGTAGAAAGCGAACTGGGTAAGGGTTCCGTTTTCAGTGGTCATATTCCCTATGAACTGGCCCATCCGCCCCAGACAATGATCGTTACCCGGCAGGATATTGAACAGTTGAACAGTAACCAGCTGGAAGGTCTTTATGTGCTGATAGCAGACGACCAGGAGATGAACCTCCTGCTGCTGAAGATGATGCTGACCCGCTGGAAATGCCGCTTCGATATGGCGAAAGATGGCGCCACCGCCTATGAGATGTTCAAAACAAACAATTATGATCTCGTATTGCTCGATCTGCAGATGCCGCAGCTCAGCGGCCTGGATGTGATACACCGTATCAGAACAGACATCAACCCCCGTAAGGCGGCCGTGCCCGTAATTGTCTTAACTGCAGACATCACCCGCCAGGATGAAGAAAACTTCCGTAAGGCCGGCTTCAATGACTGGCTGCTGAAACCCTTCCGTGAAAAGGACATTTACAAAATGATAGTGGGGCATATTTCCAATGAGAGTTTAAAGGTTTGAGGTTTGAAGTTGGTTAAATGTCAGATGTTTTTATCAGTGCCCCTGCTACAGGTCACGAACCTGTAACGTTCAACGAACTTCAAACTTCAAGCTTCAAACTTTTACACCATCGGATGCCGCTTAAATTCTTTCGTTCTGTCAAACAGGTAGCGGTAAGTGGTGAGCTGGCGGCTGCGGTAGGTGCCCAGGCTTTCGGCGATGTTGATCATTTTGGGGTTCCAGTCACCTATCCATTGCATTTCATAATCATCATAGAGCTGTTGGCCCTGGATGATCTTGGCGCCTTCCACGATCATGTAGGCGTCTGCGCCCTTGCCCTGGAACTCAGGCACCACGCCAAACACGATGCCGGTAATTTTGCGGCATCGCCGGGTAAGTTTCAGCCACAGGAACTGCAGCTTTTGCAGCAGGCCGAATTTTCCGTTCATATGTTTAAAGAACTGGTTGAGTTCAGGAAGGTTCAGCCAGCAGGCAATGGGTTCATTGTTGTAGTAAACAAACCATATCACCCTTTCATCCATCACTGCTTTCATTTTTGAAAAGATGCGCAGCGCCTGTGCGGGCGTGATATCTTTGCCGCCATCATGTCCTGCCCAGGCTTTATTGTATACAATAGAGAAGTCGGTAGCATATTTTTCAAGGTCCTTCTTCTGCAGATGCCTGGCAGAAATGCCGGGGTCCTGCGATAACTGCTGATGGCGGATGAAGAACTTTTCCTGCAGGGGTTCCCTTACCTTCATGGCAAAGCAGATCTGGTGGAAGAAAGGCCGGAAGCCGTAATTTTCCAGCAGCTCTTTATAGTAGGGCGGATTGTAGTTCATGCAATACAGCGGTTCATGGAACCCCTCTACCAGCAATCCCCACCAGCGGTCCCTTTCCCCGAAGTTGATCGGGCCGTCCATCGCTTCCATGCCTCTTTCCTGCAGCCATTGTTTAGCGGCATCCAGCAGCATGTTGGCGGCCGCCTGGTCATTGATGCAGTCAAAGAAACCCATGCCACCCGTAGGCTGGGTATCGCCCTTGGTCTTGTACTTTTTATTGACAAATGCTGCAATACGGCCTATCCAGGTGCCCTGCTCATTGCGCAGCAGCCATCGCTCACATTCTCCAAACCGGAAGGTCTTGTTCTTCTCCGGGTCAAATACTTCTGCTATATCTTTGTCCAGCGGACGTATCCAGTTAGGATACTGTTTGTTGAGATCTGCGTGTACCTGTATAAACAGCCGGGCCGTTTTTGCGTTATCTACTTTGACAAGCTCCATAGGGGAGCAAAAATAATGATTTAGGCTTAACGCCGAACGGAGAACGCGAAACGCAGAACGCAGGGGGACTGACGCAGCAGCCACCCGGCAACTTGCATGCACCGTTCAGCAGCTGGCCTTCAGCATAATGGCACTATTTTTTCTGGGGGAGCAGAGACAGTAACAGCATTTTACAGGGACAGTTAAGGTAACCATATGAAAAGAGCTTCACTTTATACCATCATTTGTTTCTTCATTGCCGTACTCCTGGCGGTGGGCTATTTCCGCCAGCAGCAGCGGGTAAAGAAGATCCTGGCGCAGAACGAACGTTTGCTGAATGAGAACCGCGACCTCCGGGAAAGCCTCAATTCCGTAAGCGGTACCGCGCAGCAGATCGCCGAAAGAAAAGATCAGCAGCAGCGTATGCAGGGCAGGTTTGTAGAACGCCGCGCCTACTATCGCCGCAACTGGCAGCAATTTATTGCCGTAAGCACCAACGATTACCGCACCGGTCTCCTGGGCGGGATCAAGAACCTGCAGCTGGTGGTACGCAACCAGACAGAATACCCGCTGGATAATGTAGTGGTCAATGTGCAATACCTTCGCAGTAATGGCGAGGTTTTCAAGACGGAACCCTATACCATCAACGAAATACCCGCCAAAGGCAGCCGCTCCATAGAAGCAGCGGGCAGCCGTAAAGGCATGAAAGTGCAGCTGAAGCTCATGAGCATTACCAGCCAGGCCATGAATTTCTGCTGGTCGTACAACAAAAAGGCGCCTGCAGACAACCCTGACCCCTTTCAGTGCTCAGAGCAGTAATGGTGGTAATTTACCTGTCTTCTCCTTCGCTTCACCCAGGCTTCTCCTTTACCAGGACAGTTTAGGTTAATATACTACCGGAACCCGCTGGTATCGGATGTATAACCAGTATCAGGACTATTTTATTCACCTGTATAGCTATTTTAGGACTAGACAGTACAGTCTTTTATGCAGGATGTCCGGTACATGTCCGGTATATGTCCCGTAGATGAAGGGTAGATGTCCGGTATCTTATAAGGTACCAGACATCTACCTTTCATCTGCCGCTTAACTACCGGTATCATACCGGAAATATATCCAGCCCTGATAGGGTGCAGTGCAATAAACATCGAAAGGGCCCGTCCGCCATTGGCGAACGGGCCCTGTTTTCACCCTCACATTATCCTCGTGCTTTTATATAGAGACGATCCCCTTATTGTACCCGCCTGGGAGTATTGTTATTGTTGTTACTGCGTTGTTGTGGCGCAGGTTGCGGGCGCGGGGATGACGGTTGCGGACTGGAGAATGACCGCTGCGGCGTGCTGCGTTGCGGCGCCGGGGTGGCTCTTTGCTGCGGTGCAGGATTTGCCCTTTGCTGCGGTGCAGGTGTTGACCTTTGTGGCGCAGGATTCACCCTTGGCTGAGCCTGGGGCTGCGGTGCAGGCCTGTTTTGCGGCTGGCTGAAGGTACGCCTGGGCATTGTCTGCTCCGGAGCCGTCCGGTTGTTATTGTTGTTATTATTGGGCACAGGAGCGGGCCTGTTACTGGGCTGCTCAAATGTGCGCCTCGGCGTTCTGTCAGGAGCCGGGTTATTGTCAGGCCTTGTATTGGGCGCTGGTGTCGGCGTGGCAGGACGGTTATCCGGGTTGTTGAAGATCCGCCTGGGTGTTGTTGAATTATTGTTGTTGTTGCCGGGATCGTTGTTATTGTCAACATCCCTCCGGATAGTGCGGCCCGGTTGGCCTGGCTGCGTCACATTATTAGGCGCAGGGCTTACGCGGCGGTTATTGTCGTTGATCCTCCTCGGTGCATTATCAGCCAGCGGGCGGCGCAGTTGTTCGCCCTGCGGCCTGAATATGCGCAGCTGGTTGTTGGACAGTGAGCTGCCCGGACGGTCGCTGTTTACCACCCTTACCGGTCTTACTTCAGAACGTGTTACGCGGGATACATCCCTTGCTTCAGGACCATAGTAATAACGGGTGTTCCTGTTCACCGTACGCACGTTGTTGATAACGGTAGTGTTGTTGATGATGGTCACATTGCGGCTGCGGTCCACATAATAGTTGTGGATGTTCGGGCTGGTGATATAGCGGCAGGGCACAAAAGACCAGTAGGAAGTAGGGATGTTGAAGTTAACACCCACACTTACACCAGGCGTTAGCGGCGCCCATCCGTAATAATCGCTGCTGTTACGCCAGCTTACCCAGGCAGGGCCCCATTCTTCGCCGGGTACCCATACCCATCCATAATAGTTGTCATATGTCCAGCGCCCGTAGTGAAAGGGCGCCCAACCCCAGGAGTAATCAGACATCCAGGTCCACCCGTAGTCTGTATACACCCAGTGACCGTTGGTATAGTAAGGCCTGAAATCCCGTCCGGCATCCGGCACCCATACCTGGCCGTAATTACCGTAGGTAACCCACTGGCCATAGGGACTTAAGGCGTCATAAAAAGCGGAGAAAGATACATTTGCCTGAACCTGCTGCGGTCTGGCCGTTACACAACTGCTGCCAAACACAGTAAGGAAAAGGCAGGTGATCAATACGCTCGCATAAAGGGATACTTTACTTTTCATAACTCTAACTTTTAATGGTATCAGGAAATCCTCTCGCTTCATTTCCTAAAAAACATAACGCTTAAGTAAATGCGATTATCGTACCAGAGGTGGTGCAGGGCCCTTTTCTTAACGCTATTTAACGTTCCGGGTCCCGTTTTAACTATTTTTTAGCTTAACGGGTTCCCCTGCACGGCATTCCGGGTGGCCGGGTGCTTTGGGGCGCCGTACACTTCTGACGGAATGGCGGCTTCTGATGCGCCACTGTCCTTAAACAGAGTCACTTTAATATTAAACAGAACCCTAATTTGAGGCGGAGGCCACTATTCGCCTTGTTTATTTGAATTTTACCCCTTTTACCATTACCTTTGCGGCAAATTTTATAAACCGCTCATTTAAGTATTTATAAACCTCTTTAAAATATGCCTAACACAGGTAAGATCAAGCAAATTATCGGTCCCGTAGTGGACGTGCATTTTGAAGGCAAATTACCCGAGATCTACAACGCCCTGGAAATAACACGTGATAATGGACAGAAGGTAGTGCTGGAAGTGCAGCAACACCTTGGCGAAGACAGCGTTCGTTGCGTGGCAATGGACTCTACTGACGGTTTCGTTAGGGGCATGGCTGTAGAAGACAAAGGCACTCCTATCAAAATGCCAATTGGCGACCAGATAAAAGGACGCTTGTTCAACGTGGTAGGTGAGGCGATAGATGGCCTTGGCAACATCGAAACTACCAATGGTTACCCCATTCACCGTCAGCCGCCCAGGTTTGAAGACCTGGCCACTGATACAGAAGTACTGTACACCGGTATTAAAGTGATCGACCTGATCGAGCCTTATGCAAAAGGTGGTAAGATCGGTCTGTTTGGTGGTGCGGGTGTAGGTAAAACCGTATTGATCCAGGAGCTGATCAACAACATTGCTAAAGGTTACGAAGGTCTGTCCGTATTTGCGGGTGTAGGTGAGCGTACCCGCGAAGGGAATGACCTGATGCGTGAAATGATCGAAGCCGGTATCGTAAAATATGGCGAGAAGTTCCGCGAGTCCATGGAACATGGCGGATGGGAACTGGGCGCTGTAGATATGCAGGAGCTGAAAAAATCCCAGGCTACATTTATATTCGGCCAGATGAACGAGCCCCCCGGCGCCCGTGCCCGTGTGGCCCTCTCCGGTCTGACCATTGCAGAATATTTCCGTGATGGCGATGGCTCTGCCACAGGCGGCCGCGACATCCTCTTCTTCGTTGACAACATCTTCCGTTTTACCCAGGCAGGTTCTGAAGTATCCGCGCTGTTAGGCCGTATGCCTTCTGCGGTGGGTTATCAGCCTACACTGGCTACAGAAATGGGTCTGATGCAGGAACGTATCACCTCTACCAAGAACGGTTCTATCACCTCCGTACAGGCGGTGTATGTACCTGCGGATGACCTGACCGACCCTGCTCCGGCCACTACCTTTGCCCACCTGGATGCTACCACCGTACTGGACCGTAAGATCTCCGACCTTGGTATCTATCCTGCAGTAAGCCCGCTGGATTCTACTTCCCGTATCCTTACACCTGCCATCGTAGGTGAGGCGCACTACAACTGCGCACAGCGTGTGAAGATGATCCTGCAGCGTTATAAAGAGTTACAGGACATCATCGCGATCCTGGGTATGGATGAGCTGAGCGACGAAGACAAACTCACTGTAAGCCGCGCACGCCGCGTACAGCGTTTCCTGTCACAACCTTTCCACGTGGCAGAACAGTTCACCGGTCTGAAAGGCGTACTGGTGCCCATCGAAGAAACGATCCGTGGCTTTAACATGATCATGGATGGTGAAGTAGATGAGTATCCTGAAGCGGCATTCAACCTGGTAGGTACGATAGACGACGCGATCGAGAAAGGTAAGAAACTCCTGGAAGCAGCAAAGAATTAATAAATAGTTTGAAGTTTGAAGTTTGAGGTTTGAAGTGAAGGGCGGCTGCCTGTTCAACTTCAAACCTCAAACGAACCTCAAACTTCAAACCTCAAACTTCAAACTATACACATGTTATTAGAAGTATTAACACCTGAAAGGAAACTGTACTCCGGCGAAGTATACGGCGTACAGCTGCCTGGTATCGATGGCTCATTCGAAGTGCTGGATAAACACGCACCGCTGATCGCAGCCCTTGGTAAAGGCAAAATGAAGGTGCTGAAAGATAAAGTGCAGGCAGAGTTTTACCAGATAGAAGGAGGCTTTGTGGAAGTATTGCGAAATAAAGCCACTGTGCTGGTAGAAGGAGCTTCTGCTATTTAACTGGCTGCATACAAATAATTAGGCCGGGTATGAATACCCGGCCTTTTTTTTTGTCCTAACTATTCCAATCTAAGAAGACCCCGTTAAAGCGCAGTAAGATTACTGGCCGGGTTATTCTACGAGCAGGTTATTGCCGTTATGATAATAAGCAAAAGCTACTATCATGCAGCAGGCATATAACCCTATTCCTATGAAAATGAATATGTTTAAAGCGCTCCTGAAAGGTGGCCGCCTGCCAGGAGAGCAAAGGGAATTATAAATAAGTTCAGGGTTTGTTAATTTGTTTTTTGTTTTTCCAGTCCCCAAAAAAGAGCCTGTATTTATATCGTTCTCATAGGTTTAGCTTTCATAGCTATAACGCGCTCGTTGCATCTGCTCTTCACAAGTGTAAATAGGCTTACAATACACTCATTGGTTGATCCTACCGTATCTATTTTACATTAGCAAGATATTTAAATTGTTTTGAAAAACCTTGCTCCGTTTAGTCATTTTTGTTAGGAATAAGATATGAGACGACCTTAGTCGTTGGACTTCAAAGCATATGCATTAAAAATTTTTTTCAACATTTTTTATGAACATCGCGATGGTAAAAACTATAGATTTTCTTTCAGCAGCAATGCATATTAAACGAAAGAAACTGCAAATACATTCATTATAAATGTAATAGTATGGAAAGCTGCAATGCTTATGGCTGCTGGACTTGCAGGGTGTATTAACATCTTGTTAACATCTCATTTAAGAATTCCCGGGGATGCGGAAAACACTAACTTACTGACCGTGAATTCCCGGGATTTTTTTTATAGCATATAAGCATATCCATGAAAAGCGATAGAATACACCTTTGGCTCATTTGCCTCAACCAGTAGATGAAAGTTGTTTGTTGTTAAATCAGTATGTATGCCCATGTCCACTATTCCCAAAATTGTCTCGCCTTACCATATACAGCGAGTAACCGAAACACTCAGGCTATTACGTCGTAAAATGGAATATTCACAGGAGTATATGGCCTTTATGCTGAATATCTCACAGAACGCCTACAGCCGCCTTGAAAACGGCAAAACACCCTTAACCCTTAACCGGTTATTTGAAATATGTACGCTGCTGAAAATAAGCCCCGGAGAGCTGCTGGAAGCTGACCCGGAAACGCTTGTCTGAGGCCGCAATAAAGAGCAAAGACCGGTGTGCCGGTCTTTGTCTGGTTGCATCATAGGATGGTTACAGGAATAATGTGCCGGGTATGGATATTTTGGGGGCACTGCAAAATCTTCAGGCTATATAAAGTTGATACTTATTTCATCCTTCTCCTAAATCCCTGGTGGATAAATTATTCCTGCAAGGTTTGGGATCGGGCTGGTATAATGAAAAAATGACATAGCGGCAGGCTATGTCATTTCTATTTTGTATAGATTACGTCAATAGGATTACTGCTCAGTTCAGTGAAGGGTCTATCGGGAAATTTGCCATAATGGCGAAGTTATTGCCCAGGTTTTTCAACGACTGCTGCCAGATGTTCTGCTCTTTTTCGTCGAATATTAATCCGGCGTCGCTTTCAGAAAGTATCCATGATTTTTCATTGAACTCATTCTCCAGCTGTCCGCTGCTCCAGCCGCTGTAACCAATAAAGAACTTGATCTTATTCATGTCCAGCCGGCCTTCATTGATCAGTTCCACCACGCTTTCAAAACGCCCGCCCCAGTAAATGCCTGAAATGATCTCAAAACCGCCTTCTATCAGTTCAGGTTGCTGATGCACAAAATGGATGGTATCCATCTGCACCGGGCCTCCGAAAAATACGGGAATGTTGTTTACCAGTACTTCGGGTACCAGTTCATCAAGGGATTGATCGAAGAGTTTATTGATAACAAAACCGAAACTTCCTTTCTCCTGGTGTTCGCAGAGCAGCACAACCGTACGCGCAAAATTCGGGTCTTTGAGAAAAGGATCAGCTATAAGTAATATTCCGGGAGCCAGGGAAACCATACGCCAACAATTTTGATCACGTATCCAAATTTAGCCAATTTTGATCGTGATTGCATAGCAGGCTGGTAAAAAGACAATAAAAAAAGGAGGCTAGACAGCCCCCTTACCATTTTATCAACCAAAATCTAAATCGCTTATGGAACGAAATCCACGTCGATGTATGTAGAAAGTTTAATTTGCTTTTTTATCGTCACTGGTAACCTATCAAAATTAGTACCAGTTTCTGAAGCAAAGGTAAGCAAACTCACAATAAAAAAATCAGCCCACCGCCGTTAAAATTACGTTAAAGTGATATTCTTTTGTTAAAATTAGACTGGTAAACGGTTTGAGGAGTCTAATTTTGTATCATTGTTGCTATAGCAATAATTGATTTCGACAGTTTTTAAAGCACGGAATATTATCTTAGAAGGTTATAAACAACAAAGGCGATTTATTTAAGATTTTTACAAAATACATGCTACCGCTAAAGAAAACATTCCCGATCATAGTAGTTCTCATCACGTTATCATTACTGGGTATCATAGCCATCCAGGTCAGCTGGATCCGTAACGCGGCCATCCTCCGGAAAGAGCAGCAGGAACAGCGTTTCGTCAGCGTAACGGATGCTGTGCGCAACGAAATGGTACGCCGCCAGGCGCCGCCCATCCGCTTCAAAATGGGGGGCACCACCATCACCAAAGGAGCCGATAACAGCTTTAACCTGGAGAAGTATGAGCTCAGTAATATCACCGTTGGCGTTAGCGACCGCTTTACCACGGAAGAAGTGCAGCACCTGATAGACAGTACTTTGCGGAAGCAGAAGCTTAATACCAAATTTGAATTCGGCATTATCGGCAGAAGCGCCTTCAGCAATGACAACATCATCAAGATGCAGTCGGGCAGCTTCGGACGATTATTCGATATGGCTGTCAAAGACACAATTAATTACTCCATACAAACCGTACCGCTTGTTACCAGCTTCGAGTTCATGAACGATCAGATGGAAGTATTACACATAGTGTTCCACAACAGCAGCTCATTAATGATGAGTTGGTTGAGCTGGGTTATTGCCGGTTGTGTGGTATTTACCATTATCATCGTTACGGCCTTTGCCCTGACCATACGTACTTTGCTGAACCAGAAGAAACTCTCGGAAATAAAATCGGATTTCATCAACAACATGACGCATGAGCTGAAAACACCGCTGGCCACTATCTCCCTGGCCATCGATGCCATCGGCAACAAGAAGGTGATGGAGAACCATGAGAAGATACAGTACTTTTCAGGCATCATCAAGGAAGAGAACAAGCGCATGAACAAACAGGTGGAAAGCATCCTGCAATCTGCCCTGCTGGAGAAAAACGAAATAGGATTGAACCTGCAGGTGATCGATGCCCACCAGGTGATCCAGCATTCTGTAGAAAATATCCAGTTACAGCTGGCTGCTAAAGACGGCAGGGTAGAACTGCGCCTGGATGCCATCAATCCCATCATCAAGGCAGACGATGTACATTTCTCCAACGTGGTCTTCAACCTGCTGGACAATGCGATCAAGTATTCCAAACAAAACCTGGAGATTGTGATCAGCACCTACAATACCCGCAAGCATCTTAATATCACCATTTCTGATAACGGCATCGGCATGAGCCGTGATACGATTTCCCGTATCTTTGAGAAGTTCTACCGCGCGCATACGGGCAACGTGCATAATGTAAAAGGTTTCGGCCTGGGCCTTAGCTATGTGAAGGCCATCGTGGAAGCGCACAAGGGCAGGATTAAAGTGGAAAGCGCCGTAGGTAAGGGCAGTAAATTCACACTTGAATTTCCACAGGAGTAGCAGGTATAAAACATATTTGGAATGGCATTAACGGATAAAGAATTACAGCATTTTAAATTTCCTATAGCCGTACCCGGTATGGGAGTGGCTATGCAGGAAAAACTGAAGCAGACAAGAATACTGGTAATAGGCGCAGGCGGTTTGGGCTGCCCGGTTATACAATACCTCAGCGCCAGCGGTATAGGCGTGATTGGCATAGCAGACTATGGCGTGATCACAGATGAAGATATGCATCGCCAGCCCATTTACCAGATGCAGGATCTGCGCAAGCATAAAGCCAAAATGGCATCCAGCCGTTTATGGGCCAGCAACCCTTTTACAAAACATTACCCGCTGTTAGTGCAGATAAAGCCCGACAATGCGGGGCAGCTGCTCAACGAAATGGACCTGGTAATAGACTGCTCGCAGCACGTGCCCACCCACCTGGTGGTGAACGATGCCTGTGTTGTATACAATAAACCTTTTGTAATAGGAGAGGTGCATAACTGGGTAGCCTGGTGGGCCGGCTTCAATATTCCCCTGGAGGATGGTGCGGTTTCCGCTTCCTACCGTTGCAGCCTTGCCCTCACCGATGAATACCGCAATTTCGACTCCGGCGCCATGGGGGTTACCCACGGTGCTACGGGCCTGCTGATGGTGAACGAGATCCTGAAATACCTGGCGGCAGTGCCAGACGGGCTGGTGAACAAGTGCTACAGTATGGATTATCTGCATAACAAATTCCAGGTGCATCCCCTGACGCCCGACCCGGCTGTTATAGCCGAAACAAAGGCAAATGGCATATTAACGGCGGAAATATACGGACTGGAGATCGTGCCCGACGTAGAGGATTAAGGGCCGCTTAATTAGCCAGCACAGCCCCTTTAGGCCCCACTTTCAGCTGGTGTTTTACCCCCAGCTGCAGGGCATAGTTCTCTGCCTGGTGGCCGGAAGGGAAATTATAGCACACGGGATAATCGTACGCTTTCACAATATTGGCAATGATGTCGAATTCGGCTTGCCCAAAAGGGGTTTCCGTTTCCTTGCCGTCTGTAAAGGCGCCTACTACCATTCCGGCCAGTTTGTCCAGCCAGCCGGCGCGCTTCAGGTTGTACATCATGCGATCCACATTATAGCGGTATTCGCCGATATCTTCCAGCAGCAGGATCTTACCTTTGGTATCTGGTTGAGACCGGGTGCCCGAGAGGTTGGCCAGTAAAGACAGGTTACCGCCTACCAGTACCCCGCTGGACTGACCCCACCTGTTCAGCGCATGCGCTTCCGCGCCATACTTGTAGGATTTGCCCCGCAGCAGCTGCCGCAGGCTTTCCACATATTCATTTTCTGCGGTTTCCGGGCGGATGCCGCTGCACATCATGGAATGGATGGTGGGAATACCGTAACGGGCCTGTATATGTGTATGAAGGGTAGTAATATCGCTATAGCCGCAGATCCATTTGGGGTGTTTGCGGAAACGGCGGAAGTCAAGCTGATCCAGCAGGCACACCATGCCGTAGCCGCCGCGGCCAAATATAATGGCTTTGATGGCGGGATCGTCCAGCATATCCTGCAGTTCTTCCAGCCGCAGTTCATCGGGAGCGGAAAAATTATGGAAGCTGGTGCCCACGGTGATGCCCAGGTGTACAGCGTATCCCCAGGAACTGATCACACCGGCCGCATATTCTGCCGCCGCCAGTTCCATCTTGCTGCTGCTGCAGGTAATACCGATCAGGTCACCTTTTTTGAGATATGGCGGAATTTTTATCATTCTAGTACGCTTTATTTACCTTTGCGGATTAGTTCACCGTTTATTTGTTCCGGTCTTGCTGTAATATTGGGAAATAAGCCGGCAAACTCCAGGGCCAAAATAAATCAATAAACGAACTAAACTAGCAAAAGCCCAAACATTTAAGTATTCTTTAAACAGATATGGCAAATTTTAATAGATATTTAATAACGGCTGCCTTACCCTATGCCAACGGGCCTGTGCACATCGGGCACCTGGCCGGCTGTTATTTACCATCGGATATTTACGTACGCTACCTGCGTGCAAAGAAAGCGGATGTGAAATTCATCGGCGGTACGGATGAACATGGCGTTCCCATTACCATCAAGGCCATGCAGGAGAACGTATCCCCACAGGATATCGTAGACAAATACTACAAGATCATCAGCGAGAGCTTTGAAGCGATGGGAATATCTTTCGATATATTTTCCCGCACATCCAGGCAGATACATCATGAAACGGCTGCGGAGTTCTTCCTGAAGATGTACAACGACGGCCGTTTTGAAGTGAAGGAATCTGAACAATACTTCGATGAAGTGAAGCAGGTATTCCTGGCAGACCGTTACATTATTGGTACCTGTCCCAATTGCGGCAATGAAAAAGCCTACGGCGATCAGTGTGAACGCTGCGGCACTTCGCTCAGTCCGGAAGAGCTGATCAACCCGCGTTCTGCGCTGAGCGACGCTGTTCCCGTAAAACGCAAAACCAAACACTGGTACATGCCCTTACAGGAATACGAGCCCTGGCTGAAAGAGTGGTTGCTGGAAGGTCACAAGGAGTGGAAGAACAATGTATACGGACAATGCAAAAGCTGGATCGATAACGGCCTGCAAAGCCGCGCCATGACGCGCGACAGCAACTGGGGCAGTCAAAGTGCCCCTGCCCGATGCAGAAGGCAAGGTGCTGTATGTATGGTTCGATGCGCCCATCGGCTACATCTCCGCCACCAAGGAGCTGACGCCCAACTGGGCCGATTACTGGTGTAAGGAAGATACAAAGCTGGTGCATTTCATCGGGAAAGATAATATCGTATTCCATTGTATCATCTTTCCGGCAATGCTGAAATCGCACGGCGGATTTGTTTTACCGGAAAATGTACCTGCCAACGAGTTCCTCAACATTGAAGGAGAGAAAGTATCTACTTCCCGTAACTGGGCGGTATGGGTGCATGAATACGTGAAGGACTTCCCCGATCAGCAGGATGTGCTGCGTTATGTGCTATGTGCCACTGCGCCTGAAACAAAGGATAACGACTTTACCTGGAAAGATTTCCAGGATCGCAATAACAACGAACTGGTAGCTATTTTCGGCAATTTCATCAACCGTACCATGGTGCTCATGCACAAGCTGTGCAAGGGCAAGGTGCCGCCTTTCCACATCGATGTCAGGGATGATAAGGATGATGCCGTAGCCGCTATGCTGCAGACGGCAAAACAGAAGATCGAGGATGCCCTGGAGAACTTCCGCTTCCGCGATGCGCTGCAGGAAATGATGAATGTGGCTCGTGAAGGTAACCGTTACCTTCAGGAGAAACAGCCCTGGATACTGGCTAAAACACCGGAACTGCAGCAACAGAACCAGGCCCTGATCGATAACTGTCTGCACCTGTGTTTACAGATCACCGCCAACCTGGCTATTTTCTGTAATCCCTTCCTTCCTTTCACTGCAAAGAAGATCTCCCACATGCTGAAAGTGGTAGACCGTATGCTGGAATGGGAAAATGCCGGTAGTCTTAAACTACTGAGCGTGGGCTATTCACTGCGTCCGCCGGAGCTGCTGTTCAAGAAAATAGAAGATGAACAGGTAAAGGCACAGATAGAAAAACTGCATGCCGGTTTGAAACAATCTGCTGCAGCGGCAGCACCTGCGGTTCCTGCCGCACCTGCTGCCGCCAGGCCGGAAGCTGCACCCAAAGCGGAGATCCAGTATGATGATTTTGCGAAGCTGGACCTGCGCGTAGGGACTATCCTGCATGCAGAGAAAGTAGAAAAGGCAGACAAGCTGCTGAAATTAACAGTGGATATCGGTACGGAAAAACGTACAGTCGTTTCCGGTATTGCAATGCATTTTAAACCGGAAGAGATTGTTGGAAAGCAGGTAACGCTGGTAGCAAACCTGGCGCCTCGTAAAATGCGTGGTATTGAAAGCCAGGGTATGATCCTGATGGCGGAAGATAACGGGAAACTGGTGTTTGTGAATCCGAACGAGCAGGTGAGCCCGGGTAGCGGGGTGAGCTGAATTTTCAAGCTGCTGGCTTCCGGCTATTAGCTTTTAGCTATAGAAAAAGCCAATGCGACATTGTCGTGTTGGCTTTTTTGTTACCTTCATTAAAAGCCCCATAGTAATGAGAAATTTTAAGAACCTGAAGGTTTGGCAAAAATCAATGCATCTGGTCTCACTACCCAACTAAGAAAAGCCAGCGTATCAATTGACGGTAATAGTGCTGAAGGATGCGCAACGTCAACGGCCGCTCATTTTAAAAAATTACTGGAAAATGCGGTTGGGTCTGCATTTGCAATAGAAACGCAGTTATTGATAGCAGCGGGGGGTTATGTTGATCTGAAAGAAAACATAGAAAAAATCCTTACCTGTGATAAACGAAGTACAAAAAATGCTAAATTCATTAATCGAAAAACTGAAACAAGATTCGCATAAATGGCTAAGCGCCAACGGCTAAATGCTAAAAGCTATGAAGAGACACATCAATAAAGTTACCGTCCTTGGATCCGGAGTGATGGGCGTCCCGTATTGCATGCCACTTCGCAGGTATAGGTGTACAGGTGTTATTGTTCGGATATTGCCCCTAAGGAATTGAATGATTGCGGAAAAAGCTAAAGAACTTACCGTTAGACAGTCCCGCCGTTAAAAACCGCATCGTTAACGATGCCTTACAGGCAGCTATCAAATCCAACCCCTCACCGGTATTCACCAAAGATGTGGTAAAACGTATCCGTACGGGCAACTTTACCGATGATATGTCCCGCATAGCAGACAGCGACTGGATCATTGAAGTAGTGGTAGAGAACCTGGATGTTAAACGGTCCGTATTTGACCAGGTGGAAAAGTATCGCAAACCCGGTACCTTCATTACCTCCAATACGTCCGGTATCCCCATCCACCTGATGACGGAAGGGCGCAGCGATGACTTTAAAAAGTATTTCTGTGGCACCCACTTCTTCAACCCGCCCCGCTACCTGCGCCTGCTGGAGATCATTCCTACACCACACACCGATCCTGAAGTAGTGAACTTCCTCATGCACTACGGCGATCTCTTCCTGGGCAAAACCACCGTGCTGTGTAAAGACACACCTGCCTTTATTGCCAACCGCATAGGCGTGTTCTCTATCATGGCCATCTTCCATATCATGCAGGAAATGGGCCTGGGTATCGACGAGATCGACGCGCTCACCGGTCCTGCCATTGGCCGTCCTAAATCTGCCACCTTCCGTACGGCAGATGTGGTGGGTATAGACACGCTTGTAAAAGTGGCCAAAGGTGTGGCAGACAACTGCCCCAACGACGAAGCCCGCAAGATATTCGAAATTCCCCCCTTCCTGCAGAAGGTAGTAGAGAACAAGTGGCTGGGTGATAAAACAGGCCAGGGTTTCTACAAAAAGACCAAAGGCGAAAGCGGTAAGGAAATATTAACGCTGAACCTCCAGACCATGGAGTACGGCCCCAAACAGAAAGCGAAGTTCGCCAGCATTGAAGCCGGCAAACAGGTGGAAGACCTGAAACAGCGTATCCGCATGCTGGCTGCCGCCAATGATAAAGCCGGACAGTTCTACCAGCTGTTCCATGCTCACCTGTTTTCGTATATCTCTCACCGTATACCTGAAATTGCAGATGATATCTATAAGGTAGATGATGCCATGAAAGCGGGCTTTGGCTGGGAAATAGGGGCCTTTGAAACCTGGGACCTCCTGGGCGTGGAAGCCTCCGTGAAAGCCATGGAAGAAAAAGGCTTTGCTCCCGCAGCCTGGGTGAAAGACATGCTGGGCAAAGGCGTCAAAAGCTTTTATAAAGTAGATAACGGAAAGAAATACTATTACGACCTTGCCTCAGGCGACTATAAACTGTTGCCCGGCGCAGATACGTTCATCATCCTGGAGAACCGCAGCAATAACGTGATCTGGAAGAACAGCGCCTGCAACCTGTATGATATTGGCGATGGGGTTGTATGCCTGGACTGGAAAACCAAGATGAACACTATCGGCGGCGAAGTGCTGGACGGGGTGAATAAGGCAATAGACCGCGCAGAGAAGGATTTCCGCGGCCTGGTAATCGGTAACGATGGCGCCAACTTTTCCGCCGGCGCCAATGTAGGCATGATCTTCATGTTCGCCGCAGAACAGGAATACGATGAGCTGGATATGGCAGTACGCATGTTCCAGAAAACCACTATGCGTCTCCGTTATTCCTCCGTACCGGTGGTAGTAGCGCCACACGCACTTACGCTGGGCGGCGGCTGCGAGATGTGCCTGCATGCAGATAAAGTACAGGCTGCGGCAGAAACCTATATCGGCCTGGTGGAAATGGGCGTAGGCCTGATACCCGGCGGCGGCGGCACCAAGGAGATGGCCCTCCGCGCCAGCGATGAGTTTAAGGAAGGCCGCATTGAAGAAGAACCGCTCAAAGACCGTTTCATGACCATCGCCATGGCTAAAGTGGCCACCTCCGCGCATGAAGGGTTTGACTTCGGTATCCTTCGCCCCGGCACGGATGAGATCACCATGAACCAGCAACGCCTGATCGCCGACGCCAAACGCAGCGTGATCGATCTGGCGGATGACGGCTACACCCGCCCCCTGGAAAGAAAAGATGTGAAAGTACTCGGCCGCACCGCCCTGGGTACCCTGCTCACCGGCATCAACGCCATGCTGGTGGGTAAGTATATCTCTGAGCACGATGCCAAAATCGCCCGTAAACTGGCTTATGTCATGTGTGGCGGTGATCTCAGTGAAGCTACCCTGGTAAGCGAACAATACTTGCTTGACCTTGAACGCGAAGCCTTCCTCAGTCTTGCCACCGAACGCAAAACCCTGGAGCGCCTGCAAAGCGTCATTAAAACAGGTAAGCCCATACGCAATTAGATGTTTGAGCGTTTGAGGGTTGAAACGTTCGTAAACATTTCAAACCCTCAACGCTCAAACTTTCAAACTATCAAACCACTAATTCTTAATTCCCCTTGTCCATCTTATCTCTCCACTCCATTTCCAAGCGTTACGGCGCCATCCAGGCCCTGTCAGGTGTGAGCTTCGAGGTGCCCCGCGGCGCCGTGTTCGGTATTCTTGGTCCCAATGGCAGCGGTAAAACCACCCTGCTGGGGATTGTGACCGATGTGCTGAAGGCCGACGAGGGTACTTACCGCCTCTTTGATGAAGCCCCCACTGCTGCACAGCGGCGGCAGATAGGCACCTTGCTGGAAACCCCCAACTTCTACCACTACCTGAGCGCATATCGCAACCTGCAGGTGGCCGCTTCCATCAAACAGCGTCCAGAACAGGATATCAGCCGTGTACTGGAGATCGCCGGACTGACAGCGCGCCAGCATTCCCGTTTCAAGACCTACTCCCTGGGTATGAAACAACGCCTGGCGATCGCCTCCGCCCTGTTGGGCGATCCGGAGGTGCTGATACTCGATGAGCCCACCAATGGCCTGGATCCCGCAGGCATTGCAGAAGTAAGACAGCTGATCCTTGAGCTGGCCCGTAGCGGTAAGACCATTATACTGGCCAGCCACCTGCTGGACGAAGTGGAAAAAGTATGCAGCCACGTAGCCATCCTGCAAAAGGGCAAGCTGTTATTATCCGGGTCTGTTGCCGAAGTACTGGTGCGCGAAGATTATGTAGAACTATCCTGCAGCAACAATGCTGCGCTGGAAAAGCTCATCGCCGGCCATCCCGCATTTGCTCATATCCTGCAACGCCATGAGCACCTGCAGGTGGTATTCAGTCAGCCGGTTGATCTGGCTGCATTGAACGCCTGGTGCGCAGACCAGGGCATATGGCTCAGCCATTTACACATCCGGAAGCAGAGCCTGGAGAAGGCCTTCCTGCAAATCACCAATAACTGATACCTATGCTGCAGATCATCCGTACAGAATGGCTTAAAGTAAGATCCTACCGCACATTTTGGGTATTGCTGCTACTAGCGGTGCTGAGTATCCCGGCGGCCAACTTCATCGTGGCAGAGATCACTGAAACGATCCGGGAGCAGGCGCAGAACAAGATCCCCGTCAATTTATATGACTTCCCGATCATCTGGCAAAGCGTAAGCTGGATCAACAGCTTTATGACGGCCGTTTTCGGTTTTCCTTTGCTGATCCTGGTCACCAATGAATTCACGTATAAAACGCATCGCCAGAATATTATTGATGGCTGGGAACGGCGTGACTTTGTACTGGCCAAACTATACTGGTGGCTGGCCTTCGGCGTGCTGGCCCTGCTAACCACGATGCTGACGGGTACCCTCCTGGGTTTAGCCTATGCTTTGCACCCGTTCAGCTTTGAAGACAGCCGTTTCCTGTTCTACTATTTCCTGCAGGTGGAAGTGTCTATGGGTATTGCCCTGCTGATAGCGGTGCTGGTGCGCAGGGCGGGATTGGCCATCGTGCTGTACCTGGCTTATATTATGCTGGTGGACCAGCTGCTGGTGCTGATCGTCAAACGCAAGGTGGGAGAGATAGGAGGCCTGCTACCCATGCAGGCTGCCGATGAGCTGATACCCTTCCCTATCATAGATAAATTCATCCCGGATACCAACCGCTATGATGATTCCGTTTATCTGATAATGCTGCTGGTTTATATCGCACTAATGATCTTCCTGGTGTTCCGCAGAATGCTGAAAACGGATTATTAATATAAAATGTATGCAATACATACTAAATTTGTAACAAGTAAAAAATCGGATGGTCATGGCTGATGAAAGGATTATACTGGTTACCAATGACGACGGCATCACCGCCCCGGGCATACGCGCCCTGATAGAGGCCGTGAGCCCGCTGGGCAAGATAGTAGTGATGGCGCCCGATAGTCCGCAATCAGGCAAGGGGCACGCCATCACCATCGGGGTGCCTTTACGGCTTGACGAGGTGGATATTTTTGAGGGGATAGAGGCCTGGCAATGCTCCGGTACACCGGTAGATTGTGTTAAGCTGGCCCGTGACAAGATCCTGCACCGTAAACCGGATATCTGCGTAAGCGGTATCAACCACGGCGCCAACCATTCTATCAACATCATTTACTCCGGCACCATGTCTGCAGCCATGGAAGCGGCCATAGAAGGCATTCCCTCTATTGGCTTTTCCTACCTGGACTACGGCTTTGGCGCCGATTTCAGCCTGCCTAAGCAGGTTGCAGCCCAGGTTACCGGTAAAGTGCTGGAAGGGGGCCTGCCCGCCGGTACTTTGTTCAATGTGAACATTCCCGTGATCAGCAACGGCCAGGAATTCAAAGGCATCAAGATCTGCCGTCAGGCCCATGCCAAATGGGTGGAAGAATTTGACGAGCGCAGGGATCCGCGCGGCAGAAAGTATTACTGGCTGACAGGCGAATTTAAGAATATGGACCAGGGAGAAGATACAGACGTATGGGCCCTGGAAAATAATTACGCATCACTGGTACCCGTTCAGTTTGACCTTACGCACTATAAGCTTATGGATCAGCTGGAAGCTAGCTGGAAATTTTAAACGATGCGCATATCTGCAAATCCGCACATTCGCATATGAATTACGTTATGTTCAAGAAAGACAACCTACCCCTGGGCATTATGCTGGGGCTGTTGACACCTGTAATTGGCTTCTTTTTGTGTTACCTGCTGATGTTTTTACCTAAGCTGCATATAGGCCTGGGAGAATTCTTCAGGCTCCTGGCATCCAACCGTCAGATGATCCCCAAGATCATCAGTATATGCCTGCTGGCCAACGGGCTGGTGTTTTACCTGTACACCCGCCAGCGCAAAGACATTACCGCCAAAGGCATTTTCCTGGTCACCATGCTGTACGCCATCACTATTCTGTTACTGAAACTCATTCACGGTTAGTATACTGCCAACGAAACACTGAACGCAGTCTGCGAAGGCAGAAGACCTTTCCCGTTTAGCGTTCCGCATCCGGCATTCCGCCTTTTTCTTACTTTTGCCAGCTGACGGCTCAACGCTAACAGCCAACAGCCAAAAGCTAACAGCTCATTATGAAATATTACTTAATCGCCGGCGAAGCCTCCGGCGACCTGCATGGCAGTAACCTGATCAGACAATTGAAGCAGCTGGATACAGAAGCAACCATCCGTTGCTGGGGAGGAGATCTGATGCAGCAGGCCGGTGGCCAGGTGGTGAAGCACTACCGCGATCTGGCTTTTATGGGATTTCTGGAAGTGGTGATGAACCTGCGCACCATTCTGCGCAATATGGATTTCTGTAAACAGGATATAGCGGCGTTCAAACCCGATGTGCTGGTGCTGATAGATTATCCCGGTTTCAACCTGCGTATTGCAGAATGGGCTAAGAAGCAGGGATACCGCGTAGTATACTATATCTCTCCCCAGGTATGGGCCTGGAAAGAAAGCCGCGTAAAAAAGATCAGGGAATGTGTGGACAGGATGCTGTGCATTCTTCCTTTTGAACAGGACTTCTACCACAAATGGCAATATGAAGTGGAATATGTGGGGCACCCCCTGGTGGAAGTGATCCGCGCTGCGAAAGAGCGGCCCGCTGATCCGCCATTTGCAGATAAACCGGTGATTGCCGTGCTGCCGGGAAGCCGCCGGCAGGAGGTCAGCGTAAAGCTGCCTATCATGCTTACCATGGCAAAGCACTTCCCGGATCACCAGTTCGTAGTGGCGCAGGCCCCCAGCCTGGATGATCATTTTATGCAGGAACTCATCGGCCGTCATCCCAATGTATCTACCGTAAAAGGCCAGACCTACGCCTTGCTGCGCCAGGCCACTGCTGCGCTGGTAACCTCCGGTACCGCCACCCTGGAAACCGCCCTCTTTGGCGTTCCCGAAGTGGTATGCTACAAAGGCAGTCCCGTTTCTTACTTCTTCGCAAAACGCCTCATCAAGGTAAAATACATTGCACTGGTAAACCTGGTAATGGATAAGCCGGTGGTGAAAGAGCTGATACAGCACGATCTCACAGAAGCACAACTGCTGAAAGAGCTTACACTGCTGCTCAATGACAGCGCTACCCGCGAGAGGATGAAAGCAGATTATGCAGAATTATGGAACAGGCTGGGAGAGAGGGACGCATCCCGCCTGGCAGCAGAGATCATCTATAACGAATCAGTGCTTTAACTTCAACAGCCTGATCAGCATGATGATCAGCGCAATGATGAACAGGAGGATGGAGATCCTGTTCATGCCATGCATCATAGCCACATAGCGGGTTTTAGGCGCATCCGGGTCTTTCTTCCGGATATACAGGTATCGCAAGATTTGCTGCCAGATACTTTTCATCCTGCAAAGATAGCAAGCGGTGTGAATTTCCTGGATAAAACGTATTTTGTCAGGGTATTTCCTATACTCAAATAATTTATACCATGCGTAAAATCTGGATCTTACTGTGCGCTTTGCTGGCGCTGCAGGCAGCTAAAGCTCAGGAGAATGAAGAACAGCCCTATATTCCCGAAACGGACCAGGCGGTGTTGCAAAAGCTGGATGACTGGCAGGACTGGAAATTTGGTATGATCATACATTGGGGGCCCTATTCACAATGGGGCGTAGTGGAATCCTGGAGTATCTGTCCGGAAGATGAAGGCTGGACACAGCGCAAACCTTACGGCATACCTTATTACGAGTACCTGCAGAAATACGAAGCCCTTGGCAATACCTTCAACCCCCTTAAGTTCGATCCTTCCAAATGGGCAAAGGCCGCCAAAGGCGCCGGTATGAAATACGTGGTGTTCACCACCAAGCACCATGATGGTTTCTGTATGTTTGATACAAAGCAGACCAACTACCGGGTAACAGGTCCCAACTGCGCTTTCAGCAAAGATCCCCGCGCCAATATAGCCAAAGAGGTGTTCAATGCTTTCCGCCAGGAAGGTATCCATGCCGGGGCCTATTTCTCAAAACCAGACTGGCATTCGGAAAACTACTGGTGGTCTTATTTCCCGCCTAAAGACCGTAACGTGAACTATGATGTGCAGAAATATGCTGATCGCTGGGAGAAGTTTAAAAAGTTTACTTATGACCAGATAGAAGAACTGATGACCGGCTACGGTAAGATAGAGATCCTATGGCTGGATGGAGGATGGGTGCGTCCCCGTAAAACACAGACAAAGGAATCCCTTTCCGGGAGCAAAACACCGCCGCAGGACCAGGATATTGATATGGCAGGTATAACCGCCATGGCGCGGAAACACCAGCCGGGCCTGATCGTGGTAGACCGCAGCGTGCATGGCCCCTTTGAGAACTATCGCACGCCCGAACAGCAGATCCCCGATAAACCGCTCAGCTATCCGTGGGAAACCTGTATGACCATGGGAAGCTCCTGGTCTTATGTGCCGGATGACAAGTATAAATCCGTTACACGGATCGTGCATAATCTGGTAGACATTGTGGCGAAAGGGGGCAATTATCTGTTGAATGTAGGGCCAGGTCCTGACGGAGAATTACACGAAGCAGCCTATACTACCATGCAGGGTATTGGCAGCTGGATGCAGGTAAATGGCGATGCCATCTATGGTACACGTGCGGTGGCACCATATAAAGATGGGAAGGTATGCTTTACCCGCAAAAAAGATGGCAGCATATATGCTATATACCTGCTGGATGAGGGTGAAAAACTGCCTGCCAGGATCTCCTTCAGCGGGATCACTCCTGCCAGGGGCGCCCGCGTTACCCTCCTGGGTGCAAAAGAAAAACTGAGCTGGAAAAAAACAGGCAACCAGGTAGAGATCAGTCTTCCTGCCAGCCTGCAGCAAAAAAACTGGCAACATGCGGTGGCCATAAAGATAGACCGGGTATCATAGTAATACAGCCATTCCCGAAAGTTAATTAGATCTTAAGCACGGCTAAAAAATTACGCTCAATAACGAATTATTAACTCGAAGAATACGATAATTTAGCAATATTGCAGGGGTTACTATTCCTGTAATGACGACCTGTTTGTTGTTTACTATCAGCCAAAAAAGAAGAACCAAGCAACTAAAGCTTTAACCATATCCCATTGTTTTCAAGATGATTCGTAAAACACAAATATTACTGGTTGACGATGATTATCATTTTGGGGGAATTGTAAAAAAACACCTGGAAACAGCGGGCTTTGACGTAGTGCAATGTTTTGACGGGGACATCGCGTGGAAGAAATTCCTGAAAGCCGATTTTGACATTATCCTGCTGGATGTGGTAATGCCTAAGCGGGACGGCTTTACCCTTGCACAGGACATTCGTAAGAAGAACGGGCTGATACCTATCCTGTTCATCACTTCGAGGAAGCTGGATGAAGATCGCCTGGAAGGCTTCCGCGTAGGCGGGGACGACTACATCACCAAACCATTCAGTATGCAGGAGCTGATTGCCAGGATAAATGTATTCCTGAAAAGAACATTACCCCGTGCTCATAATGAGAAACGGGAATTCACCCTGGGAAAGCTTACTTTTAATGTAGAATACCTGAACGTAAAGGATGAAAGCGGAACGGTTATCGGAGAAATTACCCCAAGAGAAGTTGAGCTCATCCGGTATTTCAAGAACAATGCTAACCAGATACTGAAGCGGGAAGAGATCCTGCTCAATGTCTGGGGAAAGGACGGGTTTTTCAGCGGCAGGAGCATGGACGTTTTTATAACCCGCATGCGTAAGCATTTCAGAGCAGACCCCCAAATACAGCTTGAAACCTTGCACAATGTTGGATTCCGGTTAAACATCCCCGTTGATGGACAGAACAATGAACATTAAATCACCTCAATTATAAGTGTTAAACCCACTGATAATAACTTTGTCATGAACATTGATAGACGAGATCAGCCCGGTCGCCTGAAAACGGGCAATAACCGCCCATCCGGGTATGGCGGCGGTTACGGTAGCCAGGACAATCGGAACAGGGAAGGCTACAACCGGAACAATGAAGGCAACTTCCGGCGCGGCGGCAGACCTAACCAGGGAAACAGGCCTAACCCCCAGCCCCGAAAAAAATTCAAAAAGCCCCAGCCGCCTAAAAGGGAGAACAAGATCTATTTTATCGCATTACTGCCCACCGCGGAAGCCGGTAAAGAGATCATCCGCCTTAAACAGGAATTCGCCGAAAAATACGGCGCCCGCCACGCGGTAAAAGTGCTGCCGCATATTACCCTGCAGGTACCCTTTACGGCAGACCCCCTCCTGGAAAAAACCATCACCGGCGAGCTGACGGAATTTGCAGCCACCCTGTCACCCTTCGAAGTAAGCCTGAACGGTTTTGGCGCCTATCCGCATAAGGAACAGAAAGTGCTGTATATCAACGTGGAAAAAGACCCCGCCATCATGGATACCCATCGCAGGCTCATGAGCTTCCTGCGTAAAGAGTTCGGGTTCAGCAATATGTTGGCCCGGGATAATTTCAACCCCCACATCACCGTGGCGTTCAGAGATCTTACCTCTGAACAGTTCGAGGCTGCCTGGCCCGAATACCAGCACCGCGACTTCCGGCTCTCCTTTAAGGTCAACAACCTTTACTTCCTCCGCCATAACGGCGTTTCGTGGGAGGTTCTACATAAATGCCGCCTGGGACCGCAGCACGTTTGAAGTTGGAGGTTTGAAGTTTGTTGAAAGTTGAATGTTAAGGGCAAGGGCTTTACCTGGTACAGGTTACCCGTGAGGCGAGCCGGCAATTTTTGAACCTTTAACGTTTAACGAACCTCAGACTTCAAACCTCAAACCCTGAAACCCCCAAACTTTCAGACCCCTAACGTCTGCCATTTATTTCGTATTTTTAGGGTCGATGGAAACAGTGGCAGTTCAAAAATATAATCTCGACGAAGAACAGGAGAAAAAGGAGATCGTCCGGCATTACCGCGCATTATTAAGGGCCCTCAAACCCCGCCTTAAAAAAGGCGATCGCGAGTTAGTACGTACCGCCTTCGAAATGGCAGCCGATGCGCATAAGGAAATGCGCCGTAAATCGGGGGAACCCTATATCCTGCATCCCCTGGCCGTTGCACAGATCTGTGTGGAAGAAATAGGCCTCGGGGTACGCTCCGCTATTTGCGCCCTTTTGCATGATACCGTAGAAGATACAGAAGTAACCCTGGAAGACGTGGAACGGGAATTTGGCGCTGAGATCGCCCACATCGTGGACGGCCTCACCAAAATCTCCACCGTGATAGATTCCAGCACCAGCACCGCCCAGGCGGAAAATTTCAAGAAAATACTGCTTACCCTGGCAGACGATCCCCGCGTGATCCTGATCAAGCTGGCAGACCGCCTGCATAATATGCGCACGCTGGATAGCATGAGCAGGGAAAAACAGCTGAAAATAGCCTCTGAAACGGTATTTATCTATGCCCCCCTGGCTCACCGCCTCGGCTTGTATAATATCAAGTCCGAGATGGAAGACCTGGCCATGAAGTATACCGAGCAGGATACCTACCGCGATATTGCCCGGAAACTGAAGGAGACCAAACGCGAACGTACCCGCTATATCAACGAGTTCATCAAACCCATCAAGGAGGTACTGCAGGAGGAAGGCTTTGATTTCGAGATCTACGGCCGTCCCAAATCCATACACTCCATCTACAATAAGATCAAGACCAAGGGCGTCACCTTTGAGGAAGTGTACGACCTTTTCGCCATCCGCATCATCATGAACTCCGCGCTGGAAAAGGAGAAGGCCGACTGCTGGAAAGTGTATTCCATCATCACCGACTTCTACCATCCCAGCCCGGAGCGTACCCGCGACTGGCTCAGCAATCCTAAGTCTAACGGCTATGAAGCCCTGCACGTCACCGTAATGGGCCCCCAGGGTAAATGGGTGGAAGTGCAGATCCGCTCCAAACGCATGAACGACTATGCGGAAAAAGGCCTGGCCGCCCACTGGCGTTATAAGGAAGGCAACCAGGTGTCCAGCCAGGAATCCAAATTTGACCTCTGGTTCAGCCAGATCAGGGAGATCCTGAACAACCCGGATTCCAATACCCTCGACTTCCTGGCCGATTTCAAAAGCAACCTCTTTACCGAGGAGATCTATGTATATACCCCTAAAGGCGATCTGAAGATACTGCCGGTAGGCTCTACCGCGCTGGATTTTGCCTATTCTATCCACAGCGCCATCGGTAACAAGTGTATCGGCGCCAAGGTGAACTACAAGCTGGTGCCCCTCAGCCATAAGCTGCGCAGCGGCGACCAGGTGGAGATCATCACCTCCAATAAGCAGAAACCTTCTGAAGACTGGCTCAACTTTGTACTTACCGCCAAAGCTAAGTCCAAGATCAAAGACGCGCTCAAGGAAGAAAAGCGGAAGATCGCCATGGACGGTAAAGCCGCCCTGGAGCGCAAGCTGGACAGCCTGAAAATAACCGCCAGCCAGCATAATATCAATGAGCTGGTGCAGTTCTATAAACAACCCTCGCCGCTGGACCTCTACTACCAGATCGCTATTAAGAATATCGACCTGAAAGAGCTTAAGCAGTTCAACGTGCTGGGCGATAAGCTGGAAGCCCCCAAACCGGTGAAGCAGCCGGATCATACGCCCGACGACCCGCTGAAGCATCACCAGATGCCCGCTAAAAAAGATGCGGAACTGATCATCTTCGGCGAAAGCTCTGATAAGATCGCCTATAAGCTGGCCAATTGCTGCCGCCCCATACCCGGCGACGACGTATTCGGCTTTGTTACCGCCAGCGAAGGCCTCAAGATACACCGTACCAACTGTCCCAACGCCGCCCAGCTCCTGGCCAATTACGGCCACCGCGTGGTAAAGACCAAATGGGTCAAGAACCGCGAAATATCCTTCCTTACAGGCCTGCGCATTGTGGGAATGGATGATGTAGGCGTCATTCACAAGATCACCAATATCATTTCAGGTGAGCTCAAGATCAATATCGCCGCCCTTACCATCGAATCCCGGGAAGGGCTGTTCGAAGGCCTGATCAAGGTGTTTGTACACGACAAGGAGGAACTGGATGAGCTGGTGGAACGCCTGTACAGACTGGATGGCATAAAATCCGTACACAGGCTGGAAGAATAAGTAAAAAGTAGAAAGTAAAAATACTTTTTACTTAATTTTGCCCTTCTTTTCTAAACTTACACAAATTATGGTAGATGTTTTGTTAGGCCTGCAATGGGGTGATGAAGGCAAGGGTAAGATCGTGGATTACTTTGCAGGTAAATATGACGTGATAGCCCGCTTCCAGGGGGGGCCTAACGCAGGGCACACTTTATACATTGATGACAAGAAGGTAGTATTGCATACCATTCCTTCCGGTGTGTTCCACAAAAACACCATTAACCTCATCGGCAATGGCGTAGTACTGGACCCCGTTACCTTCCGCCGGGAATGCGGGGAAGTAGCGGCCTTCGGGATAGACCTGAAGCAGAACCTGTTCATCGCCGAAAGGACCCACATCATCGTTCCTACCCACCGTGCGCTGGATAAGGCCTCAGAAGCGGCTAAAGGCCACGAGAAGATAGGCTCTACACTGAAAGGCATCGGTCCCGCTTATATGGATAAAACCGGCCGTAATGGCCTGCGTGTGGGCGATGTGCTTCTGCCCGATTTCAGGGAAAGGTATGAGAAACTGAAAGCAAAACATCAGCACCTGCTGGATGGATATCATTTCAATGAAGATATTTCTGCATGGGAAGAAGAGTTCTTCTCTGCCGTGGAGTTCCTGAAAACCATGAATATTGTTAACGGAGAATACTTCCTGAACGAAAAGCTGCAGGCAGGAAAACAGGTACTGGCCGAAGGTGCGCAGGGTAGTATGCTGGATGTGGACTTCGGTACCTATCCCTTCGTTACTTCTTCAAGTACTATTTCTGCGGGAGTTTGCACCGGTCTGGGCATCGCTCCCAAATGGATCCGTGAAGTGATCGGCGTTACCAAAGCCTATTGTACCCGTGTAGGCAGCGGTCCCTTCCCCACAGAGCTGCATGACGCCACCGGCGAAAAGCTGCGAGAAATAGGCCGTGAATTCGGCGCCACCACGGGCCGTCCCCGCCGCTGCGGATGGATAGACCTGGTAGCACTGGATTATACCTGCATGCTCAGCGGCGTTACCCAGCTGGTAATGACCAAAAGCGATGTGCTGGACGCCTTTGACGAAGTGTATGCCTGTACTGCCTATGAGGTGAATGGCACACAAACCCGCCAGATGCCTTTTCAGCTGAATGGACTGACAGTAAAGCCTATATGGGAGAAACATAAAGGATGGAGTGATGAAGCGGCAGCCAACAGTAAGCAATACAACGAGTTACCTGCCGAAATGAAAGCATTTGTAACTGCAGTGGAAGGATATTTGAAAGTGCCCGTGAAATTCGTTTCCAACGGGCCTGGCAGAGATCAGGTACTGGAAAAATGAATTCAAAAAATTACTAAAAAAAAGAGAGAAAAAAAATTTGGCGAATAAAAAAAACTGTTAAAACTTTACGCTAAAGAAATAAGTGAACCTATTATGAAATCGAAATCTGATAAAGAAAAAGAGACCAAAAAAACTACTTCTGCCAAATCAACCAAAGGCGCCTCCCCCAAAGCTGCAAGCAAGCCTAAAAAAGAAGTAGATGACGAGGATGAGGAAGATGATGAGGAGGAAACTCCCCGTAAATCTGGTGTTTCTAAAAAATCAGATGCGGCACCCTCAAGAGGCAAACGTAAAGTCGACGATGACGATGATGACGACGATATCGATGATGATAGCGATATAGACGATGATGATGATGCATGGGAGAAAGGAGACCAGGATGAAAACTATGATCCTGACTTCGAAGAGTTCGACATGCCCAAGCCTAAAGCAAGGCGTGGCCGTCCCGGTAAGAAATCTGCTGACGATGACGATGATCTGGGCTTTGACGATGAGTTCAAAGACATGGATCTGTTCAACGACAGGGGCTTCGATGATGACGATGATGATTTCTAAGCTTTAAAACAAAGCATTATCAGGATATTTCACGATTTCCCAGTAGCAAATCATAAGATTTTTAAACAGCAAATGTTGAATTGGTCTAACCGGTTCAACATTTGCTGTTTTTTGGACAATAACGGGTATCCCTCACCCTATAACCGTTATGAGGCACTGCTGGGTGCAGACGCCATCGAATATCTCTCACTGCCCGCCGGCTCCGCATTCACATCTTTACAGCAGTTCCATGACAGCCGGCAGGACTGGCTCTTCGGACACCTGGCCTATGATCTTAATGGTGAAACTGCAGGCATGGCCCCATCTGTACATCCCGATGGTATTGGTTTTCCCGACCTGTATTTCTTTCGCCCGCGCATTGTTATGCTGCTGCAGCCGCATTCCGTCCAGATAGGCGGGGAGGAGTTGAACCGGGAACAGGCGCAGGAGATCTATGAGGCCTGTCTGCAAATGCCCGGACAGGTAGAGCAGGCTGCCGCTGCAGTATCCGCCCCTGCGCTGCAGGCCCGCATTTCCCGGGAGGATTATCTCAGCGCCGTAAAAGCCCTGCAGGATCACATACATCGCGGTGATTGCTATGAAGTGAATTTCTGCCGCGAAAATTACATTACAGATATTCGCGTACATCCCTTAACGTTATTCGATAAACTGAACCGCGTTTCACCATCTCCCTTTGCTGCCTACTACCGCGTGGGTGAGCGGTACCTGCTTTGTTCCAGTCCCGAACGCTTTCTGCAGCAGCAGGGCAGTACCCTCATTTCACAACCTATAAAGGGCACAACACGCCGCCTTGCTGATAACGATGCAGATGCGCTGGCGCGCAGCCGTCTTTACAACAGCCCCAAGGAACGTGCAGAGAATGTAATGGTAGTAGACCTGGTGCGCAATGACCTGGCACACGCCGCCAGCTCAGGTAGTGTAACCGTAGAAGAACTGTTCGGCATCTATTCATTCACACAGGTGCACCACATGATCTCTACCGTTAAAGCCATCCGTGAACAAGGCGTACCTTTCACAGCGGCCATGCGGCATGCGTTTCCCATGGGCTCTATGACCGGCGCGCCCAAATTCCGCGTAATGCAGCTCATTGAACAATATGAGCAAACCCGCCGCGGACTTTTCTCCGGCGCCCTTGGTTACATCACCCCTGAGGGAGATTTTGACCTCAATGTGGTGATCAGAAGTATACTGTACAATGCATCCCGCAATTACCTTTCTTTCTCCACCGGCTCCGCCATCACCTTCTACAGCGATCCCCTGAAAGAATGGGAAGAATGCCTCCTGAAAGCCGAGGCCATGATGCTGGTGATGAACCACTAGAAATCCCGGGGTAAATTCCAAAAGCCCAATTCCAGGAGATAAAAATCCAAATAACAAATTCCAAATTCCAAAATGATCTTCTCGAAGATCTGCGCGTTTTTGGAATTTGGAGTTTGTTATTTGGAATTTGGATTTTACCTCTTGGTGTTCGGACTTTGGAATTACAAGAACAATTGTTCCATGGCGGTTTCAATATTAGGGTAGGAGAAGACAAAACCGGTGTCCTGGATTTTCTGTGAAGATACCCGTACGCTCTTCAGCACTTCCACACTCATTTCACCCAGCGCCAGTTTTAAGGCAAAGGCAGGCACATAGGCGGTTATAAAGCTTTTACCTTTGGCGGCCCTGGCCATGGTCAGGATCAGTTCTTTATGGTGTACAGGCTGCGGTGCTACGGCGTTAAAGATGCCTTGCAGCCGGGGGTTCACAATAGCATTGAAATAAAGGCGGATGAGGTCCTGCAGGTGTATCCAGCTGACCCACTGCTCCCCGTTGCCCAGTATGGTGGCAAAGCCGAACTGTAAGGGTTTGTAGAATTCTTTGAGTGCGCCGCCGGCTCTGCTCAGTGCAATGCCCGTGCGGAAAATCACAACCTGTTTACCCAGGCGCTCCATTTCGAGCACGCCGTTTTCCCAGGCCTGGCAGGTAGTACCCAGGAAATCGCCTGCAGCGGGCGAGCTTTCTGTAAAGGAACTTTTATTGCCGTCATACTCACCGTAGTAGCCGGTGCCCGATGCGCTGATGACCTTTTTGACCTTATTGGGATGCTGTTCCAGGGCTTTGAATAACAGCTGGCTGCTGAGGGTGCGGCTTTCCATTATCTCTTTCTTGTAGGCTGCTGTCCACCTTCTGGCGCCCACATTGGCCCCTGCCAGGTGCACAATATGATCGGCGGCTGCCAAAGCCGCTGTATCAACGGTCTGGCGGCGAATGTCCCACCCGGCATAACTAACCAGGTTGTTTTCGGTATTTTTGTTGTCCGTATGTGGCTGGCGGCTCAGGATGATCACCTGATATCCATGTTCCGTAAGCAGATTGGTAAGCGCTTGTCCTATTAATCCTGTGCCACCGGTAATTAACACTGTTTCCATCAGGCTAAGAACGGTTCAATATTTAGCTAAAAGTAGTGAAAATAGTCGATAGTCGATGGTCCGTCGTCCATAGCCTGACCTGTTAAGGAGGTCGCCTGCAGTACAGGAACATGCTATGGACGATGGACTATTGACCATGGACTATTTCCCCCTTTGCGAAACGCAAATTTTCGTGTAGGTTTGACTGGTAAAATTTTATCAGGTCAGGTACCCGCAGCCTACAACAATATTAGATGTATTTACGTTACCACATTATTTAAAACATATACTAATGCTATACCGATTTTCTCTCCTGGTTTGCCTGCTTTTTTGTGGAGGATCCCTGATGGCCCAGAAAATAACCTATTCAGAACCGGAGCGTGACGACTATAAAAGCACTGAGTTTGAGATCATTGGCCGTGTTGGCGGCAATATCCTGGTATACAAGAGCGATCGTGGTGATAATGCCGTGTCCGTATATGATAATGCCATGCAGCTGAAAGAAAGGGTAAAGCTGGATTTCCTGCCCAAGAAAGTGATCAGTGTTGACTTTATTGCCTACCCCGGTAAAGTATTCATGATATACCAGTTCCAGCGCAAAGATGCCGTGTACAGCGTTTGCGCCACCATGAACCCCGAAGGCCGGTTTGACCAGGCCCCCATCGTGGTAGATTCTACCCGTATTGGTTTTTACTCCAAGGAGAACAAGGTATATTCCGTAGAATATTCAGAGGATAAGGGGCGGATCATGATCTACAAGATCAACCAGGACAAGGAAGACAACAATGTGTTCTACACCTTCCAGTACGACAGCTCCTTCAATTTCGTGAATAACAGCCGCCTTTCCCTGCCAATGGAAAAGAAGGCGATCCTGAGCAATTTTACCCTGGCCAACAGCGGCGACCTGATATTTAACCGCCTGGAACGTACCAGCAACCGGGATTATACCATCAAGGCAGACGTGATCATCAAACGCTCTGCGGTAGACTCTTTCGAGGTTACGCCCCTGCAACTGCAGCAGCAGATGCTGGATGAAGTGAAGATGAAGCTGGATAACAACTCCAACACCCTGCTGGTAAGCGCCTTCTACTACAAACAGAAAAGAGGGAATGTGGACGGCATGTATATTGCCAAATATGACTTTGCGCAGAAACAGCTGGTGTATGAAAAGCTCAGCCCCTTTACGCCCGAGCTGAAGATGAACGCCAGGGGAGAATCTTCCACCAATGCAGCCTTTAACGATTACTTCATCAGGAAGATCATCAATACCAAAGACGGGGGCTTCCTGATCACGGCAGAATCTTTCTATACCACTTCGCGCTATCAGCCCTGGAACCGCTGGAATTACATGTACGGCCCTTACGGCATGTCTTCCCCGTATTCCTACTACTATTCACCTTACTCCCCCTGGTATTACAGTCCCTGGGGATGGAACAACTCACAGGGCAACCGCTATCATTACGATAATGTGGCCGTCCTGTCTTTTGACCCGGAAGGCAAGCTGCAATGGAGCAATTTTGTACGTAAAAGCCAGTTTGACGATGGGGCAGATCTGTACCTGTCTTACATGCTGGTGAACATCGGCAGCGAACTGCGGTTCCTGTACAATGACCTGGATCGCAGAAGCTATATCCTGACAGACAACAGCATTACCCCGGATGGGAAGATCAGCCGTATGCCTACCCTGCGTAACCTGGATAAAGGCTTTACCTGGATGCCCCGCTACGGTAAGCAGATCAGCAGCCGTTCCGTGTTGATTCCCTGCATCTACAGGAATTATATTTGCTTTGCAAAAATTGACTTTTAATCACACCTTTGCACCGTGGTAAGATTTTTCCGTTCAGGCAATCCGCTAACGGTATTGCTGTTGTTACTATATACCTTACTGGTTAAGTTTTATTACCTGATACACCCGTCCACCTTCGTCGCAGACGGGTCTGAAGGTTTGTTGTATCAACTGCTGGTGAACTGGCTGCAGATGCTGGTGGGTAAAAGCCCTTTCTTCTTTACCGCGATGGCCGTGCTGCTGCTGTTCCTGCAAACCTTGTTGCTCACCAGGATCGCCANCCACCATCGCCTGTTCCCTAAAGCTACTTACCTCCCGGCCATGAGCTACCTCCTGTTCACTTCCCTGTGGCAGGGCTGGAATGAATTCTCACCGGCGTTGCTGGTGAACCTGATCATGCTCTGGGTGTTTGCCAATATCACGGAATTGTATACACGTACCTCTGCCCGAGATGTGGTGTTTAATATAGGCTTTGCCCTGGGCGTAGCCGGCTTGTTCTACTTTCCGGCCATCGTGTTCTGCCTGCTGCTGTTGCTTAGCCTGCTCATTATGCGGGCTTTCCGCCTGGCAGAGTGGATCATTGCCCTGCTGGGACTATTATGCCCGCTATACCTGCTGGGTACCTACCTGTTCCTGACAGACCAGTGGAACCAGATCGAAAAGATCCCCCGTATGGGTATCAGTCTGCCCATCATCAGCCACTATAAGGTATGGGGCGCCCTCATTGCCAGCGTGTTCTTCTTCGTGCTGGGATGGCTGCTGTTGCAGCGGCCGCTCAAAAAGATGCTGATACAGGTACGTAAAACCTGGGCCGTGCTGATCGTTTATGTAATAGTGGCCATGCTGGTGCCTTTCTTCAATGTACACTTCTCGCCAGATTACTGGGTGGTGGCCATCCTGCCCATTTCTATGTTCGTAGCCAATGTATACTGGACCTTCACCAATGAAACAATAGCCAACATCATCCATTTCATTACCCTGGGCTACGTGATCGTGATGCAGTACTTCAGCTAAAATGTTAAAATTTAGGTGTGGGGCGGGGCTGAAAGCTATGCATATGCCCTGATTATCAATTATTAGCATATCTCCACGGTTGCACATCGGCATATTGGTACAAGCGGCCGCTAAAATATGCGGGCGGTTCGGTAATTTTGCAGTTTACAATTATTATTGACTTCTGAAATAAAGACTCATGAAATTTGGTGTTGTCACCTTTCCCGGCTCTAACTGCGATCACGATATGATCGATTCCCTGCGCAACGATCTTGGCCAGGAAGTAATTGAACTCTGGCATAAGGATAAAGATCTGAGCGCTTTCAGCACACAGGACTGTATCATTCTTCCCGGTGGATTTTCCTATGGCGATTACCTGCGCTGCGGCGCCATCGCCAGGTTCAGTCCTATGATGCAGAGTGTGATCGAGTTTGCCAACAAAGGTGGCCGTGTAATAGGTGTATGTAACGGTTTCCAGATACTCTGCGAGGCAGGCCTGCTGCCGGGCGTACTGCTGCGCAACCAGAACCAGCAGTTTGTGTGTAAGAACGTATACCTGAAAAGTGAGAATACCACTACTGCCCTCACCAAAGACGTTACGGGCCGTCCGCTGATGATCCCCGTTGCCCATGGCGAAGGCCGTTACTATGCAGACGACGCTACACTGGACAGCCTGTTTAAGCATAACCAGGTGCTGTTCCGCTACTGCGATGAGTTCGGCAACATTGTTGACGAGGCCAATCCTAACGGCGCTATCCGCAATATTGCCGGTATTACCAATAAGGAAAAGAATGTCTTTGGTATGATGCCTCACCCTGAGCGCGCTACCAGCCTGGCATTGAACAATACGGATGGTCAGCTCATATTCCAGAGCCTGATCACCAACAACTAATTCCGGGCTTTTTCCGGAGAGAATCAAAACCACCAACCATTTTAAACAAGAGGAATGAGTATGAAAAAACTGTTGACAGCATTGTTCCTGTTCGCGTTGCCCGTGTTGGCCAGCGCTCAGATCGAAAATCCGGTGAAATGGAATTTTTCGTCCAAGAAGATCAATGACAAGACCTATGAAGTGCATATTACCGCCACCATAGAGCCGGGTTGGCACCTGTATGCGCAGGATGCCGGGGAAGGTCCCGTGCCCACTTCTTTCAAATTCGCCAAAAACCCCCTGATTGCCACCACAGGGAAGGTAAAGGAGAATGGTAAGCTGCACAAGGCGTTTGACAAGAACTTCGATTCCGAACTGAAATACTACGAGAACCAGGTAAACTTTGTACAGACAGTAACCGTAAAAGGTAAAGCTGCTACCAAAGTGAAAGGCTCCGTAGAATATATGGTGTGCGATGATCACCAGTGCCTGCCGCCGAAAGAAATTGAATTCTCAATCGGTGTAGGAGGGAAGTGATCATGAAAAAAATATTTGCATTTCTCATAGCGGTCCTGGCAGCCTTTAACCTTGCCCAGGCCCAGGATACCGCCGCCACTACCCAGGTGGCCCAATGGCAATATACCGCCGAAAAAAAGAGTGACGGAGAGTTTATACTCCATTTCAAAGGCACTATTGATAAAGGCTGGCAGCTGTTTTCCACTACCATGAGCGACGACGATCCCAACACCCGCGTGGTGCTGGACACCGCAGCTGCAGGGGCCGAGCTCCTGGGTATAAAGGAGAGCGGTAAGCTGGACAGCCGCAAGGAACCGCTCTTCGACAATCTCCAGATAAAATATTTTGAAAATGAAGTAGAGCTGCTGGCCACTGTAAAGGTGCAACCCGGCGCCACCAAAGTAACCGGCAGCGTTAACTACATGGCGCTGAAAGGCGATGAAGTGGCAGGTCCTGAAGAGGCGCCCTTCCGTTTTAATGTAGATGCCTCCGGCAACCTGGTAAGTGCTGCTGCAGGGCTGCAGGAATCAGGCGTAGCCGCCAGCTCGCTTAAACGCAGCAATATTATACTGGACAGCCCGGTGAATAGCTGTGGTGGTATCGGGTCTGAGGGTAAGAAAAGCCTTTGGGGAATATTTGTGCTGGGCCTGCTGGGCGGTTTTATCGCACTGCTTACGCCCTGCGTATTCCCGATGATCCCGCTGACAGTATCCTTCTTTACCAAGAAATCCGGCGATAAGGGTAAGGGCGTGATGAACGCTTCCCTTTATGGCTTTTTCATTTTCCTGGTATACATACTGCTAAGCCTGCCTTTCCATTTCCTGGACTCCCTGAACCCGGAAATCCTGAATAACATTTCCACCAACGTATGGCTGAACCTGTTCTTTTTCGTGGTCTTCATTGTATTTGCCATTTCTTTCTTCGGCTACTTTGAGATCACGCTGCCCAGCAGCCTGGCCAGTAAAACAGATGCCAAAACAGGTGTAGGTGGAATAGCAGGTATCTTCTTTATGGCGCTTACGTTGGCCCTGGTGTCTTTCTCCTGTACCGGGCCTATCCTGGGCTCTTTGCTGGCGGGCTCCCTTTCTACCGATGGGGGCGCTATGCAGCTCACCGCCGGGATGGGAGGCTTTGGTTTGGCCCTGGCACTGCCTTTTGCAATTTTTGCCCTGTTCCCCGGCTGGTTGAATTCACTGCCTAAATCCGGCGGCTGGTTAACTACCGTGAAGGTGGTACTGGGCTTCCTTGAAGTTGCAATGGCCATCAAGTTCCTCTCCAACGCAGACCTCGTAATGCACTGGGGTATCCTGAAAAGAGAGGTGTTCTTTGCTATATGGATCATAGTAGGCATCTGTATTGTGCTCTACCTTTTCGGCAAGATCCGCTTTCCGCATGATTCGCCGCTGAAGAAGCTGAGTACTCCCCGCCTGGTAGTAGCGCTGATCTTCCTGGCCTTTACGCTGTATTTGATACCGGGTGTGACCAATACAAAATATGCTAACCGCGCCCTGATCAGCGGTTTTCCGCCACCCCTGACCTATAGCATTTATGGGGAAGAGGCTGCTAAAGGTAAAGGCGTAGAGCCTAACATAGTGAACGACTATGAAAAGGCCCTGGCATTGGCCAAGGCAGAAGGAAAACCCCTGCTGGTGGATTTCACCGGCTGGGCTTGTGTGAACTGCCGTAAAATGGAAGAAAACGTCTGGCCGAAGTCTGAAGTAAAGACGCTGATCCAGAAAGATTTTATCCTGGTGTCGCTTTATGTGGACGACCGGAAACTGCTGCCTGAAGAGGCTCAGTTCCTGTTCACCTCCCGTAATGGCAACAAAAAGGAGATCAAAACCATAGGAGATAAGTTTGCGACCATGCAGACGGAGAATTTTAGCAATAACTCCCAGCCCTTCTATGTGCTGATCAGCCCGGATGAGAAGCTGCTCACCAAGCCGGTAGGCTATACCCCTGACGAAAGGGACTACGCTAACTGGCTGAAGTGCGGCCTGGACGCCTTTAAAAGTTTGAATTAGGCTGAATAGCTATAAAAGAGAAAGCCCCCGAGCGTATGCCGGGGGCTTTCTCTTTTAATGATCTTTGTCTTTTCTTCGTATACGCTTAGTGTACCCTTCGTCTTCTCCTCGTGAAACCTTCGTCATTCCTTCGGGTAAGCTTCATGTAACCTACGTGCTATCCTCACTAAAAGCGCATAAACGGTAAGTAAAAGCGAATAAGCAGCTTACACGAACTGGAAGTTCAGCAGTTCACCGGCGCTGATCTTCTGCTGCTGGCCCGTCTGCAGGTGCTTGATACTCAGGCTGTTCTCCTGCAATTCGCTTTCGCCGAGGATCACCACGTAGGGAATACCGCGTTTATCTGCGTACTTGAACTGTTTGTCCATCTTGGCGGCTTCGTGGAATACCTCTGCGGCAATACCTTTTTCCCGCAGCTGCATCATATAGTTAAAGGCAACGGGCAGGCTTTCTGCGCCCATATGCAGGAACAGCACACGGGTAGATTGCTGGGCAGCGGCAGGGAACAGCTGCAGCTCTTCCAGCACATCATATATGCGGTCTACACCAAAGGAGATGCCTACTCCTGAAAGGCCGGGTAAGCCAAACAGTCCGGTGAGATCATCATATCGGCCGCCGCCGCCAATGCTGCCCATTTTAACAGCGGGCGGCGCCTTGGCTTCCACGATCATCCCCGTGTAGTAGTTCAGGCCGCGTGCCAGGGTCACATCCACGATCGGGGCGGCATTGAACGTGGCCATGCCGCTGTTCAATACAAATGCCAACTCTTCAATGCCTTTTTGCGCGGTAGCGGAAGCCTGTAATAACACCTGCAATTGCTGCAGCTTTTCATCATTGCTGCCGTCAATGCGGAGGAAATTGTTGACAATCTCCACATCCTGATGGCTGAGTCCGCGATGCAGCAGTTCCTGCTGTACGCCCTCAATACCTATTTTATCCAGCTTATCGATAGAGATGGTAATATCGGTCAGCATTTCAGGTTTGCCGATCAGTTCTGCCAGTCCGCTGAGGATCTTACGGTTATTCACCCGTACTTCGTAGCCCTGCAGGCCCAGTTTGGAGAATACCCGGTCGTAGATCATCAGCAGTTCCACTTCATTCAGCAGGGAATTGCTGCCCACCACATCGGCATCACACTGGTAGAATTCGCGGTAGCGGCCCCGTTGGGGGTTATCTGCCCTCCACACCGGCTGCATCTGGTAGCGTTTGAAAGGCAGGGCCAATTCATGCTGCTTCATCACCACGTAGCGGGCAAAGGGAATAGTGAGATCATAGCGCAGGGCCTTTTCGCATAAAAGCGTGGCCAGCTCCTTGCTATCTTTGGCAAGCTGGGCCTGGCCCAGTATTTCGCCGTTGTTCAGTATCTTAAAGATCAGTTTATCGCCTTCTTCTCCGTATTTCCCTGTCAGCGTGTTCAGGTTCTCCATGGCCGGAGTTTCCAGTGGCTGAAAGCCGAACAGCTCAAATGTTTCGCGGATGGTCTGGAAGATATAGTTCCTTTTTCTTACCACCGCCGGTCCGAAATCGCGTGTACCCTTGGGAATGCTGGGTTTTATCATAATTAATAATTAACAATTAACAATTGTAGAGGAAGTGTCCCGGAAACAACTATTCATTTACTATACGGTTGCACGCCTCATATATCATATTGTATACCGGTTCAAAAAGGGCGTCGTCGTACCAGGGATCGGGTACTTCCTGCTGGTTGTCCAGCAGCAGCTGCACTTTCTGTTTGTCGGCTTCACTGCGGGCTTTGCGCAGCACGTCGCGGTAATTGTCCAGGTCCATCACATAGATCCGGTCAAAAAGATCGAAGTCTGCGGTAGAGAATTGCCGTCCCCGCAGTTGGGAAATATCCACCCCATGCCGTTTGCCCACTTTTACGGAGCGATGGTCTGGCGGATCGCCGATATGCCAGCTCCCGGTGCCTGCTGAATCAATTTCCCAATCTAAACCTTTCTGTTGTGCCAGGTGCCTTAAAATACCTTCTGCCAGCGGAGATCGGCAGATATTACCCAGGCATACCATTAATATTCTCATCGTATAAGTTTGTTGCCCGGCTCAGGCAACGGGGGGCTATCCGCCATACCGGCCTTACCGGGACCGCAAACCTACAAGATTTTTGCGGGAACTGCATATATGGAAAACAGGGTAGTGCAGCATCTATATAGTCAAACGGCATCAAGTAAAGCCGCTTCATTAACAGTATCTTAACAACTCTGTTAACAATTGATAAAGATCCGAACCAGGAAATATTACGATTGTTGCATTGTTGTAGAAGCAGCAGCACAGGCCGTTTGAGCATATCCGGGCCAGGTTTTTTTAACATTCTTCTAGGTTTGGGTATGCAAGATTGAAAAAAATTTTTTTTATACTTGTAATTCACTAACAATGCTAATGCAACAGGAAAGCTCAAGCAAGCGGCGTTTAGCGGTACAATACCGCCCGCTGGGGGAATTGATAAGAGGAATATTCTTTGTGCTCTTTGGACTATTTGCGTTCTTTGGTGAGCAGCTGGGGTTTGCCAATTTTCGGATGTCTCCTCTGGTGATGAACATCTTTGGTGTGATATTGATGGCATATGGGTTGTTTCGTATATACAGAGGCGTTAGATATTTAACAACTGGCAAACGAACAACAGACGATTAACTAACCGGAGGAGCTACACCATGTTATCAAAACTCGTAAACCATAAAGCCACCTGGCTGGTATTGCTGACTGTAGGCTTGTTCGCTTGTAACAGCGGCGGCCAGGGAGATCAGTCCTATGATACGCCTACAACAGGAACTATCCGTATCAGCGTAGACGAAACTTTTGAGCCTTTAATTGAGGCCGAGATCAAAGTATTCCAGTCCCTGTATCCTAAGACACGCATCATTGCGGAATACAAACCGGAATCAGAATGTTTTAAGGACCTGCTGAATGACAGTGCACGACTTGTTATCGTGACACGCAGCTTCAACGATAAGGAGAAAGACTATTTCAAACAGCTCAAGATCAGTCCGCAAAGTATGCTGTTAGCCTGGGATGCCGCAGCGCTGATCGTTAACCGTGAAAATGCCGACTCTATACTGACAATGGACCAGGTACGGCATATCATGGATGGTACAGATAAGGAACGTAACTGGCAGCTGGTATTTGATAACGAAAATTCCAGCACCGTAAGGTTCATACGTGATTCCATTAACAAAGGAAAGCCATTGCCGCCCAATACCATGGCGGCAAAGACCAATCCCGAAGTGGTGGATTATGTAACGAAGAATAAAAATGCTATTGGTGTAATAGGCGTGAACTGGATCTCCGATCCGGACGATTCAACCACTATCGAGTTCACCAGCAAGGTAAGCGTGGTAAAGGTACGCGCCGATTATGGATCAGAATTTGTAAAGCCTTATCAGGCATACATCGCCACTGGATCTTATCCCCTCAAGAGAGGGATGTTCTTTTGTCTGAAAGAACCCTACCGGGGCTTAGGCACAGGATTTGTAACCTTCCTCGGCAGTTACGAAGGTCAGTTGGTGATCAAAAAGTTCAGGCTCTTCCCTGCAAGGATCAACGCCGTATTCAGGGAAGCGCAGTTGCAATAGAAAGTATTGCAGCAACACAACACAGTAAAACAACACAACACATAACAACACAACTAAAACCAGATTGCTCATGAACAGACGGAAAAGCTTAATTGTAGCATTGCTGTGCGTCGCGACTAATGGCGTTATGGCCCAATCTGTAGAAGATGGATTAAAAGACATTTACTATGGCAAATACCAATCTGCCAAGCAAACTTTTGAGAAAGTGATCGCATCCAAACCGGATGACAGAGCATATTATTACCTGGGTATAGCTGAGCTGAGCCTGGAAAATAAAGATGCCGCCGCTGCCACCTTCCAGAAAGGACTGACAGCAGTGCCGAATTCTCCTTTGCTGCAGGCAGCCATGGGGCGTATAGACCTCATCAATGGAGATGCCGCTGCTGCAAAGCAGAAATTTGAAGCAGCCAGCACTGCTACCCAAGGCCGTAATGGAGACGTGGCCCGTGCAATTGCAGATGCCAATACATCTGTAAAAGGCGGCGACCGCGGTTACGCACTGAGCGTAATGGAGAAACTGCTGAACAATGAAGGCCGTAAAAAGAAAGAACAGTATACTGCTACCGCAGCAGACTATATTGAACTGGGCGACGCTTATCGTGTACTGGGTGGAGAGAACGGCGGTAAAGCCATCACCACCTACGAAAAAGCGCTGGAACTGGAACCCAACAACGCAGAGGCTATCATGAAACAAGGCCTGGTGAACTACAACGCCAAGCTACTGCAGGAAGCGGTGAACGAATGGACTAAGGCCGTTGCCACCGATCCTAACTATGGTCCTGCCTATTTTGAACTGTTCGAGTTCTACATCACTCCCAAGAAGAACCAGCTTTCCTGGGATAAGGCAGCAGAATACCTCCAGAAATACATGGAAGTAGGCGACCCTGCAGACAAACTGAAAAACGAATACTACCTGGCGGCTATCTCTTTCTACAAGAAAGACTATGATGCTGCTATTAACAAAGCCAAATCAGTACTGCCCCAGGCTGCTGACGAAGCCAACAAAGGTAAATTTACCCGTCTGCTGGCTGACGCTTACCTGCAGAAAGGCGATTCACTCAACGCAAAATCAACCATGGATGAGTATGTGAAAAGCGTTGGTGATGCTAAACTGCAGCCTAATGACTTCAAGCTGCTGAGCGAGATCTATGGCCGTCTGAAGATCACAGATTCCGCTCAGGCTGCCCTGAATGATTCCCTGGCTTCTTTCTACCTGGAAAAATATGCTACGCTGGACACTACCAAAGATGTAGACCACTACCGCGAAGTAGCTGACAAGTTCAAATCACTGCGTGACTATGACCGTGCTGCTGAATGGTATGGCAAGCTCACTACTGATTTCACAGATGAGCAGAACACCGGTAAGATCCAGGACTACTTCTGGAAAGGTACTATGGAGATCTATGCTAACAAACCTACTGATGCAGACTCTACCTTCGGTACTTTTGTGCAGAAATATCCTAACCAGGAAGCCCTGGGCTTATACTGGAGGGGCCGCGCCAACATGCTGAACGACCGGGAAGCTAAAGAAGGCGCAGCAATACCTTACTTCCAGAAATTCTTTGAAGTGGGCGGCGAATCTAAAATGAAGCCCAACCTGCTGATGTATCCTTATCAATACATGATGATATATTACTATAACAAAGATGATAAGGATAACCTGAAAACCTGGATGGACAAGGTATTGTCACTGAATCCTAACGATCCTGCTGCCAAGCAGATCCAGGAAAACCTGGCAAGCACAGCTAAAGCTGCCAGCAAAGCAGCCGCTAAATCCGGCAACCAGAACAAGAAATAAGTTATTCAGCAATAACCTGGAAAGGGGAGTGCCAGCCGGCGCTCCCCTTTTTTATTTAACTATTTAATAGTTCCGGGGCACGCGAATTTTCGGTATATTTAGTATAAGTGCAAAAAAGAAAAAGGGACAAACTGGTTATTCTAAAAAATCAGAAGCGCATGAGACAGTTAATAATGATTGCAGCCTTGCTTGGCCTTGCCAACGGCTTATGGGCCCAATCCATTGAAGATGGTTTGAAAGACCTTTACTACAACAAATATCAATCCGCCAAGCAGACTTTTGAAAAGATCGTAGCCTCCAAACCCGACGAGCGGGCATACTATTACCTGGGCATGGCAGAACTGGGACTGGAAAACACCGAAGGTGCCGCTGCCGCTTTCCAGAAGGGGTTACAGGCAGTGCCAAACTCCCCCTTATTACAGGTGGGGCTTGGCCGTATAGACCTGATCAACGGCAATGCGGCAGCAGCCAAACAGAAATTTGAAGCCGCCAGCCAGGCTACCCAGGGTACCAATGCAGAAGTGGCCCGCGCCATTGCAGACGCCAATACCGAAGTGAAAGGCGGTGACCGCGGATATGCCCTGAGCGTTATGGAGAAGCTGCTGAACAATCCCGACGCCAAGGGTAAAAAGAAATACACGCCCGTTGCGGCAGACTATATCGAACTGGGAGACGCCTACCGCCTGCTGGGTGGTGAAAATGGCGGTAAAGCCATCACTACCTACGATAAGGCGCTGGAACTGGAGCCCAACCGCGCGGAGGCCGTTATGAAACAGGGACAGGTGAACTTTAACGCCAGGCTGCTGCAGGAAGCAGTGAACGACTGGACCAAGGCTACCACCATGGACCCAAATTACGGTCCCGCCTATTACGAATTGTACCAGTTTTATATCACTCCTACCAAAAACACCTTCTCCCTGGAAAACGCTGCCAAATTCCTGCAGCGCTACATGGAAGTGGTGGGCACAGGGGCCGGGCAGCAGGAAAATGAATACAACCTGGCGGCCATCTCTTTCTATAAAAAAGACTATGATGCCGCCATCAGCAAGGCGCAAAGCGTATTACCGCAGGCCAATGACGCCTATAAGGGCAAATTTACCCGCCTGATAGCAGACGCCTACCTGCAGAAAGGCGATTCCCTGAACGCCCAGAAAACCATGGACGAATACGTTAAAACAGTGCCGCCTGAAAAGCTGGAGACGAACGACTATAAGATGTTAAGCAACATCTACACCCGGCTGAAATCATCCGATTCTGCGCAGCAGGCAGCCATCAACAAACAGGCGTTGACATACCTGGAAAAATACGCAGAGGCGGATACCACCAGGGACGTGGCCCGCTATGAAGATGTGGCCAGGGCATATGCCAATGCAGAAGCCTTTGATAAGGCGGCAGAATGGTATCAGCGCGTGATCGGCATCAAGACCGAATTGAAGGAAACGCCTACCGCGGTAGACTACTATAACGTGGGTCAGAACTTTTTCCGGGCCGCCGGCAGCCAGTCGCCCCTTGACACCGTCATGCTGAACAGGGCCGATTCTGCCTTCGGTATACTGGCAGAAAAGTTTCCTGACATTACAACAGGGCACTACTGGCGGGGCTATGTGAACGCCGCCAAGGACGAACTGGCGAAAACAGGGGCTGCCGTGCCTTATTTTGAGAAATATTTGTCCATGGCAGAGGGAGACCCGGCCAAGAACAAAGTAGGCCTGGTTAGGGCTTATACTTACATTATGGTGTATTACTATAACAAAGACGATAAAACCAACCTGCAGACCTACATGAACAAGCTGCTGGCTATAGATCCTGACAACCAGACGGTGAAACAGATCAAAGAAAACCTGTCAAGTACCAATAAGTCGCAGTCCAAGCCGGGAGCCGGTACCCGGTCCAGCCAGAATAATCGCCGCTAGCAGGTATATTTTAACGATATTATAACAGAGTTGAAACCCCGGTGCCACACCGGGGTTTTTTCGTCCCCGTTTGGTAAAAAAAGATAATATTTTAGCGCTTCATAGATTTGTATTTTGCCGTTTGTTGCAGTATTTTTGCACATTCGCGTGAACGTTTTATTGGGAAGCTTATGTTTTTAGACACTGAACTTTTGTCAGCAACCACCACTCCTTTTAGTTATTTCCCTATTGTATTGCAGCTGATCGCTGCGCTGGGATTTGTTGGCGTTACGATGGTGGCTACCCACTATCTGGGGCCAAAACGCAAAACCAGCGACAAACTTATTAACTTTGAAAGCGGAATTGAACAGGTTGGGAATGCAAGGCAGCCTATCGCCATCAAATATTTCCTGACTGCCATTTTGTTTGTTCTGTTCGATGTGGAGGTAATCTTCTTCTATCCTTATGCGGTTAATTTCAGGGAACTGGGATGGGATGGATTTCTGGCCATGCTGATGTTTGTGGCATTCTTTATGGGTGGATTCTTCTATATCATTAAGAAGGGCGCCCTGAAGTGGGAAGACTAGTGGAGCAGCATGCTGCTATTGTAAACGTATAAAATACTTTGGAGGCTTAATATATGGCACGTCCGGTTCAACATAATACCAAGGTGAAGATGGTGGAAATACCGAAAGGTTATTCCGGTGAGGGGTTCTTTGCCACTACATTTGACAAGGCGATTGGCGCCGCCAGGAAAAATTCCATCTGGCCTTTGCCTTTTGCTACTTCCTGCTGTGGCATTGAATTCATGGCTACAGCAGCATCCCACTATGACCTGGCTAGGTTCGGGGCCGAGCGTATGGCATTTACGCCCCGCCAGTGCGACCTGCTGATGGTAATGGGAACCATCGCCAAGAAAATGGGTCCTGTACTGCGGCAGGTATATTTGCAGATGGCAGAACCCCGCTGGGTGATAGCCGTTGGCGCCTGTGCGTCCAGCGGTGGTGTATTTGACACTTATTCCGTATTACAGGGGATAGACCAGGTAATACCGGTTGATGTATACGTTCCAGGATGTCCTCCCCGGCCGGAAGCGATCCTGGACGGTTTTATGAGGATCCAGGAGCTGGTTGGCCAGGAAAGCCTGCGCCGCCGTCATTCAGAAAGGTATAAAGACCTGATGAACAGCTACGGTATCCAGTAATCGCCCACAACATAAAATTTAAACTAACATCGTGATGTCTTTGACAAACGACTATATAAAGCAAAGATTGGTTGAAAAGTTTGGAGAGGAATTGACCAGTTTCGAAGAACCATTTGGAATATTGTCCTTTACCGCACCGGCCGCCCTCAACCTGAAAGTAATGCAGTTCCTGTACGATGATGAGGAACTGCAATTCCGTTTTCTGACAGACCTTACTGCCGTACACTATCCCCACCAGGCGGATGCAGAACTGGCAGTAGTTTACCACCTTTATAACTTCCGCGAAAAAGTAAGGCTGCGTTTGAAGATCTTCGTCCCTGTTGCAGCCCCCAAGGTATTTACAGCAACTAAACTATTCGAGTCTGCCAACTGGATGGAAAGAGAGACTTACGACTTCTACGGAGTAGAATTCGTGGGGCACCCTAACCTGAAACGCATCCTGAACGTAGATGAAATGACATATTTCCCAATGACGCAAGGAATTCCCGCTGGGAAGACCAGACGCGTATTGATAAGGATGACGAGATGTTTGGACGCTAAATATTAACAATTAATAATTAATGATGAATAACTGGTAAAACAGGCGACCCGAGGGATACAGGCCACCAGTTATTAATTATTGATTCTTCATTATTCACCTGATCATGTTAGAAGCAGCCACATATAAACCTGCCGCAAGGCTCTATAGAAAAGCAGACCACCACGCTGAACCTGGGTCCTACGCACCCGGCTACCCACGGTGTGTTCCAGAATATCCTGGAAATGGACGGAGAACGTGTGGTGAATTCAGAATCTACGGTTGGGTACATTCACCGCGCATTTGAAAAAATAGCGGAACGTCGTCCCTACTACCAGATCACACCTTTAACAGACCGTCTTAACTACTGTTCTGCCCCCATCAACAATATGGGCTGGCACCTCACGGTAGAAAAGCTGCTGGGCGTACAAACGCCCAAACGCGTAGACTATCTCCGGGTTATCATCATGGAGCTTGCGCGTATTACGGATCACCTGATCTGTAATGGGGTGGTTGGGGTGGATACCGGTGCTTTTACAGGTTTCCTCTACCTGATGCAATACCGCGAGCTGGCGTACGAGATATATGAAGAAGTGTGCGGTTCCCGCTTAACTACCAACATTGGCCGTATCGGGGGCTTTGAAAGAAACTTCACACCCGCAGCCTTCCAGAAAATAGAGAAATTCCTGGCAGGATTTCCCAAAGCGCTGAAAGAGTTTGAAACACTGATGACGCGTAACCGCATCTTCGTGGAAAGAACCACCGGCGTAGGTCCCATCAGTGCCGAAAGGGCCATGAACTACGGCTTCACCGGTCCCAACCTGCGTGCCGCAGGGGTAGACTATGATGTACGGGTGGCGCATCCCTACAGCTCTTATGAAGATTTCGAGTTCTCCATACCGGTAGGCACCACGGGCGATTGCTATGACCGTTTCCTGGTACGCAACGCCGAAATGTGGCAGAGCCTCAGCATCATCCGCCAGGCAATGGACAAGCTGAAAGGCCTGCCCGATGATGTATATCATGCAGATTTACCTGCCTACTACCTGCCGCAAAAGCAGGATGTATATACGAAAATGGAAGCGCTCATCTATCATTTCAAGATCATCATGGGCGAATCTGATATACTGCCGGGTGAGCTGTACAACGCCGTAGAAGGCGCCAACGGTGAGCTGGGCTTCTACCTGATCAGCGACGGTGGGCGCAGCCCGTACCGCCTGCATTTCAGGCGTCCCTGCTTCATCTACTATCAGGCTTATCCTGAACTGGTGAAAGGCGCCATGCTGAGCGATGCCATTATTTGCCTGAGCAGCCTGAACCTGATAGCCGGAGAGCTGGACGCATAATCAAGAATAACAGCAGATGTTTTAATTTATCAACATGGTTCAATTTTCAGAAGAAAAACTGAATAAAGTAAAAGAGATCATCGCACGCTATCCCGAGGGGAAACAGAAAAGCGCGCTGATACCGCTGCTGCACCTGGCGCAGGAGGAGTTTGGAGGCTGGCTCAGCCCGGAGACCATGGATTACGTGGCTTCCCTGCTGCAGATCACGCCGATAGAAGTGTATGAGGTGGCTACCTTTTACAGCATGTTCAACATGAAACCAGTAGGCAAGTACCTGTTCGAGGTTTGTCAGACAGGGCCCTGCATGCTGAACGGCTCCGATCAGATCATTGACTATATAAAGAGCAAACTGGGTATTGGAGTGGGAGAGACCACGCCCGACGGCCTCTTTACCCTTAAAACGGTAGAGTGCCTGGGCGCCTGCGGATACGCCCCCATGATGCAGTTAGGCAAACATTACCGCGAACATCTTACCCCTGAAAAGGTAGACGCGATCATTGCCGAATGCAGGGCGAAAGCAAACTAACCAACCTGAATAACTATGGGACGCAAACTACTCTTAGACAAAGCACATATTGAGAACATCCGGTATTACAGCACATACCGGGCCAACGGAGGTTATGCCGCAGCAGAGAAGGTGCTCAAAAGCATGAGCCCCGAGCAGGTGGTAGAAGAGGTGAAGAAAAGCGGCCTTCGCGGCCGTGGAGGCGCAGGCTTCCCTACCGGTATGAAATGGAGTTTCCTGGCTAAACCGGAAGGCGTACCCCGCTACCTGGTGTGTAACGCAGATGAATCAGAGCCGGGTACTTTCAAAGACCGTTACCTCATGGAGTTCCTGCCCCACCTGCTGATAGAAGGGCTGCTGATCTCCAGCTTTGCATTAGGATCTAACCATACTTACATCTACATCCGCGGCGAATACGCCTGGATCCCTGATATACTGGAACAAGCCATTGCAGAAGCCAAACAGAATGGCTGGCTGGGTAAGAACATCCAGGGCACTGGTTTTGACCTGGAGATATATGTTCAACGCGGCGCCGGCGCTTATATCTGCGGTGAAGAAACTGCATTGATAGAATCGCTCGAAGGTAAACGCGGTAATCCCCGTATCAAGCCGCCGTTCCCCGCTGTAAAAGGTTTGTGGCAGAGCCCCACCGTGGTGAACAACGTGGAAACACTGGCTGCGGTAGTGCCGATCATCAACATCGGCGGTGAGGAATACGCCAAATACGGTATCGGTAAATCAACCGGTACCAAGCTCATTTCCGCCTGCGGCAATATCAACAAGCCCGGTGTTTATGAGATCGAGATGAATATCTCTGTAGAAGAATTCCTTTATTCTGACGAATATTGCGGTGGCATTGCGAACGGCAAACGCCTGAAGGCCTGCATTCCGGGCGGATCATCCGTACCCATCCTGCCGGCTAACCTGCTGCTCAAAACTGCTAAAGGCGAAAGCCGCATGATGACCTACGAAAGCCTGAACGACGGCGGTTTTGCCTCCGGCTCCATGATGGGTTCCGGCGGCTTTATTGTGCTGGATGAAGATCAGTGCGTAGTACGCCATACCTTGTCACTGGCCCGCTTCTATCATCATGAAAGCTGCGGACAGTGCAGCCCCTGCCGCGAAGGTACCGGCTGGATGAAACGCGTGCTGCACAACATTGAGAACGGTAAAGGAAAAATGAGTGATATAGACCTGCTGTGGGATATACAACGTAAAATAGAAGGCAATACCATCTGTCCGCTGGGCGATGCAGCCGCATGGCCGGTGGCAGCGGCTATCCGTCACTTCCGTGACGAGTTTGAATGGCATGTGCTGAATCCTGAGGAGTGCGTGAAACGTAATTACGGCCTCGCGCATTATGCAGATCCGCTGCCGCTTGCAACCGCTGCAGTATAATGCCACAGCTTTAAAAAAATAAACATGGCTGAAGAAAAGAAACTATTCAAGGTCAAGATCGATAATATCTCTGTGGAAGTGGAGCCCGGCACCACCATCCTCAATGCTGCCCGTCAGATAGGAGGAGATATTGTGCCGCCGGCAATGTGTTACTATTCCAAATTACAGGGCAGCGGTGGTAAATGCCGTACCTGCCTGGTGAAAGTGACCAAAGGCTCTGAGGCCGATCCCCGTCCTATGCCAAAGCTGGTGGCCAGCTGCCGTACTACCGTAATGGATGGTATGGAAGTGGCCAACATCACTTCTCCCGAAGTACAGGAAGCGCGTAAAGGCGTAGTGGAATTCCTGCTGCTGAACCACCCGCTGGACTGCCCCATCTGCGATCAGGCGGGCGAATGTCATCTGCAGGACCTGGGCTATGAGCATGGTGCAGATGGTACCCGCTACGAATTCAAACGCCGTACTTTTGACCAGATAGACATCGGTGAGAATATCAAGCTGCACATGACGCGCTGCATTCTCTGCTACCGTTGTGTGTACACCGCAGACCAGCTGACGCAAAGGCGCGAGCACGGCGTATTGGGCCGCGGTGAGCATGCTGAGATAGGCACTTATATCCAGAAAGCGCTGGATAATGATTTCATCGGTAACGTGATCGACGTATGCCCGGTAGGCGCCCTTACCGACAGAACATTCCGCTTCAAGAACCGTGTATGGTTCCTGAAACCGGTAGACGCCCACCGTCATTGCGACAAATGCTGCGGTAAAACCGTACTGTGGATGCGCGGCGACGAGATCTTCCGCGTAACCGCCCGCAAGGACAAATACGGCGAAGTAGAAGAATTCATCTGCGATACCTGCCGCTTCCATACCAAAGATGTAAAAGACTGGACCATAGAAGGCCCGCGAAAGATAGACCGCCACAGCGTTATCTCACAGGGCCACTATGTAGGCACCGTGAAGCCCAAAGAGACCATCACCGATGTGCTGGAAGGCCGTCAGCCAAGACTGCTGATGGACATTCACAGCGTAAGTGAAGTGAATCGCCCGGGTATAGAGTTGTCTAAAATAGACGGCCCTGCGCATTCAGATGATTTCAAAAAGGACGCTTAACGCATAATGCAGTAAGCGTACCGCATAATTTGTAATTCGTAACTCGTAATAGAAGATATGTCTATAGACTGGTACTTTATACTGGAGAAGCTGGTGCTGATATCAGGCGTACTGGCACTGTCCCTGATAGTGGCAATGTACTCTACCTGGGGAGAAAGAAAGGTGGCAGCCATCATACAGGACAGACGTGGTCCTAACCGCGCTGGTTTTATGGGGCTTTTACAACCCCTTGCAGATGGCGGCAAGCTCTTTTTCAAAGAAGAGATCATTCCCGGTACCGCTAACCGTTTCCTGTTTATACTGGGCCCCTCGCTGGCAATGCTGGTGGCCTGTATGACCAGCGCAGTAATACCCTGGGGCGATACCCTCACCATCGCAGGTAAAGAGATCTCCCTGCAGGTAGCAGATATCAATATAGGCATCCTCTATATTTTCGGCGTAGTGAGCCTGGGTGTTTATGGCATTATGCTGGGCGGATGGGCTTCCAATAACAAGTATTCATTACTGGCTTCCGTGCGCGCCGCTTCACAGATCATCTCTTACGAACTGGCCATGGGCCTTTCACTGATAGCGCTCCTGATGCTGACCGGCTCTCTCAGCCTGAAAGACATTGTAGAGCAGCAGCGTCACGGCTACTGGAATTTTATTTACCAGCCCCTGGGCTTCCTCATCTTCCTGGTGTGTGCGTTTGCTGAATGTAACCGTACGCCCTTTGATCTGCCTGAAGCAGAGAATGAGCTGAATGGTGGCTATCACCTGGAATATTCTTCGATGAAACTGGGCTTCTACCTGTTTGCAGAGTACATTAATATGTTTATCAGCTCTGCACTGATGGCCAGCCTCTATTTCGGCGGTTACAGCTTCCCCGGTATGGACAGCCTGGGACTGAGCCCCAACCTGGTGACGATACTGGGCTTCCTGGCCCTGTTCATAAAGATCATCATCTTCCTGTTCTTTTTTATGTGGGTACGCTGGACCATACCAAGATTCAGGTATGACCAGCTGATGCGCCTGGGTTGGAACATTATGATCCCCCTTGCGTTGTTGAATATGTTGATTACCGGCGCTATTGTATTGTATCGCCAGGGATAGGACCATCAAAATTATTATCATGCAAGCACTAACAAACAGAGTTCAACCGGTAGACCGCACGACCCCTGACATTGTGGGAGAGAATGTACCTGCCGGCTATTTTTAAAGGGATGCTCATCACTTTTAAGCACATCTTCCAGAAGAAAGCTACAGTGAGCTATCCTGAAGAAAAACGTCCCTTCAGCCCTGTATTCCGCGGGCTTCATATATTGAACCGTGATGAGGAAGGCCGCGAAAGATGCACCGCCTGCGGATTATGCGCGGTAGCCTGCCCTGCGGAGGCCATCACCATGGAAGCAGCCGAAAGAAAACCCGGCGAAGAGCACCTGTACCGCGAAGAAAAATACGCGGCCCGGTATGAGATCAATATGCTGCGTTGCATATTCTGTGGATTTTGTGAAGAAGCATGCCCCAAAGACGCCATCTACCTGACAGAAACATTTGCGCCGGCTAACTTCCAGCGCAAAGGCTTTATATATGGCAAGGATGACCTGCTGATCCCTGATCCCAAAGCAAAACAAACTGTTTAGAACGATTATGAGTACGCAACAAATCATTTTCCTGGTCCTCTCGGTAATATCCCTCGTATGCGCCATGGGCGTGATACTGAGTAAAAACCCGGTGTCCAGCGTGTTATGCCTGATACTTACCTTCTTTACAATAGCAGGGCATTATGTAATGCTGAATGCACAATTCCTGGCAGTGGTGCATATCATTGTATATGCAGGCGCTATTATGGTGCTGTTCCTTTTCGTGATCATGCTGATGAACCTGAACGCGGATATTGAACCGCAGAAACGCAACTGGCTGAAATATGCGGGCGCCATCAGCGGCGGTACCCTGCTGGTGATATTGGTAGCAGCCCTGCGCGATGCCAGCATGCCATCCCTGCAAAGCGGCGCTACTGAAATAGGCCTGATCGGCAACCTGGGTAAAACGCTGTTCAACCATTACGTGGTGCCTTTTGAAGTCAGCAGCGTATTGTTCCTGAGCGCTATGGTAGGCGCAGTGGTAATAGGAAAGAAAGAGCACTGATCTTAACTGTTCATAATTCATTTTTAATAATTAATTACTCATCGATAATGCCTGTTCAATACTATATATTCCTTAGCATTGCTTTATTCTGTATAGGTGTAATGGGAGTGCTCATGCGCAGGAACGCCATTATTATCTTCATGTGCATTGAGCTGATGCTGAATGCAGTGAACCTGCTGATGGTGGCATTTTCCAAAATGTGGGCAGATGCAGGCCGTATAGATGCCGCCGCCGCCCAGATCTTTGTGTTCTTTATCATGGTGGTGGCTGCGGCAGAAGTAGCGGTAGGACTGGCCATTATCGTGATGGTGTACAGGAATACGCATGCTGTTGATATCAATATCCTGAACAGGCTGAAAAACTAGAACGCGAAACGCAAAACGCTTAACGTGAAACGCAGAAAGCGTTCAGCGTTGGGCCTTAAGCTTTAAGCATAAATTGTAATTCATAAATGATCAATCTCGTTTGGCTGGTACCATTTTTACCATTATTAGGATTCCTGATTAATGGATTAGGAAGGCGATATTTATCGAAATCCCAGGTGGGTATTGTTGGCAGTGGCGTTATACTGGCGGCGTTTGTAGTGAGCCTGCTCATTTTCCTGGAGGTAAGACAGCCGGGATTCAGTGCACAAACCATTACACTGTTCGACTTTATCTCCGCCGGCAGTCTGCATATACCATTTGCTTTCCAGGTAGACCAGCTGAGCGCGCTGTTCCTCCTGATCATTACCGGGGTTGGTTCACTGATCCATATCTACTCTACCGCCTATATGCACGATGAGAGCAATGAAAGCTTTGCCCGCTACTTTGCCTATCTTAACCTTTTCGTGTTCTCCATGCTGATACTGGTGCTGGGCGCCAACTATGTGCTGATGTTCATCGGATGGGAAGGCGTAGGGCTCTGCTCTTACCTGCTGATCGGTTTCTGGTTTAAGAATACTGCTTATAATAATGCCGCCAAGAAAGCCTTTGTCATGAACCGTATTGGTGACCTGGGCTTCCTGCTGGGCATTTTCCTCATGATAGTGAACTTTAACAGCGTTACGTTCTCTCATGTATTTGGCGGGGCCAAAGCCATGGGCCTGAATAACGTTGCCGTAGCCGCTATCGCCATCCTGCTGTTCGTAGGCGCTATGGGTAAATCAGCCCAGATACCTTTATACACCTGGCTGCCCGATGCGATGGCGGGTCCTACACCGGTGTCTGCCCTGATCCATGCCGCTACGATGGTTACCGCTGGTATTTATATGGTAGCCCGCAGCAACGTGTTGTACTCCCTGGTACCGCATATCCAGACCGTAGTAGCGATCATCGGCCTGGTTACCGCCCTGCTGGCGGCTTCCATCGCCCTCAAACAGAATGATATTAAAAAAGTGCTGGCCTATTCTACAGTAAGCCAGCTGGGTTATATGTTCCTGGCCCTGGGTGTAGGCGCTTATACAGCTGCCGTGTTCCACGTAATGACTCACGCTTTCTTCAAGGCGCTGTTGTTCCTGGGTTCCGGTTCTGTGATCCACGCCATGGGCGGAGAGCAGGATATCCGTAAGATGGGGGGGCTGAAGAAATACATGCCCACTACTCACTGGACCTTCCTGGTAGGCTGCCTGGCGATAGCCGGTATCCCCGGCCTGTCCGGCTTCTTCTCTAAAGACGAGATCCTTGCACACACTTTTGCAGCGAATAAGGTAATGTATGTATTGGCCCTCGCTGGTGCATTGATGACCGCTTTCTATATGTTCCGTTTATATTACATCACTTTCAGCGGCAGCTTCAGAGGCACACATGAGCAGGAGCATCATTTGCATGAAAGCCCTGCGGCTATGACCATACCGCTGGTAGTACTGGCCCTGCTGTCTATACTGGGTGGTTATCTCGGTTTACCGGAAGTGTTTGGTGTGAAGCACCTGTTGGCATCCTACCTGTCTCCCGTGTTTGCAGGATCTGCAGCCATTGCAACACCGCATCACCTGGAGCACAGTATGGAATGGATCCTGATGGGCCTCAGCACCGTGCTGGTGATCGTCTTTATACTGATCGCCCGCGGACGGTATGCAAAATATACCGACAGCGGTAAGGAGAATACAGGTTTAGCCAAAGTGCTGGAGAACAAATGGTATGTGGATGAGCTGTATGATGCTGTGATCGTAAAACCCCTGGGCATGTTGTCCCGCTTTTTCCAGGACAAACTGGAGAGAAACGGTATAGACAGGCTGGTGAACGGCGCAGGCCGTGCTGTAACCTGGGGCAGCCAGCAGGCCCGCCGCCTGCAGAATGGCCAGGTAGGCTTCTACGTGTTTGCCATGGTAATAGGTATTATCGTATTATTTGTGATAGGACTCTTATTGTAATGTTTGAAAGGTTGCGTGTTTGAAGGTTTAAACCATTTGCAAACGTTTCAGACTTTCAGACGATCGAACACAGATTTAAAGAAGTATGTTGACAGTTTTACTAATATTGATCCCTTTGATAACCGGCCTGCTTACGTTTGGCCTTAAGGGATCAGGACCTAAAGTGCTGGGCCTGGTATCATCCCTGGCGTCTTTAGCAGTAGTGGCAGGGGCTTTGGTTCAGTTCCAGCATGCTCCCGAGGCTTTACAGCTGAGCGTTCCCTGGATCCCGCAGCTGGGAGCACGCTTCCAGGTGGGCCTGGATGGCATGGGGGCGATGCTTTGTCTGCTGACCGCGATCGCTTTTCTCCTGGTCTTTATCACGATCTACAACCGTAATTACGAGCGGGCCGGCAGCTTTTACGGACTGATGCTGTTATCCCAGGCGGGGCTGGTAGGCGTATTTACCGCCTATGACGCCATGCTGTTCTATGTTTTCTGGGAACTGGCCCTCATACCGGTATACTTCCTCTGCTCAATGTGGGGCGGTGAAAAGCGTATACCCGTTACCTTTAAATTCTTCATCTATACTTTTACAGGGTCACTGCTGATGCTGGTGGGCATTATCTACCTCTACCTGCAGTCTCCCGACAGATCTTTCAGCTACGCCGCTTTCACCAATCTGAACCTGCCCGCACCAGGAGCAGTCCTGGTTATTCTGGCTGCTGTTTGTGGCCTTTGCCATCAAGATGCCGATCTTCCCCTTTCATACCTGGCAACCGGATACTTACGAGCAGTCTCCCACGCCGGTAACCATGATCCTGTCAGGGGTGATGGTGAAAATGGGCCTCTTCGGTATCGTTCGCTGGCTGCTACCCGTGCTGCCCCAGGGCGCGTACATGTGGTCTGATGTAGCTATCATCCTGTCTGTGATCGGAATCATTTACGCCTCCTGCATTGCTATTGTGCAAACAGATATTAAGCGCCTGATCGCATATTCCTCTATCGCCCACATCGGCCTGATGAGCGCTGCTATCTTTGCCCACAATGATCAGAGCCTGCAGGGATTACAGGTGCAGATGTTCAACCACGGTATTAACATCATTGGCCTGTGGATAGTGGTAGAGATCATCCAGCAGCGACTGAATATCAAAAATATGGAAGAGATGGGCGGTATAGCCACCTACGCTCCGCGTATGGCGATCTTCCTGGTGATCATTGCCCTGGCTAATATTGCCCTGCCACTCACGAATGGTTTTATAGGCGAGTTCCTGATGTTCAGCGGCTTGTTCCAGTATAACGCATGGGTAATGGCGGTAGCAGGTCTGGGTATCATCCTGGCGGCAGTATATACGCTGAATATGGTGCAAAAAGTGATCTTCGGTCAGAGCAACACGCTTACATCTACCTTTACAGATCTGCAGAACACAGAGCTGGTTGCGCTCAGCCTCATTGTGATCGTGATCCTGTTCCTGGGCTTTTATCCCAAGCCTATACTGGAGCTGGTGAACAGCACTTCACAAATGTTGCTGGCTAATATTGTTAAGTAGTATTACTTGTAAATAAAGAATATGCTTTGGACCATGGACTTTCATGACCATGGGCTAATAACTAAGACAGAAATATGAACGCATTAATTTCTACTGCTTTATCAGGTGTTGTGATGATGTTTGCGGGGTTGTTTATACAGAAGAAGCAGCACATTAAATATTTTGCCATTGCAGTATTGCTGGTGTCATTTGTTGCCAACCTGCTGGAGATAGGTACGGTACAAACAGGTACTCATACGCTGTACAATATGATCGAGGTAAGCAGGTTCAGTATCCTGTTCAATGCAGTGATCCTGGGCGCTACGCTGCTGTATTTCATGTTGTCTGGCAGCGAGTTTGAAAAGGTAGGCGAACATGTGGCAGATTATTTTGCACTCATATTCTTCATCCTGTCTGGTATTATGCTGGCTACCAGCTTCAGTAACCTGCTGATGTTGTTCCTGGCCATCGAGATCATCTCCATCCCCCAGTATATCCTGGCGGGCGCTGATAAAAATAATCTGAAGAGTAACGAGGCTTCCCTGAAGTACTTCCTGATGGGCTCTTTTTCTACCGGTATACTGCTCATGGGCATCACCCTGATCTACGGTGCAGCAGGCACCTTTAACGTGAATGAGCTGGGATTGGGCAGCGGTGATGTACATCCCCTGTCTATCAGTGGTATCATGCTGCTGATCTTTGCATTATCCTTCAAGGTATCTGCGGTGCCCTTCCATTTCTGGACACCTGACGTATACGACGGTTCACCCACCGTTTTCACTTCTTTTATGGCCACTGTGGTAAAGGCGGGTGGTTTCATCGCTTTCCTGCGCCTTTTCCATGTAAGCTTTACCGGCGGCGCGCTGAGCGGACACTGGCTGCTGGTGTTGGCCCTGATAGCTGCGGGCACCCTGTTGCTGGGCAACCTCACTGCAGTATTCCAGCAAAGCGTAAAACGGATGCTGGCTTACTCCAGTATCGCGCAGGCGGGATTCATGCTGCTGGCGGTGATCGCCCTGAATGAAACCGCTACACAGGGTATTGTGCTGTATGCAGCCGCCTACAGCGTGGCTACCATTGGCATGTTCGCCGTATTAATGAAAGTTAAGGACTACACTTTTGAAGGATTTAACGGACTGGCCCGTAAAGAGCCTTTATTGGCGCTGGCTGCCACTGTTTTCCTGTTTTCACTGGCTGGTATACCTTTAACTGCAGGCTTCTTTGCAAAATATTTTGTGCTGGCTGCAGCCGTACAACAGGGACAGTTGTTGTGGCTGGTGATCCTCGCCGTGGTTTGTGCGGCCATCAGCATTTACTATTACTTCCGCGTGGTAATGGCCATGTATTTCAAAACCGGCGAACCGGAAGTGGAGCCCTTCTCCCCCGCATTTAAAGCCGTGCTGGTGATAGCGGTGATCATTGTGATCGCACTGGGGGTTTACCCGGGGCTGCTGCTGCATTTCATTGCCTAGCAAGGTCGGAGTTTTATCTTAGTGATATCATCTGAGGTTCAGGACAAGTACGCTGTAAAAGCTTATTTGTTCTGAACCTCAAACGTTTAGGCCAACCTCAAACTTCAAACTTCAAACCTCAAACTTTTATATTAACTTTATGTTGAACCCTTTACTATGCGATTTCGTGATATATTCTCCCTGGCGTACCGTTCCATCAGCGCCAATCGTCTACGAACCGGTCTTACAGTAGCCATTATTGCATTTGGTATTATGGCGCTGGTAGGAATTCTTACCGCTATAGACAGCATCAAGGGCAGCCTGTATGACAGCTTTGCCAGCATGGGGGGCCAACAGTTTCTCTATCCGCAACCGCGAAATGATGATCCGTATGGGTGGAGGTGATAAGGCTACCAAGGGAAATAAACGCACTGCCAAGGTAAAGGCATCCAACCGTAACAAACGCATTTCTTATGAGGAGGCACTGGAGTTCAAAAGACGCTTTTCTTTCCCCGCTGTTGTCAGCATATCTTTCAATGCCACCGGTATTGCCACCGTTTATAAAGACGATAAGAAAACAAATCCGAATGTGCAGGTCATAGGAGGTGATGAGAATTATGTGCGGCTTTCCAACTACACCATAGAGAAAGGACGCAATTTCACGGAAGCCGAAGTAGCATCCGGACATAATGTGGCATTGCTGGGACATGATGTAGCGGTGAAGCTCTTTGGCCGCAACCTGAAGAATGTAGTTAATAATACCATTCGTGTAGGCGATGTACGCTACCGCGTGATAGGCCTGCTGGCCTCCAAAGGCAGCAGCAATATCATGAGTGCAGATAATGTCATATTAACAACGGTGAACAATACACGCCGTGTTTTTAGTCGTCCCAATGCGTCTTACCAGATAGGTGTTTCCGTCAACAATGTAGCACAGATGGATGCCGCTGTGGCCGAGGCCACCGGTCTGTTCCGTATTGTGCGCCGGCTGGAGCTGCGGGAAGATGATAACTTCTACATCAGCAAAAGCGACAGCCTGGCTGAAATGCTGTTCAGCAGTCTGAGTACGGTCACTTTTGCTGCAGCGGTGATCGGGTTTATCACCTTGTTTGGTTCTGCCATCGGGCTCATGAACATCATGCTGGTATCAGTGGCAGAGCGCACCCGTGAAATAGGCGTGAACAAGGCACTGGGGGCTACTGCTCCCACAATCCGAAAGCAGTTTATTTATGAAGCCATCATCATTAGTGTGCTGGGCGGCCTGCTGGGTGTGATCCTGGGAATGATCGTGGGTAACCTCATGTCGCTGGTGCTGAACACCAGTTTTGTAGTGCCCTGGCTCTGGATCACGCTGGGTATATTGCTTTGCGCATCGGTAGGGCTGATCTCCGGCATCTATCCCGCTATCAAGGCTTCCCGCCTTGACCCTATAGTAGCGTTACGCTACGAATAAACGATTATATATTTCTTGTTTATCATGCAGGTTTATCAAATAAAGCTGCATGAATATATTTTTATTCCATAGCTTTATTACATCGGTAACTATAAAATTATCAGAACGTGGGATTAGCAACTGAAAATTTCAAAGCACTGGGCCTGAACCTGCCCCCTGCGCCAACTCCCTTAGGCGTATACAAACCATTTTTAATTGATGGCAAGCACGTATATGTTTCCGGTCATGGTCCCGTACAGGATGACAAGAACCTGATCATCGGCCGTATAGGAGAGGAGCTGGATATAGAGCAGGGCAAGCTGGCAGCGCGCCAGGTAGGATTAACAATTCTGTCTACACTGATGACCAACCTGGGTAGCCTGGATAAAATAAAACGTGTGATTAAAGTATTAGGTATGGTGAATGCCACACCTGACTTCGGACGTCATCCCTATGTGATCAACGGTTGCAGTGAACTGTTTGCAAAGATATGGGGAGAAGAGAATGGCATCGGCGTACGCAGCGCAGTAGGCATGGGATCACTGCCGGATAATATCCCTGTTGAAATTGAAGCGCTCTTTGAATTACATGAAGAGCTGTAAACACTAAAGCAACAGCCGTGTGGTATACTATCAATAATGTTGATCAGCTTGATTCTCCCGCATTACTGGTATATCCTGCCAGGATACGGGAGAATATAGATGCAGTGAAGGCAGCGATAGATGATGTGCAACGTTTACGCCCCCACGTAAAGACCAATAAAATGGCAGAGGTGGTACAACTGATGCAGGATGCAGGCATTCGGCAATTCAAATGTGCCACCATTGCAGAAGCTGAAATGCTGGGGAAGGTAAACGCAGCAGACGCTTTGCTGGCCTATCAGCCGGCCGGTCCTAAGATAGCGCGGCTGGCGGCATTGGTACGTGCATATCCGCGTACAATGTTCTCCTGCCTGGTAGATGACCTGCAGGCCGCTACTGCGATCTCCAATCAGTTTTCAGCACTGCAGCAGCCGCTGCAGGTGTGGCTGGATCTGAACCTGGGCCAGCACCGTACGGGCATTGTGCCCGGTGCTGCCGCGCTGGATCTGTATGCCCAGCTGCATACGCTGCCGGGCATTGTGCCGGTGGGCCTGCATGCATACGATGGACATTTGCATGATGATGATTTTGAGCTGCGCACATCGCGTTGCAATGCCGCTTATGAGCAGGTAACTGCATTAGCAGCAGCTATCACGGCAAAAGGTTTCGCGCAGCCCCGCATCGTGGCGGGTGGTAGTCCTACCTTTCCCATACATGCAAAGCGAAAGGACATTGACTGCAGTCCGGGTACTTTTGTGTTCTGGGATTGGGGATATCAGCAACACCTGTCTGAGCAAAGCTATCATTATGCAGCCCTGGTATTGGCCAGGGTGATCTCCCATCCGGGCGATCAGCTGATCTGTCTTGACCTGGGGCATAAATCCATAGCAGCCGAAAATGCGCTGACCAACCGTGTGCATTTCCTTAATGCCCCCGACGCAACACCCGTATCGCAGAGTGAAGAGCACCTTGTACTGAAAGTACCGGATGCAGGAGCGTACCCTATAGGAACAGTATTTTACGGAGTGCCTTATCATATATGCCCCACCGTAGCGCTGTATGATAAGGCATATACCATCGTAGACAATGCTTATGCCGGAACCTGGGAGGTGATTGCAAGGGACAGAAGCATAATAATTTAAGCAACAAAAATCAATACCGTGTTTATCATAGATGCACACCTCGACCTGAGCATGAATGCCATGGAATGGAACCGTAACTTACGGTTACCAGTAAACGAAATAAGAGCAAGAGAAAAAGGCCTGACGGATAAACCGGATCGTGGCCGCGGGGTAGTTGCCCTGCCTGAGTTGCGTAAAGGAAATATCGGCCTTGTAGTGGCTACACAGATAGCGCGCTTTGTGGCGCCTGATAACCCGCTTCCAGGCTGGTTCTCTCCTGAACAGGCATGGGCCCAGACGCAGGGTCAGCTGGCCTGGTACCAGGCGATGGAAGAAGCAGGAGAGATGGTAGCTATTACGGATCTTACTTCACTGGACCGTCACCTGGCGGTGTGGAATAACGAGAAGCCGAACGATCAGAAACCCATCGGGTACATCCTTAGCCTGGAGGGCGCAGATTCTATTGTGGATACTTACTATCTGCAATGGGCATACGAATATGGCCTGCGTGCCGTGGGGCCGGCGCATTACGGTCCCGGGCGTTATGCACAGGGTACAGATGCAACCGGTAAGATGACACCGCTGGGACACGAGTTACTGAAAGAAATGGAACGGCTCAATATTATCCTCGATGCCACCCATCTTTGTGACGACAGTTTCTGGGATGCCATGGATCATTTCAATGGTCCCGTATGGGCCAGTCATAATAACTGCCGCGCACTGGTAGATCATAACCGCCAGTTCAGTGATGAGCAGATCAAAGAACTGATCGCCCGTAATGCCGTTATTGGCGGCGCCCTGGATGCCTGGATGATGCTGCCCGGATGGGAGAGAGGGGTATCTGATCCGCAGGCGATGAACTGCTCACTGGAAGTAATGATCGATCACCTGGATCATATTTGCCAACTGGCCGGAAACGCGTTGCATGTAGGCATTGGCTCAGACCTGGACGGCGCCTTTGGTAAGGAACAATGTCCTTACGATCTTGAAACCATTGCAGACCTGCAAAAGGTAGCCACCCTGCTGGAGAAACGTGGATATTCCGCAACGGATATTGAGAACGTAATGCATGGTAACTGGCTGCGTTTCCTGCGCAACGCCTGGAGCAAATAAAAGGTAGTAATTAAAAATAAAAAAAGCGCGAAGGATAATCTTCGCGCTTTTTATTTTCTTCGTTGCTTTTCACTTTGATTACTCAGCTACTACTTCGAATTCCAGTTCAGCTTCGTTGCCTTTACCGAAATCGATCTTAGCTTTGTAAGTGCCTAATTCCTTAACATCATCGAGGATGTGGATACGACGGCGGTCAATTTCGTAACCTTTCTGCTCTTTAATAGCACGTGCGATCTGCACACCAGTTACGCTACCGAATATTTTGCCGGAAGTACCGGTTTTAGCGCCAATTTTAACAGGGGCAGCTTTCAGGACTTCCACCACTTTTGCAATTTCAGACAGCAGTTTCTCTTCCTTCACTTTCTGCACTTTCAGGCGCTCCTGAAGCTGCTTCATGTTGGAAGGGCTGGCTTCTACTGCAAATTTCTGGGGGATCAGAAAGTTCCTGGCGTAACCGTTCTTCACGCTTACCAGTTCATTTTTCTGGCCCAGGTTATCAACGTCTTGTATTAAGATGATCTGCATAACTTTTTCTTACTTTAAAAGGTCAGTAACATAAGGCAATAAAGCCATTTGACGAGCTTTCTTAATAGCCTGGGCTACTTTACGCTGAAATTTCAGAGAGTTACCCGTAATACGGCGGGGCAGCATTTTACCCTGATCATTGAGGAACTTCTTCAGGAATTCCGCGTCTTTATAATCCACGTACTTGATGCCCATTTTCTTGAAGCGGCAGTATTTCTTCTGGCGCTTCTCCTGTTTAACGGCGGTTAAGTACTTAATTTCTTGTTTTACTGCCATAACTTTAAGCTTCTACGGTTTTAGAATCAGCACTCACGCCATGTCTTTTTCTGCCGTTGTATTCAACAGCGTACTTGTCAAGCGCAGTGATCATGTGGCGTAATACATTTTCATCGCGGTTCAGCTGAATTTTCAGCTTCTCATTGAGGTCGGATGGCGCCTTGTACTCCAGAACCAGGTACATGCCCGTGGTTTTCTTCTGGATTGGGTACGCCAGTGATCTTAATCCCCAGGGATTTTCGTGCACTATTTCTCCGCCGTTCTCTTTTACGAGGTCAGCGAATTTTTTCTGAGCGGCTTTATAGTCGTCTTCAGAAAGCACAGGGGTAAAGATCACCATCAATTCGTAATTGTTCATTTTCCCTGTTTTAAAAATTTGATTAAATAAATTATCCCCAATAAAATTGGGAGTGCAAAGATACAATTCCTATTTCAATTCCCAAGCGTACAATAGCGGCTATGGTATTAAATTTCGGGAGATTTTTGGTAAGAGGGCCGGGTAAATACCGGGGTTGGAGAGGGGCTAATGTTTTTGTTAAGCGTAAGAGGTTGAATTACATGCTACTGGCAGATTAAATGTTATTCCATCACCCGGCGCTGACGCCGGAGCAATAACACGGTTGCATACCAGGGTCTTCAGTTCCCTCATTTTGAGGCCAGGATAGTTTCCCCGGGAGCCATATTTGCCTTCCTTTTCCTTGTGTTCTCTATGCTTTCTCCATGCTAGTTCCACTTTTTTTTAAAATAACATCATAAAAATAAGGGCCGTCCGGTAATTTCCGGACGGCCTCCATTTCAGGCTTATTCAATATAGATCTAGTGTGTCACAAGTATCTTACTTACCTGGGAGCCCTCCCTGGTTTGTATGCGTAACAGGTAAATGCCGTTTGGTAACCTGCTGATATCCATTTCTTTATAATTACGTCCCTTAACCAGGTTGAGGTTACCCTGCGCCCGAACCCTTCCCTGCAGGTCTATCAGCTGCACTGTCGCCGGTCCGCTGCCTGTTTTATCTGCATCTACCCATAGCTGTAAGCGGTGACCAATAATGCACCAGATCAGGCGCCACAGCAGGTCTTTCAGATTTACGTTCACGCTCTGTACCTGGCTGTATTTAATGGCGCCATCCAGCCCCACCAGCTTCAGCCGGTAGTACGACCGGCCTAACCAGGGTGAGTAATCAGCGGATTGATAGTTAGCGGGCAGAGTGGTGGTGCCCCGGGCCGCTACTGTATCTATCGCGTTGTAATCGCGCTGGTTACGAGACCTTTCTACGATGAAGCGGGCGGTATTGGTTTCATAAGGGGTGCGCCAGCTCAGTTTCACGATACCGCTGTCTACCACCGCCCGGAAGTTTTCGATGGGGTTGCGGTTAGCTAATACGTGCAGCTGATAGCGGCTGACCACCGGGTAATGGTCTGTAGTGGTGGTGCCATAGCTGCTAACCAGCTGGGCCGCCTGTGTATAGATAATGGCAGAGCCGGGCAGGTAGGCCTGGGCCATTTCATTGGAGGCCATGACGTTGTCTATCACAGTGGGGAAGGAAACGGTGGACCTTTGTCCGGCGAGCGACAGGGGCAGTGTCAGCAGTTTATAATCCGCCGTGTCATTCACAAAATCAATATAAGAGGTGGTCGTATCGGGGGCCAGCTCGGTAGTGATGGTTTTGTTGAACGCATCGTTAAAGTCGCCCAGCACAATAAAGTTGCTGTACTGATATTGTGCATCCAGGCTGTCTTTCAGCTCTTTAGCCCCGTTTCTGCGGCGGTGCCAGGACTCGATCTTGTCAGCTGCATTCCCGGTATTAGCTTTGGAATGCAGCAGTACGAACTGGATGCGGGCGCTGTCGCCATTTAAGGTAGCTGTTGTTTCAAACAGGAAGGGGAAGCGGCCGGACGACCAGTTAAAGTAGGCGCTGTCGCTGCCTCCGCGGCGGAGCATGCCGTACGAGCGGATACCCCTGATAGTAGCTGTTTTGTATACGAAGGCCAGTTTCTGGGCGCTTACATAATCCGGGTCCCCGATGCTGTCGGCATAGGAGCCGAAGTCGGATATTATATAGCTGTAACCCGGCAGCTGGTTTACCACGGCTTTGAAGCGGGCGGTATCCACTACTTCTGCCAGGGCGAATATGTCGGCATCCAGTTTTTTAAGTACCGTGGTTACGTTGGCTTGCTGCAGGTCGTCATCAGACGGATCCTGGGCAGGGCTGCCAAACCATTCGATGTTCCAGTTCACCACTTTCAGGGAACGGAGGGAAGTGCCGCTCAGGCGTACAGTACCACCTTTCAGTCCATCTGTGATGAAACGCAGGCTGTCGCTGAACTGCTGGTTGGCAGCATTCGGCGCAAATTTCACCCATACGGTCTGTTGTCCGGCGTCAGGCTCCCAATAGGTCAGGAAGCTGGAGTAAGGTCCCGCACTATCTTTCGCAACCAGGAAGGCGGCGGGTGCTTCGATGAACAGCGAATCTGTCAGATCGTTGCCCCAGAAGGTGAAGTTTTGCGGCGTAGATTGCTGGGATACCGGTACATAATCAAAGTCCAGCGTATTGGTGCTGAGGGTCAGGCTGGGCCGAGGCGCCACCGGGCTGTTAAACACGCTCACATCGTCCAGTGTCCATCGGGCGGCGTTCAGGGTTGGCGAAGAAGTATATAGGAAGGCGATGTACACGCTGTCTTGCAATACGGCGCCCAGGCTGATGCTATCAGACAGCTGCCATACGTCAGAGCCTTCTGCCGGGAAGCGGCCATTCAGCAGTGTCCAGCTGGCGGTGTGCGGGTCGCTGTGACCATCATAATCGGTACTCACCATCAGCCGGAGCGAAGGACCTGAAAACGCCGTGCGGCTGGAGAAGCGCAGCAGCGGATAGTTGAAGCCGCTGAGATCAAAGGCAGGCGAAATGAGCCAGTCTTCATTTTCTCTCGGGCCGCCGCTGAATCCGTTGATCTGTACGCCATTGCTGCTGTTCTGTCCGAAGGTGGTACAGCCCCAGAGCTGGGAGCCGCTAATGCTGTATTGGATGAATCCACCGGAGATATTGCTGCTGCCATTGGGGGTACAATCATTGAAGTTGAAGGTGAGCTGCTGCTCCGCCGTACGGAAATACCAGCCGGATGCCCCACTGATCCCGGCAAAGGGATTACCTGACAGGTCTGTTACTGCGGCGCTGTCGAGCGTGATATAGTAATTTTGGAGGGGCTGCAGCGATGCGGTCAGCGTAAGGGTATTGGCACTTATGCTTACCGCCGGACTGTTAACATCAAATACCTGCTGGCTGCCGTTGGTGGCATTATGAAGGACGATATTGCCTGCGCCGATTTTAATGTTTTCAGTGAAGGTGATCTGCGGACGGGTAGCCGGCGCCACCGATGAATCGCCGCTGGCGGGTAGTAGTGAGCTGATGGCGGGGGCGATGGTATCGCCTCCGCTGCCTGCGGCCAGGATATTATCTACGGCAAAACCAGGCCTTGAACCAGCGCCGCTGACCTGGCGGTTTACCCAGCGCAACTGCACCAGCGCCTGGTTGCTGCACTCAGGAGGCAGGGTCACTGCAATATTGACAAGGCGCTGCGGTGTAGTAAGGCCGGAGGTGGTTTGCTGAGTGGTATCGTTCTGGTAAAGCGTGCCAGGTACGTTGGTAAAGGCGCCCGTGCTGCCAATGCGGTATTGCAGGCTAACCTCGTTGATGCGGGTATTGCTGCCGCCATCATAGGGGTTGCGCAGGGTCATTACATCGTAGCTGAACGAAATATTCAGCTGTCCGCTGGTATTGAGGGCCAATACCAGTGCATTATCTGCGGAGCCGCTGTTGAGGAAGCCTAATTTACTGTTATAGTTATAGACGCCGTTGGTAGTGGACGATGCGCTGCCGTTGGCCATCAGGGCTTTATCACCTGTAGGGGCGGCCGTGTTGAAGTTGCCGGAGGGAGACCCGCTCAACGTCCAACCCTGCCAGCCGGCCGGGTAGGTGTTCGCGTTGTGTGCCAGGGCATCAAATTGCTGTTGGTAGGGCAGGGCCTGCGGTACAGGCTGTGTTTGGGCGTTTAGCTGTGAACCGGAAAACAGGGCTGTTACCAGTAACAGAGGGTGTAAAAGTCTAAGCATACGCATTTGGGATTTTCCAGGTTTAAGATTAGGATTTTCTCACGGGGATTTACCGGGCCAAAATACAACTTGTGCGCGGGCTTTATGGCAACCGGTTGATGAACTATTTGTTAATTCCTAAATATATACATTTTTCGGTTATGCAGGGTGGGGGATGTGGAAAGGGTAGCCGGACAGTTTGTCAGCCGTGTTTCCGCTGGCACGGCCTTTGGAAACGCAAGAGGGTCAAAAAAATAGTTTACTCATGCAGAAAGGTGCTATACGCGTACAAACAGAAAACATCTTCCCCATTATCAAAAAAATTTCTCTACTCTGATCATGAGATATTTATTCGCGAGCTGGTGAGCAATGCTGTGGATGCCACGCAGAAGCTCAAAACCCTGGCCAGTGTTGGCGAATTTAAAGGAGAACTGGGAACCCTCGAAATCAGCATTAAACTGGACAAAGAGAAAAAGACACTCACCATTTCCGACCGCGGTGTGGGCATGACGGCCGAAGAGGTGGATAAATACATTAACCAGGTGGCCTTTTCAGGTGCAGAAGAGTTCCTGAAAAAATATAAAGGTCAGAATGAAGGCACCAACATTATAGGGCATTTCGGCCTGGGTTTCTATTCTTCCTTTATGGTGAGCGACCAGGTAGAGATCTTTACCCGCTCCTGGAGGCCCGATACCACTGCAGTGCGCTGGGAATGCGATGGCTAGCCCGGAATACCGAGCTGGAAGAAACCGCCAAGGAAGACAGGGGCACTGATATTGTGCTGCATATCAATGAAGAAAGTGCAGAGTTCCTGGATGAGAACCGCATCCGCAACATCCTGGAAAAGTTCTGTAAGTTCCTGCCCATTCCCATTAAATATGAAGACAAGCAGATCAACGATACTACACCTGTGTGGACACGCAAGCCCTCAGAACTGACGGCCCAGGACTACCAGGATTTCTATAAGAAACTGTATCCTTTCTCGGAAGCGCCGCTGTTCTGGATACATCTGAATGTGGATTATCCCTTCAACCTCACCGGTGTATTGTATTTCCCGAAGATCACCAAGAGCTACGAAATACAGAAGGATAAGATCAACCTGTACTCCAACCAGGTGTATGTAACAGATGAAGTGAAAGATATTGTGCCGGAGTTCCTGATGCTGCTGCACGGTGTGATAGACAGCCCGGATATTCCGCTGAACGTGAGCCGCAGCTACCTGCAGGGTGATCCCAACGTGAAAAAGATCAATGCACACATCACCAAGAAAGTGGCAGACAAGCTGGATGAAATGTTCCGTAACGACCGCAAAGGCTTTGAAGAAAAATGGGAATCCATCGGCCTGTTCGCGAAGTACGGTATGATGACGGATGATAAATTCCTGGAGAAAGCCAACAAGTTCCATATCATGGAAAGCGTGGAAGGCGGCAAGTTCTATACACTGGAAGAATATCGCCAGGAAGCGCAGGCCCTGCAAACCAACAAGGATAATAAACTGGTAATCCTGTATGCTACCAATCCGGTACAGCAGGATAGCTATATACAGGCCGCCAAAGCAAAAGGCTTCCTGGTAGTGAAGCTGGAAACCATTGTGGATGCTGCCTTCATTAACAACATGGAAATGAAATGGGAGAACGTACAGTTCACCCGTGTGGATGCTGATATTGCCGACAACCTGATCGATAAGGATGAGAAGAATGAACATGTGCTGACGCAGGACCAGGAAACCAAACTGAAAGACCTTTTTGGCGCCCAGGTTACGCAGCCCAATATCAAGGTAGAGCTGAAAGGCCTGAGTGCAGAAGGTTTGCCGGTGATCGTTACCCGTTCAGAATTTATGCGTCGTATGAAAGACATGGCTTCCATGGGCGGTGGTATGAGCTGGTATGCCAATATGCCGGATGAGATCACGATGACGGTGAATGCCAATCATCCTATTTACCAACAGGTACTTGATGAAAAAGACGATGATAAACAACAGAAGCTGGTACGCAACTTGGCAGATCTGGCGTTGCTTTCACAGAACTTACTCACCGGCGCAGATCTGACTGCCTTTGTAAACCGCAGTGTAGAGCTCCTCGGTGGAGAGAAGAAGAGCAAGATCATCTTACAATAAAAGTTTGCATTTTATCGTTAGAAGTATAATTGGTTTAAGACTTCAAACGATAATTTTTGTGATAGTCCCGTTCAGGTCTGGCCTGAACGGGACTTTTTATTTTAAGAGATATATGAACTGAAAAACGGAGATTGGATACTTCAACAATAGCAGGGTAGCTAGCGGCTGATAGCGGGCCTGATATCTATCACTTTGAACTGCAGCATGGTTTTGCCGTTCCATTCATTTTCATCAATGGTAAATACCATATCAAAGGGCTGACGGTTGTCCATCACTTCAAATTTGCTGGCCAGGAAGAAGCCGATACCCGAGAATACGGGTCCGTATTTTTCCTGTTTGATGGAGAATTTGATATGCTCATCCTTCACAATTTTAGAAAACCCGGCATCCATTACATTGCGTGCAAGGAAGACGGGGCGCAGGTTTTCAGGGCCCAGTGGTTCAAATTGTTTGAGGATATTGAAGAATTGTTTGTGTACATCGGCGAAGCTGATCTCTGTATCGATGACGATCTCGGGTATCAGTAATTCGGGATCGATGGTGGTGGCTACTACCTCTTCAAACTTTTGCCGGAAGGCTTCTACGTTCTCGGGTTTCAGCGTCATGCCAGCTGCGTAGAAATGTCCGCCGTAATTTTCCAGCAGGTCTTTACACTGGTGAATGGCTTCATATACATTAAACCCTGTAACAGATCGGGCGGAGCCGGCTACCTGGTCGTTGCTTTGTGTCAGGATGATGGTAGGGCGGTAAAAGTATTTATCGATCAGGCGGGAGGCTACAATGCCTACAACACCTTTGTGCCAGTCTGCTTTAAACAGCACCGTGCTTTTGCGGGTGGCGAGGGCAGCATCGTTCTGGATCAGGGCCACAGCTTCCTTGGTGATGTAGCTATCGATCTCCTTGCGGTCAAAATTATCCGCGTGCAGTACAGCGGCTATTTCCATCGCCTTGTCAAGATCGTTTTCGATGAAGAGGTTCACCGCTTTACGCGCATCATCCATTCTGCCGGCGGCATTTACGCGCGGGGCAATCACAAATACCAGGTTGGAGATGGTAAGCTTTTCTTTCAGTGCGCTCAGTTGGATCAAAGCTTTTATACCTGGCAGGGGATCTTCATTGACCTTTTTGAGACCATGATAAGCAAGGGTTCTGTTCTCTCCCGTCATAGGGACAATATCCGCGGCGATGCTGGTGGCTACCAGATCGAGATAGCGAAGGGACTGTTGTTCGGGTAGACCGAGTTTTTGTCCGAGTGCAGTGATCAGCTTAAAACCGATGCCGCATCCGCTCAGTTCTTTATAAGGGTACGGACAGTCGTATTGTTTGGGGTTGAGGATGGCCACGGCGGGGGGCAGGATGGCATCCGGCAGGTGGTGATCACAGATGATAAAATCAATGCCTTTCTCTTTTGCACCGGTGATGTGGGCGATGGATTTGATACCGCAGTCCAGCGTGATTACCAGGCTGAAATCATTTTCAATAGCGTAAGTAATGCCAGCTTCAGAGATACCGTATCCCTCGCGGTAGCGATGGGGGATATAATATTCTATTTTCGGGTAGATACGCTGGAGGAAGTCGAATACGGTGGCGACAGCGGTGGTGCCATCTACATCATAGTCGCCGTATATCAGTATTTTTTCCTGGCGGAAGAAAGCTTGTTCAATGCGGGTGACGGCTTTGTCCATATCCTTCATGCTCCATGGATCGTGCAGATCAGCCAGGGAAGGGCGGAAAAACTGCTTGGCGGCTTCATAGGTATGAATACCGCGTTGAACCAGCAGCCGGCATAATAAAGGATGTATGCCCAGCGCTTGCCGCAGCGATGCCTCTTCTTTTGGTTGATAAGACTTTACGGTCCAGCGTTTCTGCATGAAAAAGTATTTTCCGTTTGAAAGTCTGAAGGTTTGATAGTTTGAAGGAACGTTGTTTATTTGTGACACCTTCAAATTATCGAACGCTCAACCCCTTAAACCCTCAGACTTTTAAAAACGTTCTGTCTGTAGTAAAACGTACTAACTGCTCCAGTCCGTTCCTGATATCATTTTCAGGAAAGCTGTTCAGCACTTCCAGGGCTTCATCCCGGTACTGGAACATTTTATCCCTGGTATAGTCAATACCGCCGGAGCTTTTCACCAGGCCAATCACTTCCGCCACTTTATCCTTGTCGGTATTATGATTTTTGACGATGTAGATAATGCGGCGGCGGGTTTCCGGGTCTGCGTGCTGGAGGGTATAGATGAGCGGGAGAGTCAGTTTTTTCTCCCTGATATCTATGCCGGTAGGTTTGCCGATCTTGTCTGCTCCATAATCAAAGAGGTCGTCTTTGATCTGGAAGGCGATGCCTACTTTTTCTCCGAAGAGGCGCATTTTTTCGGTAGCGTCATCCAGTCCGGTGGTGCTCCAGGCGCCTGCGGCGCATGCAGCTGCGAGGAGGGAGGCTGTTTTACGGCGAATAATTTCAAAGTAAACGTCTTCGCGGATATTCAGCTTGCGGGTTTTTTCCATCTGGAGGAGTTCACCTTCACTCATTTCCTTCACGGCCTCGGTCAGTATCTGTAAAGTTCTGTAATCATGGTTGTTAAGAGACAGCAGCAGGCCTTTAGACAGGAGGTAATCGCCTACCAGGACAGCTATCTTGTTCTTCCACAATGCATTAATGGAAAAAAAGCCTCTTCTTTCATTGGCGTCGTCCACTACGTCGTCGTGTACGAGGGTAGCGGTATGCAGCAGTTCTACCAGTGCGGCTGCGCGGTAGGTGCTTTCCTGGACGTCCGGGCCGAATAGCCGGGCGGAAAGCAATACAAACATTGGCCTGATCTGTTTTCCCTTGCGTTTTACGATGTAATGCATGATCCTGTCCAGCAATGGGACATGGCTTTTTACAGAATCCGCAAACTTATTCTCGAAATCATGTAATTCCTTACTGATCAGGTGTTTAATTTCGTCCATGTATTTGTGAAAAAGATTGCTAAGCTATGCCTAAAATATCAAAGTTTTAACAATTTTGGCCCCTAATTTGTATATAACGGTATAACATTACGTTAACAATACGTTTGTTATCCGATAACAAATTAGCAATTTAAGGTATAACAATTGTTTTACCTAACCTTTGTTATTGAAGTAGTTATCAATACAAATAATATTGTAAGAAAAATTTGTATATTCATTTATGATTTTTACCTTTGCTGGGTAAAAAACGGGTTATTAGTAAATCTTTAACAGTTTTTAAATAGAAAACAATTATGGCAAGCAAAAAGTACTTATTACTGGCAGGCGCTATGAGTCTTCTAGCGGCGTCGACCAGTTTTGCACAAGTTCAGCCTTACTACGATGTCCTGGATTCCTCTAAGGTTCCTGCATCTAGGGCGGCTCAACAGAACAATTTCAGTAACCACCAGTACGATTATCCCGCTAAGCCCCGTGACATGTGGGAAATTGGGTTCCACGGCGGTTATCACTTTATCAGGGGCGATATGGACGCCAGACCTGGTTTCGGTGGCGGTATCTCCTTAAGGAAATCTCTGGGTCACACTTTCTCTGTAAGGGCTGAATATACCGGTTCATTTGACCGTGGTCTGGACTATCAGCTGCGTCCTGTTAACACTGCTGGTGGCAACAACAACTGGGCTAGAACAGCAGCACTGAATGGTGGCCGTATTGTACCTAACTACAAAACAGCTACTCACCAGGCATCTATCGACATGATCGCTTCCCTGAGCAACATCCTGTTCTACAAATCACAGCCTAAAGTTAACTGGTATGTATTTGGCGGTTATAGCCTTATACTGGCTGACGTAGATGTTGACGCTGTTGACGCATCCGGTAACGGATATGACTTCAGGGGTGTTGATTTCACCGGCAAACGTAAAGATATTAAAGACCAGATCAAGAACATCCTGGATGGCGATTATGAGTCTAACGCTCCTTCTCAGGGCAACAGGGCTCAGATCGGCCGTAAAAGTGACAACCAGTTATGGCGTCACGCTGTTGACTTCGGTACTGGTATCGCTTTCAAAGTTTCTAAACGTTTCAACATCGGCGTAGAGCAGAAATTCACTATGCCGTTTGATGACTACTTAGACGGTTATAATTCAGGTGCTTATGACGCTAGCAAGGATTTCTTCTCCTACACCAGCGTTCGCCTGAACTTCAACATCGGTAGCACTGCTAAACGCGTAGAGCCGCTGTGGTGGCTGAATCCTCTGGATTACTCCTACAACGAGCTGAGCTCTCCCCGTCACATGAAACTGCCTACTCCCGTTCTGCCTGACGCTGACGGCGACGGTGTAACTGACCAGTTCGACCGCGAGCCGAACACTCCTGCAGGTGCTCCTGTAGACGTTCACGGTGTAGCTAAAGATACTGACGGTGACGGTGTTCCTGACTACAAAGACAAACAGCTGATCACTCCGACTTATTGCCAGCCTGTTGACGCTGATGGTGTTGGCCAATGCCCGGATCCCGAGTGCTGCAAAAACATACAAAAAACTACCTGCGCTAGCCTGGTATTCCCCAGCGTAGCTTTCAAAGGCAGCTCTACCAAGATCTCCTCTGACAACGAAGCTATCCTGAGCAGTGTTGCAAACACACTGAGAACCAGCCCTGAGTGTAATGTACTGGTTACCGGCCATGCCGGTGCCAAAGGCAAAAAAGGTGGTGTTGACCTGAGCAGCAGAAGGGTTGACGCTGTGATCGACTACCTGGCTGACAAGCAGGGTATCGATAGGGGTCGTTTCAGTCAAACAAAACACTCCTGGTGAGTCCAGCACTGTTGACTTAGCTCCTGCTAACTAATACAGCGGTGTACTACACTAGATGATATTGCAGAAAGTCCTCCGTCTATGACGGGGGACTTTCTCTTTTCAGGTATTTGTTATTGATTATTGCCGTAATTTTGACCGCCTTACAACTAATTTACATTAAGAGTGAGAATAGATATTAACAAGGTCAGCCTGGCGGGTTTTGTGGTTGCTCTGGGTATTATATACGGTGATATAGGTACCTCCCCTTTGTATGTTTTCAAAGCCATCATGGGTTCCAATCCTGTCAGTGACCTGCTGGTGGTAGGTGGCATCTCCTGCATCATCTGGACCTTAACCCTTCAAACTACCATTAAATATGTAATACTAACCCTGCAGGCCGATAATAAGGGAGAAGGCGGCATCTTCTCGCTGTACGCCCTGGTAAGACGGCATGCAAAATGGGCAGTCATATTCGGAATGATAGGCGGCGCCGCCCTTCTGGCAGACGGTATTATCACCCCACCCATTACGGTTACTTCCGCTATAGAAGGTCTCCGCACCCTGGAAGTGTTCAAAGACCTGGATCAGTGGACGATTGTCAAGATCGTACTGATCATCATCGCCGGGCTTTTCTTCATGCAGCAGTTTGGCACCGTATCTATCGGGCGGCTGTTTGGACCTATCATGGTAATCTGGTTCTCTATGCTTGGCATATTAGGGCTGGCGCATATTGCAGATGACGTTACGGTATTGAAAGCATTCAGCCCGCACTACGCTATAGAATTGTTAACCACCTACCCGAAAGGGTTCCTGATATTAGGCGCGGTATTCCTTTGTACCACGGGAGCCGAAGCCCTGTATTCCGACCTGGGCCACTGCGGTCGGGGGAACATCCGTATATCCTGGATCTTCGTAAAGACGTGCCTGATCATCAATTACCTGGGACAAGGCGCCTGGTTACGTAACACAGCGTGGCCAGATACTGCTAGAAAGACCAGAATCCCTTCTTTACCATTATGCCCGAGTGGTTCGTGATATTTGGCGTGCTGATAGCCACCATGGCCTCCGTTATCGCCAGCCAGGCCCTGATCTCCGGATCATTCACGCTTATCTCAGAAGCAATGCGCCTGAACCTCTGGCCCAAGCTGAAAATCAACTACCCCACAGAAATGAGAGGGCAGCTGTTCATCCCCGGTATCAATGTCATGCTGTTTGTAGGATGTACCGCCATCGTGCTTATTTTCCAGGAATCCGGCGCCATGGAGGCCGCTTACGGACTGTCTATCACTATCTGTATGCTCATGACCTCCTGTCTGTTTGCATTCTACCTGTATACACGCAGGGTACGGGTCTCTTGGGTGCTATTGTACCTGGTGATCTACCTGACCATCGAATTCTCTTTCCTGTTTGCCAACCTCGTAAAATTCATGCACGGCGGCTACGTTACCGTAATAGTGGCAGGCGGCCTGTTTGCGGTAATGTTGGTATGGTTTAAGTCGCGCAAGATCAAGAACCGTTACGTGGAATTTGTACGCCTGGAAGATTATCTGCCCATATTGCAGGAGCTGAGCAATGATACCTCCATTCCCAAGCATGCCACTCACCTGGTGTATATGAGCAGCGCCGATAACCCCAAAGAGATAGAGCACAAGATCATTTACTCCATCCTTAACAAGAAACCCAAACGCGCCGATATTTACTGGTTTGTACATGTGGATGTGGTAGACGAACCTTACCTCAGTGAATACTCCGTACAGACCATCATTCCCAATGAAGTGATCCGCGTAGAATTCCGCCTCGGGTTTAAGGTAGAACAGCGCATTAACCTGATGTTCAGGATGGTGGTGGAAGATATGGTGCGCAATAAGGAAGTGAACATTACCAGCCGTTATGAATCGCTGAGCAAGAACAATGTAGTGGGCGATTTCCAGTTCATTGTAATGGAAAAATTCCTCTCGCATGATAATGATCTTCCCTTGTATGAAAGACTGGTGATGCGGATGTACTTTTTCCTCAAGAAGATCAGCCTGTCAGAAGAGCGGGGTTTCGGACTGGATTCCAGCTACGTGACCATCGAGAAGTACCCGCTGGTGGTAGCGCCCGTTACCAACCTGCAGCTGAAAAGGATCATTCCTTCATAAATAGCTGACACTTCGGAAGAACTGGCAGCACACAAACTGACAACTTTTGTTGACAATGATCCGTACCTGACAAAATTTCTCACCATCAATGGCAGCCTGTGGAGTTCCTTCACAACAAGTGCTATGCGCCCGGAAGTTAACAGGGTATCAGTAATATTGTAACATGGAACCAATTCACCAGCAAATTCTGCAGCATTTAGCACGTCATGTATCACTTACTGCGGAAGAGCAGGAGTTGTTTATTTCCCTGGTAAGTACCCGGCAGCTGTTGCGTAAACAGTTCCTGCTGCAGGCAGGTGATGTATGCCGTTACGAAAGCTATGTGCTGGATGGATGCCTGCGCTCATTTTTTGTAGATGACAAAGGGGATGAACATACCCTGCACTTTGCGCTGGAAGACTGGTGGATCACTGACCTGGAAAGTTTTTTGCATCATACAGCTGCCCGGGTGAATATTGAAGCCCTTACACCGGTTAGGGTGTTGCAGCTGGACAAGCCCTCACTGGAACGCCTGTATGCGGAGGCGCCGGTCTTTGAACGCTTCTTTCGTATACTGCATCAGAACGCATACCTGGCGCAAAACCGCCGTATCCTCAACAATATCAGCATGAATGGAGAAGCCCGCTACGTTGATCTGCTACAGCACTATCCGCAACTGGTGCAGCGCGTACCTCAAAAGTATATAGCCTCTTATCTTGGCATTACGCCGGTATTCCTGAGCCAGATCAGGGCAAAGCTGGGCCACCGGGAAGAAGAATGACAATTGAATACCTGGAAGTCATGTCCTCCAGGCGAAATCGTACTGTCACTGGCGTAGGTATTAAGTAGTAATGCCCTCCGTCATCTCCGGGCTGGTGGTATACGAACGGGTGATGCGCTTCGTTACCTGCAAGCCTGGAGTTGACTTGAGTAGCAATAGTATTTCTGCGATCAATACTGTAAAGGTAGTATCACATTGCGTAGTGTATTTGCGTTGGGAAATGACAGAATCTCATTAAACTATTTTAATTGTATTTATTAAATTAGTTTAACGGCATCCGGTTATATCTGTAACAATTTTGTGTGCATAAAATTGAATGTTATGTACACAAATAATGAATTCACTCCCGCAGTTTTTAATGCACTTCATTTAGGCACCCACCTGCTCAGGAACAGGTTTGCAGTAGCGCCGATGTCACGTGTGAGCGCCGGTTTTGACGGCGTTCCTACGGCTAACATGCAAGCTTACTATGAGGCATTTGCATCAGGCGGTTTCAGCCTGATCATTACAGAAGGAATTTATACAGATGATATAGCAGCGCAGGCCTATCCGCGACAACCTGGTTTGGTAACGATGGATCAGCAAGCCGGATGGAAGCATGTAACGTTGCGTGTAAAACAGCATGGAGCCGTATTTATTGCGCAGCTGATGCACGCTGGCGCTATATCACAGCATCTTCCAACTACCTGGGCGCCGTCTGCAGTATTGCCGCTTGGTAAGAAAATGCAGGAATATGGAGGAGGTGACGGCCCTTTTCCTATACCGCATGCCATGACGATAACGGAGATAACGCTGGTTAAACAGGGCTTCGTACAATCGGCCCTGCGTGCCTTGGCGGCTGGTTTTGATGGAGTAGAACTGCATGCCGCCAATGGTTATTTGCTGGATCAGTTTATGACAGACGATATCAACTTACGAACGGATCTGTATGGTGGAAGCATTCCTAACCGTTTCCGCATAATAAAGGAAATCATTGAAGCAATAAGAGCAGTTGTACCACCAGACTTTATCATTGGCCTGCGTTTATCAGAAGGTAAAGTGAACAACCTGCATTATCGATGGGCGGATGGACCTGTAACAGCGAAGACAATACTATCTGAAGTGGCTACCGTAAAACCAGATTATATCCATATTGCAGCGGAGGCGGGCAACTGGGCTGCAGAAGCCACTTACCCTGATGGTAGCTCATACACAGGATTGGCAAAACAACTTACAGGTGTACCCGTGATCGCCAATGGCGGACTACACCAACCGAAGTTGGCGAGGCAGGTACTGGAGGAAGGACATGCAGACCTGATAGCAATTGGTAAGGCTGCGATGGCCAATCCCGATTTTCCGTTGCGTGTACAACGCGGGGAAAGCATCATCCCTTTTCACCCGCATATGATCAAGCCTCACGCAAACATCGAACATACCTGGAAAGTGCTTGCCCAAAGTACTTCACCACTATAAGTACTTTCTGATCAGCGGATGTTTCCTGATCAGATGACTGACGATCCAGCTGCCGGATAATGCAACTATAAACGTAATAATGAATTTAATAAAGGCAGGTGCTGAAATGGAAAGCAAAGCATACTGGCACCATACGACAAAGATGTAATGCAGCAGGTAAATGCTGTAAGCGTTAGCAGAGAGGAATGTCCACCAGCTTTTAGGCGCCTGTACCAGCGCTTTAAAGGAAGTGACCAAGGCAATACAACTTAAGCTGCAGGAAAGAACATACACGGTATAGTAGACGAGCCAGCCGGTCATTGAAGATATTTTTTCCTGTGCTACCAGTTGCCTGAGTGGCGCAGAAATGACTGTGAGTAAGATATACATCAACAGGCAGGCGGCTATCCAAAGCGGCCATAGTGCTATAAATTTACCGGAGAATATTCCGTCGCCATATCTTTTATTACCAGCAAGCGCGCCCAGCAAAAAGTAAGCGAAATACAGCAGTATCCTGCTTTTCTGGAAGTCAAAGGGCCCGATGCCAGTCCAGGTATAGGGGCCTACCCACATCGCCATCGGTACATATAATATCCAGGTGATCACTACGAGGCCGGAGACAAGTACACCCGGGCGAAAGCTCCCGATAGTTTTATTCTTTAACAATGGAAACAGTAAAGCAAATATGATATTATAGAGAAAGAGCACCCAAATAAACCATGGCGGACCAACCGGCCATGCTTCAGTGGTAAAGTAATCGATAACATAACCTTTGATACTGTGGCTGCCATGAGCTATATAGTAGGCGGGATAATAAGCCAGCATCATTAGTAAAGTAANNCCCGCAGCAAACGGAAGGAACAGGCGATAGAAGCGGTCGCGTATAAATGCAGTGACGCCTTTCCTGGTGAGGCTGGGTAATACAAACATGCCGCTGATAAAGAACATCAGCGACATAAAAAATACGTCGTTGAAATTTTCGAAGATATCAAGCCCTATCCAGCGTTCTTTGTCAACAATGGGATGGGTGGATAAGATATATGCCTGCTTATTAAAACTGGCGAAAGTAGTATAGGCCAGGGAAGAGTGATGGGCCACTACCAATACGGTGATGGCAGAACGGAGATGGTCTATCCACAGGGCGCGGGCGGATGCAGGCATGCAGGGTTTTATATCAAAGATGCGGTGGCAGCTAAATAGTTGCATACCAGCACCCTGATATTTTCAGGGAACCGGTAAGCAACACTGTTTTAGTACTTCCGCTTTTTGCGCAGGGAATTTACCTGTTTGGATATTTTGCCGAATTGTTGTTCCATTCTTTTCTTTGCCAGGGCACTTGCCTGGTAATGATATTGTTCGCGGATCAGTTTCAGGTAATTGTGATACACGGCTGGCGGCAATTTGCCCTGCTCAAGCGCAGCTGTTACCGCACAGCCGGGCTCCTGTTGGTGTAAGCAGTCCCGGAAGCGGCATTGCCCAGATAGTTCTTCGATCATCGGGTGATAGAAGCTTACGCCGTCATCTGCATCCAGGGTGAGGCCAAATTCCCGCATTCCCGGCGAATCAATAAGCATACTGCCGTTGGGCAACAGCACCAGCTGCCTGGAGGTGGTGGTATGTTTGCCTTTGTTATTGTAGGAACTCACACTACCTTCTTTTTGCATTGCCAGGCCGGAGAGGCTGTTGAACAGGGTGCTTTTCCCTACGCCGGATGAGCCCAGCAGGGCGAAGGTCTTGCCGGGAAGCAGGTACCGGGTGGCCCAACCGTTCAGCTGATCATGATCTAATGCGCTGGTGAGCAGCACAGGGCAATCATATCCCAGTGACAGCACCTCCTGTCGGCAGGCTTCCGGCGCATCTGCAAGGTCTTGTTTGTTCAGGATAACAATGGCCTGGATGCCGCATTGATATACCTGCTGCAGGTAACGTTGCAGCCGCGGGAGGTTAAAATCGCGATTGAGTCCCTGGATGATCAGGGCGGCGTCTATATTAGCGGCGATTACCTGTTGCTGACTGCTTTTACCAGGGAGCTTGCGGCTCAACGCATTAAGCCGGGGGAGGACATCGACAATGATGCTTTGATCGTAATAGTGTTTACAAACGATCCAGTCGCCTACTTTTGGCAGCTCCCAGGTTTCTTTGCCATTCATGAGCGAACCCGCCAGCATGGCAGGAGAAGGCCCGGTGGGAGTGATGATAGTGTGGTTGTAGCCGTTGATAGCAATTACCCGTCCGGCTTCGAGGTCATGCCGGATAAAGGTTGTATAATGATGTTCAAAATGGCTGTTCCAGCCATATGATGATAATGATGATAACATTGTTGAAATAGGTTTCAGCGCTGTGTGCGGACAAAACAGTAGTGTCCGGGCAACAGGGCATAGGTTCATAAATGCATATGAATAACGGAGTAAAGAAACGCAGTGGAAATTAAGTAGTGTTCACTAACCAGCTGCGTTAGGCGGCAATCATTCCGGCAGACGGGCGATATGTGGTATGTATGAGTTGCATACGAGGGCGAAGATAGACATTTTCAGCGATCTTTTACCGGGATAACCGGTTTTAGTCCGGGCCAGCTATCAATAGACGGGAGGCTGGCTTGAATAAGCCGGCCTCCCTTTGGGTGCATTCGTTAGAAATTAACATTTACATAAAGACCTGTCTACATATGTTTTATTGCCGTTCTTGTTGATGTAATAGCAGCCGCCTTTTGGGCCACGGTTAAGCGCCTTGCCTTTATAGGTGCCGCAATCGGCGGAAGGAATGAAATGGGAGTAAGAAGAAGAGCCGGTGGCATTAGTGGTTGCTTTGGGTAAAGCAAGAGATAAAAGGACAATGGGAATGACTAATAGCTTTTTCATATCAATGGTGGTATAGTTTCCAATAGAGGGTGGTTAAAATTTGGGGGTGCAATTGGCTGATGTGAAACGAATGTAGGATTAATTTGTGGTAGGGGACTAACATCTTTGTGGGGTTTTTGTAGGGTGGTATGAGGTGACACGCAGTAAGGGCTTGTTTTAGCAAAAAGCCCCGGTTATAGCCGGGGCCCGGATTCTTAACGTGCCATTGTCCTATCTACCCATTCAAATGCTTCATGAACATTTCCGGATACCTATCTCCCGCAACACTTCCCGCCGGTAGTATGCCGTCTATTGTATTCAATTCATCCTCTGTTAATTTAACTTCTGCTGCTCCCAGGTTCTCCTCCAGGTATTTCACCCTTTTCGTTCCGGGTATTGCAATAATATCATCCCCCTGCGCCAGTACCCATGCAATCGCCAGCTGGGAAGGGGTGCAATTTTTCTGCGCTGCCAGTTCTTTCACCTTCTCTACCAGCTCCAGGTTCTTAATGAAATTATCTCCCTGGAACCTCGGCATATGTATACGGTTATCTTTTATATCCTCCGGCTTTTGGATCTCACCGCTTAACAAACCACGGCTTAAGGGAGAATATGCTACCAGGCCAATACCTTCTGCTCTCAATGCGGGCAGCACCTCCCGCTCGATATCCCTGCTCCACAAAGAATATTCTATCTGTAAGGCGGTGATGGGATGCACCTTCGCAGCTCTCCTGATCGTAGCGGCAGAAGCCTCTGATAAACCGATATAACGAATAACGCCAGCCTGCACAAATTCTGCCAGGGCGCCGATGGTTTCTTCTATCGGTATAGCAGGATCTACTCTTGCAGGCGTATAAAGGTCAATGTAATCCGTTTTCAGACGCTGCAGGCTATACACTATTGCATTCTTCAGGTATTCCGGGCTGGCGTTTACCCTGCTATATCCGGGCATGCCACCTTTTGCGGGGGCCAGCATCATTCCTGATTTTACAGAAAGAAATGCCCGTTCCCGTTTACCTTTGATAGCTTTCGCGATCAGCTCTTCATTATGACCAGCCCTGTAAAAATCTGCTGTGTCCAGAAAGTTGGCGCCCAACTCCAGTGCACGCTCAATGGTTGTAACCGATTCTTTTTCGTCAGCCTGGCCATAAGCACCGGACATTCCCATACATCCTAACCCGACCGCCGTTACCTCCGGTCCACCTTTTCCCAGTTGTCTTTTCAATACTTTCATGATGAATGTTTTTTGATAGGACAAAGGTAGCTGGGTGAACAGTCTGCCAGCCGGACAAATCACCTTAATTACCGGACAAATCCCGGATGGATGAAACAAACCGGGAAACTGTATTTCCTGTTATTTTCCGGAACAGCCTGGAAAAGTAATCCGGATCATTGAACCCAAGCTCAAAGGCTACTTCTTTTACCGATATTTCGTTGTAGTATAATTTGCGTTGCGCCTCAAGTATCAGGCGCTGGTTAAGGTATTCTTTAGCAGAGAGACCAGAGAATTCCTTTACAATGTTATAAAGGTGGGTTGCATTTACTGCGAGGCGTTTACAGATCTCCTCAATGGAGAGATGCTGTGTCAGCTCCTCTTCTACCAGCAGTTTGAACGCAATGTATTTGGTTAACTTTTCATTGGAACCCGACTGTATTTCCTGGTCCTGGAAGTATGCATGGTTGATCTCAGTTAATACGCTATCAAGGTAAGAAAGGATCAATGCAGTGGGTGAATTTCTTACCAGTAAAAGCTGACGAAGGCTTTCAAAGGCCCAGGAGAGCCGTTGTACGGCATCCTCTTTAATTGACAGTATCTGGTGCTGCAAGGGGTTAATGAGAAATGGAAATGATTTAGGAAGCAGCGAAAGACAATGGTCGTCAATACCTAGCTTGTAATATTCCCATTCATGCTGGTGCGATGGCAGTATATGGATTTGTTGTGGAAGCACAAACAATAGTTGGTTGTTCTGCACATTTATCGGCTGCATATCTACCTTATGCAAGGCATGCCCCTTTTTCATGAACAGGAAAAAGTATTGCGCTTGTTTGTGTGGCTGCATGAATTTTTCTATCAGTTCATCAGATGGCAACCCGGTTCTGTTGGATCTGACCATGATAAAAAGCTTTTCATGCTGTGTTAACGTATATAATATTCTGGAGAGGTCCTGCATGATTCAGTATGCTGTTTACAACTTTATATTCCAATGATCAGTGGGAGCGAAGTATTGGTAATTCCCAATAGTTTAATTGACGATTGTTCATAAGATTTATTTTAATTGCGGATAAAAATAAGTCGCCGTGCGTTGTTGTCAGGTTCCCGGTATTGTGGCCTGACAGCCATGCTGCAGGCGTACCTACCGCATCAGCAGCTTGCAAACCGGGGGAATATTCCTATTTTTGCTGCCGAATGAACAGCATTACTATATCATCACAGCTTACACCACCCTGATAGTTATTTTAACTATCATGCACGTTTCTTTAAACGGAGCCAGGTTCTTTTCTGTCACTCACATCCAGTTTTCGTTTTTTACTTTTTAATCTTTCCCACATGAAGGCTTACTTCAATTTATTTGATTTCTCGCAAAAAAATCAATTACAAGACCGAGGTATTGGCTGGCCTTACGGTAGCCATGACCATGATCCCGGAATCGCTGTCATTTGCCATCCTGGCAGGACTTTCTCCCTTAACGGGTCTTTACGCGGCTTTTCTGATGGGCCTGATTACCGCTGTGTTGGGCGGCAGGCCGGGTATGGTATCAGGTGGTGCAGGCGCTACGGTAGTTGTGCTGATCGCGCTGATGCAAAGTCATGGTGTGGAGTATGTTTTCGCAGCGGTAGCATTGGCAGGAGTCTTACAGATAGTAGTTGGTCTCTTCAGGTTGGGAAAGTTTATCCGGCTGGTGCCGCAACCTGTTATGTACGGTTTTGTAAATGGCCTGGCCGTGATCATTTTCATGGCTCAGATACAACAATTTAAAGTAAGCAGCGCCAGTGGCGCCGCCTGGTTATCCGGCTCTGCATTATGGATTATGCTCGGACTTGTGCTGCTCACCATCCTGATCGTGATACTGGTGCCGAAAATCACCAAGGCAGTTCCCGCGTCACTGGTGGCCATTGTTGTTGTGTTTTTACTGGTGTTAGGCCTGGGCATTGAAACCAAAACCGTTAAAGATATTGCTTCCATCAGTGGCGGCTTTCCGCCGTTCCATGTGCCTGCGGTACCCTTTAGCCTGGACATGCTAAGGACCATTTTCCCTTATTCGCTTGTGATGGCGAGGAGTTGGTCTTATTGAAACGCTGCTTACACTTAACGTGGTGGATGAGATCACCGGAACTAAAGGCCGCGGCAACAAGGAAGCGGTGGCACAGGGAACAGCTAATATATTCAATGGCTTTTTTACGGGAATGGGTGGTTGCGCGATGATCGCCCAGTCTTTTGTTAACCTTTCGGCCGGTTCCAGGGCAAGGCTGTCGGGCATTATTGCCGCACACACCATCCTGCTGATCATTCTTTTCGGCGCACCTGTTATTGAGCGTGTTCCAATGGCTGCGCTGGTAGGCGTAATGATCATGGTAGCCATTGGTACATTTGAATGGATCAGTTTGAAGATCATCAATAAAATGCCCCGTCAGGACGTGTTTGTAGGTATACTCGTTGCAATTGTCACCGTATGGCTGCATAACCTGGCGCTCGCAGTGCTGATAGGTGTCATTATATCAGCGCTGGTATTTGCCTGGGAAAGCGCCAAAAAGGATACGTGCGAGGAAATATACAGACGACCAGGGTGTCAAACATTATGAAATATTCGGTCCCCTGTTCTTTGGTTCGGTTACCACCTTCCTGGAGAAATTTGACGTACAAAATGACCCGGCTGAGGTGATCATCGACTTCAGGGAAAGCAGGGTGGCCGACATGAGCGCTATTGAAGCATTGAACAAACTGACAGAACGCTATCAGAAAGCAGGTAAGAAACTGCATCTGCGTTACCTGAGTGAGGACTGCCGCGTGCTGCTGAAAAATGCAGCATCGGTGATCGACGTAAATGTAATGGAAGATCCGCATTACCAAGTAGCAACGGATTAGTATATCTTTATCCCCCGAAATTAAACCCTGTTCAACATGCGCGCTTTGCTGTTTTCTTTTATGACGGCTACTGTACTGCTATCCGCCCGGCACGTAGCTGCAACTATAAGAAGTACTCCTCCTGATACCCTGCACAACAACCTTTTTACCGTTGGGGTGGGATCCGGCCTTATCGGCGGATTGTACGATGGCTTTTTTTCTTACCGGGAACTTAAAAAGCATGGCGATTTTGGCCTGGGCGCTCCTGATAAACTGGACGGGGAGATCATGATTTTCCGTGGAAGGGTGTATCAAACCCAGCACAGCGGTAAAACTTTCCAGGTGGATGATCATCAGCTGACGCCTTTTTCGATGATCAATTTCTTTCATCCGGATATCACCATCAGTGTAGTGAAACCACTGGATAAGGCAGGATTATTTCATCTCCTGGACAGTGTGCTCACCAATATTAACGGCATGTATGCCATCCATGTCAGTGGTAAATTCAGCTATATCAAAACACGTGCTTTCCCGCCCGTTCAGCAGCATCAACATACTCCGCTGGCTGATATGCTGAGTCTGCAGCATTTCTTCGAATTTAAGGACGCCCAGGGCGATTTAATCGGTTATCGCTTACCGGTGTTCATGGATAACACCAACATATCAGGTTACCATTTTCATTTTCTTTCTGAAAACAAAGACGCCGGTGGCCACATCATCGACCTGAAAGCAAGCCATTTCACGATCGAAATAGACATATTGGATAGTTACACCATAAAGGTGCCCGCAAATAAAGATTTTGAGCAGTTTGATTTTAAACAGAACAGGGCTGAGGACATTAAAAGTGTAGAAAGAGGCGGAAAGCATTAGTAAGCAGCTAACAGCTGGCTGCTATAAAAAAGTCCCCTGGAGAACCAGAGGACTTTCTTTTAACACAACTAAAAAACAATCAAAATTAAATTTAGCAATAAAGCTATTCAATTCACAACCGCTCATCAATCGGGCTTTTTCCCATCTAAAAACGTATTAATAGTATTGATCTCGGCCTGGTTCTGGCCGGAGTCGCTGATCGTGTAGTTAGAATAGAACTGCTCGGCAGAACCAGCGCCATTGTCCAGGTTAATGTTACGGCGCAGGTAAGCGGGCACATTTTCTATCTCCGCATTATTGTCCATCGTTTTCACATTGAAACTGATGCTTCTCAGTTTAGCCACCCTTTCTGCCTGCTTGCGCTTCTGCTCCTCAAAGGGATCTTCTGCTGCTGGCGGAGGCGGTGGAGGAGGCGGTGTCATCGGCTCTTCCTCATCCCTGAACACCATCTTCATTTCAGGCTGGTCGTTGGCAGGAGGAGGCGTATTCACCGGCTCTATGTGAATATGCGTAGGATGATTATGTTGCTGCGGACGGATTACGTTGATTCCACCGCCGCTGTTACCCGCATTGGAAGCCGGAGGCTGAGATTGTGGCTGCGGTTGCGGCCTGTAATCCGGATCTGGCTCTATGTTCAGCACAAAGTTTGTTCTCTCTGGCTGCGGTGGAGGCGTATAAGCAGGCGCCGGATGAGTAACCACCGGTTCTACCAGACGCGGCGCCATTACATCAATAGGCTCCTGGAACAGGTTACCCTGGCCCTTTTGGTTCAGTTTCTTTTCATCGTCTTCATTTCCAAGCTGCATCACAATCTTCGGCTCTTCTGTCCTGGGCTGGGGAGTACCAGCGGCGGAAACCCGCTGTATTGGTTTTTGTTCAAAACCGGTAGCAATGATGGTTACACCGATCTTGCGCTCCAGGGACTGATCGTAGCCTACACCCAGGATCACGTCGCAATCCTCGCCGGCCATGCTTTGTACATAGGCCTGTATGATGTCCATTTCATCCAGGGTGTGTTCAAATTCACCTTCAGCAGAGGAAATGTTGATCAATATCCATTTAGCGCCGCTGATATCGTTATCGTTCAGCAGGGGAGAGGTCAGCGCTTCTTCTATGGCCCTTTGTGCACGGTTCTCGCCTTCTACAGTTGCTGCGCCCAGCAGGGCTACGCCGCCGTTCCGCATAACGGTGCATACATCGGCAAAGTCCACGTTGATCTGGCCGGTGGAGGTGATCACATCGGTGATACACTTCGCGGCGGTGGCCAACACGTTATCTGCTTTTTCAAAAGCGGCTTTGGCTTTCAGATCGCCGAACTTCTGGCGTAATTTATCGTTGGAGATGATCAGCAGCGTATCCACATGCTCTTTCAGACGGGAAATCCCTTCTTCCGCCTGCAGCATGCGCTTCTTCCCTTCATAGGAGAAGGGAGTGGTAACAATACCCACGGTTAAAATACCCAGCTCCTTGCACACACGCGCGATGATAGGAGCGCCACCAGTACCGGTGCCACCGCCCATACCTGCAGTGATGAAGGCCATCTTGGTATTAACCTCCAGTATTTTTTTGAGCTCTTCAAAGGATTCCTCCGTTGCCTGCTTACCGATCTCGGGGTTCGCGCCGGCACCCAATCCCTGTGTTAAGTGCGGACCTAACTGCACTTTATTTGGAACGGGGCTGTTTGCGATTGCCTGAGCATCTGTATTGCAGATAATAAAATTCACCCCTTCAATGCGTTGGTTGAACATGTGGTTCACCGCATTGCTTCCGCCACCACCAATGCCTATGACCTTGATGATGGAGGATTTCTCCTTTGGAAGATCAAAATGTATCATGACTCTATCTCTTTTATGGGTTAGTTTATTATAAATCACTGTGGCTGCAACAATTGCGCCACTTATAGTTTAGCATCTTCTTCTTCTGTGAACATATCTATGATCTTAGTCTTCATCCTGTCCAGGAAATTCTTCAGCGACGCGTTCCGCTCTCTTGCTTTGCGTTCCTGTATTTCAGATACGCTCATTGTTTCTTCTTCATCCTCCACCCAGCTGTCCTGTGCCTGGGCTGCTTTGCCTGAAGCTTTTTCCTTTGCTATATAACTGGTGTTGATCTTTACATAATTCTCTTCCAGCGCCCTGCGATCATTTTCATAATCATTATAACCTTTCAGTATCAGACCAACGCAGGTAGCGTACATCGGTTTGGTTAGTTCGTCAATATGTCCGCTGGCGAGGTGCTCGTTCGGATAGCCGATACGTGCGCTTACACCAGTAGTGTATTCTGTCAGCTGTATCAGGTGTTTCAGCTGTGATCCGCCGCCGGTAAGTATAATACCGCCGTTCAGCATCTTGCTGTCCATACCGATCTGTTTCAGGTGGTACACTACAAAATCAAGGATCTCACTCATACGCGCCTGGATGATGTGGGCCAGGTTCTTTACGGAGATCTCCTTCGGACTTTGTCCGCGCAGGCCCGGAATAGTGATGTAGGCATTGTTCTTAGCCTCATCTGCCAGCGCGTATCCAAACTGCACCTTCATCTGTTCAGCCTGTGTTTTCAGTACACCCAGACCGTTCTTGATGTCGTTGGTGATGTTCTCACCACCGTAAGGGATCACCGCGGTGTGTTTCAGGATACCTTCGTAAAACACGGCCAGGTCAGTGGTTCCACCGCCGATATCTACAATGGCAACGCCGGCTTCGAAATCAAGATCACACATAACAGCGGCGGCGGAAGCCAGGGGTTGTAACACGAGATCGTGTATCTTCAGTCCTGATTTTTCCACACTTCTGTTGATATTGCGGATGGCGTTCTTGTCGCCGGTGATGATGTGGAAATTGGCGCCCACTTTTACACCAGACATACCGATGGGATAAGTAATATTCTGCAGGCTGTCTACGATGTACTGCTGCGGGATCACGTCAATGATCTGGTCACTGGCCGGGATCACGGTTTTGTACTGATCGTTGATCAGCTGGTCAATATCCTTCTGGGATATTTCCGCATCGGTATCGCTGCGAACAATATCACCGCGGGTCTGCAAGCTTTTTATATGGTGGCCCGCGATGCCAACGTACACTTCATTGATCTCCAGGTTGGGATTTGAAGCATAGCAGTTTTCAAGCGCTTGCCTGATGGCCTTGATAGTCTGGTCGATGTTCAGCACCATACCGTGCTGCACACCAAAAGATGGGGCTTTACCGAATCCCAGGATTTCCAGTTTCCCGTATTCATTCTTCCGTCCTGCAATGGCAGCAATCTTCGTAGTTCCTATATCAAGACCTACAATGATGGGAGCTTCCTGATTCATGGCGTTTTATGTTTTTTTGTTGTGTTTACTGATCCTGCAGCAGGTTTTTTTATACACTGCCTTGGGTTGTTTTACTGGTTTGGCCGGTGCTTTGGCTGTTTGCTTTGCTGCCGGTTTAACCATGTGTTTTTCCGGGGCCGGTTTTTCTGCCGGCTTTACCGTTCTGGCAACTGTTCTGACAGCTTCCTTTGCAGGAACAGCTGCCGCTGTAGTGTCGCCTGTTGCCGCCATATCCACATCCACACTGTCTATTTGCGGTGGGGTGGGTTTGGGCGGTGGCGTACCATCCTTACGGGTACATACTACTTCATTTTCAAACGCCACGTTGATCCGGGTGTAGTTGTTCCAACCTATACGGCTTAATCCTTCTTTATAGAAGGCCATCAGCTTACGGAATTTCTTTTCTACGTCTGTGCCTTCCCCGAAATCGATAATATGATCGCCCAGTTTAGGGATGATCTCGAATTTACGGTTGCCGGTGATGTCTACCTGGTCTACCTGCGCCATCCAGAAAGGGTCATTCAGCACATAACGGCTGATGTCTACAATACCCGCGGTGAGAACACTGTCATTTTTCTGGAGCTGTACCGCATCTGTGGGAAATCCTGTAAACACAGGCACCCGGGCGGTATAGCGGTCAGAAACCGGGATACGTTCCCGTCTGGCATCCAGGTAAAAGCTGTTACCGGTAATGGTAAAGATCCTTGCTACCGGCTCCCGCTGAATCACTTTTATGTTCAGGCGCTGCTGATTATCAAAGAACAGGTCGGCCCGCTCTACCCAGGGATCCTGCGACACCAGTTTCTCCAGACGGGAAATGTTAATGTCGTTGATCTTTCTGCCTATCGGATTCAGGTCGGTGTTCTTTACCACCAGAGTCTTGATGTCTTTCTCCTCTATAAAGTAATTGTTATCGCTGCCACTGATCTTTACCACAATGCCTTTGCATTGAACGGCATCCTTTACTTTGGCGGCGGATACTACCAGCACGGCAAAGCCGATCAGCACCGCCATCCAAAATGTGGCGCTGCCTAAACGTTTCAATGCTTTGCGTGTTTTTAGTTCCATCCGTTACAGTTAATAATTAACACTTAATTATTAATAACTACTTGCACAAGTATGTTTGTTTACTGGTGCCATAATTAAAATGATAGTATATCAGCGCCTCGATATTTCATTAGCATTATGATTCTTCATTTTTAATTATTCATTATTAATTAAATGGCCTCTAATATCTTTTTAGCCGGTTCTTTCAACTGATCAATGTCGCCCGCTCCGGCTGTGATAAACAGGGGAGCAGTGTTTGATTTAAGCCAGTCCAGCACCTCTGCCGGTTGCAGTATCTGTACCGGTTTGCCTTTGATCCTGTTTGCGATCATCTCGCTGTTCACGCCCTCAATGGGCAGTTCACGGGCGGGGTAGATGGGTAGCAGGATCACCTCGTCTGCCAGGGCCAGGCTTTCAGCAAAGCCGTCTGCCAGGTCGCGGGTACGGGTATACAGATGCGGCTGGAACACTACCGTGCACTTTTTACCGGGAAACAGTGCAAGGGCACTGCTGATCAGTGCGCGCAGCTCCTCGGGATGGTGTGCATAGTCGTCGATAAATACCTGGTGGTCATTGTTGATCACATATTCAAAGCGGCGGCGTATACCTTTGAAATCGGCTACGGCTGCTTTGATGGCATCATCACTGATGCCCAGCAGCTGTGCCACGGTAATGGCGGCCACACTGTTCTCTATATTATGCATACCGCCGATGGGCAGCACTACATCTTTCAGGCTCCAGTTTTGTTGTACAACATCATAGACATAACCGCCCTGTTGTATACGTATGTTGGTGGCATAAGCATTGGCGGTAAAGCTTTGCAGGCTGTACCACAGTTTATTATCGCCCTGCAGATCTTTTGCACGCTGCAGTCCTTCCCGGGCAATGAGGGTACCGTTAGGCTTGATGTTCTTCGTATACTGAATGAACGCTTCCTGCATGTCTTTTTCCGTACCGTAGATGTCCAAGTGATCTGCATCCATGGCAGTCAGCACGGCAATGTCCGGGCTGAGTTTCAGGAAAGAGCGGTCATATTCATCTGCTTCAATAACGGCTACCTGTTTTTCGCTGCTCCAGAAATTACGGTCGTAGTTCACGCTGATGCCGCCCAGGAAAGCATTGCAACCATAACCACTATGCCGCAGGATATGCGAGATCATGGTGGAGATGGTGGTTTTGCCGTGGGTGCCTGCCACAGTAATGGCAAACAACTCACGGGTGATCTCCTGCAGCACATCGCTGCGTTTCACTACTTCATACCCTTTTTCACGGTACCATTTCAGTTCTGCGTGCGTAGGCGGTATGGCAGGTGTGTACACCACCAGGCTGGCTTGCGGGTCTACCAGGTTCGCATCGTCCGTATAATGGATCTGCATTCCTTCTGCGGACAACTGGCGGGTAAGGGCTGTTTCCGTACGGTCATAACCGCTCACCTTTACGCCGTTCTCGTTAAAGAACCGCGCGATGGCACTCATGCCGATGCCGCCGATGCCGACGAAATAAACGCGTTGTATTTTTTTCAGATCCATTATATCAGTCTTATTACTTCATTTGCTATTACCACATCCGCATTGCTTTTGCCAAGCACTGAGATATTTTGTTCCAGTTGTTCCATGAGGGCTTTGTTCTGCAGTAGGCTGAACAGGGTGTTACCTAATTCTTTTCCTACGTCGCTGTCCCTGATCAGCAGGCCCGCCTGTTTATTCACCAGGCTCTGTGCGTTGAAGGTCTGGTGATCTTCGGCGGCAAAAGGATAAGGCACAAATATGACCGGCTTTTTTACAAGGCATTCTTCTGCAATGGTCATAGCCCCGGCGCGGGAGATCACTACGTCTGAAGCCTTATACGCAAAGTCCATGAGGTTGATGAACTCATGCACCTTAACGTGCGAGGTGTAAGCCGCCGTAGCTTTTTGTGCGATTTCGTAATACAGCTTACCGGTTTGCCAAATCAGCTGCACATCTTCCTGTACAAACCGGGGCAGTAAAGCGCTCAACGCTTCACTGATAGACCTGGCGCCCAGGCTGCCGCCGAAGGCGAACACTGTTTTTTTCCCATCCTGCAATCCAAAATGCTGCAACGCTTCCGTGCGGGTAACAGCAGATTGTGTAATGCTGCTTCTTACAGGGTTGCCGGTGAGAAGCAGTTTGCCGGCAGGAAAGAATTTTTCCATACCATCGTAGGCCACACAAATTCTTTTGGCCCGTTTACCCAACATTTTGTTGGCTTTGCCTGCAAAGGAATTCTGCTCCTGGATCAGGGTAGGGATGCCTTTGCGTTGCGCTTTCCACAATACCGGGAAGCTGGCGTAACCGCCAACGCCCACTACAACGTCGGGCTGGAAGCGTTTCAGTATATTGCTTGCCTGATTTAAACTTTTAATGATCTTAAAAGGGAGCAGCAGGTTTTTGAGCATATTGCTGCGGTTAAAGGCGGCAATATCAAGTCCCTCGATCTGGTAACCGGCCTGCGGCACCTTCTCCATTTCCATCTTTCCCTTTGCTCCAACAAAAAGGATATCAATGTCGGTACCAAGCTTTTTCAACGCATTTGCAATGGCTATAGCCGGGAAGATATGTCCTCCCGTACCGCCACCTGCTATAATTACTTTGCGTTGCATTTCAGTTAATTATTAATTAAGAATGTATAATGAATAACTTATGCTGCCGGCGCATTTTCCATTCGCCCTCGCTATCCTTTCCTGTTCTGCTTTCTTACCTTCCATCTCTTCTACATTGCGTGCCACACTCAGTATAATACCGATGGCCAGACTGGTAAAAATTACAGAAGACCCACCCATACTGATCATGGGCAGCGTAACACCTGTAACAGGGAACACTCCTACATTCACTGCCATATTGGTCATTGCCTGTATTACCAACGTCACACTCAGCCCTAATGCAAGGAATGCCCCAAAAGCGTATGGGCATTTCCGAAAGATGCGTATACAGCGCAGCAACAATAACAGATAGGCCATCAATATCAAAAAGCCGCCAAAGATACCATACTCTTCTATAATTGTTGCATATATATAATCAGAATATGCGTGCGGTAAAAAGTTCCGCTGCGTACTGTTTCCCGGACCTTTACCCAGCAAACCGCCACCTGCAATTGCGATATTGGCCTGCTGCACCTGGTAGGGCGTTTCGGAGTCTTCCTTGTTAAAAAAATGCTCCGCTCTTTTCTTCCATGTTTCGGTACGCATTGGCAGATCAAACACCTCCGCCACTACAAACATAAACAACACAAGACCTATCCCTACGCCCACCATGGAAACCAGAAACTTTACAGGTACGCGGCCTATAAAGCACAACAGCATACAGCTGGCGCCCAGCAATAAAGCCGTACTCATGTTAGCAGGCATGATCAGAACGCAGATAACGCCCACCGGTATGATGATGGGTAGAAATCCTTTTTTAAAGTCGGTGATCACCGTCTGCCGCCTTGACAACTGCCGGCTTACATACATGAATATGGCCAGTTTAGCCACATCCGATGTCTGGAAGGTCAGGTTGATGATCGGCAGCCTGATCCAGCGACTGGCATCATTGATATTGGAACCGAATGCAAGCGTATAGATCAGCAGCGGTATCGATATCATGAACCCTATCTGCGCGACCCGGGAGTAAATGGTGTAATTTACCCGGTGGGCAAACCAGATGATCAGTAAACCCATTATCAGCACGGTTAACTGCTTTAGCAGGTAACTATTCCGTGTGGCCGCCCTGCTCACGGTAGGCAAGTGATCCTGTTGCACTGTACACTGCAAGTAAACTCACTAATGACAGGAAGATCACGATCGCCCAGATCACTTTATCGCCTTTAGTCCTATATAGTAAGTCACTCATATTTTTAGTTTAAGCGTTTGAGTGTTTGAAAGTTTAAGAATTTGAGGCATATGGCCTTCAACCATTAAACCCTTAAACTGCCCAACTTATAGTTCTCTCACCGCATCCTTGAACTGCTTTCCCCTGTCCTCATAGTTCTTGAACAGGTCAAAGCTGGCGCATGCGGGGGAGAGTAAAATAACATCTCCTTTGGTGGCTGCCTGGAAAGCTGCCTGTACGGCATCTTTCATATTGGCCGTATCTACCATGGCAGGAGTAGCCTCAGTCAGCGCATCATGGATCGGCTGATTGTCTACGCCCAGGCATATGATCGCTTTTACTTTTTCCTTTACCAGGTCTTTAATGGCACTGTAATCATTGCCTTTGTCTACACCACCCATGATCAGTATCACCGGTTGCTCCATGCTTTCCAGCGCAAACCACAGCGAGTTTACGTTGGTAGCCTTGCTGTCATTAATAAAGTCTACACCCCGTACGGTAGTTACATACTCCATACGATGTTCGAGGCTCTTGAAAGAGGTGAGGCTTTCGCGTATCTTCTCTTTCCTGATATCCATTGTTCTCCCTGCAATACCTGCTGCCATTGAGTTATACAAATTATGTTTGCCTTTAAGGGCAAGGTCATAAATAGACACAATCACCGGATCATCATTCAACCGAATGTTCACTTGATCGTTTGCTATAAATCCGCCTTCTTTCTTCAATGGTTCCATGATAGTAAATGGTATTGGTGTTGAATAAATAGTTTGCTTGTTTAAATAACCCATGATCTCCGGATCATCCATACAGTAGATGAAATAATCCTCCCTGGTCTGGTTGAGCGTGATCCTGAACTTTGATTTTATGTAGTTCTCCATTTTGTAGTCATAACGATCCAGGTGGTCTGGCGTAATGTTCAGCAGAATGGCTACGTTTGGTTTAAATGTCTTTATATCATCCAGCTGGAAGCTGCTTACTTCAATCACATAATAATCAGCCGGTGCGGTGGCTACCTGTCTGGCGTAGCTAAGGCCGATGTTGCCTACCATGGCTACGTTAAGGCCGGCTGTTTCAAAAATGTGGTAGGTAAGAGCGGTGGTAGTGCTTTTACCGTTGCTACCCGTTATCGCAATGATCTTCTGATCTTTGCTGAAACGGTAAGCAAATTCTATTTCAGAAATAACCGGTACCTGTTTTTCGCGTATCTTCTTCATCAGTTCCGACTTTTCAGGTATGCCGGGACTTTTCACGATCTCATCAGCTGCCAGTATCAGGTCCCAGGAATGATGGCCTTCCTCAAAGGGAATATGATTCACCGCCAGTTCCTGTTTGTATATGTCCTTTATAGCGCCGCCGTCTGAAACAAATACGTCATACCCCTGCTTCTTTCCCAGCAGTGCCGCACCTATACCGCTTTCTCCGGCTCCGAGTATGACCAGTTTCACTTTTTGCATTTTATCTCATTTTCAATGTTGCTATTGCTACTGCCACGCACATAATGGTAACTACCCAGAAGCGCACTGCGATCTTACTTTCATGATATCCCAGCTTCTGATAGTGGTGATGTAAAGGCGACATTCTGAAGATGCGCCTGCCTTCACCGTATTTCTTTTTGGTATATTTGAAGTAGCTCACCTGTATCATTACGCTCAGGCTTTCCACAAAGAATACACCGCAGATGATGGGCAGCAGTAATTCCTTGCGTACGATAATGGCCAGCGAGGCAATGATGCCCCCCAATGCAAGACTGCCCGTATCACCCATGAACACCTGCGCCGGATAGGCATTGTACCAGAGGAAACCTACACAGGCACCTACCAGGGCAGCAATGAATATAGACAGCTCACCCAGGTTGGGGATGTACATGATGTTCAGGTATTCAGCAAATTGTATGTTACCGGACACATAGGCAAAGATGCCCAGGCCAACACCTATTACGGCAGATACACCGGTGGCAAGCCCGTCCAGTCCGTCTGTGAGATTGGCTCCGTTAGATACTGCGGTAATAATAAAGATCACGATCAGCACATATAACACATAAGTGTATTTCTCTGCACCCGGTATCCATGAGATCAGCTTGGAGTAGTTGAACTCATGTGTTTTAACAAAGGGGATCGTGGTGATAGGCGTTTTAACATCCACAAAACGGTGCCCGTCTTTGGTTACCCTTTCAGATTCACTGATCACTCTTTCATAGGGAGCTACGGTTTTTGCGCCCAGCACCTCACGGGAGATCACCACGTTATCGTTAAAATACAGGGTCATGCCAATGATCAGGCCCAGACCAACCTGTCCAAGGATCTTAAATCTGCCAGCCAGGCCTTCCTTGTTCTTTTTGAATACCTTGATGTAGTCATCTATAAAGCCGATCAGGCCCAGCCAGACAGTGGAGAGCAGTATCAGCAGAATATACACGTTCAGTACGCGTGCAAAAAGGAGGGTGGGGATAACAATCGCGGATAATATAATGAGCCCGCCCATGGTAGGCGTTCCTTTTTTTGTGTTTTCGCCCTGCAGGCCCAGCTCACGGATAGTTTCTCCGATCTGTTTGCGTTGCAGGTATTTTACAATGCTTTTGCCCAGGAGCAGTGATATTACCAGAGATAATAGCAATGCCATGGTCACACGGAACGTGATGTACTGGAACATCCCGCTACCGCTGATGTTAAATTCAGTTTTCAGATAATTGAATAAATAATATAGCATAAGTTAGTTAGTCCTCGATACATTTACTTGTCCATCAGCTTCATCATTTCCTGCAGCACTGCTTTGTCGTCAAAAGGATGTTTCACGCCTTTGATCTCCTGGTATTTTTCGTGCCCTTTACCGGCCACCAGGATGATATCTTCCGGGTTGGCCAGGCTGATAGCCGTTTTTATGGCTTCTTTCCTGTCGGTAATAGACAACACTTTTTTTCGCTGGTGTACTGGTACGCCTGCTTCCATTTCGTGTATAATGGTTTCAGGCGCCTCAGAGCGCGGGTTATCGGATGTAAGGATCACCCGGTCGCTGTGCTCTGCAGCTACCTGCGCCATTACAGGGCGTTTGGCCCGGTCCCGGTCGCCGCCACAACCTACCACGGTAATAACCTGTTCGTTGCCTTTGCGCAGGTTTTTGATGGTAGCCAGTACATTCAGCAGCGCATCCGGTGTGTGGGCATAGTCTATAATGCCCATTACCCTTTCCTTTGCGGAAAGAATGTAATCAAAACGGCCTTCGGCGCCCTGCAGGTTGCTGAGAGCCTGCAGCACCGCGTGTTTATCCTGTCCCAGCAATACGGCAGCGCCATATACTGCCAGGAGGTTATAGGCATTGAACTCGCCAATCAGCCGGAAGTGCACTTCCTGCTCACCTATCTGCATGATCAGGCCCGTAAGGTTGTTCTCCAGTATCTTGCCTTTGAAGTCGGCCATGCTACGCAGGCTGTAGGCAGCTTTGCGCGCTTTGGTGTTCTGCAGCATCACATTACCGCGCTTGTCATCGATATTGGTGATCGCAAAGGCGGTGTTGGGAAGGCCGTCAAAGAACGATTTTTTCACCCGGATGTATTCATCAAAGGTCTTGTGATAATCCAGGTGGTCATGCGTGATATTGCTGAAGATGCCGCCGGCAAATTTCAGTCCCGCGATCCTTTGCTGGTGAATGGCATGCGAGCTCACTTCCATAAATGCATACTGGCAACCTTCTTCCACCATCCTGGCCAGCAGCGCATTCAGGCTGACAGCATCGGGGGTGGTGTGAGTGGCGGGTATAACGGTATCGCCTACCTGGTTCTGAACGGTAGACAGCAGGCCACATTTAAAGCCCAGCTGTGTGTACAACCGGAACAGCAGCGTGGCAATGGTGGTTTTACCGTTGGTACCGGTAACACCTACCAGTTGTAAATGGTGGGAGGGATGTTTATAGTAGTTGTCGGCCATTATGCCACAGGCGACTGTACTGTCGGCCACCATCACATAGCATACCTGCTCCTGCAGCGTATCTGGCAGGCGTTCGCAGATAACGGCGGCAGCTCCCTGTTCAACAGCTTTGTCGATAAACTCATGGCCATTGGTATGCACTCCGCTGATGGCAATGAACACATCGCCGGGACGTACTGTCCTGGAATCAATGCGCAATTCGTTCACGGTAATATCACTATTTCCGTGAACGGCCTGAATGCTTACACTATATAATATATCCCTCAGCATTAACTTAGTTCTATGATGATCTTTTGATCTTTTCCAATTTTCGATCCTCCAGGTATAGACTGGGCGCTTACTTTACCGCTTCCCCTGATCTCTACCCGGAGTCCTGCATTCTCCAGCAGGTATAATGCGTCTTTCAGTCCCATTCCCGTTACATCGGGAACGGCCCCTTTGGTCTGATCAACCGGCTCCAGCGCTACTTTGTGGCGCTCATTCACTTTGGCGCTTACCCAGTTGGTACTGCTTACAGCGCCGTCCCAGGGCAGATGCAGGGTGTTCAAAATCTCTTTCAGCTCGCTGCCTTTACCGTTTTTAAGCGCCAGCAGGGTATCTACCTGCATACGGCTCTGCATAGGCCTTTGCTTTTCCACGGCAATGGCGTAGAGCTTGTCTGCCACTTCGCGGAACACCGGACCTGCTACAGAGGCGCCATAGAAGCGGGCCGCATGCGGCTTGTTCTTGATCACCACTACACAGGTGTATTGCGGATCATTAGCCGGAAAATAACCGGCAAATGATGACTGATAGATCTTATCTGCGTAACCACGTTTACCATTCGCCACCAGCGCGGTACCTGTTTTACCGGCGAAGGAATAGTACGGTGTCCACAGCTTTTTTGCAGTGCCTTCCAGCACTACGCCTTCCAGCATTTTTCTCACCTGCCGCAGCGTATTCTGTGAGCAGATACTGTCCATTACTACTATCGGCTCGATCGTTTTTACCGGCTTGCCGTATTCCATGATACTGTTCACCAGGTAAGGCCTCATCATTTTACCGTTGTTGGCCACTGCATTATACAGCATACAGGTTTGCAGAGGACTTATCAGCACTTCGTAGCCGAAGGCCATCCAGGGAAGACTGGTGGCGCTCCAGGTACGGGAGGCAGTGGTCTTGATAACCGGATCTCCCTCGCCGATCAGGTCTATCCCGGTCTTTTGATCGAGCTTCAGCTGTTTAAGCCGCGCTACAAAATCATTAGGTTTTTTATAATAATACTGGTAGGCCAGTTTGGCCATACCCACATTAGAGCTCAGTTCAAATGCCTGTTTGATGGTAACGTTGGTGCGGTGATGCGGCTCAGAATCATACACGGTTCTGCGTCCTACCTGCCAGCGACCGTAGTTCAGGTCTACCATACCGTTCATGGTAGTAAAGCGGTCTTCCAGCACAGCGATCATGGTAGCCAGTTTAAAAGTCGATCCTGGCTCACCTACCTGCAGGGCGTGGTTCATGTCTTCCCAGTAGCTGCCGTCGGGCTGTCTGCCAAGGTTGGCAATAGCTTTTATCTTACCGGTCTTTACTTCCATCAGTATACAGGAACCAAATTCCGCCTCGTTCTTTTCCATCATATTCATGAGGGCGGTTTCCACAATGTCCTGCATGTTTACATCCAGGGTGGTGATGATATCCCTGCCATTTTCAGGTTCTATATCATAACCTTCTACAGGAACGAAGGTGCCGCCGGCTATTCGCCGCATCAGTCGTTTACCGGTTACCCCTTTCAGGTAATCGTCGTATGTTCTTTCCAATCCTACATTCTGCGCATTCTGACGGGCCAGGCCTATAGTTCTGTTGGCCAGTAGCTTGAACGGATTGATACGTTTGTTCTTAGTCTCTGCGATCAGTCCGCCTTTGTTGGCACCCAGCCGGAACATGGGAAAGCGGCGTACTTCGCGGTACTGGTTAAAGGGAACATCCCTTTTCAGCAGGAAGTAGCGGTCTTTGCTTTTGTAGCCTTCCCGCAGCAGCTGTTTGTATTCCCTTGCGGTACGGTCGCCGAATAGCTGGGAAAGACGAATGGACAATGAATCAACATTGTCCGTAAATACTTTACCATCTTTAGCCCGGAGGCCGTCTGCCGCGAAATCTATACGCAGGTCGAAGTAGGGAATTGAAGTAGACAGCATTCTTCCTTCCTCAGAATAGATGGTGCCTCTCTCAGCATCCAGGGATACATAGCTGGTGTGCAGGCTGTCTGCCATACCGCGCCAGTATGCGCCCTCTACGTTCTGCAGGATGAACACCTTGACAAGTATGATCACGCCAAACAGTACCATGCCAATAAAGCATATGTACGCCCTCCATAGTATGTCTTTCTTTACTTCCAATGGTGTTACTTTTCTTCTTTTTTCACTACTATTTTCTGGGGAGGATTACTCAGTTCCTTTAACCCCAGTGGTTCTACGGCCTTGCTTACCTCACTCAGTTTGCTGCGGAACATCAGTTCACTTTTTACGTTCAGGTATTCCCAGCGCAGCTCTTTGATCTCCCTGCTCAGTTTATTGATACGGCGGATCTTTTTTTCTGCCATGTGACTGTTCGCGATATATACCAGGGCCAGTGCGCTCAAAAAGAGGATGAAAGGCATATTTCCTACCAGTGCGCGGTAGTTGATCCGCAGACGCCATTCTCTTTTCTCCTCCGGAAGCACCGGTATATCCAGGCTTTCCGGATCCTGGTTGCTGGTATCGATTGTTGCTTCCTCCATCATCATTATTAATTATATACTACAACAATAATGAAGTGCGGACGGGCTAATATGCCGATGATAATTTGTGAAAGTGAATCACAACTGAAACTGTCCGTTAGATAATCACATCAGCATATCAGCACACCCGCACATCATTTGTTAGATCTTTTCTGCTATTCTTAGTTTGGCGCTCCTGGATCTGGAATTTACTTTCAGTTCTGCAGCGCCTGCAATAATTGGCTTTTTGGTAATCAACTTGAAGGTCTTAGGGGGAGTTTCGGTGGTGAAAGTGTAAGTTGGATCCTGGACCTCAAAACTTCCAGTTTTCATGAAATTTTTCACCAGCCGGTCTTCCAGGGAATGGAAGGTGATGATGGCCAGTCTGCCTCCTGGCTTTAATACCTGGGCTGATTGCTGTAACAGATCTTTCAGCGCGCCCAGCTCGTCGTTTACGGCTATCCGCAGGGCCTGGAACACCTGAGCCAGGTATTTTTGCGGGTTGCCTTTTACGATGGGCTGTATCAGGGACTTGAATTCGCCAATGGTACGCAGGGGGTGCAGCTTGCGTTGCTGTACAATGGTTTTTGCCAGTGTGCGGGCATTGGTCACTTCCCCGTAGTCCTGGAAGAGCAGGTGCAGCTGCGGTTCTGAATAGGTTTGCAGGATCTGCGCCGCCGTCAGGGGTGAACGTGTATCCATGCGCATGTCCATATTCCCTTCAAAACGGGTGCTGAAACCTCTTTCTGCAGTGTCAAACTGGTAGCTGGAAACCCCGAGGTCTGCCAGTATGCCATCTACTTCGCCGGCTTTGTGCAGCCTGAGAAAGCGTTGCAGGTGCCTGAAGTTCTGCTGAACAAAAGTTACCCGGTTATCCTCGATACGGTTACGGTAAGCATCCTCATCCTGGTCAAATACCAGTAATCTGCCGCTTTCGCCCAGTTTGGAAAGAATGGCCCTGGAGTGGCCGCCGCCGCCAAAGGTAGCGTCCACATAGGTGCCGTCGGGCCGGATCGCCATGTTGTCGATCACTTCCTGCAGCAGTACGGGTAGATGATATTGCGATGCTTCTTCCATGTCCTCTTTAGGTGTTTGACGCCTCAAACTGTTTATATATTGTCCCCGGTCATCACCTGTTGCGCCAGATCACTGAAGGCCCCTGGTGAGAAATTTTCAAAGAACTCCTGGTACTTACTTTTATCCCAGATCTCGATTTTATTGGTTGCCGCTGCCAGTACAATGTCTTTCTCAAGGCTGGCGTACGACATCAGGTTCTTGGGGATCAATAACCTCCCCGCAGTGTCCAGCTCCAGAATGGTAGCGCCATTCAGAAAATAGCGGCGGAATTCTCTAACTTTCGGATCAAAATCGTTCAACTTGCTGATTCGCTCAAATATGGGCTGCCATTCATTCATCGGATACAAGGTTAAGCACTTCTCAAAGCCTCGGTTCAGTACAAACTGCTCTCCTGCGCCTTCCGCCAGCTGCTTTTTAAAGCCAGCAGGTAGGAGGAAGCGCCCTTTTGCATCCAGCGTAGCCTCATATTCTCCCAGAAAACCTGTCATACTGTGGGGCGAAAGTCCTTGAAATCCATTTTCTAACACAAAATAACACTTTTTCCCACTTTTTAACGAAAAAATGAATTATAAATTTTTTCCACAGAAGCTAATTGCCCAAACTATGCGTGTTAAGGCCAGGGAGGGAAAGTGGGAGTGTGGATTGTTGATGTGGATATGTTAATAACCTGTGGGTAACCTGTGTATAGGTGTGGATAAGCCTCGGTGCGTGCGCTGGTGTAGAGGGATGGAGTGAAAAAGACATTCCATCAGGCAGTAAATCCCCGCTGCTAAAGCTTATCCTCCAGTCTTTTGCAAAATTTTAACACCTCTCAATATTGTCCAGCCTTACATTTACATTTAATTCGTAACTTTGCCCTTCTTTTATGCGGAAAATTTTTATATACATCAGCCTTTTTGTCCTGGTAACAGCCGCCGCTTGTAATTCGGAACTGCGTAGGATCGAGAAAAGCAAGGACTTTACCAAAAAGCTGGCTTATGCCGACAAGCTGTATTCAAAAAAGAAATATACCCAGGCCCAGTTGCTGTATGAAGAATTATTCCCTGTTTATAAGGGAACCGATAAATTTGAGCCTATCTATTACAAATACGCCTACTGTTCTTATTATGTAAAGGACTACGTACAGGCAGCTTTTCACTTCAAGAACTACCTGGACGCGTTCCCGAACAGCCCACATGCCCTGGAGGTAGATTATATGCAGGCTTATTGTTACTATAAACAATCCCCCAAGGTTACGCTGGACCAGACCAATACCGTAAAGGCCATTGCTGCCATGCAAACCTTCATCAATAACTATCCCACCTCAGACAAGCTGTCTGAAGCCAATCTGGTGATAGAACTGTGCCGCCGCAAACTGGAAAAGAAAGAGTATAACGCCGCAGAACTGTATTATAACCTTGGCTATTATAAGTCCGCCGCCATCTCGTTCAAGAACCTGATGCGCAATTACCCGGATTCTGATAAAAGCGATGCCTATAAATACATGGCTATCAAGGCGTACTATCAATACGCAAAGAACAGTATCCTGGAAAGGCAGAAGGAACGCTATGAAGAGGTGCTGACAGAATACATGGACTTTGCCGACCATTATCCCACCAGCAAGATCAAGCCTGACGCCGAAAAGTATTACGCTATGGCCCAGGATAATATCAAAACGCTGGACAATGAGATAGAAAAGATCGAAAAGGAACGCGCCCGAAGGCTGAGGATGATGAAGGGCAAGGGAGACAGCACCAACGCCACTCCCGGCACTATCAACAGCACCATTGACAAACTGAAACTCAATAATTCCGATAACAATAATAAACCCTTGGAGAATGAGCAAAATAAAGAGAAGTCTAACCAGTAGTATCAATCCCTGGGTAGAAACCAAAAATACCACGGAGATCAAAGGCAAAACAGGCAATTTATATGAATCTATTGCCGTTATAGCCAAGCGCGCCAACCAGATCAATATATCTGTGAAGGAAGAGCTGCACTCCAAGCTGGAAGAATTTGCCAGCCACACCGATAACCTGGAGGAAGTGCATGAAAACAAGGAGCAGATAGAGATATCCCGCTTCTATGAAAGAATGGCCAACCCGGCTATCCAGGCTACGCAGGAGTTCCTGGAAGACAAGATCTACTTCCGCCGGAATGATGATGATCTGTACAGCTGATAAAGATCTTATAACTATATGTTCAAAGGTTTGAAAGTCTGAAAGAGCCTGGCGTTCTGCCATCATCTTTCAGACTTTTAAACCTTTCAGCATTCAGGCTTCGGTTTGATGGCAGAGCGGCAGGACAATTTTTTTCTGCCGCTTTTGTTTTGTAGTCTTGCTATAAGCCAGCCCCCAGGGATTGCACCGTAAGATGATCTGTGTTGAAAGGGTGGCGATTTACTTTCTGAATTTTCCTAATGAATTCGCATGTTGCAAGGAAAAAAGATCTTATTAGGCGTATCCGGCAGCATCGCTGCTTACAAAGCAGCGCATCTTATCCGCCTGTTGGTGAAGGAAGGCGCCCAGGTAAAAGTGGTGATGACCGCCGCTGCCTGTGATTTTATTACCCCGCTGACATTATCCACCTTATCGAAAAATGAGGTGCTTGTTTCTATTAACAATAACCAGAGCTGGAACAATCATGTAATGCTGGGCCGCTGGGCCGATGTAATGCTGATTGCGCCCGCTTCTGCCAATACCCTGGCCAAAATGGCGCAGGGCCTTTGCGATAACCTGCTTCAAGCGGTATATCTCTCTGCCACCTGCCCGGTTTGTTTTGCACCGGCTATGGATGAGGATATGTGGCATCATCCCGCTACCCGCAACAATATAGAAAAGCTCCTGTCCTATGGTCACCGGCAGATCCCCGTTGAAAGCGGCGAACTGGCCAGCGGTCTGGTGGGAGAGGGACGTATGGCAGAGCCGGAGCATATTATCGATTTTCTGCACCGGCATTTTGCAGCTCCCAGGAGCGGGGGACAAACCTCGCAGCCCCTCAAAGGTAAACTGGCGCTGGTTACAGCAGGCCCCACCGTAGAACCAATAGACCCGGTACGCTTTATCAGCAATTACTCCAGCGGTAAAATGGGCATTGCAATAGCAGATGCACTGGCCGCAGCAGGCGCCACGGTAAAACTGGTACTGGGCCCCACCCGTTTCGGTCCCACTGCTCCCAACGTAGAAACAATACCTGTGAAAACGGCGGCAGATATGTTCAATAGCTGTATCGCCAACTATCCTATGGCCGATATAGTGGTCATGGCAGCCGCTGTAGCCGATTACCGGCCCAAGGTCATTGTAGACAGGAAGATCAAGAAGGAGGATGAAGGTATGACACTGGAGCTCGAAAAAACACATGATATCCTGCGCACCCTCGGCAACAACAAAGGAACAGATCAGCTCCTGGTAGGTTTCTCACTGGAAACCAACAACGAAAAGGAATACGCACTGAAAAAGCTTCATGAGAAGAACCTGGATATGATCGTACTGAACACCCTTAACGATGAAGGCGCCGGATTTAACCATGACACCAATAAAGTAACCCTGTTTGATCGCAACGGCAAGGAAACCGCGTTTCCGCTCAAATCAAAGCAGGAAGTTGCTAAGGATATTGTATCGGCTATAATTGAATTGCAAAATGCTTAAAAACCAGAAAAGACCCTCGTTACCCGGCAGGAACACCGTTATATACTACGGTAAGTTTTTCCTTTTTCTTTTTTCTTTTTGCTTTTGCAATGGCTTTACCACTACCGCGCAGGAGATCAGGGCCAATGTAACCGTAGTGGCCCAGCAGATCACCGGCGTAGATAAGAAAGTGTTCACCACCCTGCAGAACGCTATCAAGGAATTCCTGAATAACCGTCGCTGGACGGGAGACTCCTATACACCCGCAGAAAGGATAGAATGCAACTTCATGCTGAACATCCAGCAGGAGATAGGTACCAACGCATATAGGGCGGCACTTACCATACAGGCCACCCGCCCGGTATATAATTCCGGCTACGTCACCAGCCTGCTTAACACACAGGATAACAATGTGGCCTTCCGCTATGTAGAGTTCCAGCCGCTGGAATTCAGCGATAACCGCGTGGTGGCCAATGATCCGCTGGTGTCTAACCTCACGGCTACACTGGCCTATTATGTATACATTATACTGGGACTGGACTATGATTCTTTTTCACCAAGAGGAGGAGACGACTTTTTCAAGAAGGCGCTCAATATTGTAAGCAATGCCCCCGATGGAAAAGATATTGCCGGCTGGAAAGCATTTGAGGGTAACCGTAACCGTTACTGGCTGCAGGATAACCTGCTGAACGCCAAATTCAGCCGCTTTCATGATGTAATGTACCAGTATCACCGCCAGGGCCTTGATGTGATGTATGATAATATGAACAAAGGCCGCTCTTCCATCATGAATTGCCTGAATATGCTGTACGCCATCCACCAGGATATTCCCAACTCCATGCTGCTGCAGGTGTTCTTTACCGCAAAGGCAGACGAGTTGCAGAAAATATTTTCCAAAGCGCCCCCACAGGATAAATCTCGCGCAGCTCAGATGCTGGCTCAGATGGACATAACAAACGCGAACAAATACCAGCAGATGAAATAGCTATGTGCAGAAGATTGTTGAAATTTATTATACTGATAAGCTTTATAGCAGGCGGCTGCGGCCAGGCCGGTAAGGTGCCTGCCGATGTACTGTCTAAAGAAAAAATGCGGGATGTGCTGCTGGATATGAATATCGCCGATGCGCACAGCTATGATATACGGCCGGCAGATAATATGCCCCTGCCCGATTCTATCCGCCAGCTGAAAGTGAAAGAATACTATCGCCAGATCTTAGACCTGCACCAGGTGTCAGTAAAAGATTTCATGAAAAGCTACAGCTATTATGAATCTCATCCGGACAGGCTGAAAGAGGTATATATCATGATGCAGGCCGCCGCTGCTCAGAAGCGCAGCATACTGGAAGGCGAAGAAAGACGGCGGCAATATGCTGCTGACCCTTCAATGTTTTTTCCATATCCGAATAATGCTGTAATTTCAAAAAAGCAGGATACCATTCTGCCTTTCCTGAAAAAACCGCAAAACGCCCATGGCTCAACGCAAAACGCCAAACATGTAGAAAGCGTTCCGCAATAAGCGTTCTGCACAAAACATAAACACCAAAACATGAACAAGGTTGTAGCGAATGCCGATGAGGCCCTGCAAGATGTTCCGGATGGCGCTGTATTGATGTTGGGAGGTTTCGGTTTATGCGGTATCCCGGAGAACAGTATTGCCGCGCTGGTGCGCAAAGGAGTTAAAGGACTCACCTGTATATCTAATAACGCCGGTGTGGACGATTTTGGCCTGGGCCTTCTCCTGAAAACACGGCAGATCAAAAAAATGCTTTCTTCCTATGTAGGAGAGAATGCCGAATTTGAAAGACAGCTATTGAGCGGCGAACTGGAGGTTGACCTCATTCCCCAGGGTACGCTGGCCACCCGCATACAAATGGCAGGCATGGGTATTCCCGCCTTTTTCACGCCTGCCGGTTATGGTACCGAAATAGCCAATGGAAAAGAAACCCGCGAGTTCAACGGCAAACAATACCTGATGGAACTAGCCCTGCACGCGGATTTCGCCATTGTGAAAGCCTGGAAAGGAGACACCATGGGCAACCTCGTGTTCCGTAAAACTACCCGCAATTTCAGTACCTCTATGGCGAAAGCCGGTAATATTACGGTTGCAGAAGTAGAGCAGCTGGTAGCCCCTGGTGAACTGGACCCGGACCAGATACATGTTCCCGGAATCTATGTGCACCGCATCTTCCAGGGCAGCAACTATGAAAAGCGTATAGAGCGCAGAACCGTAAAAATGTAAGCCCCTCTTTTTCTTTTTACTTTTTAATTTTTCCAACATGCCTTTAGATAAATATGGTATCGCCAAAAGGATCGCGCAGGAGCTGGAAGACGGGATGTATGTAAACCTGGGGATCGGTATCCCTACACTGGTATCCAACTATATCCCGGCCGGTATCTCCATCATGTTACAATCTGAGAACGGGATGCTGGGCATGGGCCCTTATCCGGCAGAAGATGAAATAGATCCTGACCTGATCAATGCCGGTAAGGAAACCGTTACCCTCCTGCCTGGCGGCGCTTATTTCGATTCTGCAGAAAGCTTCGGCATGATACGCGCAGGTAAGGTAGACCTTACCGTTTTGGGCGCCATGGAAGTGTCCGACAACGGCGATATCGCCAACTGGAAAATACCCGGTAAAATGGTGAAGGGCATGGGAGGCGCCATGGACCTGGTAGCTGCAGCCCGTAACATCATTGTGGCCATGATGCACACCAACCCCAAGGGAGAAAGTAAGCTGCTGCCCCAATGCACATTGCCCCTTACCGGAGTTAATTGTGTAAAGAAAGTGGTAACAGACCTGGCCGTGCTGGATATCACTCCCCAGGGATTTAAACTGCTGGAGCGCGCGCCAGGTGTCAGCGTTGAGGAGATCCGGGCAAAAACGGCCGGTCGCCTGATCATTGGCGATCATATACAGGAAATGAAAATATGATAAAAGCGGCTGCGGTAGTGGTTCCTGTATCAATTTTTCGTAACTTAACAGACCCGTAATCTGTCACCCAAAAAGCGTTCGAAGTGCAAGTTGGATATATTTGTTACAACGGGAGATTTATCCCCGCAACAGAACCCATTTTTACGGCAGATAACCGTTCATTCCGCTATGGGGACGGTTGTTTTGAAACCATGAAGGTCTATCAGAGCCAGGTGTTACTGGCCGATCTCCATTTTGAAAGGCTCATAACGAGCATGAACCGCCTCCATTTTGACCTGCCGCTTCATTTTACAAAAGAATATTTTACCAGGCTGATCATCGAGCTGTGTAACAAGAACGGCGTTTCCCGTTTGGCCAGGGTGCGTCTGACTGTTTTCCGTTCCAACGGCGGTCTCTATGAACCTGCTGATAACACTCCCTGCTTTGTGATACAATGCGGAGAACTAAGCCGGAGGATCTTCGAGTTGAACGAGGATGGGCTGACCATAGATGTATTTCCTGATGCACGGAAGAGCAGCGACAAGCTCTCCAGCATAAAATCCAATAACTGTCTTGCTTATGTAATGGCAGCCATGTTTGCCCGGCAGCAGATGCTGAACGAAGCAATATTGCTGAACCACCACAACCGCGTGGCAGATACTACCAATGCCAATATCTTCATTGTACGAGGTCAGCAGATCATTACACCGCCCTTATCTGAAGGCGGGGTTTGCGGGGTAATGCGCAGGTACCTGCTAAAAGCAGATCTGCCGTTCAAAATAGAAGAGCATCCGCTGACAATAGCGGATCTCGAAATGGCAGATGAGATCTTTCTTACCAATGCCATCTACGGCATCCGATGGGTGGGCCTTTTCAGGGACAGCAGCTATGGCAACGCCACAGCCGCTATCCTGCATGAAGTGCTTTTTGAACAACTGTTAGCTGCCAAGAGCTAACTGCTTACTGCCCGCTTCCATCAGCCTGTTTACTGCTGCATGCCCTTCCTCTCCAAGGCCCAGGCTGAAATCGTTTACATACAGGTCAATATGCTGACGCATGACCTTTTCATCCATCTCCTGCGCGTGCTGCTTTACGTAATCGGATAGCTGTGGATAATGTTCATAAGCGTGCTGCAGGCTCTGACGGATCAGGTCGTCTACCTGTTGCTGTACTGCTTCGGGAACGTCTTTACGTATGAAAATACCGCCTAAGGGAATAGGGCTGCCAGTTGTTTGTTCCCAATACTCGCCCAGGTCAATGATCTTCACCAGTCCTTTCTGCTGGTAAGTAAAGCGGTTCTCATGAATGATCACGCCAACATCGGCCCGGCCATCCAGCACCGCATTTTCAATATCAGAAAAGAGCATCACCTGCTTGNTTTTCGCGTTCCGGGAAGGCGATGGAGAACAGCAGGTTGGCAGTGGTGTGCTCACCGGGTATCGCAATGCGGCAGTTTTTGATCTCCTCCTGCGGGATGAGCCTTTTAGCGATGAGCAACGGCCCGCAACCGCGGCCCAGTGCGCTGCCGCTGTCCAGCAGGCGGTATTTCTCTTTCACTTTCAGGTATACGGCAAAGCTTAATTTGGTGATGTCCAGCTTGCCTTCCAGCGCCCATTTATTAAGTGTCTCCACATCTTCCAGTGCGGTATCAAACCGCAGATCTCCTGTTCCAATCTTATTATTCACCATAGCATCGAAAATGAATGTATCATTCGGGCAGGGTGAAAAGCCTAACGATAAATGCATATAGCTCTGAATTTTATAGTCTGAATATTTTAAAGTTTGACGTTTGATATTTGTTAAAAGTTAGAAGTTTAAATGGTGTCGGACTATCTTGACCATCCCACTTCCAACAAACCTCAAACATCAAACCTCAAACTTTTGGCAACGTTCCACATAATTTATAAGTGCTTCATTTAGCTGTCTTACCGCCAGCGGTATGTTCCATTTACTTTTGTCTCTTGGCTCCACGTAGTTGGAGATGCTGCGCAGTTGCAGAAACGGCACAGCTTCCTGCAGGCAGGCAAAATGAAAAGCAGCGCCTTCCATACTTTCTATATCCGGTGCATATTGGTGTTCCAGGCGTGCGATGGAGGCCGGGCTGCCGCTCACCATATTAATGCTGATGCCCCTGGCCACGGGCAGCTCAGGTACAAAAGGCAGTCCTGAAAAAGTATTTACAAGCTGCCGGCCTGTAAAAGGTGATGTTCCTTCGGGCCAAAGCCCCGTATCAAAAAGATCGTTGAAACTGCCGTTGTCGTCTACGCCCAGGTCGCCCAGCTGTTCGCTGCCGATCATCACCACCTGCCCCAGGGGCCAGCTGCGGCGGAAACTGCCTGCTATACCGGCTTGTATAGCGAGGTCGGGCTTTTTCCGGGCTAATTCCCTTCCCAGGTGCCAGGCGGTATGCATGAGACCGATGCCGCCTATCAGGATATTCACATGGCAGCCTTCCGGCGAGCCATTTTGAGCCAGATATTCCTGGAACGGCTTGATTTCCAGTGCTGTTGCGGCGGTGATCAGTAGATTCATCCTGTAAACTTACGCCCGACTCGCGGATTAATGGTATTTTTGCGGAAAATTTTGTTAAAGTAATGATCTATTTAACGCGTGTGGAGAATTTCAATGCCGCGCACAAATTGTCCAATCCCGCATGGAGTAAGGAAAAGAACCAGGAAGTATTCGGTAAATGTGCCAACGACAATTGGCATGGTCATAACTATGAACTGCACGTAACCATCAAAGGCACGCCCGACAAGGAAACAGGGTTTGTCTTCAATGCTAAAACACTAGGCGATATAATAAAGAACGAGATCGTGGAGAAAGTGGATCACCGTAATCTGAACCTGGATGTTGAATTCATGGCAGGCAAGTTCACGTCTGCCGAAAACCTGGCAATCGCCATATGGGACGAGCTGGCCAAAAACCTGCCGCCCGAAGTACAGCTGCATTGTATCAAATTATATGAAACACCACGGATCTACGTGGAATATTACGGGGGTAAATAAAATGGCATATAAAAAGATCGAACAATTTGACGAAAAGGTCACCTCAGACCTGATGAAGAATTACAGGGAGTGCTTGCAGCTGATAGGAGAGAACGCGGACAGGGAAGGACTGCTCAAAACCCCCGAACGTATGGCGAAAGCCATGCAGTACCTGACCCAGGGCTACGGGCTGGATGCCAAGGCAATCCTGCGTGCGGCAAAATTTACAGAGGCATACAGTGAAATGGTGATCGTAAAGGATATAGAGCTCTATTCCCTTTGTGAGCATCATATGCTGCCCTTCTTTGGAAAAGCCCATGTAGCCTATATCCCTAACGGTTATATCACAGGGCTGAGCAAAATTGCGCGTGTGGTGGATGTTTTTGCCCGCCGTTTACAGGTACAGGAGCGCCTGACGCACCAGATACTGGATGCCATACAGGAAACCCTGGAACCCCAGGGTGTTGCAGTGGTAATTGAAGCCCAGCACCTTTGCATGATGATGCGCGGGGTGCAGAAACAGAACTCTGTTACTACTACTTCCGCCTTCTCCGGCCAGTTTGAAGATGGCCGCACCCGTTCAGAATTTATGCGGTTGATCAGCGCCAATCTCATAGGGAAGTAGTTAATAGTCCATGGCTGATAATCCATAGCATGTACATTCATGTTAACGGTCGGCCATGCCATGGACCATAGACTATCGACTATGGACTAATATCATATCTTTGCACCGCTATTTCAACTAAACAACCAGATTAATGAAGCACGCTTACGTATTTCCCGGTCAGGGATCACAGTTCCCTGGTATGGGCAAGAACCTGTATGAAGCCAGCACCAAAGCAAAAGATCTTTTTGAGAAGGCCAATGAAATATTGGGTTTCCGTATATCTGATACCATGTTCACGGGTACGGAAGAAGACCTTAAACAAACCAGGGTTACGCAGCCCGCGGTTTTCTTACATGCAGTTATTGCTTACCTGGGCATAGAAAACGCACGCCCTGATATGGTGGCAGGTCATTCCCTGGGTGAATTCTCTGCACTGGTAGCCAACGGGGTACTCACTTTTGAAGATGCCCTGCGCCTGGTTTCCATCCGCGCAATGGCCATGCAAAAGGCCTGCGAAATTCAGCCTTCTACCATGGCGGCTGTTCTGGCGCTGGATGATGCAAAGGTGGAGGAAATATGTGCGGCCGTGACCGCAGAAACCGGCGAGGTAGTAGTACCGGCCAACTATAACTGCCCCGGCCAGCTGGTTATTTCAGGTACCGTGAATGCGGTGAACGTCGCCTGCGAAAGAATGAAGGCGGCTGGCGCCAAAAGAGCGCTGGTATTGCCGGTAGGCGGCGCTTTCCACTCTCCGCTGATGGCCCCCGCCAAAGAAGAGCTGCAGGCTGCCATTGAAAGCACTACTTTTAATACTCCCGCCTGCCCCGTGTACCAGAACGTGGTTGCCAAAGCAGTAACAGACCCTGCACAGATCAGGCAGAACCTGATAGACCAGCTGACTGGTGCCGTGCGCTGGACGCAATCCGTACAGGCCATGGTAGCCGATGGTGCATCACAGTTCACAGAAGTAGGCCCCGGTAAAGTGTTGCAAGGCCTTGTTGTAAAGATCCATAAAGAGGCTGCCGTCAACGGCGTTAGCTGATCATTTCCATTTCATACTGGGATATGGTAGGCGTAAAGCCTGCCTTTAGCAAAAACTGCTGCAGGCCCTTGTTTTCATCCGTAATATTGGTGATGGAAAACGGCCCCTGCAGCTTTTTTGTTATATGCTGCAGTAATGCAGTGCCAATGCCCTGCCGGCGATACTGCGGGTGCACTGCTAATTGACGGATACGTTTATTCCCCGTATATACGCTCACAAACCCCATCACTGTTGTTTTGTCGTATGCTATCCAGGTACTGGTGTCCGGCCCTTCCCGCTGAATGCTGTCTGAACTGTTAGACCAGCTGGGCAGCTGATCGCAAAAACTGTTTAACAAGGTCCAGTCCGGAGCAACCGCTTCCTTAAACTGAATATCTTTCTTTACGTGCGGTCTTATCGGTACCCCTTTATAACAATGGAACAACCGGCTGATCATAAAGCCGCTGCTGGTATAAGCTTTAATGGCAGGCATATTGGTTGTGATCACTTCCAGTATGATACGCCGTATACCCTGTTGCCGGTACAAAGGCTTGAACTGCGAATACATCTGCTGCACCAGGCGCCTGCCCCTGAAGGCTGGTATCACCCCCGTACCGCCGTTGTACAGCATCTGTGCCCCCGGCCAGGTATCTGCACCATGCAGTATTAATCCTGTCAGCAGCTGACCTGAAAAAGCGCCGATGCTTTGAGACAATTGTATATGCTCTCCCTGGATCTTTTGTTCCAGCAGCGGTAGGGTTAATTGCACAGGTACAATGTAATCGCTGAATGCCAGGTTAAAGGCCTCGCAAAGCGCCTGCAACGGAGTATTTTCAAGTGTTTCGAAACGGATCATAAAAACAGCTGTTAGGTTTTAGCTGCCACACTTAACCCTTGCGCCGTGAGCAGGCTGCTAACAACCCGCAGCGGGCAGCTATATATCAATGCCTGCATTCCACCACTCCGGGTCAAACCTGGCCTGGTACTTACGGTAAAAGTTAATGGCAGGCTCATTCCACTCCAGTACCTGCCAGCTGATACCGTGAAACTGCTTATCTTTTGCTTCGGTAATAAGCCTGTCAAACAGTAAGCCGCCAATGCCCTTGCCCCGCCAGCTTTCTGTTACCAGGATATCTTCGAGGTACATACGGCAGCCTTTCCAGGTAGAGTAGCGCACATAATAAAGTGCAAAACCTACAATGGTTTCCTGGCCGTGCTCATTGCTTACTGCAACAAAAGCCTTCCACACCGGGCTGGCGCCAAAACCGGCTTCTGTAAAATGCTCCAGGCTCACAGTTACCTCCTGCCTTGCCTTTTCATAGGTGGCCAACTCCAGGATCAGCTCCAGCAGCCGTGCACAATCTTCTTTTCGTGCGTCCCTTATGGTTACACTCATTGCTGTATTTAAATGTTTACTGTCATCAAAAATACAATATCCTTCCATGCTTAAAACGGTATATTTGCTTATTGCCGGCAAACCCGGCAGCGTTATGATAACATCATCCTCCTTTTACGCCGGGGTGCCCCGGCATTTAGTGGCAGTGGATTGTATTATATTCGGATTTGAGGACAGCAGGCTGAAATTACTGATCATTCAACGCAAGGTGGATCCTAAACAGGGAGAATGGTCGTTGGTAGGCGGCTTTGTACAGGAACAGGAAAGTACAGACGCAGCTGCAGCCCGGGTATTAAGACAAACCACCGGCCTGGAAAATATTTTCATGGAGCAGCTGAGATGTTATGGAGAAGTAGAGCGGGATACAGGTGCCAGGGTGATCTCCGTAACGTACTACGCGCTCATAAGAGTCAAGGAGCATGATCATATCCTGGCCGAAGAACATGGTGCACACTGGCTGGAGCTGCACCAGATACCCGCGCTTATCTTTGACCACGGAGAAATGATCACCGATGCCCTGAAAAAACTGCGCGACAATGCGCACTTCCATCCCATCGGTTTTGAACTGTTGCCTGAGAAATTTACCCTATCCCAGCTCCGTAGCCTTTATGAGGAGATATACCAGCATGAGCTGGATAAACGTAATTTCCGTAAAAAGATCCTCTCCATGGGTATCCTGGAGAAACTGGAAGAAAAAGATAAGACCACGTCAAAGAAGGGCGCCCACCTCTATCGCTTTGATAAGCATAAATACCAGCAGCTCACCAAACGGGGATTCGTTTTTGAGATATGATCCCGCTTTGCTTTTCATGTTCATATTTTACCTATTTTCACATATCATATTCAGAGAGGGTGCCACCACACAATAAAAGCATATTGATTGGATCGCATTCGATGTAGTAAACCACTTAAAAGCGGAGCATTATGTATTTGGCTGCTCAGCCTTGCAGCTTTGTTACACGCCCAAAACCGTGAGATCACTGGGCTGAAAGGCCCGCTTGCCCCATTTGAAAGACAGCACCCGTTACGTAGATACCCTCAATCGTCTTGCAGGGATGTACCTGTCCCACCAGCTTGATTCCTCATTTGAATATGTCGCAAAAGCCCAGGAAACGGCCAAACGCCTCCGGTACGCCAAAGGAGAGGCTGATGCCGCCATGAACATGGGCAATTACTATGCTTTGCGCTCTAACAGTTACCTTTCTTACCGCTGCTACCTGGATGCCCTGCAGGCCTATGAGGAACTGGCCGACAGCAACAATATCTGCATATCACTCATGAATATAGGCGTGTACTATAAATACGACGGGCAAATGGAGCCTGCTGCCTATTACATGGGCAGGGCCTTGAAAATAGCTTCCCGGCTGCCTAAAGCGCTTACCTATGCCTCCGTACTTACCAATTACTACGTTGTTCATAGTGGCGACAGCACCCGCCGGGATTCACTTAAATGGGCCCTCGCCAAAGCAGACAGCATTGCCACTACATCCAATGATGAGCGCAGCCTGCTGAATGTAAGCCTGTATAACGCTTACCAGCGCCTGCAGCAAGGAGATGCAGACGGCAGCAAAAAGATACTGCAGGCTACCATCAGCCAGGCAGACAGTAACGGCTACACTTATATTTCCATGTCGGCCTGCGCCTATCTTGCCATTTTCAAAGCATGGCTGGGGGAACCGGATTCCCTGTATTATAAAGAGAAGATGGTAGGCTACGGAATGGCCGGCGGCTATCATGAGCTGCTGCTGCCTGTTGCAATAGACCTGTACTACTGGTACGCCGGCCGGGAAAACACGGTGTCGGCCACCGGTTACAGCAACCTGCTACTGAAGATCATAGAAAAAGGACGTTATGCCAAAACACAGGGCGAACTGGAGTACCTGGGTTATTTCATGCAGGGACAACGCCTGCGTGAATTACAGCTGCAACACAGATCGCAGCAACAGCAGCTGGACAGAAAGAGGCTGGAAAACCTGCGCCGCCAATACTTCCTCGGAGGCATGGTATTGCTGCTGCTCATGCTGGCCATCCTGCTGGTATTCCTGCTGGACGCGTATAACAGGTCCAGGCGGAATACCGCCCGGCTGACAGAGAAATACCGCGAGATCAGTGAGAAGAACGCCCTGCTTAAAACACACGACGATTTTAAGAACAAACTGATCTCCCTGATAGCGCACGATTTCCGCTCACCGCTGATACACATCAGTGAAATCACCAGTTTTGTAAAAGAGAACGCGCTTACACTCGAAGAAGCCGCCGGCATGATGGTAAAGGTGGAACGCAGCTCCCGCAATACCCTGCATACCTTCGAAAATATTCTACGCTGGATCAGCTCACAGCTGTCTGGCTTCGTATATACACCTGAACCCTGTACGCTTGCAACGCTGCTGTCTGAAGCAACAGATAACCTGGACGATATCATCACTGAAAAGGAAGCGGAGATCAGGATCAACATCCCGGCAACGCTGCAGGTGATGGCGGAACGGCAGATGTTACAATTCGTACATCGCAATTTCATTCACAACGCAGTTAAGTTCTCACCCCGCGCGGGCGTTATTGACATCACCGCTGTTGTCACAGACCGCAACGTAACGGTAACCATAACAGACCAGGGGCCGGGTATACCGGAAGATATACTGCCCCAGCTGTTTGAATACCGCAGCAGCGACCGTCCGGGAAGAGGCAAACAACAGGGTGCAGGCCTGGCGCTCATTATCTGTAAAGATTTTATGCAGATGATGAATGGCGCCGTGCACGCCGCCAACACGGCAGGCGGAGGGGCTGCGTTGTCTTACACACTACCCATTGCTAACAGCTAACAGCACATATGCGACTGATGCTGACATACATACTGCTTCTGCTCTTCAGCTACAGGACTTCCGCCCAGTCTGAGGAGATCGCAGCGCTGCGCCGGCAGCTGGCCCAGGTAAGGGACAGCATCACTTATGTCGACCTGCTGAATCAGCTGGGCTTATATTACCACCTGAGCAGTACCGACAGTTGCTTCTGGTATGCTACCAAAGCCAGGGAAACAGCCACCCGCCTGAAATACAAACGAGGCAAAGCAGGCGCCTTAAGAAACCTGGGTATTGTCTCTTCACAGAAACTGAACCTGCCGCAGGCCATTGCCTATGAACAGGAAGCCCTGCAACTGTATCGCGAAGCAGGTGATTCTGCAAACGTCTGTCACATGCTGAACAATCTGAGCATAGACTTCGAGGAGAGTGGCAATATTGCCATGGAGCACTACTACCTGGACCAGGCCATGACCCTGGGCAGTCAATTATCCAACGATTCCATGTTCAGCCTTGTGCTCAGTAATTACATACTCGAATATAACGCAGACAGCACCCGCCAGGATTCGGTAGAGTGGGCGCATGGACGCCTGCACGCTATTGCAGACCGCTACCCTTACTCCAGGGAGTGGTTCTATGCGCGGATGTTTGATGCCGTGGTGCTCCTGAAGAACGGGAACGGTAAAGCCGGAGAATCGCTGATCAATAAAGTGGCAGATACTGCCCGGCAAAAAGGCTTTGTACACCTGGCCATTGCCGCCTACTACCGCATACTCGATGATTTTATTCCCGGCGGGTTTAAAGCAGACAGCGTAATATACCTGGAAAAAATATTCAGGCTTTCTCAAAAGGCCGGGTTCTATGACGAGATGATAAACACCTTGCCTGCTTTATACAGGCATTACAGCGCGGCAAAAGATGCAGGTAAGACCGCCATTTATGGCAAAGCTATCGCTGAACTGGCAAAACACCAGCTGTCCCTGTGGAAAGACCGCCAGCAAATCAATTATACAGGCTATTTTCTTAAAGAGCGTGAGCTAAAGGCCCTGCAGCTGGATAACCAGGTGCAGCAACAGGCCATTGATCAGGACAACCTGCAGAAGGCCAACCGCCGTTTGCTCCTCCTGCTGCTGGGCAGTCTGTTGTTACTGGTGGCCATCATTCTCATTGTTTATTACCGGTCTTATCTCAGCTCGCGGCAATATGAACGGCGCCTGGCTGCCATGAACTTTTCCATTTCAGAAAAGAACCGCTTACTGCGCGCCAACGATGATTTCAAGAACAAGCTGATTTCCGTAGTGGCCCATGATTTCCGCAAACCGCTGGATGATATTATACGGATGGCGGTCATGCTGCAAACACATTCACTGGACCGCGAAGAGATGATGCGCACCATTGACCAGGTGCAGGCTGCCTCCGGTAAAACCCTGGATATTTTTGAGAGTATCCTCCGCTGGATCAAGTCCCAGTTGTCAGGATTTATCTATGCCCCGGCCCCCTGCAATATCAGGAATATGGTGCAGGAAGCATTGTTAAGCGTGCAGACAGATGCAGCAGGGAAAAATGTAACAATAAAGACAGATATACCCGGCACCATACAGGTAGCCGCAGAGCGGGAAATGCTGCAGTTTGTTCACCGCAGCCTGCTTAACAGCGCCGTGCAGTTTTCAATGCCCGGAAAACAGCTAAGTGTTGGTGCGCTGGAGGAAGATGAAGCGGTAAAGGTTTGGGTAAAGGCAGAAAGCACCATCAGCACTACCTTGCTGTTGCCACTGTTTGTTTACAGGGGGAGAGATTATAAACCCGGCGATGCCGAGCTTACCCTGATCATCTGTAAGGACTTTATGGATAAAATGAGCGGCCATATCAGCGCTATCCCCGACGGGGAAGGACTGAAATTTGAATACGTATTGCCGTCTTTTCATTGAACAGCTGCCAGCTAATAATGATCATTGCATCAAACCGCCTCAATCACTGGTAGCCAGCAGCTAATAGCTAACAGCTATTCCGGATCATACGCCCACTTAATATAGCTGGCGCCCCAGGTAAATCCGCCGCCAAAAGCAGCCAGTACCAGGTTATCGCCTTTTTTCAGTTGCTTTTCATAATCCCACAGGCATAAGGGAATAGTGCCCGCGGTAGTATTGCCATAGCGCTGTATGTTCATCATCACTTTTTCTTCCGGCAGCCCCATCCGCTGTGCGGTGGCATCAATGATACGCTTGTTGGCCTGGTGAGGTACCAGCCACGCTACACTCTCAGAGGTCAGCTGGTTGCGTTGCATGATCTGGTGGGCAGCTTCCGCCATGTTGGCCACTGCGTATTTGAACACCATCTTGCCTTCCTGGTATACAAAATGCTCGCGGTTGGTCACTGTTTCTATAGTGGCCGGGCGGGCAGAACCACCTGCTTTCATGAACAGGTATTCGCGGCCATGGCCGTCGCTACGCAGTACACTGTCCAAAAGACCAAAGCCTTCTTCACTGGGCTCCAGCAGCACGCCGCCGCCGCCATCGCCAAAGATGATGCAGGTGGTACGGTCAGTATAGTCAATGATGGAGCTCATTTTATCGGCCCCGATCACCATTACTTTCTTATAACGTCCGCTTTCAATGAAACGGGCGCCGGTATCCAGGGCGTACAGGAAACCAGAACAGGCAGCGCTGACGTCAAATCCCCATGCGTTCTTGGCGCCTATCTTATCTGTCACTACATTGGCTGTAGCGGGGAAAACCATGTCTGGTGTAACAGTGGCCACTATCAGCAGGTCTATCTCTTCCGGGCTGATCCCCCTTTTTTTGCATATATCCAGGGCTACCGGTGCGCATATCTCGGAAGTCCCCATGTTTTCTCCCTTTAGTATTCTTCTTTCTTTGATACCTGTGCGTGTGGTGATCCACTCATCAGTTGTATCTACGATCGTTTCTAACTCCTTATTGGTAAGAACATAGTCAGGAACATAACCACTCACTGCTGTAATAGCAGCCGTTATTTTGCTCATATTAGGTATTAATTGTTTTATAACAAGGCGTAAAAATACGATATTAAAAGAATTTCAAAAGTCTTAAGTTGTCAGCCATAATTCTTCTCCTTTTGCAATGAATTTATCTCTAACGACTTTTTTAGTAAGTTTGTTTACTTATTAATCTATATGATCGCTTACCTTAATGGCAAATTAACCCACAAAACGCCTGCCATGGTGCATGTGGAAGTTCAGGGAGTAGGATATGAGGTACAGATCAGTTTAAATACCTATTCCCGTATCCAGGGTTTGGAGAACTGCAAACTGCTCACCTATCTGCATATTAAAGAAGACGCCCACACCCTGTTTGGTTTTGCTGACGAGGCAGAACGGAGTATGTTCCTGCTCCTGATCGGGGTGTCTGGCATTGGCGCCAGCACTGCCCGTATGATGCTGTCTTCCCTGCAGCCGGAAGACATTCAGCGCGCCATTGCCATGGAAAATGAAAAAATGCTGGAAAGTATCAAGGGGATTGGCGGTAAAACGGCCAAACGTATTATCCTGGAGCTGAAAGACAAGATAAGAAAACACAAGGATGCAACCCCACAATTATCTGTGGCAGCAAACAATACATTGTCGGAAGATGCGTTAAATGCATTGGTAACCTTGGGTATAGCCCGTAACGTGGCAGAACAGGCTATTCAGAAGGTACTGAAAACAGAACCACTATTGCAGGACTTGGAAGGGCTGATAAAAAAGGCCCTGAAAGGTCTATAAATTTATTACCCTGACCTCTATAAAAACCTATTTCGCTTGGCAAGAAAGACATATTATGGTGCTTTTGCAGTAATAGGCGTCGTATCTTTTTTTATTGTTGACACTGCCGCAAGGGAACGTTCGGGAACTCATTATCAGTACGAAAATTGGAAAATTGATACAACCGGCAAGGATTCGAGCAGCAAGACCGATACCCTGAAATATCCGATAAAGGACAGGTATGGAAATGGCATCACAGACCCCGTCCGGAACGCAATCGATCTGAAGGATCCCGCTAACATTAAAAGAACTGTAGACTACGATCCGGTAACCAAACAATACACCGTCACCGAGAAGATCGGCGACCAGTACTATCGTGCCCCCACCTACATGAGCTTTGACGAGTTCTATAAGCTCCAGTCGGCCCAGAGTGAACAGCGTTACTGGCAGAAAAGGGCTTCCACGCTCGGTAGCCTGAACCAGATGGGCTCCGGCCCCGCCCTCTACAACGGAAGCAGCGTTTTTGACCGGGTATTTGGGGGCAGCAAGGTAGACATCCGCCCCCAGGGTAGCCTGGACCTCACCTTCGGCTACCAGGGCCAGAATATTAAGAACCCTGTGCTCGTTGAACAGGCGCGTAAGAACGGCGGGTTCGATTTCGACATGAACATCAACATGAATGTTACCGGGAAGATCGGTGACAAGCTGAAACTTATTACCAACTATAATACCCAGTCTACCTTCGATTTTGAAAACCAGATCAAACTGGAATACACAGGTTATGACGATGAGATCATCAAAAAGATCGAAGCCGGTAACGTAAGCTTCCCCCTCCGCAGCTCCCTCATTTCCGGGGTGCAATCTCTGTTTGGTATCAAAACCCAGCTGCAGTTTGGCCGCCTTACCGTTACCAGCGTATTGTCCAACCAGCGCTCCCAGAAGCAGAACCTGATGCTGAAAGGAGGCACCCAGGTACAGGATTTTACCATCCGGGCAGATGAATATGAAGACAACCGGCACTTCCTGCTGGCGCAGTTTTTCCGCGATACCTTCAATTATGCCATGTCTAACCTGCCTATTATACGGTCACTGTCTTATATCAATCGTATAGAGGTATGGGTCACCAATAAAACCGGGGCTACCACCAATACCCGCGATGTAGTGGGTTTGATGGACCTGGGCGAATACCGGCCCTATAACCCCAACATCCAGGTGATGACCAGCGTAAGGCAGCCAGACCGTGGTACCAACAACCTTTACAGCCAGCTGGCCGGCGACCCGGCCGCCCCGCTATACCGGTACCGTGGTAAGCCGCCTGCTGGCTTTAGGCCTGCAGCCGGTACAGGAATTTGAAAAAACATTTGCCCGCAAGCTGGACTCTACGGAGTATACCGTTAACCGGCAGCTGGGTTATATCTCACTGAACCAGCAGCTGCAGCCAGACGAAGTACTGGCAGTTGCCTACCAGTATTCCTATAACGGCCGCATCTTCCAGGTGGGCGAGTTCTCACAGGATGTGCCGCCAGACCAGAACAACAGCGCCAACCAGCAGATCCTCTTCCTGAAATTGCTGAAAGCGACTTCCGCCCGTCCCACGTTGCCCATATGGGACCTGATGATGAAGAACGTTTACTCTACCAATGCCTTCCAGCTGAACCGCCAGGACTTTAAGCTGGATGTTTACTATAAAGACCCGGGCACAGAAGACCGCGCACCCAGTGATAAACGCTATATCCCCGATGCCAGGGGCGAGTTCCAGGGAGCACCCATCATCACGATCCTTAACCTGGACCGCCTTAACAACCAGAACGACCCCCAGCCCGATGGGGTGTTTGACTATGTAGAAGGATATACTATCAACTCCATGAACGGCCGCGTAATGTTTCCTCAACTGGAACCCTTTGCCGATGGCCTGAGAAAAGCCTTTGGCGGCGATGCCGCCCTTGAAAAGCAATACCTCTACAACGTACTGTACGACTCTATTAAAGTGGTGGCCCAGCAGTTCCCGCAATTGAACCGCTATGTGCTGAAGGGCTCTTATAAATCTGCCAACTCCTCGGAGATCTCCCTTGGCGGCTACAACATCCCGCCCGGCTCTGTAACGGTTACCGCCGGCGGTCAGCAGCTGCGTGAGAATGTGGACTATGTGATAGATTATAACCTGGGCCGTATCAAGATCATCAACGGTGGGGTGCTGAACTCAGGTGTGCCTATCAATGTGCAGTTTGAGAACAACGCGCTGTTCGGTCAGCAGGTCCGTAACTACCTGGGCACCCGCCTGGATTATTACGTGAACGATAAACTGAGCCTGGGCGGTACCATGGTAAAAATGAGCGAAAGGCCCTATTACCAGAAAGTGAACTACGGGGACGATCCCATTAATAATACCGTGGTGGGCCTGGATGTGAACTATAACTCTGAATGGAAAGGCCTCACCCGCATGCTGGATAAGCTGCCCAACTATAGCACTACCACCCCTTCCAACATCCTGTTCACCGGCGAGGTGGCGCGCCTCTTTCCGGGTCACAGCAAGCTGGTAAACGCCGCAGGCAGCAGCAGCGGCCAGGTGTTCATAGACGATTTTGAAGGCTCACAAAGCGGTTATGACCTTAAGTTCCCGGCTACCAGCTGGGTACTGGCGTCTACCCCCGCCGGCGCTACAGACGCCAACGGCAATATTCTTTTCCCGGAAGCCGTTCTCAGCGACTCGCTGGACTATGGCAAGAACAGGGCAAAACTGGCCTGGTATATTATCGAGCCTACCCTGCAGATCCCCAATTCACCGGGGCTGCCTTCTAATATTACAAAGGAAATGCAGTCTGACCCACGGGTACGCCTGGTATACCAGAAGGAAGTATTCCCGAACCGCTCTACAGACTTTGGCCAGAGCCAGCTCAGTACCCTTGACCTGGCTTACTATCCAACGGAAAGAGGGCCTTATAACTTTTCTCATACCCCTGCCGACATTTTACCGGACGGGCGTTTAAGGAACCCGCAGGGTAAGTGGGCCGGTATCATGCGCGCCATTGATAACAGCGACTTCGAAACGGCCAACGTGGAGTTCATTGAGTTCTGGATACAGGATCCATTCATCCGGCAGCCCAACAGCACCGGCGGCCAGCTGTACTTCAACCTGGGTAACGTTTCTGAAGACGTGCTGAAAGACTCACGCAAGTTTTTCGAGAACGGTCTGCCTGATCCGAACCAGAACGCCAACCAGCTGGATTCTTCCCACTGGGGCCGCATTCCCAAATACCAGCAGCAGCTTACCCAGGCATTTGATAATGATCCCAACATCCGGGGCTACCAGGACGTAGGGTATGATGGCGTACGATCTAATAACGGGGATGACGACGAAAGGAATTTTTACAGGAACTACCTCAACCAGCTCCTTGCCAGCTTTGGTCCTAACTCACAGATCTACCAGGACGCCCTGCGCGACCCGGCTAATGATGATTACCACCACTACCGCGGTGATGACTACGACAGGGACAAGCTCGACATCCTGCAGCGTTATAAAAGGATCAGCAACCCTGAAGGCAACTCCCCGGTTTCCACCGGCAGCTCCCAGTATTCTTCTGCCGCTACCAACATACCCGAATCAGAAGACCTGAACAGGGATAACACTATGAACGAAACGGAAGAATACTTCCAGTACCGCGTTGAGCTGAAACCCAACATGAATGTGGGCGAAAACTATGTGGTAGACAAGATCACGGCCAATGTAGACCTGCCCAACGGGCAGAAAACGCAGGAGGTATGGTACCAGTTCAAAGTGCCGGTCAGCCAGTATGAGCGCCGGGTGGGTAATATTCCAGACTTCAAGTCCATCCGCTTTATGCGTATGTTCCTTACCGGCTTCCAGGATTCTACCGTTGTACGCTTTGCCAAGCTGGACCTGGTGCGTAATCAGTGGCGCCGTTACCAGTATAAACTGCAACCCGGCGATCCTGTTCCTATCGATCAGTCTACCGTATTCAATACCACCGCTGTTAATATCGAAGAGAACTCCTCCAGGAGGCCCATCCCTTATGTAATGCCCCCCGGAGTAGTACGCCAGAATACCATCAGCACCAATAATACCACCCTGCAGCTCAACGAACAATCGCTTTCCCTGCAGGTATGTAACCTGAAGGATGATGACAACCGTGGTATCTCCAAGAACCTGGGCCTGGATATCCGCCAGTACAAGCGTATCCAGATGTACATCCACGCAGAAGCAACAGAGAATGCATCAGCGCTGAAGGATGGCGATGTACGTGCCATCATCCGCCTGGGTAGCGACTTTGTAAGCAACTACTACGAATACCAGATACCGCTGAGGGTAACACCCTGGTCTGCTTCAACAGACGCTTCCGCCATCTGGCCTGACTCCAACAATCTTGACCTGGAGCTGGCAAAGCTGAGCCAGATGAAACAGCGCCGTAACCTCTGCGACAACTGTTCGCCCATCACCCCCTATACTGAAATGGACGGCAGCAACTATATGACCGTGGTGGGTAACCCCAACCTGGGCGATGTGAGAAGTGTAATGATTGGTGTATACAACCCGAAAGATGATGGTATGCCCAAATGTGCGGAAATATGGTTTAATGAGCTGCGCCTGACCGACTTTGACGAAAAAGGCGGTTATGCCGCCATGGGCCGTATGGATGTGCAGCTGGCAGATCTTGGCACCGTGAGCGTTTCCGGTAATATGCACACCGCCGGTTTTGGTAATATAGACCAGCGGGTAAATGAGCGTTTCCGCGACAACTACACACAGTATGACATTGCGGCCAACCTTGACCTGGGTAAACTGCTGCCCAAAAAGGCCAGCATTTCCATCCCCGTGTAGTGCGGGTTACTCGCAATCTGTGAGCAACCCGGAATATGATCCATATGACCTGGATATTAAGCTGAAAGATAAATTGCGCATGGCCCGCAATGCAGCCGAGCGGGATTCCATCAAACGGGACGCGCAGGACTTTACCTCTATCAAGAGCCTCAACTTTACCAATGTCCGCAAACTGAACCAGGGCGGGGATAAGCTGAAACTGTGGAGTATCGAGAACTTTGATCTGAGTTACTCGTTCTCCCAGATCAATGCCCATAACCCCCTGATAGAAAATGACGTGCTCACCAAACACCGTGGAGGCCTGGGTTACAATTTCGCGGGGCAGAGCAAGTTCCTCATGCCATTCAAGAAGATGTTCAAGAGCAAGTCCAAATGGCTGGACCTGATCCGCGACTTTAACGTGAACTATGTACCTTCCATCATCAGTTTCCGGGCAGACATCACCCGCCAGTTTGGCGCCACCCGGATCCGCAACGTGGGGGGAGACGGTACCTATAAACTGCCTGAAACGTATAACAAGTACTTTACCTTTGACCGTTACTATGGCCTGAAATGGGATCTTACCCGCAGCCTTACCATAGACTTCAACGCCGTAAACAATGCGCGTATTGATGAACCTTATGGCCGCCTTGATACGAAAGAGAAGCGGGATACGGTGCGGAAAAACCTGTTTAAGTTTGGCAGAACTACCAACTACTTCCATTCACTGAACGTGACCTATGCATTGCCCACCACCAAGTTCCCCCTGCTGAGCTGGACCAACGTTGCGCTGGGGTATAGCACGGAATACCGGTGGACAGGCGCTTCCCGCCTGGCGCTGGAACTGGGTAACGCTATTGAGAATATGCAGAACAAAACAGTAACGGCAGAATTTAAGTTCTCCGAACTGTACAACCGTTCCAAATTCCTGCGAAGGATCAATAGCAACGGCCCGCAGGGCGGTAATAACAATAACCGCAATATGCAGGGACAGAACATGCAGGGCAATCAGCAGCAGAATAACCAGCAGCAGAAGAAAGATGATAGTGATGATGAATTGTCGCCTTTTGTAAAAGCTGCCCTGAAACCGCTGCTGTCAATAAAGCGTATCGCCATCAACTATTCTGAAAATGCCGGCACCCGTTTGCCGGGGTATATAGACAGTACCAAGATACTGGGTATGAACTGGGCTACCATGGCCCCCGGCATTGGCTTTGTATTAGGCAAACAGCCCAATAAGGCCTGGCTGGACGATTTTGCCAAACGGGGCCTCATCACACCGGATACCCTGTTCAACATCCAGTACCAGCAGCAGTTCACACAGCGCCTGGATGCGCAGGCCCAGCTGGAACCCTTTCCCGATCTGCGTATTGACCTGAACATTACCAAGTCATTTACCAAAACGCACACAGAGCTGTTTAAGAACGCCTTTGATTCAATAGGCGGCGGCTATGACTACCAGCACCTCAGTCCCTATGATGCGGGTGGCTTCGAGATCACTTATATAGCTGTGAAAACCCTGTTCGGCAGCATCGATTCAGAAACCGGTATGTCTACCACCTTTAAGAATTTTGAGAACTACCGGCTGGCCATCTCTAAAAGGTTGTATGAACAGAATGGATATAACCATGATCCCAACAACCCGGTACCTGTTAATAACAGCAAAGACCCGAATTATTACTACGGTTACAGCCGTTATGCGCAGGATGTGCTGATACCCGCTTTCCTGGCCGCCTACACCGGTAAGGATCCTGATAAAATAGGGCTGCTGAAGCAAAGCAATTCCAATGTACGCAGCAACCCGTTCAGCAATTTTATACCCAAGCCCAACTGGCGGCTTACCTATAACGGTCTTACCAAGCTGGAGCCGTTCCGCAACATCTTTACGAACTTTGTAGTGACACATGCCTACACTGGTAACCTCAGCATGAACTCCTATAATACAGCACTGCTGTACCAGGATCCGCGCTTACTTGGAGTTCCGGGATTCATCGATACGGTTTCCGGTAACTATATCCCGTACTTCCTGGTGCCCAACCTAACCATTACGGAACAGTTTGCGCCGCTGATCGGGTTTGATATGACCTTTACCAACAGCCTGAACTGCCGTATTGAATTCAGGAAAAGCCGTTCACTCAGCCTCAGCCTGATAGATTACCAGCTGACGGAGATCCGCTCTACCGAGATCATCCTGGGTGGCGGCTACCGTATGCGCGGCTTCCCGCTGCCTTTCCGGGTGGGCAAGAATGGCGGCAAGAAGCTGGAAAATGACCTCAACTTCCGCCTGGATCTGAGTTACCGCGACGATAAAACGGTCAATAACCGGCTGGATGCTGACCTGGTGATACCTACCAGCGGCCAGAAGGTGATCGGTATTGCGCCATCAATAGATTATGTAGTGAATAACAGGCTGAACCTGCGCTTCTTCTATGACCGCAGGCAAACCATACCGGTGATTTCCACGGCCTACCCGGTTATCAATACCAGGGGTGGCCTTACCCTGCGGTTTATGTTAGCACAATAGATCGTTTCCTTTATAGAAAAGACCGTCCGCCTGCCTGGCGGACGGTCTTTTTTTATGCCAGGTAACATTAGGATATCATGATGATAGGTCTGCTAACTGTATACCACAGGTAGTTGAGCGGTAGATGTCTGGTACCTATAAAGATACCGGACATCTACCGCTCAACTACGGGACATATACCGGACATGTACCGGACATCATGCATACAACCCGCATCCTGTCTAGTCCTAAAATAGCTATACAGGTGAATAAAATAGTCCTGATACTGGTTATACATCCGAGTCCATAAGTCCTAAAAAAGCGCTACAGGTCATAGCCGATGCTTTATTGCCAGGTAGACCGGGGGAGTGTCTAGTCCTAAAATAGCTTTGCAGGGGAATAAAAAGCAAGCGGGTGTATCCATCAGATACACCCGCTTTTTATAACAATAACTATAATTTGTTTCTTCAGATGCGAACCGAAGTCTCTTCCTTTATCTCCAGGTTAAGTGTGCTGTTTGACCAGTTCCTGATCTCGTTGCAAAGCCCGGGGTTGTCAGAAAGTTTTTTACCGTAGGAGGGGATCATCTCTCTCAGTTTGGCCTGCCATTCCGGGGTGGCCATCTGCTGGTTAAAACAGCGGTTCAGCAGGTCCAGCATGATGGATACGGCGGTAGAGGCCCCGGGAGAGGCGCCCAGCAGGGCGGCAATAGAACCATCGGCGGCGCTAACCACTTCGGTACCGAACTCCAGCACACCGCCGTGCTCGGGATCTTTTTTGATCACCTGTACACGCTGACCAGCGGTTTCCAGGTCCCAGTCTTCCATTCTGGCGTTGGGAACAAATGCCCTGAGCGCCTCCAGGCGGTCTTCCGGCGATTGCCTTACCTGCTCAATGAGGTACCTGGTGAGGGGGATATTGTCTATCCCTGCTGCCAGCATGGGGCGTATGTTGTAATATTTGATGGACTTTGGAAGGTCCATGAAGGATCCGTACTTCAGGAATTTAGTGGAGAAACCGGCATAAGGGCCAAACAGCAGGGCCTTTTTGCCGTCAATAACCCGGGTATCCAGGTGAGGTACAGACATGGGCGGCGCACCTACAGAGGCTTTGCCATATACTTTGGCCGCATGTTCCTCTATCACGTCGGGGTTATTACAGATCAGCCACTGACCGCTCACCGGGAAACCGCCAAAGCCTTTTCCTTCGGGGATGCCTGACTTTTCGAGGAGGGGCAGTGAACCGCCGCCTGCGCCAACAAACACGAACCTGGTATGTACGGTGCGTTTGCGGTTGGTGGTAGCGTTCCTCACAGTGATCTGCCAGCGGCCGTCGTCGCCTTTTTCTATGTCTTTCACCTCATGGGCGGTGTAAATGCTTACCCCATCCTGTTTGCGCAGGTATTCGCAGAGGCTGCGGGTAAGGGCGCCGAAATTAACATCGGTACCACCTTCCATCAGGGTAGCGGCCACTTTCTGGGAGGGATCCCCTGCCTTCCATCACCAGGGGCATCCACTGTGCCAGCTGTGCAGGATCTTCTGAATACTGCATGTCTGCAAACAGCGGGTTATTTCTCAACGCCTGCTGGCGTTTTTTCAGATATTCCACATTAGCAGCGTCCCAGACAAAGCTGATATGGGGCACCTGGCGTATAAAGCTTTCTGGCTTTTTAACAAAGCCCTGTTGTACCAGGTAAGCCCAGAATTCTTTGGACACTTCAAAAGATTCAGCAATTTTGATGGCTTTGGAGATATCAATGCTGCCATCCGGGCGCTCAGGAGTATAGTTGAGCTCGCAAAAAGCGGAGTGGCCGGTACCCGCATTATTCCAGGCGTCAGAGCTCTCTCCTGCAATAACGTCCAGCCTTTCGTAAATCTCGATGGTGGTTTCCGGTTGCAATTTCTTGAGCAACATGCCAAGGGTCGCGCTCATTATCCCTGCCCCAATTAACACAACATCAGGCGCTGCTTTTGAAGACATATCTTAGTATTAGCTGTTTAGGCCTGCAAAATTAATACCTAAAGTTTACAAACCGAAACCTTAACCGGAAACTAAAACGGTTCCGGAAGTTACCGGAACCGTTTCAAATTCTTTCTTCTACATCACATACATCAACTGTAGCCAAGAGAGTAACCTTTAGCCCAGCGGCCGTAATTATTTCTGCGGGACCTTTCTGAGTAAAAGCGCCACTCCTGCTTCCACCTGGGATAGTACAGGCGCAACATGAATACTATTACAAATGTTAGCATAGGGATATGGTTATAGATTATAGGATAGTTAGCATTGCATTGGTTGTAAAACTGACAATTTATTAACGCTGATCAAATATAATGATTAGTTCAAATATATTCAAAATATTTAACCTATAAAATCACATGTTAATGTTAATTTCTATCGTAGTAATAAGCGCTGGCCTGCTGAAGGGGTGTTATTTCCAGGTCATTGATGCATACATGAGGGGGCAGGGTTGCGCAATAATAGATCACATCTGCCACATCTTCAGCGCTTAAGGGGGTGAGCCCGGTATAAACGTTCTTTGCCTTGTCTTCGTCTCCCTTAAAGCGTACCAGTGAGAATTCTGTTTCTGCGGCGCCGGGGCGGATATTGGTCACCTTGATCCGGTAGGGCAGCAGATCCACCCGCATGGCCTGGGATAATGCCGCCACCGCCGCCTTGCTGGCGCAGTAAACATTGCCTTTGGCGTATACCTGGTTGCCGGCAATGGAGCCGATATTGATAATGTGGCCCTGTTTACGGGCTTTCAGCCATGGGATCACTGCCCTTGACACATATAACAGGCCTTTTACGTTGGTGTCTATCATCTCGTTCCAGTCTTCCGGGTTGCCCTGATCAATGGTACTGAGGCCTGCGGCCAGTCCGGCATTATTTATAAGCACACTTACCTGTTTCCATTCCTCAGGTATCTTATCCAGGGCGGCATACACGGCCTGCTCGTCTCTTACATCAAAAGTAAGGGGCAGCACTTTTACCCCGTGCTGCTGTTCCAGTGTGGTCTTTAAACTGGTTAAACGTTCCTGCCTGCGGCCGGTAATGATCAGGTCATATCCGCCGGCGGCAAACTTTTCAGCGCAGGCCTTTCCAAAGCC
>Ga0065721_10048680_pt1 | contig 163549 bp, 127 predicted proteins | sample Mesricmetagenome_FD_59108 | JGI IMG/M metagenome (GOLD analysis project Ga0065721, IMG submission 59108) | Mesophilic microbial community from rice straw/compost enrichment Sample: eDNA_1 v2 (version 2) | ecosystem: Engineered > Solid waste > Grass > Composting > Bioreactor | place: USA...
TGGAAAAACCGCGACTGGCCGTATCGAACTGGTGGCTGCTTACGCCCAGGTCGGCCAGAATGCCATCGACCGGGGTAAACTTGTGCAATCGCAAAAACCGCTGCAGGTGCCGAAAATTGTGCTGGATGAAAGTTACACGTTCATCGTTGGGCAGGTTGCTGCGGGCGTCGGCGTCCTGGTCGAACACCACCAGCTTTCCATTGGCGCTCAGCTTCTTCAGTATTTCGAGTGAATGCCCTCCGCCGCCAAACGTGCAATCGACATAGGTTCCATCGGGTTGAATGTTCAACCCGGCCAGCACTTCGTGCAACAGGACCGGTACATGGTAAGCAGGCTCGCTCATACGTTTACATTTGAGTGGTGTTACGGCCGCCCATTACCCGTTCAGCCAGATCGCTATACTTTTCCGGTGTAAAAGACTCAAAGAACTGTTGGTACTTAGCTTTATCCCAGATCTCTATTTTGTTGATTACTGAAACCAGCACGATGTCTTTTTCGAGACCAGCGTGCGCTTTTAAGTTAGGCGGCACCAGTAATCGTCCGGCAGAATCCAGCTCACTGAGGGTGGCGCCCATGGTAAAATATCTTAAGAACTCCCTGTTTTCGGCCTTGTATTCGCTAACTTTACTCAGCTCGGATAATATGGGATCCCAGTTTTTTTTGGGATATAAAGTCAGGCACTTTTCAAAGCCCCTGGCAATGACAAATTGGTCACCAGCATCCTCCGGGACCTGCTTTTTTAAGCCGGCCGGGAGGAGAAAACGACCTTTTGAGTCCAAAGTAGCCTCGTATTCTCCGAGAAAAACAATCATTTACAATGAGTTGCACCAATTTGTCTAAAACTTACACAAAATAACACTTTTTCCCACTTTCGTGGAGAAATTTGGAAAAATTATTTTTTCCACAAGTTTTTTATTTGTATAGGGTAAGCGGGGCGGGCGTTTCGGGCGATTTGGAGGGTGTGTGGTGGTGGAGGGTGTGAATAAGCCTGTGGATAAGTGTGGATTGCGGTGGATTGGTGGTGGAAATGTGGGTTGCTGGGCTGAAGGCCCGGGGTATATTTTTTCTGAGGCCTGCGGCCCCCCGAACTTCGGAGTATCTAACCGTTAGATATAACTAAAAGAAAAAGCCTCCCGGAGGGGAGGCTGCACTAATCAAATACCATTAACCATTAAACCTTATCCTATGACCCCAAGTTACGAAATAATTAAATTCTAACAACTATTTCTTTTCATATGGTTAAAAAATGAATCTATATCAATTCTTTTCTACTGCAATTAAAGAATTCAATTAAAACAGATGTTAGTTTTTCAACAATAATTACCTGTAGTCCGAATACTTATCCATCTTACCAAATAAAAAACTGGAAGGCTGCAGAAAGCCGCACATATCCTGTAATTTCGCCAATCATCAAAACCGCGGCAGTTGGCCGCCCGCCGATGCATCCAAAACACCTCACCATCCATGATTTCACCTATCATTTACCGGATGAACAAATAGCCCGGTACCCCCTGGCCAAAAGAGACGCCTCGCGTTTGCTGATTTATAACAACGGCCATATTCAGGAAGATCAGTACCTGAATATCGACCGGTACCTCCCACCCCAATCACTGCTTATCGTAAACAATACCAAAGTGGTGGAAGCCCGCCTGCTGTTTCAAAAACCCACGGGGGCGGTGGTGGAGATATTCTGCCTGGAACCGCCGGCCATCTATCCCGACATGACTACGGCCATGAGCCAGAAGGGCCGGGTTACCTGGACCTGCCTCATCGGCGGCGCCTCCAAATGGAAACCCGGCCAGGTGCTGGAGAAACAGATCCCTTACGATGAAGGCAACATCATACTGCAGGCCCGGTACCAGGGAAAAGAAAAAGACAGTTTCGCCATCGAGCTGGAATGGACACCCCACACACTCAGCTTTGCCGAAGTACTCCACCACGCCGGTGCCATCCCCCTTCCGCCTTATATAAAAAGAAACGTGGAAACTGCAGATGCGGAACGGTACCAAACGGTGTATGCCCATAGCGAAGGATCGGTGGCAGCCCCTACTGCCGGACTGCATTTCAGCGACCGGGTTTTCGAAAAGCTGGCTCAAAAAGCCATCCACCGCGAATACGTGACCCTGCATGTAGGCGCGGGCACCTTTAAACCGGTAAAAAGCGACACCATGGAAGGGCATTCCATGCATGCCGAATTCATGGATGTGCGTGCAGAAACAATCCGTACGATTATCAATTACCTGGATAAACCCATTACGGTGGTAGGAACCACCTCGCTGCGAACGGTGGAGAGTTTGTACTGGCTGGGCGTAAAAGCCCTATTAAAACAGGAACTGGTTGTAAACCAATGGGACCCCTATGAACTGGAGGCTCAAAACATACCGGTTAAAACGGCCCTGGAGGCCTTGTTAACCCAGGAAAGACTGATCACCAAAACCTCGCTGTTAATTGCACCCGGTTACCGCATGAAAATTGCCAACGCGCTGGTTACCAATTTTCACCAACCTCAAAGCACCCTGCTATTGCTGGTGGCGGCCTTTGTGGGAGATGATTGGAAGAAGATATATGATCATGCGCTGAGCAACAGCTTCCGTTTTCTTAGCTATGGAGATGGCTGCCTGCTGTTTCGTTCCCGTTAAGGCTCTTCTCTTTAAGAAGCGGTATTTCCAGCGTGAATGCCGAACCACGGCCCAGCATGCTGTCTACCTTGATCTTGCCATGATGGGCGTCTACCACGGTTTTTACATAGCTCAACCCCAGGCCAAAACCTTTTACATTGTGGATATTGCCTGTATGGGCGCGGTAAAACTTCTCAAAAATACGGCGCACGGTTTCCTTGCTCATACCAATGCCATTATCTTCTATGCGTATGCCGATGTATTTGTTGCTGTTATAAGTGGATATCCTGATGATGAGATTGTCTTTTGAATATTTAACGGCATTGTCTACCAGGTTGCTCACCAGGTTGCGGAAATGCACGGGGTCACCTTCAATATGGTCGTATTTGGCGTGCAGGTTCAACTCGGCATGGCCCTTTTTTTCTTCCAGTTGGAGCTTGTAATTATCCATGATCTCCTCGATGAGGGTATGCACATGCAGGGGATGTTTGCTGAGCTGTAGTTCCTGGCGGTCCATCACGGCGGCCTGCAGAATGGTCTCTACATGTTTGTTCATGCGTTTGTTCTCTTCCTTGATGATGCCGCTGAAATAATTCATCTTCTCCCGGTCGGTAGCCACCTTGTCGTTACGCAGGGCATCCACGGCCAGCGAAATGGTGGCCAGCGGTGTTTTGAACTCGTGCGTCATGTTGTTGATGAAATCGTTTTTGATCTCACTCAGTTTTTTCTGACGCAGCAGGGCATTCACCGTAATATAAAATGCCGCAATGATGAGTAAGGTAAAGAAGATGGCGCCCAGGATCATCCAGCGCATTTCATTCAATACGCCTTTTCGCCAGTTGGGTACCACCACGGTCATGGTTTCTTCGGGCACCAGGTTTTCGAGATCGCTGCCGCTGGGTGGTTGAAAGATATAGGTGAGCACCAGGTTTACATCGCTGGAGGTGTCCTGTACCTGGTCTAAAAAGCCCCTGGATTTTATCTCGTAAGAAAGCAGGTTCACATTGCTGGTGATGGCGAATTCGAATTTTACTTCTTTTAAACCCTGGCCTTCAAATGCTTTGCGCAGTTTGTCGGCTACTTCCTGCTCGGTAAATTTCTGGGCGATGGTGGGCGGTTTCAACAGCTCCATTTTAAACTGTTCCGAAGGCCAGCTGAAATCACGCCCCAGCCTGTAATTTTTGAGCGAGGGCAGCGTGCCCTTTTGTTCCATCAATTTTTCGCCTACACCATGTATACCGCGGATGAGTTTGTATTTAAATTCCTCATGTTTGTCGACCAGCATCGTACGCAACCAGCTATACTGAACGTAGATGGTGCCTATCAGCGATAAGCTGATCATTACAATAATAACAGGAAATACTTTCCTTAGCTGCAAGTGAATAGGTTTTAAGATCGCTTCTGTCATTATCTGCCGGGTTCAATTCAATGCTTCTTCAAAATCAGTTAGTTTCCTCAGGGGAAATCCAGTTCGCACAGCAGATAATTTTAACTGGCAAAATTAATAAAAGTCAGTCAGTACGTGCCATGGCACGAATTTAGCATCGGCCGTTTTAACTAAGATTTACCAAGTTACCCGGCGGCCGATTTTCTGCTAACTTAGAAAAGTTTTAGTGAATAGTTGATTTTTTTGAACAATCATTTTGCAGAGCCGTTTTATGTCTTAATTTTAGAAATATGGTGAATCCAGGACCAGGCATATTACTAATTGCAGAACCATTTTTGAAGGACCCCAATTTTATGCGCACGGTGGTTTTTTTATGCGATCACCAGGAAGAAGGCAGCTTTGGGTTTGTGATCAACCGTGTTTTCGGTCACACACTCAACGAACTGATGAATGACCTGGATGATATGAAACTGCCCGTATTTTACGGTGGTCCGGTGCAGATGGATACCATTCATTTCCTGCATCAATATCCCGACCTGATACCAGGCAGTTATGAAGTGCTGGATGGCATATATTGGGGAGGCGATTTTGAAACGGCCATTACCCTTATCAAAGCAGGTTCTATTGATACTACAAAGATCCGGTTTTTTATAGGCTATTCCGGTTGGGGCAGCGGACAGTTAAATGATGAGCTGAAGGAAAAATCGTGGCTCACAGCCGAAGCCAATCGTAAAATTGTTTTTCATCGCAAGGCCGATGAAATATGGAAAGATTCGCTGCGCCTGTTGGGCGGCGATTATGAGATGATGGCGAATTTTCCGGTTGATCCACAATTGAATTAAGGCATAAGGCAAAAGGCACAAGGCATAAGGGAGATACTTATGCCTTGTGCCTTTTGCCTTATGCCTTCTCTTATCTCAATGGGAACTTCACACCAATACCTGCACCCCAGTTACTCAAATCACCTACCCCGTTCAAATCATAGGGCATGTAATTATAAGCGCCGAATGCATGAATGCCGGCAGGACCATCTTTTCTAAAAGGAATAAACAAACCTACCTGCGGACGGGCGGCAAACTTGAAATTGGTTTTTGAACCGCCATACTCTCCCAGGTATTGATCGAATACCACGATGTTGGCGCCGGCGCCCAGCCCTACATAAGGCTGCACCGCACCATTCGGCACAAAGCGGTATTGCACATGCGCCAGTACGGGAATGGTTTGAATACTATTGGTAAGCACCGCCGATATATCGCCGCCTTCGGCCAGCTTATATACAGCGCGGTCGTATTTCTGATAAAAATCCTGGTAGCCTACACCGCCGCCCACGGCAATTTTATTGTTGATGTTGTGCAATACATTGGCCGTAAAGCCACGGAATGAAGCTTTATCCACCGCATCGGTTTTGAACGAACCGGATGGAATACCAATGGAATAATTAATATCAATTTGTGTTTCCCCGGCCTGGGCCTTTGTTTGAACAGGACTTAACAGCAAACCCAAACAGCCGGCCATCATGCCTATCGCTAAAAATATTTTCGTTTTCATTTTTCGTTGCTTTTAAATTTCCGGAATACTAGTTAGCCGCTTTGAAATAAGCAGATTGGTCGAACAGCGCTTTCACACTGCCTTCGGCCGTTCCCTGGCTGAATGAACCCGAACCACGCACCAGGCCGTTCCATATACCTTTTATCTGGTTGTTGTTCTGATGCGCATCTTTCAGGTTGAACACATCGATGGAAACGGCGCCATCGGTAATGCTGTACACACCATAATACGTGGGCGGGAAATAATAACCGTAACCGGGATAACCCCAGTACCAGGGATCCCAGTACGATCCATAATAACTGCCCCAGTAACCGCCGTAATCGAATATGCCGCTGTAGGTATTGTATATCCTGCTAACGGTGATACCCAGGTCGGGTTGCTGATCTTTGTCTACCAGCGTATATCCGCGTTGCTGCATTTGCGCTTTGATGGCGTTGATATAAGCAGCATCTACATTGGTAAGCGCTCTTTCTTCCAATTTGTCGTTGCTGATCACCGCCACTGAATCGGCAATACTGAATGTGTTGTAAGCATTAAAATTAACGGAATCGTCGTGCTTGGTGATGTAGATCCTTCCTTCATCACCAGAGAGGTTGTTGATTGGGTCTTTGCGACAGCCGGCAAGAACAACCACTGTTGCAGAGATCAATACAGGTAAGACATAATTTTTCATAAATCAAAGAATTTAAACTTCACAATTAAAACCGCACAAAGCCAATGCCTGAACCCATGCAATTCAGGTGCCTTAACGGCAGCGTAACAATAACCGTAATAATTACGATCTGTTGACGATAAATAAACGTAAAACGTACACTAACGTTCTGTTAAAATGCTGTGTTTTTTCCATTTCGGCTATTTAACTTGCATCCATCAAAGGCACAGCACACATATTAACCAATCCCATCGAATACCTGAAAGGCGTAGGTCCGCAACGGGCCGACCTGCTTAAAAAAGAGCTGGGCATTTTTACATTCAAGGACCTGTTGGAGCATTTTCCTTACCGTCACATCGACAAAACGAAGGTGAACCAGGTGGCCGATATTCATTTTCAAACAGATTTTATTCAAATAGCCGGTGTACTCAAAAGCAAAGGCATCATAGGCGAAAAACGGGCCCGCCGCATGGTGGCAGAAATCAAAGATGCCACGGGTACGCTGGAACTGGTATGGTTCCAGGGTATAAACTATATAGAGAAGATGCTGCAGATAGGTCAAACCTACCTGGTGTATGGAAAGGTGAGTTTTTTCCAGGGACAGCCGCAGATGACCCATCCCGAACTGGAAGTATTCAGCCGGGAAAAAATGGATGGCAAAAGTTACCTGGAGCCGGTTTATCCCAGTACCGAAAAACTAAAGGCGCGTGGCCTGGGCGGCCGGCAAATAGCCGCGCTCACCACTACCCTTTTAAATATGGTGCAGGAAAAAGACGTGCCCGAAAACCTGCCCGATGCCCTGTTGCAAACCCTGCAATTGGTTCCCCGTTTCAGGGCATTGCAGCACCTGCATTTTCCACCTAATTTGGAGGCCTGGCAGCAGGCGCTGAACCGCATGAAATTCGAGGAGTTGTTTATTGCGCAGGTAAGGCTGGGACTCATACGCGCGCAACGCCACCGCTATTCAAAAGGGGTGATCTTTGGCCAGGTGGGTGATGTTTTCAATCGTTTTTACGAAAATAACCTGCCTTTTGAACTCACCGGCGCCCAAAAAAGGGTGATCAGGGAGATCAGGCGCGATACCGGCAGCGGCAAACAAATGAACAGGCTGCTGCAGGGCGATGTGGGCAGCGGAAAAACCATTGTAGCCCTGTTGATCATGCTGCTGGCCATCGACAATGGTTACCAGAGCTGCCTGATGGCGCCCACTGAAATACTGGCCCAGCAACATTTTGCCGGCATCAGCCGGCTTTTGAACAACATGCCGGTGGAGGTGCGGCTGCTCACCGGCAGCACCAAATCGAAAGAACGGAAAGAAATCCTGCAATTGCTGGAAGAAGGTAAGGTGCAGCTGTTGATAGGCACCCATGCCGTGATTGAAGACACCGTTCAGTTCAAAAACCTGGGGCTGGCCATCGTGGATGAACAGCACCGGTTTGGCGTGGCCCAAAGAGCCAAACTATGGAACAAGGCGCCCATTCCGCCGCATATACTGGTGATGACCGCCACCCCCATACCGCGCACCCTGGCCATGACCGCCTATGGCGACCTGGACAGCAGCGTGATGGATGAACTTCCACCCAACCGCAAACCTATTTTAACCGTACATCGTTATGAGACGGCTCGCAGCCAGGTAATGGATTTTATAAAGGAAGAAATAAGCAAAGGCAGACAGGCTTATATCGTATTCCCGCTCATTGAAGAATCGGAAAAATCAGATTATGAAAACCTGATGAAAGGGTACGAAAACGTAAAAGCCTATTTTCCCGAGCCCAAATACTGGATCAGCATGGTGCATGGCCGCCAGACGGCCGATATACGAGATACCAACATGCAACGGTTTAAAACCGGCGATACGCACATTATGGTGGGTACAACGGTGATAGAAGTAGGTGTGGATGTGCCCAACGCCAGTGTAATGGTGATTGAAAGCGCCGAGAAATTCGGTCTTTCGCAATTGCACCAGTTACGCGGGCGGGTTGGCCGGGGAAGCGAAAAAAGCTTTTGTATACTGTTAACAGGCACCAAACTGAACAATGAAGCCAGAGAACGGTTAAAGACAATGTGCGCCACGAACGATGGTTTTAAGATCGCAGAAAAAGATCTTGAGTTGAGAGGACCGGGCGATATAGAAGGTACCCGGCAAAGCGGCGCCCTGAACTTTAAACTGGCGAGTATTGTGCAGGACAGGAAATGGCTGGAAACAGCCAAAGAAATGGCCGAAAGGCTGCTGGATGAAGACCCGGACCTTAGTTCGGCAGCAAATTTGCAACTTAAAAATTACCTGCAATCGTTGCAGGGGAAAACGGCCTGGAGCAAGATCTCGTAAATACCCGTATCTGTTGAATCAATTAAATACCTTAAACATTCCATCTCTTTTTTTTATTATATCTGCATTGTTTAAAAATGATTAAAATCATATCCGGCAGGTAAGATAATACCAGTAATAACGTTTATATTAAAATAAATAGAAAACTGATAGGCCTTGGGCAGAAATAGACTGATAATAGTCCTACTTACCATAGCAACCCTGAAAACGTTCGGACAGGGTGGCCCCTCTACTTTTGAATTTGTAGAAAATAAAGGACAGTGGGAAAACAAGATCCGGTTTAAAGGGGAGTTACCCGCCGGCGATTTTTACCTGCATGCCTCGGGATTTACCGTGGTGCAGCACAATACGGACGATCTGAAGCGATTTTTTGAAAGACAGCACAGTCCCAAAAGCGGAATTCAACAAACCGAAACCCGGAGCCGCAAAGGCCAGCCGGGCAGGGGTGTTCCGGTGGAAGTGCCCGGTGGCGGCGGCACAATGCCTTCCATTCGCTCTCATGCCTACGAGGTACAGTTTGTGGGCGCTTCGGCCAATCCCGAAGTGGCGCCCGACAAGGTGCTTCCTACTACCAACAATTATTTTATCGGCAGCGATCCTTCCAAATGGGCCACAGAGGTAAAAGTATACCAGGCCGTGTTGTTCAAAAATGTATATCCCAATATCGACGTACGGTATTTTTCTGAAGGAGGGCGGTTGAAATACGACCTCATTGTGCATCCCGGTGGTAATGTAAATGACGTGGCCATGCGTTATACCGGCGCCGATAAGTTGTATATAAAAAACAAAGAGCTCTACATTAAAACGTCGGTAGGTGAAGTAAAAGAATTGTATCCCTATTCCTATACTTTCGATAAAGTAAAAGGTAAAGAAGAAATTACCTGCTCGTACGAGCTGGTAGATAACAATACCGTACGGTTTAAAGTGGGCAACTATTCAAAAACCAGCACGCTGATCATCGATCCCACACTGATATTTTCATCTTTCACCGGCAGCCGTGCCGGCCAGTATGGTTTCACCGCCACACCCGGCCCCGATGGTTCGCTGTTTTCGGGCGGTATTGTATTCGGTAGTGGTTTTCCCACGTCAACCGGCGCTTACCAAACCAATTTCCAGGGTGGCTCGGCTTCGGGCGGTGTAGATATGGGCATTTTTAAATTCAGTCCCAACGGTGCACAACGTTTATATGCCACCTACCTGGGCGGCAGTGCCAACGATTACCCCCATAGTTTAATTTGCGATCCCCAGGGCAACCTGGTAGTGATGGGGCGCTCCTATTCTTCCAATTATTTAAACAGTACCGTAGTGGGCCCCGGTGGTGGAGCAGATATCGTGGTTACCAAATTGAATGCTACCGGTACGGCTGTTATTGGTTCGCTTCGTATTGGCGGCAAAGGCGCCGATGGTGTAAACGTAAGCGATATGCAGGAAGGCGGTACACATGCCGTAAACTCTACCCTGCGTTTTTATGGCGACGATTCGCGCAGCGAAGTGAACCTGGATGGGGCCGGTAATATTTATGTAGCCGCGCAAACACGTTCGGGTGATTTTCCTGCTACATCAGGCGCTTTTCAAACAACGCCCGGTGGCGGACAGGATGGTGTGGTTATAAAGATCAATCCAAATTGTAATGCAGTAACCTGGGCCAGTTACCTGGGCGGATCGGGCGATGACGGCGCCTTTGTGATGACCGTGAACCCGGCTACCAACGAAGTGTTTGTGGGCGGCTCAACCACCAGCCCCAATTTTCCCGGCAACAAGTCAGGGGCCTACCAGGGCAGTTACCAGGGTGGCCAGGCAGATGGATTTGTGGCACAGATTGCCAACAATGGCAGCACGATTATAAAGAGTTCGTACATGGGTACCAGTGGTTACGATGCCGTGTACGGCATACAATTCGACCGCAACGCCTTTCCCTATATCATGGGCATCGCCGAAGGTTCATGGCCCGTACAAAATGCCGCCTTCAGCAATCCTGGCTCCAAACAGTTTATAGCCAAGTTGCGAAAAGACCTGTCGGGTTTTGTATACTCCACCGTATTTGGAAGCGGGTCGCCCAAGCCGAATATCTCACCCGTGGCCTTCCTGGTAGACCGATGTGAGAATGTTTATATATCCGGTTGGGGTGGATGGATACAACCGGGCGCGCGGGATCCCTTCAATATGTCGGGAACAGCGGGCATGCCCGTTACCAACGATGCCATTAAGCGGGTGACCGATAACCATGATTTTTATTATATCGTTATAAAGAAAGATGCGGCCTCCCTGTTGTACGGAACCTTTTTCGGACAAAGCGGCGGCGAAGGTGAACACGTGGATGGTGGCACCAGCCGTTATGATGCACAGGGCGTGATTTACCAGGCCATTTGCGCCAACTGTTTTGGCAACGAGGCAGGCACCATTACCGTTCCCTATCCCATTACACCCGGTGTGTGGGGACCTGTGAACGGAACCGGCGTACAAAACTGTAACCTGGCCGCAGCCAAGATCGCATTTAATTTTGCCGGTGTGGGTTCGGGTCCCCGGGCTTATTTTAACGGTGTGCCCGATTCATCGGGTTGCGTTCCGTTTACTGTTACACTCCGCGATACCATACGCAATGCCAAAAGCTATGAATGGAGTTTTGGCGATGGTACCCCCGATGTAACTACCACCGACAACGAAGTACAGCATACCTATACGGCCGTTGGCAATTACCGGGTACGGCTGATTGCCATCGACTCGGCTACCTGTAATATCCGTGATACCGCGTATATCAATATCAGGGTGCGCGATGATAAGGCAGAACTGGATTTCACCAGCGTTAAATTACCGCCCTGCGAATCGCTCACCTATGCGTTTGATAATACAAGCACCTTCCCGCCCAATAAGCCATTCAACCCCGCCAGCTTTATCTGGGATTTTGGTGATGGCACCCGTATTACCCCGGCGCCTGATCAAATGCAACATTCCTATGCAGCGCCCGGCACATACAGGGTGAGGCTGGTGCTGATAGATACGAATTATTGTAATGCGCCCGATTCGGTAGTAAAAGAGCTGCGTGTATCGCCATTGGTAGACGCCCGCTTTGAAACACCGCCCATGGGCTGCGCACCCTATGCCGCCTATTTTGATAATACGTCGTTGGCCGGTCTGGAGTTTGAGTGGGATTTTGGCGATGGCACTACGTCTAATGAAGTTTATCCCACCCATGTATACAACAATGTAGGTACCTATACCGTGCGTTTGATAGCCCGGGATTCCACCACCTGTAACAAGGTAGATACCACCTATCAAACCATCAGCGTACATCCCGTGCCTACGGCCGATTTCTCGGTATCGCCCATACCGCCGCAAACCAATAAACCTACCATATTTACCAACCTGAGTACTGGCGGTGTGCGTTATGAATGGTATTTTGGCGATGGCGACAGCACTTCGAGGACTACAACGGATACCGTATGGCATCAATACAATGCTACCGGTACCTATAATGCCTGTCTCATTACGTATAACCAGTTTGGTTGTAGCGATACGATTTGCAAACCGGTAGATGCAACGATTGACCCCTTACTGGATGTCCCAAATGCATTTACACCGGGCCGCAACGGACGAAATGCCTATATCAATGTGCAGGGTTTTGGTATTGCCAAAATGACCTGGAAAATATACAACCGCTGGGGTCAGGTCGTGTTCGAGACCAATAACCGGAAAACCGGCTGGGATGGATATTATAAAGGCCAGTTACAACCGATGGATGTATATGCCTATACCTTAGACGTAGAATTTACTGATGGCAGAAAGGTTAGAAAAACCGGTGATATTACGTTGATCAGGTAAATTTCCAGTATGCACCCTATGAAATGGTTAAAGCGTATAAAATGCTTTGACAAATCACAACAAATTGTAATTTTAGAAGGGGGTGGTTTATGAAGAAAACTATATGTAAACAAACCAGGGATGGGGATGCACCGGGTGCAATGATCAACCGTTTGAAGACAACCCTGATGCTGCCATTGGTAGCCGTATTGTGCTTTTGTGGTACTGCGGCCGCACAGGATATGCACTTCAGTCAATGGTTTAATTCACCATTATCTACCAATCCCGCCAACACCGGGTTTATTCCCGATGCCGATTACAGGCTGGGCGCCAATTACCGCAACCAGTGGTCGGCTATTATGAGCGTTCCTTACAAAACCATGAGTGTATGGGGTGACGCACAGGTTTTCCGCGACCGCATCGAGAGCGGCTGGCTGGGCCTGGGCGGCATGATACTACGCGATGTGGCCGGTTCGGGTTCGCTTACCTCTACAAAAGTATATGCATCTGCTGCCTATCACCAGATGCTGGGTGTGGCGCATTTGTTATCGGCCGGTTTTAATGTAGGCTGGGCCAACAAAAGGATCAACACCTCGGGTTTGAAATTCCCCGACCAGTTCGACGGGGAGTTCTTCGACAATACCCTTCCTACCAGTGTATTCCTAGATAAACCGAATATCAATTATTTCGATGTGCAGATGGGTTTGAACTATGCGTTCTTCCCTACCGATAAGTTGTATATCAATGGAGGTGTATCGGCCTGGCATTTGAACAGACCGCGCGAATCGTTTTTTAACACCGACCCGCAGGGATTTGACAGCCGCATTGCACCGCGTTACAATGCTTTTGTGAATGCGAGCATCAAGCTGAACGACCAGGTTATTATCAATCCCATGGCCTACTATACCATGCAGTCGAAGGCGAATGAGCTGGTAGCGGGTGGCAATGTGAACTATAACCTGTCGGGGGATGGCGAAATGCAATTGATAGGCGGCATTTATTACCGAAAGGGCGATGCCTTTATACCGATGGTGGGTTTTGAATGGAAGAATATCAAGCTGATATTCACCTACGATGCCACCACCTCATCGTTGAAAGACTACAACAATGCGCGGGGCGCTTATGAATTTGCCATCATTCACCATGGATTCTACAACGAATACAATGGCGACAGAAGGCAATCGATGTGTCCAACGTTTAAATATTAAGCGGGCAACCGGGGACTATTCCCCGGTTAGCTTTCTGTTTTCAAAGTATACCTGTTCCTGTTAAACCAAAGAAACCGCCAGAACTTGGTTAAGAGAAGACTAATTACTACTGCTGTATTTTTGCTAACCTGCATATTTACCACAATTGCCCAGGGAGGTTCTGCTACGTTTGAATTTACAGAAAACAAAGGCCAGTGGGAAAACAATATCCGTTTTAAAGGGCAATTACCCGCCGGTGATTTTTACCTGCACCAGAATGGATTTACGGTGGTACAACACCATGCCGACGACCTGGTACGTTTTTTTCAACGTCATCATGGACATAACAGTGAGGTACAACAAGCTGTAAACGCAAAGGCAGTAACACCTCCTGCCAACAGGGAAGAACTCCATCTGCGGTCGCATGCCTATCGTGTACAGTTTGCGGGCGGTAATGCCAACCCGCAAATCGTACCCGATAAAGTGCTGCCCGGTTATAATAACTATTTTATTGGCAAAGACCCCAGGAAATGGGCCAGCCATGTGAAGGTGTACCAGGCCGTGTTGTATAAGAATGTATACAACAATATCGATGTGCGGTATTATTCAGAAAATGGCCGTTTGAAATACGATATCATTGTGCATCCCGGTGGTCGTGTGTCGGATATTGTTATGCAATACGAGGGCGCCGATAAACTGCTGATCAAAAACAGGGAACTGGTGATCAAAACATCTACCGGCGATGTGAAGGAATTATATCCCTATTCATACCAATTCGATCATACAAAAGGAAAGCAGGAAGTAAACTGTTCGTACGTATTGGGCAACGACAATACCGTTCGTTTTAAGGTGAATAATTATTCGCCCGCCAGTACGCTGATCATCGATCCAACGATGATCTTTTCCTCGTTTACCGGCAGCCGCGCCAACCAGTTTGGTTTTACGGCCACACCGGGGCCCGATGGCAGCCTGTACTCAGGCGGTATTGTGTTTGAAGCAGGTTTTCCCACCACACCCGGCGCCTACGACAGCATCTATGCGCCCGGTGGAGCCCAGGGTGTAGATATCGGTATCATGAAATTCAGTCCCGACGGTACGCAGCGTGTATACGCCACTTATATTGGCGGCAATGGAGATGATCTTCCGCACAGCCTTTTTTGTGATCCGCAGGGCAACCTCGTGATCATGGGCCGCACCTATTCGGAGGATTACCCCGGCAACCAGGTAGGTCCCGGCGGTTTTAGCGATATACTCGTGACCAAACTGAATGCCACGGGCACTGCCCTCATCGGTTCGCTGCGTATTGGCGGCCAGGCCAACGATGGTGTAAATATCGAAGACCAGTTTATAACCGGCCAGGGCGTGAATTCACTGCTGAGGTATTATGGCGATGAATCGCGGGGCGAGGTGATACTGGATGGCGCCAATACCATTTATGTGGCCTCTCAAACACAGTCGGATGATTTTCCGGTGATCAATGGATTCCAGGCAGCACGCGCCGGTATGCAGGACGGAGTAGTGCTAAAGATCGATGCCAATTGCAGCAATATTATATGGAGCAGTTATATCGGCGGCTCGGGCGATGATGCCGCCCTGGTGCTGGCCCTGAACCCCGCCACACAGGATATTTATGTAGCCGGTGGTACTGCCAGTGCCAATTTACCCGGTGATAAAACGGGGGCATATCAACCAGCCCTCTTCAACACTTCTTCCGGCCAGATAGACGGTTATGTAGCGGTTGTGGCGAACAACGGTTCGGGTGTTATCAAAAGCACTTACCTGGGAACAGCCGGTGCCGATGTAGTGTATGGCATTCAATTCGACCGGAATAATTATCCTTATGTGATGGGCACAACACGCGGCGTCTGGCCGGTGGTGAATGCCCCTTATAGTAATCCCAACTCAAGACAGTTTGTAAGCAAACTACGGCACGACCTCTCGGGTTTTGTGTACTCCACCGTATTTGGCAGTGGCAGCCCTTTGCCCAACATATCGCCGGTGGCCTTCCTGGTAGACCGGTGTGAAAATGTGTATATCTCCGGCTGGGGTGGCGGGGTGATTCCCGGTGCAATCGATCCCTGGCAGTTAGCGGGCACCAATGGTATGCCGGTTACGGCCGATGCCATCAAATCGACTACCGATGACCACGATATGTATTTTATCGTGTTGGAGAAAGATGCCCAATCCCTATTGTACGGAACTTTTTTTGGCCAGGACGGCGGTTACGGCGAACATGTGGATGGCGGCACCAGCCGCTTCGATGCCTCCGGCGCCATCTACCAGGCCATATGTGCCAACTGTTATGGCGGCCGCGACCACCCGGTAACCCGGGCCTACCCCATTACTCCCGGTGTGGTAGGACCGCTCAATGGCACCGGTACCGCCGGTTGTAACCTGGCCGCAGTAAAGATCGCATTCAACTTTGCCGGTGTGGGTGCGGGCCCCAAGGCCTTTTTTAACGGTGTGATAGATACGGTAGGCTGCGTACCCTTTACCATTACCTTTCGCGATACCGTTCAAAATGCCAAAAGTTATGAATGGTTATTTGGCGATGGTACACCTGAAGTGATCACCACCGATTTCGAGGTGAGCCACACCTATAATTCTGTGGGCACTTACCGGCTGCGTTTGATTGCCGTGGATTCCACTACCTGCAATATCCGCGACACCGCTTATGTAACCATCCGGGTGCGCGACGACCAGGCTGTACCGGACATGGACATCACCAAGTTGATGCCCTGCGAATCGCTGCAGTACCGGTTCGATAATTTGACCAGCTTCCCGGCCGGTAAACCTTTTGCAGATACCAGCTTTATCTGGGATTTTGGCGATGGCATTCGTATTGCGCCCGGCCCCGAATCTATACAGCACTCCTATGCCGCTCCGGGCACTTATAAAGTGAAATTGATTCTGGTAGATACGAACTATTGTAATGCACCCGATTCCATCGAACGTGACCTGCGTGTATCGCCCCTGGTGGATGCGCGGTTTGATATTCCTTTAGACGGTTGTGTGCCGCATACAGCCACGTTTAATAATACATCGCTGGCCGGAGAGGATTTTCAATGGGATTTTGGCGACGGCGCCACCTCGGCAGAAGTGAGTCCCTCACACACCTATACAACGCCAGGCACCTATCATGTTAAGCTGATAGCCATTGATTCCAATACCTGCAATATCATAGACAGCGCTGAAGCGGATATTGTCATACATCCTTTGCCTGTTGCCGGTTTTACCACAACACCCATACCACCGGTCATGAACACACCCACTACATTCACCAATCAAAGCGCCAATGCCGTACGGTTTACCTGGTTGTTTGGCGATGGCGATTCCACCATCAAAGAATCGATGGATACCGTTATGCACCAGTACAATATTACCGGCACTTACGACGCCTGCCTGGTGGCACAAAATGAGTTCGGCTGTACCGATACCATTTGCCAGCCCGTGCAGGCACTGGTAAATCCATTGCTGGATGTACCCAATGCATTTACACCGGGCCGCTTTGGCCGTAACGGCATCATCAATGTAGCCGGTTTTGGTATTACCAAACTCAACTGGAAGATCTATAACCGTTGGGGGCAGGTGGTATTTGAAAGCCGCGACCGTAAAATTGGCTGGGACGGCACCTACAAAGGCAAACCGCAACCCATGGATGTGTACGCTTATACACTGGAAGCGGAATTCTTTGATGGCCGCAAAGTGCGTAAAACAGGCGATATTACTTTGATACGGTAGCCAGCGGTTTGGCATACACCTGCCACAACATGGCGATCACCACACCAAAAAATGCCACATAGGCTATTATCCTAATCCAGTCGGTATCCAGAAGTTTGTTCAGCAACATCACATCTTTCCCTTTATCCAATTGAAATTGTATAGGAATTTGAATAAAGGCCGATGATATCCAAGCCACTGCCAGGCAGGTGATAGCCATCCACAATAAACTTTTGGGTAAATGAGCCGGACGGCGCCATAGCAGGAATACGGCCAGGATGGTACATACCAATAATGGCAAAACAAAAAAGGTAATAATGCGGTCGCCGGTTTCCTTGTGTACCTGCGCAAATTCTGTTTCGCCCACAAAACGCCAGCTATGATAAATAGCCAGGCTGTCCATGATGCCTGCGCCAAAACTATAGATGGCCAGGACGGAGAAAATAAAAAATAAACGGAACCCTTTCATACATGTTGTTTTAACGCAACAAATGTATTGGGTGGCCGTTCGTTGGGAAATAGTATTTAAATACTACCGGTGTTGTTCGTAAGTATTGGCAGGCAACACACTGGCCAGTTCAGCGGTGTTGATGTCGGGCGCATCCACTGCTTCTACCGCATCCGCCAAATGCTGCAGGGTTCTAATACCAGGTATGGCGGCGGTGATGGCCGGGTTTTGCAACACATAACGCATGGCGCTGTGCTTACTCAACTTTTCCTGCAAGGTTTGCACCTGCTGCGCTGAATAACCCAGGTATTCTTTGGGTGGCTTATTTACCAGCAATCCCTGCGCCAGCGGCCCGCGGGCCAGTACGCCAATGTTGTGTTCCTGCAAGAGGGGTAAACAGGTTTCTTCGGGCCGGCGGTCGAGCAGGCTGTATTGTATCATCACACTCACTATGTTGGAGCGTTGTATGTATTCGCGTATTACATTAGGACGTATAGATGAAATACCGTAGTAGCGGATCTTTCCTTCTTTTTTTAATTGCTCGAAGGCGGCAATGGTATCGTCTATCGGGTCATTGATGGTGCCGCCATGTAATTGATACAGGTCGATATAATCGGTTTGCAGGCGTTGCAAACTTTTTTCCGCGCATTGCAGAATATAATCCTTATTGGGGTTCCAGTCCCAGCCGCTGCCATCGGGCCGCCACTGGTTACCTGCTTTGGTGGCAATGACCAGGTTATTTCTTTTTGCTTTTAATGCCCTGCCCACCGATTCTTCGTTCCAGCCTTTTTGATACAGATCGGCGGTATCAAAAAAATTGATACCCAGTTCAACGGCTTTGTGCAAGAGCCGTTCATTGGCCGGATGATCATCACTCAACGACATACATCCAAAACCCACCGTACTTATATGTAAATCGGATTTACCCAGTTGTTTGTATTTCATAGGGTAAAGATCGGACTTTTATCGTTGTTAATTGTTCCCTAAGAATCGGCGGCCGTCTATGTATTACCGGGCAGCATGATTAATTTGAAGTATGATCAAGGTTCAGGACCTGGAAATAGAAAAAGAACTATTTCCACTACTCAACTATACCAACCACAGGCTGGCTGCCGATGTACTACTGCGGTTACTCACTGATGTACCGCGGTCGTTGCATGAAACGCTCGACAGGCAGGATATGCTCAAAACCTTTGTGGCCGGCTGGGACCATCTGCAATACTTTACCTGTTCAAAGGCCGATTTGCATGAAGTGTATGGATTTACCAACAGTCATATACAAATCGATCGCATCGGCTTAATCATCAATACGGTTAAAAAACAACAGCTGCGTTCATCGGTTATTCAATGCCTGACGCTGTTTCATAAACTGCATGGATTTTTTGCGCAGCTGCCTCCTACGATCAGCCTGTTTGTGCATCGAATACAACAATTCCTCGACGCCTTTCAAGCCTATGATGCATCGGATATCCTGCCCGTAGTGACAATCATACAAAATAAATCAAAGGTTACTGAATTCTGGAATGACCTTTTTTTATTCGAAGCTTATTATTCCATAGCGAGGGCGCACATACGCCATAATTTTTGTTTCCCTGAATTTGCCGATGAGCGTTTTGAGGTGACCGGTATATTTCATCCCCTTTTAAAGGAGCCGGTAAAAAATACCATTGCCAACAGCCAACATGTAGTGTTGTTGACAGGCCCGAACATGTCGGGTAAATCTACCTTTTTAAAATCGGTGGGGCTTTGTGTATACCTGGCTCACGTAGGACTTGGTGTGCCTGCCGCTGCCTGTGTAATGCCATTTTTTGATACCATTTGTGTGGCCATTCATTTGAAAGATGATATCAAAAGCGGGTACAGCCATTTTTTATCGGAGATAAAAACACTGAAGCAGGTAGTGAGCGATGCGGCCAGCAACAAACGTTGTTTTGCGGTATTTGACGAGCTGTTCAGGGGCACCAACCTGGAAGATGCACTGGAAATAGGCACCACCACCATCCGTGGACTGACCCGATACCGCCATTCGCAGTTTTTTATTTCCACGCATTTGCACCAGTTGAAAGAGCGGCTTCCCCCGCAACACATCAGCACGTACTGTGTAGATACACATATAAAAAACAACCAGCCTGTTTTTACCTATCAGTTAAAAACAGGCTGGTCGGAAGTAAAGATCGGTCAACTATTATTCGAGCAGGAAGGGTTGAACCAACTGCTTAATGCCTGAAATCGATCCACAATACACCACCCAGCGGTTCATCGGCGCTTTTTAAGCTGCTTTTTGACGTACTGTGCTCGGGGTTGATGGCCTTGGTACCAATACCGCTGATGCTGTGCATAAAACCAATACTGCCATCGGGAAAAGGCGGGTTGGCATACTCACTCAAACCCAGGGCGCGTTGCGGTTTAAAAAATTGCAGGAACAAATTAGGTTGTTCATTATATATGGTAAAACTACCCATGTTGGTTTGAAACTGCACCCAGTACAGATCAGAATGCCAGCCCTTCACTTCGCTGTTATTGAAGGCCTCCCCTGCCGGTGTATTGGCATTGGTTTTTGTTTTTTCCCAAACACCTAACTGCAGGCCTTTCATACGGTTTCTCCAAACATGAAAAGGACCGCGCCCCATCCATTTTAGTCCTACTATTTTGTCTTCGGGATAACTAAAGGTAATACCCATATAATCAACCGGGCCTTTCATGCCATACTGGTATTCCAGTTTAGGCAGCTCGCCCGACTGGAAGGTCCATTTTAACCAAAGCCAGTTTTCACCGCGGTAAGCGGCTTCAATAAAATGCGTCTTTTCTTTTTCGTAATGTTTAAACTCGGTGAGGCTCAAATCAACACCAGCCAGGATAGGGCCTATAAAAGGAATATCCCTTTTACCACAATATACCTTGCTGAGGTTGCCATTCTTTTTATTGAAGATATAGTTGATGCCGTCTACAATGATCGACATAAAACTTTCATCCTCTACCGTCATGATGGTGCTGATTGAAGCTACTTCGGGAATGGTTTTTACAATATCGGCGGGCCGGTGAATGGGCCAGCTCCAGGTATTGATCTCGCGGCCCCTGTTATCGTATACGGTGATCACCAGCGCATCGGCATTCACCGAAGGCAGGTTGAGTTTGATGGAACCTTTTTCACCCGGTCCCACATAAGGCGCCTGCACCGTGCCTTCGCCCTGTACAACAGGCGTCAGTCGTTTTTCGGTGGCCTTGGGATACAGTAACAGCTTCCATTTAAACTCGCATTTGTTGAGGTTGGTATACAGGAAGCGGTTTTCCACCGTCAAACTGCCGTTAAACGAAGCCGGTATATGCGTGATGTCGAAAACAACCGGCGACCATATCTCTTTAATAGCATGATAACTCGGACCTTTATCGGTTTTTACATGGGTAGAGGAATCGAGACCGCTGCCCACCGCGCCTTCATCGTGGTACGACCATAAAAAACCGCCTGAGAACTTTGGTTGTTTTAGCATCTCTGTCCAGAAATCATCTAACCCCGCTGCATGACCGCCATTATACACGCCATGCGAAAACTCGGAAGGATAAAACAACTCGGTACCATATAAAATGGAATTGGCCACTGTACTGAAGTCGGCATTCTTTTTTGCTTCCAGGTCGCCGAATCTGGCGGCGGGGCGAATGATATAACGCTGCTGCGGGTCGTAGCGGGTATAGTCGCTGTCTTTATAGTTGGTGGTATTATCCTGCCCGTTCGACCACATTACCACAGCGGGATGATTTACATCGCGCATCACCAGGTCGCGCACCAGCTTTTTACCGGTGGCTGTATCGTTTGCCATGGTAGAGGCGTTCAGCTCGTTGATCACAAACAAACCCAGCGAATCGCAAAGATCGAGGAATACCGGGTCGGGCGGGTAGTTCGACAACCGCACGGCGTTCATGTTCATGTCTTTGTAGAGGTTGATATCGGCCAGGTGCTGTTCGCGGGTGAGCAGGATGCCCGATTCGGCGCTGCGGCGGTTCACGCCTTTGAATATCACCTTAGATCCATTCACATAAAATCCATCGCCTTCTTTCAGCTCACTGGTTCTGAAACCAAAACGTTGTTTGATGGTATGGTAGGTTTGTTTGTCGTCTTTTATCGAGATCACCGCCTGGTATAAATTCGGGTTTTCCGGGTTCCAGGTTTTGATAGTGGAGAACTGTTTTTTAAGTTCGGCAGTTTCCGAAGCAGTTACCTGCAGGGGCGAGCCCACCGGTTTACCATTGAGGTCCTGTATCTGTACTTCTATCTGCTGGCCGGGCTGCGTATTTTGGCTATGTACCTGTATGGTAAAATTACCATTCGACCTTGCATCAATTGCTACATGCGAAATGTAAACTTCCGGAACAATTTTCAGGTATACAGGAGCAAAGATGCCGCCGGCGCCAATGAAATCTTCTTTATGATCGGTGCTAAGCGCGCTGTTACTCACGTTTACTTCAAGCAGGTTGGTGGCGTCGTAGCGGAGCAGGGAACTGATGTCGTAAGCAAATTGATAAAAACCAGACTGAGCACCATCGGTGGCCGGTTTGCCATTTATTTTAACGGTGGCCTGCGACAGCACACCTTCAAAAATGATAAATACTTTTTTGTTTTGCCATTCCTGAAGCGAGGGAAATGAATAGCGGTAAAGGCCCTGTTCATCGGCTCTTCCGTAAGCGGGTCCATTGCCGAATCCCTGCTGGTCCCAGAGGGAAGGAACAGGAATGGTGGTCCAAACACCGCTGTTCAGGCCTTTGGTGCAGAAGAATTCCCAGGGTACGGTATGGTCTTTATCGGTTCCTGATAAATACTGGGTAATGGTTTCCTGGGCGGATAAGCGGGTTAGTATTCCTGGCAGGAATAACAAAAGCAGAATAGTTCTTTTCATTTCATGTGTATGGATAAGTGCTACTAAATATACTTCAGGCCACCGCTGCCGGTTTACAGGGAGGGTAATTGCCGCCTAAAAAAGGGCATTACCACAGCGGTTCTTCTTTCCGCGGTATAAAGGTGTGGGGGAGTTAGTTGCTTTGATGAACGCTATGCAAGATAATACTAAATTTTATTTATTCTAAGCGAATGGTGTTAGTAAATTCCCGGGATATTATTGCAGCACCGATTCAATTTGCTGCAATTCTTCCGACGTATAGTCCGTATTTTTCAAACAATCCAGGTTGTTCTGCAACTGCTCTACCGAACTTACGCCTATCAAAACCGTGGTAACCCGCTTGTCTTTCAGCAGCCACGATAACGCCATTTGCGCCAGGCTCTGGTTGCGGCTTTTTGCTATCTCGCTCAACCGGTTGATGCGGTCCAGCTTTTCTTCGGTGATCTCTTTGGCCTTTAAGAATCCATGCGATTTGGCAGCCCTTGAATCGCCGGGGATCCCTTTTATATAGCGGTCGGTGAGCAGGCCCTGCGCCAGGGGTGAAAAGGGGATACAACCCACGCCGTATTCTTCCAGCAGGTTTAACAAGCCTTCCTCCACCCATCTTTCAAACATGGAATATTTGGGTTGGTGTATCAAACAGGGCGTGCCCAGTTGTTTGAGAATATCAAAGGCCTTCCTGGCCTCGGGCGCCCGGTAGTTGGAAATGCCGGCATACAGGGCCTTGCCGCTGCGTACGATATCGTGGAGGGCCATCATGGTTTCTTCAACGGGTGTGTTGGGATCGGGCCGGTGCGAATAGAAGATATCTACATAATTCAGCCGCATGCGTTTCAGGCTTTGGTCCAGGCTCGACACCAGGTATTTCCTGGAACCCCAGTCGCCATAGGGACCGGCCCACATGGTATAACCCGCCTTGGTGGAAATGATCAGTTCATCGCGCAGGTAGCCCGAAAAATCTTTCTTCAATATAGCGCCGAAATTTTCCTCGGCCGAGCCCGGCGGCGGCCCGTAATTATTGGCCAAATCGAAGTGGGTGATGCCGCTGTCGAACGCATAACGGATGATGCGGCGGCCATTCTTGAAATCGTCTACACCACCGAAGTTGTGCCAAAGCCCCAATGAAAGGGCAGGTAATAATATACCGCTTCTGCCACAGCGGTTGTATTTCATGTTGTCGTAGCGCTTTGCTGAAGGTGTGTATGCCATGGGAATGAGAAATAAGGAATAAAGAATAAGAAATAAGAAAGGTAATGCTTAATTGTTTAGCATACATCCAGGGCATTGGTATACGCTTCGCGTTTGTTATTACTACCGCACCTGCCCGTTGCCCTTCAACAACCACTTTTCGGTTACCAGCTTTTCCAGCGCAAATGGTCCGCGGGCATGCAGCTTTTGGGTAGAGATCCCGATCTCGGCGCCCAGCCCCATCTCCTCTCCATCGGTAAAACGGGTGGAGGCATTGGTGTACACGGCGGCAGCATCTACTTCCTGCATAAAACGTTCGCAGTGTTTTTTGTTGTTGCTTACAATGGCTTCGGAATGTTTGGTGCTGTGATGCTGAATATGGTCCAGGGCCTCATCGATATTCTTCACCACCTTTACGGCGCATTTCAAACTTAAAAACTCCCTGTCGAAATCTTCAGGCGCCGCTTTTTGTAAATGCGGGTATCCTTTTAATAATTTATAGGCTTTGTTATCGGCAAATATTTCCACCTGGTGCTGGCTGAACAGGGGTTGCAGTTGTTGCAAAAATGCCGGCGCCACCGGTTCATCTACCAATATGGTATCAACGGCATTACATACCGACGGGCGCGATACCTTGGCGTTTACCACAATGTTCAGGGCTTTTTTAAGCGCCGCTTCTTTTTCCACGTAAATATGGCACACACCAGCGCCGGTCTCTATCACGGGCACCAGGCTGTTCTTTCTTACAAATTGTATCAGTGAATCGGAACCTCGTGGTATCAATACATCCACGTATCTGGTAGCGGTAAACAGTTCCTGCACGGTTTCGCGGCTGGAAGGTAATAAGGTCACACAATCGGGATCGATGGCATTGTCCTTTAATACTTTTTTGATGAGTTTGATGGCAGCCTGGTTGGTGTTGTCGGCCTCGCTGCTGCCTTTGAGCACGGCGGCGTTCTGGCTGCGTAAACAAAGAGCGGCAATATCGAAGGTTACGTTGGGCCTCGATTCGTAAATGGCGCCTACTACGCCCAATGGTACGGCCATCTTTTGCAACTGCAGTCCATTGTCAAGCTTGCGCTTTTCAATGACCCTGCCGGAAGGATTGGGCAGCCGGCTGATGGTACGAATGGCATTGGCAATGCCTTTAATACGTTGTTCGTTCAGCAATAAGCGGTCTACCCGTGGGTTGGCAGGATCCTGCTTCTCCAGGTCTTTTTGGTTGGCCTTTAATATGGCGGCGCTGTTTTGCTCCAGCGCAGCGGCCAATTGCAACAATGCGTTTTTTATTTGTTTATCGCTGGCGCGGCGCAGGTTTACAGCCGCCTTCCAGGTTTTAATGATCATGGGTTCAATGCTCGTCATCGGGCCTTGTTTAAAAAATTACAATATCATCTGCATGTGCCGCCAGTACATTCTTTTTTGAAATGCCATCCTGTATGGCGGTATGATCGAGTTTTACTTTGGCAACGCCAATAATGTTTTCTTCTTCGTCTTTTATTTGCACCACTTCACCGGCGGCAAAACGGCCCTGTACATCGGTAACTCCCACGGTGAGCAGGCTGCGGCGCTGCCTCAACGCTTTTACGGCGCCTTTATCAACCGACAGCGTACCCAGGGTAATGGAACCGCTGGCCAGCCATTTTTGACGTGCTTTTAAATTCGACGATTGTGGTACAAAGGTAGTCCCGTTTTTACCAGCCAGCGCATCGGCAAAGGGCGCCTTACCATTCAGCCCGCAAATGATCACTTTGATACCCAGCGAAGCGGCCAGCCGCGTGAAAGTGAGTTTGGAGGTCATACCGCCCAAACCAAGGGTACTTTTACCGGTTTGCACATAACCCATAATGGTGCGGTCGATCTTTGGCACTACGGGTATGATCCTTTTTTCATCATCCATAAACCCACCCACCGAGGTGCAGATCACCAGGGTATCGGCATCGAAACCTATGGCCAGCAGGGTGGCCAGTTCATCATTGTCTGAAAACTTCAGCTCCACATTACTCACCAGATCGTTTTCGTTCACAATGGGTACAATGCCGTTCTGCCAAAATTCGTCAAAAGTTTCTTTAAGCTGCAGAAACTGGAAGCGGTTGGAGAAATGATGTCTTTCGCACAATGCCTGTGCAACAGGTATATGATATTTCGAAAAATGTTTCTGGTATAACTGTATCAGCACCGGGTTGCCGATGGCCGCGGCGGCCTTGCGTTCGGTGATGGTGCCCTTATAATTCCGGATATAGCCCCTGCCACTGCCTACCGCGCCGCTGGATACCAGCACCACGCGGTACCTGCCACTCAGGGCCGCTACTTCAGCAGCTACCTTTTTGATGATGGATTGACTGATGATGCCCTCGCTGTTCGTGATGACCGCCGTACCAAGCTTAATGACTAAAACCGGTTTTTGCATGGCGCAAAATTAAGTGGTTAAAGCCGGAAATGCGGTGAATAGTACAGGTTGCGAGGAAAAAAATCCCCACGAAAAACGTCAAATAAGATTGAGTTACAGGCTATTGTACCAAGGCACAGGCTTTTAACAGGTAGGCTAAAACAACAACATGAAAAAATATTATGGATTGGTGTTCCTGTTAATGACATTGTTTTACGGCAGTTGTGCCGCCATTGAAACCATTTTTAAGGCCGGTATGTACTGGGGCATTTTCCTGGTAGTTGTAGTGATTGCGCTCATTTTTTTCCTGATCAGGAAGCTGTTCCGCAGGCGTTAATTCCTGAATTCCTGCGAGATCATAAAACCGTATTTACCTCCATCTACGATCCCAATGCCCAGCCGGCCAAACTGCGGACGCAATATATTGGCGCGATGCCCGGGCGAGTTCATCAACCCATTATGCGCGATATCGAGGGTTGGCGCCAGCGCCAGGTTCTCACCGGCATTTGTGTACCGCACGCCATAGTCCTTCATCCTGTCGAAGGGGCTTTTTCCATCCTGGGATACATGTGAAAAATAACCACGCTGAAACATATCCACCGAGTGCAGGCGGGCCACCTTTGTTAATTCCGGGTCGGCTTTTAATATCGATAATCCGTGTTTGATACGCTCTGAATTTACGAGGCTCAACATCTGCGCTTCCATATCGGGTCTCGATTTGGGAGCCATGACCTGGAATGGGAGAATCACGGTTTCGTCGGAACCCGGTTTTACGGTAAGCCGGTTCATGGTTCTTTCCACCTCGTTTACCACGGGCGACAATTTGGTTTCTATCCATTCTGCCGGAACGGTCAACCGGTCCACCAGCCGGCTGTTGCGGGCGGTGTCTGATAAATTATTACTGATAGGAAGGGCCAGCATCAGTGCCGCAACAATGACCGCATGCATAAAACCATTTACCAATCCGGGAACAATTCCCATTATTTTGTTGGCGCTTTGATGATGTGCATCGGCAGGTATATCTATCAAGATCCTATTTGTAAGCGCATTTACCAGCAATCGTATAATAACATAGGTAATAATAAAGGCCAGGGGCATAGCCCAGGCGCCTAATGAGGGCACATATGCATGAAAAAAATCTGCAGGAAATGGATACAGGAAGAAAGTGGCTGCAATACTGATCAACAGGCCTGCCAGGTATAAACATTCCAGAATAAATCCTTTTCGCCAGCCGTCCCAAACACCAAATAACAATACCAGCAGCAACAGGAAATCCACAAAATTCATAACCGTCTCTTTCGGGAGAAACTCAAAAAACTGTGCTATGCAGGGGGATGTGATAAATACCAGATGAAATATCGTATATATTCAATGGCCATGGCTTGTTGTTGCTATTTTTCTACACTTATGGAGCATAACCGCATAAAAAAGCCCGGATAGACATCCAGGCCTGTTAAAAATCCAATATCCTATGAAAAACCAGTTTATTAACGGCTTTCATAAATTTTAAATTGCATGGTCGCTAAAAAATATTTAGTCACATTATTTCAGCAAACCCGAATCTACCACCCTGCCCACATATTTTTTATCACGTATGATCCAGGTTACTTCATAATGCCCAACGGCTTCATTGTTGAGCATGTATATGTAAATACCTTTTTTATCGGCAGACAGAAATACACCATTGCGTGTGCGTATGGTACCCGATTCGTCGCGATAGGTAAATTCAGGTTGAAACAGGTCGTTGTAGGCCGTTTCGGGAATAGGTATGGTATCCTTATCTACGATCACCAAAACAGAAGCAATGCCATGGCTGGGTAATTTACCATAGTTCCCATAGTAAGGCTTTTTGTCTATTTTAACCAGGTGTTTTTCGTAATAATACTGCAGGTTGTGTTTGGATGCCTGGAAGTGATTACTGGTGATCACCACCTTGATATTTTCACCTTCCCAGGTAATGGAATTGATGGTATAATCCGTAGCCGGTAACTTGGTGAGCGGTGATTTGCCAATACGTTCATCCACGCCGCCCAGGGTAAAGGTGGCCAGGTCGTCGCGGATGGGACCTTTGGGATACTTGACAAAGTTTTCTCTTTTGTTACGAATGTCGGGCAGGTTTTCATCCTGCGCAACACCGTGAAGGCTAAGGGATGTAAAAAGAAGAATAACTGCGAGTCTCATAGAGAGTGATTGTAGGTATATGTTTGATGATAGCGAATATACCTACAAAAATGGATAAAACTATGGCTAGAACTTCAGGTTGGCCGGAAGATACTTAGCCACCAGATCCTCATAATAAGGCCGCAGCTGCTTCCAGTTGGGTGGTGTGGGATTTTTTGAATACAGATCGTAAGGATTGAACAACTTCACCCATTTCAGCATTTCACGGTCATGATCATCGAGCAGGTGATCGTAAGCGCCTTCGCGATGCCATGCATAAAACGAATGGTAACGCAGCATATACAAGGCCGGCTCGGGCAGATAATCTTTCATCATCTGGTAGATGTATTCATCGTGCCCCCAGGACATATGTACATTACGCAAACCGCAATTGGGTTCGTATACGCCATAGGTGGAATTGTACGTGCCGTTGTTGTAATCGGGATTGTGCTGGAAGAATTCGGGATATACTACTTTGTCTGAATAAGCGCATCCTACCGGGAAGGTATCGCCTACCACGGCCCATTGCGGCTCACCAAAAAGGCACAACACCTTTCCCATATCGTGCATGAGACCGGTGAGCACCATCCAATCGGGATGGCCATCGGCGCGGATGGCTTCCGCAGCCTGAAGCAGGTGCTGGAACTGGTCGAGGTCGGTATCCGGATCAGAATCGTCTACCAACTGGTTCAGGAAATCAAAAGCAGCCCACACGGGCATTTCCTTTCTTTTGAATTGAAGGAAATCGGCTTTTTTTTCCATCACAAAATCATAGGTCTGGTAGGTATGGTTCAACCGATAAAATTCCTTCACGGTATCACGTCCCGGCTCCTCGTAGTTGCGGTATTCGTCCTTGGATTTTTCCCTGGCGATGGTTTCCGGATCGGGATAACGCAGCAGCAGGTCGTCTTCCCACTCGTCGAGGCTGCCCAATGGATTGATCTCTTTGGAGGATAGTTTATCGTGTTGTGTAGACATAGCAAGCTTATTTTCATTACCAATTTCTTTCTTTTTCGCTAAACATTATAGACATTCCGGTAACTTTATTTACGAAAACGGTTGCGAATGGAGCTAAAATGCCAGCCCTGCGCCTCCAATAAACACTATGAATAAAGTAAATATAAAAGTACTTGCGCAACAGTTACAACTGTCTGTTTCCACCATTTCCAAGGCATTACGCGACAGTCACGAGATCAGTGACGAAACCAAAAAGAAGGTGCTGGAGCTGGCCACCTCGCTCAATTATGTACCCAACCCCTATGCCAGCAGTTTAAGAAGAAAAAAAAGCAAAACCATCGCCGTGGTATTACCCGAGGTAGCGGATAATTTCTTTTCGCTGGCTATCAACGGTATTCAATCCGTGGCCGAAACCAAAGGTTACCATGTGCTGATCTATTTATCGCATGAAAAGTTCAGCAACGAAAAAAACATATTGCAGGATTTTCAAAGCGGGCGTGTAGACGGTGTGCTGATCTCTATAAGCAGCGAAACCAATACCGCAGATCATATTATGAACCTGCAGGCGCAAGACATACCCGTGGTATTTTTCGACCGTGAGCAGGAAACCATCGAAGCCGCCAAGGTAACTACCAATGATTTTGATTGTGGGCGCCTGGCCGCCAGGCATTTGCTGGAACGTGGATGTCACCGGCCTGCCTTTCTTTCTATCTCCAAAAGCCTGCCCATTTGCCGCAACCGCATGGAAGGTTTTGTAACCGCCCTGCGCGATGCCGGCATTTCAAAAAAGGATATACAGGTGGTATACTGCATGGAAGCCACCATGCATAAACAGGTAAAAGAATTATTGCAACAGCCCAACCGGCCGGATGGACTGATCGCTTCGGTTGAAAAAATTGTAACACCTGTATACCTGGCCTGTCACGAACTGCGTATACACATTCCCGCCGATGTAAAAGTAATTGCCTTCGCCACACTGGATACCGCACCCATACTCGATCCCGCCCTTACCACCATTACACAACCCGCTTTTGAAATTGGAAAAGCAGCCGCCGGTTTATTATTCAAGGGCATTGAAAAACAACATTTCAATTTGCAACATGAAAGGCTGGTGATTCCCTCGGTTTTGATCGAAAGAGCATCTACACGATAAAAAATAATATATTGTGGATGCAAAACAACCAACACAACGTTAACGATTGTTATGAGATTACATCTTGCCGATTACCTCATCATACTGGTATACTTTGTATTTGTCATTGGTGTAGGCTTTCTGATTAAAAAGAAGATCAAATCAAGCAACGATTTTTTAAGCAGCAACCGCAGCATTCCTTTATGGATCACCAGCCTGGCTTTTATATCTGCCAACCTGGGCGCACAGGAAGTGATCGGCATGGTGGCATCGGGCGCCAAATACGGCATCATGACCGTGCACTTTTATTGGGTGGGCGCCATCTTTGCCATGGTGTTCCTCGGTGTGTTTATGATGCCCTTTTATTATGGCAGTAAGGCACGCAGCGTACCGGAATATCTTTCACTGCGTTTCGATGAAAAAACAAGGGGGCTCAATGCCATCTCCTTTGCAGTGATGACGGTTTTTTCGTCGGGTATTTCACTGTACGCATTGGCCAAGCTGCTGGAAATAATTTTGAACTGGGATTTTGATATCAGCATCTGGGCATCGGCCGGTATTGTAATGATCTATACTTTTCTGGGTGGATTAACCAGCGCCGTGTATAACGAAGTATTGCAGTTCTTTTTGATCGTACTGGGTTTATCGCCGTTAGTGATCGTGGGTTTGCATGATGCCGGTGGCTGGGAAAATATCAGGGCACAATTACAACCCGAGTTTACACATGCCTGGAAGTATATGGGCAATGCCGATGACAACCCGATGGGTTTACATTTTATGTCGTTGATATTCGGGTTGGGTTTTGTGATGTCGTTTGGTTACTGGTGTACAGATTTTTTGGTGGTGCAAAGGGCCATGATCGCCCGGAATATGGGCGATGCGCAACGCACGCCCATCATTGCCGCCATTCCCAAAATGCTGATGCCCCTGATTGTGGTATTACCGGGACTTATTGCCATCACCCTCATGCAACCCGCACTGATGTCGAAAGGTTATAGTATACCCACCGATGCTGCGGGCAACCTGGATTATACCATGACGCTTCCTTCGTTGATAGCACATTATTACCCCAGCGGTTTATTAGGTGTTGGTATTACCGCGCTTATTGCTTCGTTTATGAGCGGCATGGCGGGTAACGTTACCGCCTTCAACTCGGTATTCACCTATGATATTTACCAATCGTATTTTGTAAAGAACCGGAGCGACCGGCATTACCTGCTGGTGGGTAAGTTCATCACCATAGCCGGCATATTGATCTCTATTCTTACCGCGTATATCGCAGCCAGCTTTAATAACATCAACGATTTTCTGCAACTGGTATTTGGTTTTGTAAACGGTCCGCTGTTTGCCACCTTCCTGCTGGGTATGTTCTGGAAAAGAACAACCGGTCATGGCGCCTTTTGGGGATTGCTGGCCGGCACCACCGCTGCCGCGCTCACCCATGGATTAACGGTTGCCGAAGGCAAGGGCGGATGGATTGCCGAATGGTATACCATCAAAAGCGGCATGGGCCAGGCATTTATTGTGGCCGCAGTTTCGTGGATCGTTAACTTTTTTACCACCATACTGGTAAGCCTCGTCACCAAACCCAAACCCGATGAGGCCTTGAGAGGGCTGGTATATTCATTGACCGACAAACCCAAATACCATGAACAAAAATGGTATTTGCGTATAGTGCCGCTGGCGCTGCTGTTGCTGGCCATTACCATTGTATTGAACATCATATTCTTTTAGCTATGTACAAAAAACTAAACGACCTGCGGTTTATTATAGGCTTGTTCTTTGCCATAGTGGCTGTGATACTGCTTATCAGTGCGCTGATCAGCGATGATATGGCAGGCCGGTTGAATATTTACACAGGCATCATATTCATGGTATTTGGGCTGGCTATGATGTTTATTAAAGGGAAACAGGAGTAGTTTCCTGCAACTCGAACAGGTCAGGATAGTGTTGCACAAAACCGGCAGCATTGAACGTAATTTCGTTTACATAATCCGCATCGAGGCTTTCAAACCTGAACACATTATCGCCTAAATAAGTATACCGTTGTGGTTTCATGCTGATCTCAAACGAAGGCAAATCGAAATACACCACTTTTATCTCGCGGCTTTCGCCCGGTTTAAAACACAATCTTTTTACCGGCAGCGTATTGGTAAAAGGTGTGAGTGAAATATCCACTTCCATACAACCATCCAGTTGGGGCCATGTTTTCAGCTGATCATCTACCCACTCCCCGAATTTATTATGTGTTAGTCTTATTGAACGCACAGCAGGTTGTGTCATACTAAGCTGTACCGACTGCAAACTCCAGGCAGTATCAAGTTCCAGCCGGTATTCAACAATCGTTTGTTCGTTATTGACCGTCCCTTCAATTTTACTCTGCACCACAATGGCGCCCGGCATGCGGGAAACCAGGCAATGTTCAAATGCAGGGTCGTTCAATCCCTTCCATGATAACGGTGTGATCGTATCCATAAGCGCTATTTGGCTTTTTATCACTAAAACGGTGCCATTTGCGGAAAGCGTGCCATCTTTTTAGTTTGACAGACAGATTATAACGATATAATAAAAAAATAACTATTTTTACCCGAGCCCAATAACCGAAAACTCTAGCCTTAACCCTTTCATTAACATGATTTTGCACCTTAGAAAACTCGTTACTGGCCTGATAGCGTTCTTTTTGTTCCAACCTGAAGTTTTATCGCAGGCACCCGGCGGTGTCACTGGTTCTCCCCTTAAATTATGGTTTAAGGCGGATGCAGGGGTTCATCACACAAACGGACAGGTATCGCAGTGGGATGATATCAGCGCTGCAGGCTTTGTGACCGTGCAACCAAAAAAAACGGCCAATGCGCATGTTACCTATAATACCAGCAAACTCAATTTCAACCCGGGTGTTTTTTTCGATGGAACCCGGCTGGAATTGTTGCAGGGAAACGCCGACAATCTTGGCGGTTCGCCTACCCTGTTTGCAGTTACCAGGAACGTTTCCATATCCGATTTTCATCCCATAATTGGTAATTCCATTTATTATTCCAGGGATAATAACCCAACCGGACCAGGCATTTACCTGGGCGCCAATTATTATGTGGCCGATGGCACCGAATCGTGGATCAATTCAGCGGCAGATGCCCCCGCATCGGTGAACCAGGTGGATATGATCAGCCTGGACTATCTCGATGCCGCCTCAACATCCAATACCAGGATGTTTAAAAACGGTGTGCTAACCGAATTCTTCACTGGTGCCGGAAAACCCAATACTTCTGATGTAAAGTTGCTGGAGATCGGTGGCCGTAGCGCAGCAGATAATTTATTCCCAAACAGGATCTTCCATGGCGATATTGCCGAAGTGGTGTACTTCACCAACTACCTGGATGCTACCGACCGGCAAAAAGTAGAATCCTACCTGGCCATTAAGTACGGCATTACCCTCGGCCATAACTATTTCTCCTCTGCCAACACCGTGATATACGATGTAGCTTCTTACAACCACCAGGTAATTGGTATTGGCCGGGACGATGCCTCGGCGCTGTACCAGAAACAATCGCGGGGAGAAAACTATGTGCCCGTACTCACGATTGCCCTGAACAATATTGCCGCCAACAACCAATCCAACACCGGCACCTTCAGCGCCGATAGAACCAGTTTCATCACCGGAAGTGATAACGGCTCTTTTGCAGTCACCAATACCGGTGTTCCGCCCGGTGTTTACAACTGGCTGGAAAGAAAATGGAAATCGACCCTCACCGGCGGCCCCGTCAACAACCTGGTTATTTCCATACCAGAAAACTATTTAACCGGTTTTGCCGCCAGTTGCGATATGATACTCATCATGGCCGATGATGCCGGTTTTACATCGAACGTGCAAACCTACACCATGACGAAAAATGGCAGCGATTACCAGGCTGTGATCAGTTCGCTGACAGCAGGTACCCGCTATTTTACGTTTGGCAAAAACGGCTACCTCGATTTTGATTTTAATTATAAACAGGATATCTGCAATCCCCTGCAGATACAATTTTTCAACGCCGGTACGTCCAATACGGATCCCTTCTGGGATTTTGGTGACGGCACCACCCTTACCAATGAACTGAGCCCCGTACACAGCTTTGCTGCCTATGGAAATTATACTGCCCGCTTCGCTGTGCAGAATGCGACCTGTGCAGATACCGTGGAAAAGATCATTAGTGTACAGGTGAAAGACGAAGACCTTATATTAACTGCCGATACCACGCTTTGCAACGGGCTTACCAAACAATTAAGAACAAAACCTGTACTTAATTTTTGCTGGTCGCCCACCACTTATCTCGACGACCCCAGCCTGCCCAACCCCACCACTTCGGCGCCCCAGAAAACAACCTATTATTTTACCGGCGAGGCGATCGGCAATAACCTGATCACTAATGGCGATTTTTCGGCAGGGAATACCGGTTTTACAACCGACTACCAGTATGTTACCTCCAATGTGCTGGCAGGCCAGTATTACACGGGTACCAGCGCCCAGGGCTGGAATCCCTCGCTGAGCAATTGTATCAGCGATCATACTACCGGTACGGGCAATATGCTGCTGGTAAACGGATCAGCCAATACCAACCTGGTGGTATGGACCACCACTGTACCCATAACACCCAACACCAACTATGCTTTTTCGATGTGGATCACCGATATCTGTTGGGGAATAAATCCCGCCCGGCTCCGGTTTTCCATCAATGGCAAACCGTTGGGCAGCCTTATTGCCGTTACCGCCGCGCCCTGTATATGGAGCCAGTTTTACACCACCTGGAATTCGGGCGCCAATACCACCGCCACCATCTCGATCATCAATGAAAATACCGCAGCCAGCGGCAATGATTTTGCGATCGATGACATATCCTTTGCACCGGTAACCATTATAAGAGACAGCGTGGTGATCGATGCCGGCAATATTTTTGTGAGTACCAACAACGATACCACCCTTTGTGCCGACGGCCCGGTTCAGCTCATGGCCACAGGGGCCGATACCTATTCCTGGTCGCCAGCCACCGGCTTATCGGATGCTTCCATTGCCAACCCCGTTGCCAAGCCTACGACACGTACCGAATACATCGTGAGCGGCACAACGGCCATTGGTTGTGAGGCGAAGGATACGGTGGTGATTGACTTTTTTACCAAACCGGTGATAACGGTAACCGATGATCTGTCTGTTTGTATCAATTCTTCCGTCAACTTATCGGCTACAGGCGGTACATCGTATCGATGGACGCCCGCTATTTCGCTCGACGATCCCAATATCGCCAACCCGGTTGCTACGCCCACCGACAGTACCAATTACAAGGTGGAGATCACGGATGCCAATAACTGTAAGTACAACGATTCGGTGATCGTGGACATCATCCCCCGTCCCGGGTTCTACGCTTCGCCTGGCGCCACCTTATGCGATGGCGATACCCTGACCATGAACGCCGGCGGTGGCGACAATTACGCCTGGACGCCTGCCTTGAACATCAGCAACGCCTCGAGCGCCAACCCAACGGCGTGGCCCAATACCACCACCGATTATTCAGTGCATATATCTGAGAACACCTGTAACTACGATACTACAATCAATGTGCGGATCAATGTAAATCCGAAACCGGCGCTTACCATTCAAAAAGCAAACGATATTGACTGTATTACTACCACCGCCCGGTTACAGGCAAGAGGCGCCTTAAGTTATTCGTGGACGCCGGTGAGCGCCGTAGATAATCCTGGTGTGGCCAGTCCCCTGGTGAGCATCGACACCACTACCGTTATTGCCGTAAGAGGCATCAATGAGTTTGGTTGCTTTGCATCCGACTCCATTGCTGTGGTGGTAAGTAAAACGGGCAAACCGCTGTACCGGCTTCCCAATGCCTTTACCCCCAATGGCGACCGGGTAAACGATTGTTTCGGTATTAGAAAATGGGGCACGGTGGATCTGCAGGAGTTTGCCATTTTTAACCGCTGGGGACAACTTATTTTCTCTACCAAAAATGCCACCCAATGCTGGGACGGTACTTTGAACGGCCACCCGCAGCCAACCGGCACTTATGTATACAAGATCCTGGCGCAATCGTTCTGCGGCGAGATCATACGGTCCGGGGTTATTATGCTGATCAGGTAATCAATAAAAAGCCACGTTGCTGATAACCGGGCAGGCTTTGGAATCGGTGATGTTGATGCGCAGCTTACCGGTTTTAACAGGTGTGATCTTCAATATGCGTTTGTAACCAATGGTAGTGGCCGACGCTACTTTCTGCCAGGCGCCATCTGTCCAGGCTTCCACATCAAAGGCTTTTACACGCTGACCTAATGTTATATGCTCCTGCAGCATCACATATTTGATGGTTTGCACTTTGCCCATATCAATTTCCAGCGAAGCCGTGGTTACCGCATCATCGGTAGCCCAGTACGTATCGTTGTCGTTATCGGTCACGTTCGACGCCGCATAAGCAGCCGCATTACCGCGTACATTGGTGGCAGTGGCGTTGGCATTCATTGCGCGGTTTTTGCCCAGTTCTCTTTCTATGATCTTGCGTAAACCATATAAGGCTTTGATATCTTTTTCATGGAAAAGACCACGCTGATCGGGTGGTACATTCAGCAACAGCACCGAACCGCGGCCTACCGAGCTTAAATAAATATCAAACAGTTTCTGCGGGTTTTTTACCAGCGAGTCTTCATTTTTATGGTAGAACCAACCCGGGCGGATGGATACATCTACTTCTGCGGGTATCCAGTGCGTACCGTCTTCGGAACCGGTACTCAGCAACTTCTCGATACCCGGTTTGCCGGCATACAACGTATCGGGGGTAATAGTATTCCAGTTGGTTTCGCCTGCTTCGCCACGTTCGTTACCCACCCAGCGCATACCGGGCCCCGCATCGCTAAAGAATAAAACATTGGGTTGTATTTGCCGCACCATGTCAAGCGTGTTGGGCCAGTCGTAATAGGTGCGGCCATCGATGCGGCGTTTTTCATTGGCGCCTCCATAATACCCATCACCGCCATTGGCGCCATCGAACCACATTTCGAAGATGGGCCCATAACAGGTAAACAACTCCTTTAACTGGTTGCGGTAATAAGTAATGTATTCCGGTTTGCCATAATCGGCGCGGTTGCGGTCCCAGGGTGACAGGTATACGCCAAACTTCAACCCGTATTTTTTACAGGCATCGGATGTTTCCTTTACGATATCGCCTTTACCGTTTTTATACGGACTGTTTTTAATGGAATGTTCGGTGTATTGGGTAGGCCATAAACAAAAACCATCGTGGTGTTTGCAGGTAAGTATCATGCCCTTGAAACCGGTTTCTTTCAATACCCGGGCCCATTGATTGGCATCGGGGCGGGCCGGGTTAAACAGCGAAGGGCTTTCACTACCCATCCCCCATTCCCTGCCGGTAAAGGTGTTGATGGTAAAATGTATAAAGGCATTCATCTCCATCTGGTGCCATGCCAGCTGCTCTGCCGAAGGCACGGGACCAACCGGTGCGGGTGGTTGAACGGTTTGCGCATGAACTGTAAAGAATATACCTGATAAGAAAACGGCAATGATCAATTTCATATAAATATGCTATGCGGTTTATTTGTTGATAGAAAAAGCCAGGGCGGGTTGCGATGCCAGCCGCTTTTGCAAAGCCGGCGGAATGGTGACAATCACTTTATCGCCTTTGGTTACAAACTTACAATTTGAACCGGTGGCCAGCAATTTGATACGGCTTCCTTTGCGCGGCACATGACCACTCCATTCAATGGTGTTAGGTACATCATTCTGCAGCAACACCAGCGCATATATGGTAGCCGAATCTTTGGATTGTGTAAAGTAAGTAGAATCGTCTTTATAATGTTTAACAGGCCGCGTATTATAAATAGCCGCTCCGTTTACATGCAGCCAGTGGCCGATCTCTTCAAGCCTTTGCACCACGGGTGCGGGCAATAAGCCTTCCGGTGTGGGTCCAACACCCAGCAACAGGCTGCCGCCCTTGGCCACCACTTCTATCAACTGGTGTATTACTTTTCCGGCCGGCTTTAACTGCTCGTTTTTTACATAACCCCAACTGGTGCCCAGCGTAATACAGCTTTCCCAGGGATGGGGCAGTTGTTGTTCGGGTACACGTTGTTCGGGCGTTTGGTAGTTTTCATAAGAACCATGTACGGTTCGGTCAACGATCAGCAAACCTGGTTGCGCCTTTCGCGCCATGGCGGCAATGGCGGGCATATCGATGTCCTGGCTCCAGGCGGGTATGGCAGCGCCCCAGGAACGAACTTCTTCGGTCACGGTTTCCAGCGGTCGTACCCAGCCGCCATCGAGCCATAAAATATCCATGGAACCATAATCATGCATCAGCTCACCGACCTGGTTATAGGTATATTGTTTAAAACGCTCCCATCGCCAGGGGAATTTCCGGATATCGTAGTTGTTGTTGCGGTCGGGTGTGGCATAGGTGGGCCACCAGTAGTATTCGCAATGCCAGTCGGGTTTTGAAAAATAAGCGCCGATCATAAAACCCTGCTTACGGTAGGCATCAAATACATGTTTGGCCACATTGGCTTTGGGATGCGTGGCAAAAGGCCCGTTGGTGATCTTAAAATCGGTTTGTTTTGTATCGAACATACAAAACCCGTCATGATGTTTGGTGGTAAAAACCAGGTAACGCATACCGGCTTTTTTGGCGGCTGCCGCCCATTGATCGGGATCGAACTGCACGGGATTGAAATCTTTTTTCAAACCCCAATACCAGTTTTTGAAATCGGCGTAGCTCTGGTTGCTGTCGCGGGTGATCCAGTCTTCGGAGCACAAGGCCCAGGATTCAATCATACCCGGAACGGCGTAGAGCCCCCAGTGAATGATCATGCCAAATTTCTGATCGCGCCATTGCTCCAGTTTTTGCCGCACCAGTGTATCGGCAGGCCATTGGTATTCGGTAGATGCAGGATGAATATTTTGGTCCTGGGCGAAGCTGCTGCCCATTATGATCAGGCCTGCTAAAGCCGCAACAGTTTTTCTCATGATGTAAATTACATCAATCTTTATATTTTTTTACATGGTCGTAAAAAAGCGACTTAAAGCTGCGTTTGCCCATCAGCACTTTTACAATATGGCCCAGTCGTTTGAACCATAAGGGCAGTATCTCGTATTCGTTGTGGTACCATTTGATCAGTTGTTCATAATCGTCCTTGTATTTGCTCCTGATCACTTCAATGGTAGATTGTGCGTTGCGCAACCGCTCTTCCAGTACGGTATTTTCCACTTCCAGGCTCATGTATTTTTTCTTGAGCAGCATGTATTCCTCGAGGGCGCCTTTTAAGGCCGGCGCATGGGATACGATGGTATTGCACATGTTGGCAAAATACTGTTCCAGTTCAAGCGCCGCACGCAGTGTGTTTCTTTTGAAGAATAGATAGTCGCCTGCATAACGGAAGTTGAAAAAATAATTTTTTTCCAGCCAGGCCTCATCCACATCCACCTGTGTTAAAAACAGGGGCGTTTCTTTATTTTCTTCTATCTGCCGGCGGAACGACTGTTCATAGATATTCCACAGCCTGATGGAGGGCCATCCCTGGGCGGTGAGTTTCGAGATCAGCACCTCTGAAAACAAACGGCCCCACTCTTCCCATTCACCGGCATGATCGTATAAAAAAGCGATCACCGGCTGGGTACCGGTATGTATATAATTTTTGCTGAACAGGCATAAGATGATCAGTTCAATAATACGGTCGTCGGGCAGGTTGGTATTGCGGGTGATTACCAACAGAAAGCGGTTATTGCCCTTGATGAGCATTTCAATGGCCTTGAGTCTTGAGTCGCTGTACCCGCCTTCTATCTTGAAAGCAATGCTATGGGGTATTTCACGCACGGGGGCCGTTACCAGGTCGTTGGCGGTTGCCACCATAACCGGTATATATGGTTTATAGGAAGAAAGTAAAGATTCCGCATTCACTGTATTTACAAAATCCCGCATTGGCATACTTTTATTGATGGTACAATCAAACGCCCACTACCTTATATCCCTGGTCCTCGGCAATAAAACAAAACATCCTTTCCCATGAATGCGTATAGGTGCCCTGTTTCAGATCGAGTACGTTGCCCCTTTCCAGGCTTTCCCTGATGGCAAATGGCGACCAGGTGGTAAAAAAGGTCTCGAATATCCTGCTACGGGCCATAAAAATGGTGCCACCAATATAGTTGTATGTCTTACACGTCAACCCAAACTGGCCAATCAGCTTTAACAGGATATTGTTATTGGTGGTATTGAATTTTTTTTCATACTGCGAGTATTCGTTCTTTAGAAACAGTTTCGATCCGGCAATGCCCACCAGCTTGTTGGTATTAAACAGCTCCATCAATTCGTCGAGACGTTCATTCTCAAAAATGCCCAGCAGCTTATCGAACCAGAATTCGGGGTTGATGGTTTGCGGGCTGGTCTTATCATGTATGAACACCAGGTAATCGGTAGGCGTACAAAAGGTCAGGTAATAATACATGCCCGTAAGCTTTCCCCCAATATCCTTTCCCACATTGGTAACACGCAGGATAACGGCATCTGTATTGTTCAGCTCGGCAATCACATCGTCGTGACAGGCCGTAATAATCACATTGGCTGAGTTTTTCAACAGGGTCTTGCATCGTTCCGAGATGCGTTTCCAGGAACCCGGATAATAAATATGTATCAAAACAGTGATCGTGCTCATCATCCCTCGCTTAATGTCGTTACCATATCGGGTTTCGGCCTGTTATTCGAAACCGTTTCCGTGATATCGTTCAAATAGTTCAACAACTTTTTTTCGAATTGCTCTAAGGTCAGGTGTTTTTCATAAATGTTCCGCGCCTCTGCGCCAATACGCGGCAACACGGTGGGGTTGCGTGCAATAAAGGCAATGCGGGAGGCCAGGGCTTCTGCATCTTCATTACCGAATACAAAACCATTTTTACCCTCGGTGATCAGTTCGGCAATACCTGTGCGGTCGCTAACTATACAGGGTTTGCCCATACACAGCGCCTCTACCAGCACCACAGGGAAGGGATCATCGCGGGATGCGCTGATCACCACATCCGAACCATAGAGATAACCCACGGCATCTTCCCGCGATATCTCACCCACAAACCGCACACGGTCCTGGTAGCGGTTATTGTCCATCAGTTGGTTCCTGAAATTTTCATCCAGTGTTCTGCCCACAATATGCACTTCAATCCGCTGCATTACATCTTCATCCAGGTAGTTCAGTGCGTTCAGCAATACATCCTGTCCCTTGCGGTGCTCGATGGAACCGATGATGCTGAATATAAGGGTATCATTGGGTTCATGGGCCGGCAGAGAGCCATGGAAATCCTCGCAGGCATTATAGATCTTGGTATAATGCGGGTTATAATTCCTGAAATAAGAAATGGAATAATCGCTTACACCCACCAGGTGTTTAGCCTGTCGCAGGGTGCTTACAAAATCAGGATTTTGCAGGTAGGGCAACAATACCTGTGCCTCCTGCAGCCACCAGATGGTTTTTACGGTTGCCTGCATTTGTTTTACCACCGGCCAGTTCACTACGGTATTGCAAATGATGGCATCGAAGTTCCTGGCGAATTGGTAAAACGATGGATGCTCGCGCAGTATCAGCTCATCGATAATAACGGTTACACCCAATTGCTGGTAACGCTTTCTCAACGGACCATCCTTGGCGCAGCACAGCACCGTAAAATACCCGTTTTCCAACAGGGTTTTACAGGTATCGTACAACATAATGGGTGCGCCGCTCATGGTAAGGTCATGGCAAACCAGCAACAGGTCGCCCTTGTGGCCATACCTGCGTGGTGTTACCGGCGTAAATAATTTATACGGTTCGGGCGAATCGTGGTACAATAAATTGCGCATGGGTTCGGTGAAATAGGGATCATCGCCCAGGTATCTGGCCCAGCGGCGCAAGAGGAAAATATCTGCCTTGTCTTTCTTAAACTCTTTTTTATCGTGTTCTTTCAACGATAAATGACCTATGTGGCGCAGCACGGCATGCGGTGTATACACACAACGGTAACCACGATCGAGTATCCTGAAAGAAAGATCCACATCGGAATGGGCGCTGGGTGTATTGATATGGTCGTAGCCGCCTGTTTCATTAAATACCGACTTGCGCATAGCCAGGCAGGCGCCGGACAAAATAGATACATTGCGAACCGACTGCACAAAGTTAAAATAACGGGTATCGTCTTCGCGGTAACAATGAAAGGTGGTGCCGGTTAAATTGCGCAAACCGGTAGCCATACCTGCATACTGTATGGTGTCGTTTTCATAAACTAGTTTGGGCGATACGCCGCCTACACCGGGCAGCCATAAATATTCAATGGTGTTTTCAATCCAGTCGGGTTGCAATGGCCGTACATCGTCGTTAAAAAAGATCACTACTTCTCCACTGGCATGTTCTGCTCCCACATTGCATTTATCAGAAAAATTATAAGGCAGGTCGTAGGGCACAAATTTTACCCGGTTAAAGGTAAAGCGGTTCTGCATGGTGTCTACCAGTCCTGAATTGGTGACCACTACCACCTCATAATTGGTATACGAAGTATTGTTGTTGATGCTGTCGAGGCTGGCAAACAGGTTTTCGAACGAGTCGGTTGGTATGATGATCGAAACGCGTGCGTTGATGCTTTTTATCTGTACCCGGTTGGCAGTAGGCAGTTCTATGATATTGGCATCGATGCCCCTGCGCTGCATGGCATCGGCCAGCGCGGCCAGGTTCGATTGACGTGCATAAGGTTTTTCGCCTTGTGCTGCCGAGCCTTCGGTCATGCGCCAGTGATACAATACACGCGGAATGTGACGAATATGGCTGGTTTGTTCTACAGCCCGCAGCATCAGGTCGTAATCCTGCGAAAAATCGTATTCTGTTCTGAAGCCGCCTACCTTCTCTACCAAAAAGCTTTTACGGTACACAGTTAAGTGACCGGGATACATCATGTTCAGCAACAGTTCAGGACTCCAATCGGGTTTCCTGAAATGATCGCTTAGCTGGCCTTGTTCATCTACCTTGCACTCATCGGTGTAAATGATATCTGTATTGTTGTAGGTGTTGATCTCTTTGGCTATCCAGAACAAGGCATCGGGAGTAAGTTCATCGTCATGGTCCATCAGGGCTATAAATTCGCCGGTAGCGGCTTCCAGGGCTTTGTTGGAGGCGGCTGCAATGCCCCTGTTCGCAGTAAGCATTTGAATGTTGATACGGGGATCACCGGAGAAATTGGCCAGCGCTTTTTTGGTGGCCGAACGGGTGCTGGCATCGTCTGCGATACACAATTCCCAGTTTTCATATAGCTGGTTTTGTACCGATTGAACGGCAGCCTGTAACAATTCCGGCTTTGTGTTATATACAGGAATAATGATGGAAATTTTTGGCGTCCGGTCCCATCCGGTCATCTCCTCTTTCAACTGGTCTAAATCGGGTTCCGGCTCAACCGGTACCGTTTGAACAACGGTCGCCGCCTTCTGCAGTTTGCCCAGCACTACCTGCCTGATGTTACCCAATCCATGTTGCCTTAGTCCATTGAAGGAAGCAACACAAAAACGGTAAGGGCCATTATCCCGGGCATATTGCAACAGGTAGGTAGCCGCATATTTCTTTTTAATAAAACTGGTGGCCATGGCCCTGTTCAGCAGACCCTTGTAAATTCTTTCAAACACATTGTAAAAACGGGTTTTTATAACTCCCGGCAGTGAACGCTGTTCGTAAGTGCGTGCATACCAGTCGATGATTTGGCGCAAGCGGGCATTTTCTTCCGAAACGGCATGTAACCGGCTCACTGTTTCCTTTAATGTACCCATCTCTTCTACCTGGGCCTCCAACACAGCCACCTGTCTTTCCAGCGGTTCTGTAATATCTTTTACCAGCGCATGAATCAGTTCCTGCACACCGCTTACGTTGTAGCCAAACCTCAGCAATGGCAACAGTTTGTTCATACTGGCGGCCAGTTCCTCGCTCCTGCCGCTATCGACCAATGATAGTTCAAGTTCCACTGTAGCGGCAGGTCCATCGAATAAAAAGGCTGCTTCATCAGAAAACAATAGACATATGTCGTCCACCACAACGGTGTCATGGTAGATAATATCTTTTTTCAGCGTAAACCCGTTTGCATCTTTTATAGTAATGGCATGCAAACCGATCATACCGGTTTCGCCGGCCAGCCTGATCCCTATTTTTTCAACCGGCTCAGCAATATCAAAACGATAGGTTTGTTTTTCCGGCTTCAGTTCAATAATGATGTCCTGCGCGCTGGTAACACTGCAATGAATGGTGCCCAGCGGCGCCATCACCACACCGGTTTTGATCACAGGGCTGGCCACCTGCTCCTGTAGTATATGCAGCCTGAAATTATGAGGCGGCCTGTTGAATAAACTCACCGGCCCAAACAGGGCATGATCTCGTGCTACGAAAGCATCGCCCATATTGTCAGGCACGGGCATAAACGCGGACATGATCTTTTGCACCAGTTCAAAGGCAAAGGCGGGTGTACCGGCCCGCGGCGGGTAATACACCATAGGTTTGGCCAGGCAATAAAACAAGCCCCTGAACAATACATACGACAAGGGTATAAATTCGTTCACCTGCCACTCCTGGTCGAACAGGTGCAACTGCCCACTACTGTCTTTTACAATATTAAAAGGCGTGCAGTCAACAAATTTGCCGTTTATGAAGTACTCGTTGCCTTCACGCTGCGAAAGGCTGAGCAATAATTTATAATATGGAAAGGCCCAGTCTACCAGGTCGTCTGCCGACCAGCCGGGTGTGGTAATGATCTCTAAAAAATCAAGGAAATAGATCTGCCCCTGTATATAAGGTTCGTTGTGTATATGCTGGTACACCGATGCATCTGGTTCGGGCATAGCCTGCGGGTACATGTTTCTTTTTTCCACCGCCACCTGGCCGTCTTCCGTAAGCCTGAAGATATTTTCTTTCCGGTATGCTTTTTTTCGCTGGGCGCTGTACGACCAGGCCAGGCTCCAGTCGTCGGTTAATTGTTTGGCGTTCTTTTGGGCAATCACTAAAAATGAATTGGCCAGATGGGCGGCCAGCCCGTTATCGATCACCTGTTTGATGGCGCGCTCCAGGCTGAAATTGGGGGCATACCAGTTGCCCTGCGCATAATCCAGGTTCGAGAGCAGCAGATCGCCCACATTAAAACCGGGCACCTGCAGCGCTTTTTCTTTCAGCACTACTGCGGGGAACTTGTGATCGGGAAAAGGAAAATAAAATTCGTTGTATTCAAAACCGGCATCCCGTAACAACCGGTGCAATTCTTCCTTACCATATTGGGTCACCTGCCGGCTTTCGATGCCGGCATAGGCTTTACCGCTGTGGTTTTCGGGTATGCCTGCCCAATATTTTAAACCCAGTTTGTTGTCCATGGCCATCATCAGCATGCCGTCTTCTTTCAACAAACCAGATAGCTTATTTAATAACTGCGGGGGGCCGTTGGCAATAATGATGTCAAATGCGTCAAAACATTCAAACGACGATAATTCATCATTGACCACGGTTACATTGTGCAGGTTGCGGCAACGTTCGGCAATGATGCCGGCGCGTGTAAAATTTTTTTCCAGCGCCACCACATGGGCGTTGGCTTCACCCAAAAAACGGGTAAGGGCGCCACATTCGGCGCCAACTTCCAGAATGAATTTGTTTTGAAACAAGCCGGCAAATGGCCGCAACAGGTTGGCCCTTTGCACAGAAAGATGATACCGCATGGGCCAGTCCTGCATCCACGGGGCTGCTGCTTCGGTAACATCGTGCAGGTGGGTGGTGTTCCTGAAAAATTCCAGCAACTGGTTCTCCAAAGCCAGCTCATCGCCGGCTTCAAAGGCAGGATGGTTATCAATTCTGGTATACACATCCCCGGTTAACCTGTATATATTGGCAGGATGGAATTTACTCATGATCACCTCGTTTAATAGTTCCGCTCTGATCTCATGTTTTTCTGGCCATCTTTTCTTTTAACACACCCCACAGGCTGCGCCTTTCGTAGGTGCGTTTATACCATTCGATGTCTTTCTGGTAATGCTCGATATCGTTTACCAGTTTGTTGATCAACTGGCGATGGCCCTCGGTATTCCGGGTGCATTGCTGTAACTGGTGTTGCAGGCTGTCTATTTCAGCGGCTTTGTGATCGATCTCTTTTTTCAGCAGTTCAATCTCATGCTGTTGCTGTTCGATGGTGCGCTGCTTTTGTTCGATCTCTTTTTCGAGATACTGCCCTATCTGTTCCAGCCTTTCGTTAATTTGCCTGTATGGCCAGTCGGCAGTATGTCCATTTACCTGGCTTTTTCCCGATTCGTTGCGTCCCAACAAACCTCCATTGACGAACACGTCCATAGATATCCATTTACTCGTTAATAAATTCTCCTCTTTGGTACAAACTACGGTATAGGTTACTGGTGGCATGGGCGTCGAATTCTTCCCTGCATAAACGCCGGGAGTATTCGCCCATCACACGCAGCATATCGGGGTTATTGAAATACTGAAAGATCTTTACCACGGCTTCCTGCGCATTTTGAAACAGATCGCCATTCAAACCCTTACGCACGATGTCGCGGTTGCCCACACAGTCTTTCAACAATACGGTCCTTTTTAAGGCCAATGCCTCCAGCACGGAGAACGAGAGCCCTTCGTATTGCGATGTAGAGAGGTACAGGTTACACCCGGTAATGAGTTTGCGGGCTTCCTGCGGAGGAAGCCAGCCGGTGACAATGATATTGGGAGAAATAAGCTGCTCCCTGTCTTCACCATCGCCCACCCATACAAATTCAAATTGGTCGAAGTCTTTAAAATAGCTGGCTATTTCATTGAACAAAGCAGGATTTTTCTGCTGTACGATACGCGCGCACGTGAGTATGCGGAATTTGGCGCCGCCTGTTGACGACACAGAGGGCGCCGGGCTGAGCGCTTTTACCGGCACACCGTTGTTAATGCTCACCGCCTTGATGCCTATCCTGCGATAGGCTTCCAGTTCCGACCGTGAGCAGCACACCACCTTGCCGCCAAATGCCGATCCCAGCTTCTCGAATATTTTATAAAAAAAGTTTACCAGTTTCACCTTGCTCAACAAAAACGGCGCACCGTTGGGTGTGTATACCACGTTGGTGATGTTCATCAACCGGCAGGCCAGCCTGCCCAGGAAACCGCTTTTTGAAGAATGCAGGTGCACCGCATCTACCAGGTTCTGCCTTTTGAGGTTTTTCAGCAGCCTGCACAACTCAAACAGCGCTGCCAGGTCTTTTATAATACTCAGACTGCGTTGCGCTGACTGCCACCTGATAAACTGCACGTTTTTTTCAGGAAAAATTTTCTTGACGTCTGCAGATCTTGTCACATATTCACGCTCTCCATGAATGATGATATGAAAATCATCACTCAGGTTTTGTACAATTTGTTGAACAAATACTGCTATACCGGAAGCGAACGGCTCCACTACATGTACTATCTTCATAGCTTTTCGATATAATCAATAAAAATCGGTACAGTATAATTCGTTCATTACCGTTTTTTAAAGGATGAAATAATTTCACGCAGATTACAATCAGGCCCTGAACAGGCGTCGTTTAACCGCTACAATAAGTGGGTAAGGGACCGACATCAGCAACCAAAGCTTGATGATGCCCAATGTGGCAAGCAGTTTATTATTGCCGTAGAACCAAACTACCTTGCACCGGCTTTTTAATTGTTCCTTGCGGTGCTGCCATGATATGCCGGAGGCACGGATGGCACAGGTAACCAGTTTTTCGGGAAGTATGGCTGTTTTTCCATGTTGGATGACCGAATAAAAAAAACCATAGTCTTCGGCATGTGGAAAGTTTTCAGGGTATAGGCCGGCTTTCCGGGTTACGGCAGCCCTCCACATGACAGTTGGGTGTATAAAAACATTCTTGAAGTGCATTTCCCTGACAATGTTTTTATGCACGACGGGCGTAATATATTTATAGCTGAAACCGGTATCGAAATCCTTGAAGGTACACCAGCTGCCTACCATATCGATGTCGGGATGTTGCCGAAGGTATTGCACCTGGTTGCCGAAACGGTTGACGTCGCAGATATCTCCGCAGTCCAGCCTTGCTACAAATTCAAAACCTTTTTTGTTATCGAGCCATTGTAAACCGGCGTTGAGTGCTTTTACAATGCCCTGGTTGTACGGAAGGGTAAGGATGTGAATGGAAAATCCCTTTTCCAGGAAAGTGCTCAGGTGGGTGTATTCAACAGGCTCCTTACTGCCGTCGTCCACGATCAAAATGGCAAAGGCCGATGGTTCGTAGTGTATACTTGCAATCGACCGCAGTAACCCTTCCAGATCATTATAACACGGTATAAGCACGTAAAAATCCAACGGAGTCACTGTCATATTCCCTACACTGTTATGCAATCACTTGCATCACCTGCTATTATTGTGCCTATTGTTCCTAAAACTTTCTATAAATACCCACTAAGCAGGATTTTTTTTGATAACAGCTTTATTTTTAAGCATTTATTTTTTTCAATTACCTGGTCAACATCCATGACCACCTAAATGCCGGGAACGTTCAGGCCGCCGGGTGGTTTTAATTGAATCTTAATTTCATATCGGAAGGATTGTAGAATGTTGACAACATTTTTTTTATGCGTGCCGATGTTTGTAATCGATTTATTAGTAATTTGGAAGCAATCAAGTAGCCATTTCCAACCTTCCTTTTTGTTCATTTTAATTTAATAAAGCTGTTTTTGAAATCCCGGAATGCCGGGTATGGGCCTGTGCCTGCGGCCAACCCATGCCGGTTATTATTCAGAACCCCTAAACCTTTGCCACTCCCTTGAAACGATTGAACCTGATTGCTGTAGCGATGTTGTGTGCGAACCTCCTGTTCGGCCAGTTCCCCTCGTTTAAATCGTATTCAGTAGGAGCGTTGAGTTCCGTTTCCTTTAAAGGCAAAAAGTCTGGCAGCCGGTCGAAATTCAAGACGGAAATACCGCCATGGATCATACCCGGCAAGCACAAGCAGTACTTTTTTGTTGACGGAAGCGATACGTATGTATGGACTTCCCCTATCCCCTTAACTGTTAACTGGACCATCAACCTGAAAAAACAGGCTGATGGTCCTTTTTTGGCTTCCCGCAGTTTTATCAGGAGCGATGGCTACGATGCCGCCCGGCCTGCCAGGGACTGGGCCCGGGTATACCATGCCATTTACAGCGTGGAAACCTTCCAGCATCCATCGGCCGGCCCGGTGAGCCTGGGTTTTTTGCATGGTGAGAACAAGAACCTGGTAAGCGGGCAGCATTATCAAAACACCATTCAGCCCAATGTACCTATCGATCTCAGGGACCATCGAACCTATTCGGGTGGTAGTCCTTATATCGAGGGATGGGAAGCATACAATGCATTTATCAGCGCCGCCTGGATACCGCATAATGGGCAAACCAATGGGGGCAAACAATTCTTTGGCAACGAACTGGGGCCTATTGTATGGCCCAGTACCGGTTGTATTACACCCGGCGGCGTCAAGGCCACAAGCGGGCTCAAACACCCCTCTTCCATCACTCATGATAATTATATCTACGTATTTTATTCCGAAGGCGGGCCTTATGGCGGCCGGGTACCCCGTGAAGAAGGCCGCACCGAAGGCATCAAGGTAGCCAGGGCGCCTGTACACGATGCACTGAACCCCGGCAGCTACGAGGTATATTATAAGGACCCGAATGGTGTGGAAACCTGGCACCGCTCGCTGCCCGAAGGTTTTTCCAGGGAAAGGATGCTGGACTTTGTGACGGTAAAGGGCGGCAAGGCCAGCGATATCATGAACGATTCGCTCGATCAATCGCAGCATATCCGGTTTGCGGCCGCCAAAGTGCGCAATACCGATTATTTTATCGGGGTAGAAGAATACATTGACCTGGCAGATGTTCGAAAATTCAAGGTAGCCATTCGTTTTTCAAAAGACCTGGTGCACTGGACGCCCCGGCAGCGCGTGGTATATGAAGCGCCCAACTGGGAAAACAGCCGCTTGAACTATCCCGTTTTCCTCGATAAGGAGGGCGCTACCAATACGGCCATCGACATCAATGACTTTTATATAGTGGGCACCGACCCCGGTGTGCAAAGCCACGTAAACAAAATTCGCTTGCAGGCGCCGGAGCCCACTACCTTTGCCATGAACGGCCGTACGCGTATGCAGGAAACGCCTTTTGTGATCATGCCCAACCCCACCACCGGTTTGTTCAGGCTGGCTTATAGCCTCGATGCCTCCAGCCCGGTGGCCATCAATGTATACAACCTGACCGGCCAGCAGGTACAGTGCGTGCATGGAAATAAAGCGGCCGGTAAACATGTGCAGGAGTTCGATATCAGACCGCATCCGCCAGGCGTATACCTGGTAGCCCTGTTGCTGGGCGATCAACAACATGTATACAAGGTGGTTAAGGGCTATTAATACAACTCGAACAGGGCTTCTATTTCCACGGGTATGTTGTCGGGCAGGGAACCAAACCCAACGGCGCTGCGCACGCCAATCCCGTTTTCTTCACCCCATAGTTCGGCAAATAATTCACTGCATCCATTGATCACATAGGGATGACGTTCAAAATCGGGCGTACAATTCACCATGCCCAGCACCTTTATTACGCGTTTTATTTTATCGAGACCGCCCACATGGGTATTGATGGTAGACAATATAGTAAGACCCGTTTGCCGGGCGGCCAGTTTGCCCGCTTCTATATCGATGTCTTTACCTATACGCCCTTTTATCAGCGAACCATCTTCCCGTACGGGCCCATGGCCTGAAACATAGAGATACTTACCATCTATTAAACAGGGTTTATATACGCCTTTGGGTTTGGGAGCGGGCGGCAGTTGTAATCCCAGGCTGTTTAAATTTTTTTCGGCGCTCATTGATTTGCGTTTTAGCAAATGAATATAACAAATGGTACGGTTTTAGCAGATATTGCAGCCGGTTATAATACCAAAAACCTACTTGTGAAGAAGTTGCTGTTAATGATCCTGATGGCGTGTATTTGCTGTGACCTGGTAGCTGAAAAAACGGTTTATATTCCAACGGCGTTCAAAACCGATCCTGTGCTCACCACCTGGTCATGGAGCAAATCGTGGCAGTCGGCCAATTTTGTGCTGTTCTGGGGTAACGTGGTGGGCGCCGACCCATCCCACTACAACGATACTTCCCTGCAATTCCATCCTCAATCTATTTGCGATACACTGGAAAAAATATATACCCGATATGTAACCGATATCGGCTTTTGCTCCGATGCACCTGCCAAAAACCTGGGTAAATACAAGATCATCGTGGTGATGAACGATACCTGGGGTGCGGGCGGACCAACCGGCTGGGCCTTTGGCGGCGCCTACGATGGTGTTATCGGCGCCATGTGGGTGCACCCCCATGCTACCCGCGACGGTCATGTTACCAGCCACGAGTTTGCCCACTGCCTGCAAAACATGCAGGCCATACAGGAGAACAACCTCGGTGGGGGCTTTACCAACTACGATCCGGCTGGTTTTTTCTGGGAAACCCATGCCAATTTTATGCGCTGCCAGGTATACCCCCAATACGCCGCCAGCGATCTGCCGCGCTGGATGAGCACCGGCATGTTTCACTGGAGCAGCACCCGGCATCATTATGATAATTTCGGGCTGTTGTTTTATATGCAGCAAACCGATGGCATGACCATGGTGAACCGCCTGTGGAAGGAATCGTTGCCCAACGAACATCCATTGGAAACCTATCGCCGGTTAAAAGGCTGGGACCAGGAAGCACTGAACCATTTTATGTACGATTATGTGAAGCGCGAAGTAACTTATGATTACAACGAATTCGGTTCCATTATGCGGGCAGAAAGAGAACGGCTGCGCACCGCGGAACCGCATAAGTTGTGGCGGCAGCATACCATGCTGGTGCAGCTTAACGATAGCACCGGCCGGTATATGGTGCCCGATGCTTTTGCACCGCAGGACCATGGATTTAATATCATCCCACTTTATCCTACCTGCATTAACCAGGTGGTGCATATCAAATTCAAGGGGCATACCGAGGTAAATACCACGGCCGGCTGGCGTTATGGATTTGTGGCCGTAAAGGCCGATGGTGTTACTGCACGGTATGGCATTGCACATTCAGAAGCAGAAAGCGAGATCAGCTTTCAGCTCAATCCCGATGAAACGCGTTTATACCTGGTGGTGATGGGCGCACCGTCAGCACATCAATCTTATGCATGGGAAGCCGGCTGGCCAAAGATCAACCGGTACCCTTATGAACTGCGTATTGTAAATGCCTTGCCCGAAGGGTATCAGCCTGGTTTCAGGGCTGAATATAAAATGAATGGTCATATCCATTTAAATGGCGGCGGCTGGGTGGCCAATACGGCTTCAGTTTCGCCTTCGGTATACGTGGGGCCCAGGGCCATGGTGCTGGGCAATGCGCAGTTGAGCGGAGAGGTACGTATTGACGGAACAGCCTGGGTAGAAAACGCCATTGTGCGCGACAGCGTGGTGATCGATGGCAATGCCAATGTATGGCAGGGCAGCTATATCAACAAAGTGCATATCACCGGCAATGCGGTAGTGAACGATTGCACCTTATATGGCAATGCCGTAGTAAAAGACAATGCCCTGGCCTGGGGCGCTACCCTGAGCCACGATGTAGTGGCCGGCGGCGATGCAGCAATCACACATTGCGCCATCCCGGGGGTATACCTGCAGGTACCGCATGCCAACAACAAACGCAACCCTTGTGATGGCCGGGGTTATACCGATGCCAGCAACCAGGATGTGAATGTGGCCGTTACACCTTTCACCAGGCAGCAAATGGCATTCATCAACAAAAAACAGGATCCCGAAACAAACCGGAATATCGTTATCTATCCCAACCCCATGCAAAGCAGTTTTGTGATAGAGCTGCAAAACTTCGGGGCATTTGAAAACCCGCTCTTATTAATTTATGATATACAGGCAAGACCCTTGCTTCAAAAATCGCTGAAAGGGAGCCGCACGATAGAATTAAGCACCGCCCTGCTGAATATGAGCAGGGGCACCTACCTGGTAAGGGTGTTGAGCGGTAAAATGGAAATGCTTAAGAAGATGGTGGTGATGAGATAGGAGGCTCATCGGGAGGTTCAATAAATTGTATCACTTCGTCTTTGGGCAGTTCCTGCACATCACGCAGTTTTCTTTCTATGGCGCGGCTGCGCACGCCCGCCTGCTCGATCACATTGCTGGCCTCCTGCAATTTCTTTTGCGTTTTGTCGAGCACTTCTCCAAATCGCCCAAACTCGGTTTTCACCGCACCCAGCAATTGCCATACTTCGCCCGAACGTTTTTCGATGGCCAGCGTTCTGAAACCCATTTGCAAACTGTTCAGCAGGGCCGATAAAGTGGTGGGACCGGTGATGATGATCCGGCATTCGCGCTGCAGCGATTCAAACAAACCCGGTGTACGCAATACTTCCGCATAGAGGCTTTCGAAGGGCAGGAACAGGATGGCAAAATCGGTGGTGTTGGGTGCATCGATGTATTTGCCGGCAATATCCATCGCACATTTGCGGATGCCTTTTACAAAATTTTTGCGGTGCTCTTCTATCAGCTCGGGAACGGCCTGGTCGTAGGCTTCGGTGAGCATCTCAAAATCTTCCCGCGGAAATTTTGAATCGATGGGCAGCCAAACCGGGCCGGATTCCTTACCCGGCAGTTTGATGGCAAACTCCACCAGGGCATTGGAGCCCGGTTTTGTTTTTACATTGCGGGCATATTGATCGGGTGTGAGTATTTGTTCCAGTATATTTTCCAACTGGTATTCGCCCAGTACGCCCCTTGTTTTTACATTCGAGAGCACTCGTTTCAGATCACCTACCCCCGTGGCCAGTTGTTGCATATCGCCCAATCCTTTGTGCACCGCTTCGAGCCGCTCGCTTACCAGCCTGAACGATTCGCCGAGGCGGGTTTCCAGGGTCTTTTGCAGTTTTTCATCTACCGTGGCGCGCATTTCATCCAGCTTGCGTTCATTGCCCGTTTGCAATTCGGCCATTTTCTTTTCCAGGGTTTCGCGCATCTGGTCGAGCCGTTGGGCGGTGAGATGGTTTTGCTCGCTTTGTTTGTTCAGCAGGGCGGTGGTATTGGCAGTGATCATGGCGCTGAAATCTTTGAGGGTGCGCGCCATTTCATCGCGCATTTGCTGCGCATTGCCGCTGGTTTCTCTCCGGTTCACGGCAATTTCGTTTTTAACCGAAGTTTCCACCCGCGCCACGAGTATAATGCATACCAGCAGCAGTACTGCCTGTAGTGTAATTACAATTGTCATGATACAAATATAAGTTACCAGGCTATGTACAGGGAAAGATTGCCGATGGCGGCGTTGCTCACTTCTTTTTTCAACCGGGTAGAGGTGGTTTGGGTAAACGACAGCGCAAATTGTTTGTAATTCACCACCACGCCATAATGCAATATACCCAGCACACGGTTGCGGCCCGCCACGGCCCTTTCGCCGTCCCAGGTTTCTTTATCATCATCTTTTAACTGTGTAAACAGGCCTCCATCCATCAGCGCATTGCTGTACATCCATTCTACAGAGGGACGAAACAACAGGTAACATTGCCAATCTTTGCCACTATGCTGTTTCAAAAAGCCATCGAAGTAAGGATTCATTTTGCCCAACCGGAACAGCGTATGTATGGAGGCGCCGTTAAAGGCCGTTCCGGCAAATGCGCGGGCGCCTCCGATCCATTCGAAGGTTTTGCCGCCCTGCGCCAGCATTTTTTCGGCGCCCACGCTTATGTTCAGCAACAGGTCGGTGGGCACCTGGTAATCCCAGCCCATGGGCCGCTGGTAATCGATGAGGCGGTGAATGGTTTCCTGCACCTCGCGGGCCAGTGAAGGCGGGCCCACCACGCCCATCAGCCATTCGGTTTGTAAATTGTATTTTTTAACGGGGTTCGACGCATGCAGGTTGTGCAGGGCAAACAGGGCGCCTGAATACGGATAATCGTTTGACTCGGGAATGCGCCTGGAAATATCGTAGGGCGTGATCATGGTTTGCATAATGCCCCAGCCAAACACATTGACACTGCTGTCGCCTGCTTTGGGCATCCACCGGTCGATAAAAAAACGGGAGGGTTTGTTTTTGGTATAGAAAAGATCGATGCGCGTGCCATTGGTATAAGCCCTGTCGGTTCCATTGCCCCAGAGATTCATGAAGTCGTTGTCTTCATAAATGCGCAACATGGTACCATATTTGCTCTTTTCCTGTGCACAGGCCATTTGTATGGCTATTGTACTCATTATGAAAACGATCATCAATGCCCCTCTTTTCATATAGCCTGTTTAAACCGTATTCGGATTTATATAATCTGGCTCCTGAAATTGTCAACACTAAATAGTATCCTAAAGTTTAATTGACCATCATCAATTACTGAACTCCTTATTACCACCCAATGAAGCCTCCCGGCTGCCTGATTTGTATCGACACAACAATTGATTGATTTTCCGCAACCTGCGTGCCCGTAAAATAAGGATAAAAAAACTTTGTTGTCATTAAATAATAATATCTATGAAGAAATCATTTCTCCATCTGGCAGCATTTTTTGCGTTTTTTGTGGTGATCGCTGCCGCTTGCCGTAAAACAGATCGTGGCCGCCCCGAACGCCCCGCAGAAGGCAACGAGATTTTGGTAGCGCCCTATCCCGATTCCGACAACGGGGAATTGCTGATCCTCGACAGCAGCGGCAATATCATCAAAGATCAAAAACTCAACCGGGCTGCATTGAACTTCAAGCGATGGGATATCAATGGTGACATCAGGTACAGCTATTTCCAATACGATCCATCCTACACCATCCCCGTTTTGGGCACCGCACTGGGTGATATTGTGATCACCGATGCCAGCCTGAATGAGATCAAACGGGTGCGTTTACAACCCTTTAACGGCAGAACTCCTGATGACCCCACGGCCATCGACGGGCATGATTTTATTTTAATTGACGACGATCATTATATGGTAATGACCTATTACCTGCAAACGGTGAACAATATTCCGCCCGAACTGGCGCCCCTCGATAATACCCGTGTACTGGCCGATATTATACAGGAAGTAAAAAATGGTGAGGTAGTATGGGAATGGAACAGCACAGATCACCCGGAGTTTTATGGCACTACAGTAGAAAGCAATTACTCCGATACCTCTATTCAAAATTATATGCATCTCAATTCCATATTCATCGATCCGCGTGATAATAACATTATTTGTTCGATGCGCAACCAGGACCAGGTGGTGAAGATCGATCGTAAAACGGGTGATGTGATATGGCGGCTGGGGGGCAAAAAAAGCGATTTCCCCATGACACCCGATATGTATTTCCTGCGGCAACACCATGCCACCCTGGTAGACAACAACCAAACCTTGTTATTATACGATAATGGTGAGATCAATCAACGGCCGTACAGCCGCGTGCTGGAATTCAAACTGGATGAGGCCGGCAAAACCATCACCGGTTTCAAAGCCTTCACCCTGCCCGACAGCACCTTCTCGCAATTCATGGGTTCGGTGCAAAAACGCGGTGACACCTATTTTGTTGGGTGTGGCAGCGAGCCGAAGTTTATGGAAGTAAACTACAACACAGGTGAAATCGTATTCCAAAAGGAGCTCACCAGCCCTTCTTACCGCGCTTTTAAATATTAGCGTCGTTGGCCTGGTAGCTCATATTTACGCCTACACGCAGTGCTTTCAAACCGGTTACACCCTGCAACTCTTCGAGGTCTAAAAACTCGAGGTCGTTCTGCAGTATATTTTGTTCCTGCAGGTATTGAATATGCGTGATGTATTCATCGGCATCGCGGCGGTTAAAATACACCAGCGCAATTTTACCGGGTTGTGTAAGCCTTTCCTGGCTGTTGGCGATATGCACCTTGTCGATGCGTTTTTTGATCACCTGGTAGCGGATATTGTAACCACCCTCGGCATCAAAACGCCGCTCATCGTTGCGGAAACTGATGTCGATGGGGTTGCTGTGTATAAAGATCAGCTGTGTGGTTTGTAATTTTTTGGGCAGCTGCGGCAGCATTTCTTCGGTCATCCTGGCTATGGCAGCCATGGATGATAATTGCCACAGGCGCAGATTTTTTAAATACAGAATATCAAAAGGTTTATCAGGCGCAATAGACTGGCCGATATAAATATCGTATTCCACCCCATCGGTCCTGAACCGCTCGAAATAACAGGGATAGGATAGCTGCAACTCATCCTTCATCAAATCGAGATAGGTATTTACACCCGAGGTGATCTTACCAATCGATTCTTCCAGTTGTTTGCGGTGCTCCCAGGCCATGCCCTTCATTTCTTCGATGGCGCTAAAATAAGGATCAACTATGCCAGCCGCTTCAGGATGCGTTATCTTGAAGTGGTGTAAAAAACCAGCCGCTTCATTTTCCAGGAAATCGCTCAGCTTTACATCTTCGTTGGGTGAAAAAGATTCTTCCAGCGTATTCTTCCATTTCCTGGTTTTATAGATCAGCTCATCTACCAAAGCCAGTTTGTAATGATCCTTTACCTGGGTAAGCGTATCCAGCAAAATGCTGAATTGCTGTTGCAGATCGCTCTGCAATGCCTGGTTGCGCTCTATGGTACTGTTGCGTATATCGATGGCGCCATACAAGGGAAACACATCTTCAAAACGAATGGTGCCCAGTTTACCTTTTACTCCATTATGGCTATCCTGCAAAAACTGCCAGGCCGTTTCATTAAATTTCCATTGCACGGCAGGTTGCAGCGAAGTAAATTTTTCCTTGATCACGCTATCGATCTTCGCATTAAAATAATCGATGCTGGTTTGCAGCAACTGCGCCAATACACCCACGGCCGGGTCGAGGCGGGCCAATACCTGCTCGCTCAGCAAACCGGGTTCACGGGTAAAGATCTCCATCATACCTACCAGCTTGCCATTGTTGAACAATGGGTAAATCACCAGCGAACGAATTCCGGTTTGTGTACATGCCCGCAATATGGGGTACAGCTTGGCTTCCTTGCCGGAGATGGATTCATAAAACAACGGCTTGGGGTCCTTGCTGAACTCCTCGGCAAACTGCAGGTAGGCATCAGGTGAATGTCCGTACGATTTATCCTGGCTCAGGAAAATGCTGCTGGTGGTCCAGGTATCGGGCAGTACCAGTTTGTTGTTTAACCTGAACAAAGGCGTGAGGTTAAACTCTATTTCATTATGCTGTACCAGGGTTTTCAACGATTGGGCGATATCCCGGTAACAGTTATCTTCATCCTGTTTATTATATCGTACAATGGTGTTTTTGATGGTATCCACCGCATACCGCGCGGTTTCATCGGTAATGGTAACAATGCTTACACCGCTGAAGCTGAACATGGTGAAAGGCAGTTTTTCGGCCAGCGCTTCAAAGTCTATCCCTTCGGGGAACTGCGTGGGTGTTACCACATCCTTGATATCCGGTAAGTTTCCGTCTACATGAATTTCTATAAAACGGGTGTCTATATTGATCCTGAAATGCCTGGGCAGCCCGGTGTTCTCATCTATAAAAGAATGAATGATCTCATTCTTCTGTAATGAGTTGAAATTGTATAACCTTTCCAGTATAAATGAGTATACGATACGCAGGTTGCGTTTGCGCATAAAACTCTCGTCGAAATACAGGATCCTGTTATTGGTTTTTGCCTTTTTTACATGTTGCATCAGTTTGTAAAAGGCATTGGTGCCGTAGAAGAAATGCGGACGCATAGGCACCGCCAAAGCCCAGGGCAGTTTGTTCTCGTCTTCGGTTATATTAGACAGGCATACATATAAAAGTTCAAGTATATCATTGTATTTGTCTACCGTATCCAAAGGAATATCCCCTTCCAGCTCGGGGTACCGTGCCAGCTTTTCCAGCAAAAAGCCGCTCAGCTTGGCCTTTAAAGAATGTTCATCTGCAGCCTTGTCCTTTAAGAATTTGATAAAGGGCCTTAACGACAGGGAAGTTCTTACCGGAACCAGTGTAGAAATATTCTCATTAATGTTAAATGTTAGTGTTTGCATAAGTAAAATGAAGTATGAAGTAGGAAGTATGAGGTAGGATGAAGCTGTATTTTCATACTTCTTACTTCCTACTTCATACTTCTTATCAAAGCTATGCCACAATAGTTATTGTGACATAATGACTTTGAAATAATTATCCTAGAACCTGAAACCCATCGTGAAGTATGGATACCAGCCTTCTTTCGAGTATCCCATAACAAATTGGAACATTGCCATTTGCGCGGGCGAGAAAAACAATCCGCCGCCCACGCCATGGTGCCAGGTGTTGGAGCTTTCGTTGTCTTCCCATACACGCCCTATGTCATAAAAACCGGTCAACCCTATTGTACCCGGCAGTATATAATTGGCCAGGTTGGCTATAGCATAACGGATCTCAAAGTTATTGTAAGCCATATGCTGACCAGCGTAGCGGTACTGGCGGTAACCCAGCAGGTTTTCATGGCCACCCAAAAAGGCCGATTGGTAAAAAGCGGTCTTCCCCATGGTCACTGCTCCACCTATCCTGTCAGCGATAATAACAGCCGGCCGCCTGCTTATGTTTTTATATACCGCAAATTCCGGTATGAATTGCACAAAAGATTTTGAATGATCGTTCAAACCGGTATATCCCTGTGCTTTGATACTGGCAAAATACCCCCCGGTGGGTAGTATCGTGCTGTTGCGTTTGTCGCTGACAAATTGCACCACCAGCCCGGCATGCGCCCTGTTTTGGCTGATACTGCTGCTGTCGTACGAACCGATCAGTTTTGTATTATTGATAAAACGTCCTGCATTATCGCTGCTGTCGAACGTATAATACCAGATCGAAGGTCCAACGCTCAGGCTTGAGCCGGTACCGGTACTCCATCTGATAGACGGATTAGCGAGGTACGTATTGTAACGAATGCGGTGAAATTTTCTATGTTCTCCTTCTTTTATATACTGTGTTTCGTTCCCCCTGCCAAAAAAGTTCATGGTATTGTTGGGTGCAAAAACGGCAGCCTGCATGGTGATATCGGCCTTGCCCAATGCTTTGATCCATTCGCCCTTGTACCGGATACGGAAGGCGCTGGTGGAAAAAGAATAGGCGGCAGTAATTTGCTGGGTGCTGGCATAAGGCGATTTGTGAAAACCACGCCTGATAAATTTTACACCGGCGCCCAGTAACAAACCATCGTCTATGTTAAATCCTGCAGTGACCAGCGGCATAGTAATGTTGTATAAATTCACCTGCTCATAAGCCGTGGTCAAACTGTCATTATTGATGTGCTTTTTCAGTCGGTTGGTTTTACCCATGAATGCGGCGCTGGCGGGTTTGTCGTACACCCGGATGCGTTTACCGGCTTCTATTACATTATATACATGCCTGCCTTCGCCACCGATCATCCGGGTTTTGATGCTGCGGTTTTCGGTATCGATCACAGCGCTGTCGCTTCCGTTGCCCATAAAAATGCGCAGCTCTTTGGTAATGGCCGGGTCAAAGGTTTTGCTAAAGATGGGTGTTCCGTTTTTCTTATGGATGTTCACCTGCAAACCGCCGTCCGGGGCATCGAGCAATTCTATCCGCTCAGTTTTATCACTCATTTTGATGTCGATGATGCGGTTGAAAAAACGGTAATATTCATCCATCGCCTTTTCCATGTTGCCGCGGCGCTCCTTCATTTTTTGCAACAGCTCATCGTGGCGGAGGCGGTAAATGGTATCGGGCAAACGCGCCAGGGCAGCTTCCAGCACACTATCGGTCATTTGCGACAAAAATTCACGGGTGTATTGCATCCACTCGTCGTGCGTAAGCTGTACCAGCAAACGGCCGTTGAGGTCGGCGCCATTCATCCAGAAATGATTACCGCGTTTGATGGGGCCATCAAAACCAGTGAGGCGCGGCACCAGCCATTTGCGGGATGCGATCTTTGGAAAAAAGCCCTGGTTGCGGTACAGCACCTGGTCGCGGTCGCGCGGTACGGGCAGGTATTTTTTATTCTTGCCTTTTTTGGTATCCACCCAACGCCACTGGTCGGCATGCCGGTCCCAGTCGCCCACAAAAAGATCAAGCAGCCTGGCTTTGAAGAAGGTGACGGTATCTACGGTATTGTCGTTATCCTCATCCAGGTTTTTCATCATTTTTGGTGTGTTGTCGCTGTTGCCGGCGGGCTCTCTTTCTTCGAGCAGGCAAAGGGTGTTTTGAAAGATATCGGCATAACGGCCCAGTGCGGTGTCAGGCGCAACCCAGCCAATAACGGGTGATGAATGGGGTATACCTGCGGCATCGGCCAGTACGGGTATGATGAGGGGGGCGTATGGATGCTGGGCGCTCATGGCATCCAGCAGCCAGTCTTTGGCAAAGGTTTGCCGCCATATTTCAGGTAAGATCACCTCCGGATTTTTTTCGATGCTGCGTATCACCCATTCCTTGCCATGCGCATCTTCCAGCCGCATACTCTTTGTTTGATGGCCACCACCCAGTTGCGTGGGGGTTAAGCCGAGCTCGGATATTTTGATCACAGGCAGTTTGACAGGCATGGCCCATTCCTTACGGAAATTTTCACCAAACAGCTTGCGATGGAATTTGCCCACCTTATCATAACTGGCATGCGCCTGTACCACAACGCTGTCGGTTTGGGCTGTTGCCAGGCCCGACCATACCACACAAAAAACAAGCAGGTGTATAAGTTTTATCATGATACGCTCAATTCATTATTTACCGGTGTAGGGTATCTTCAGCATGTTGCCGCGGCTCAGCTCATTGCCTTCGTTGGAAATATACAGGTTGCCATCCTTGTCGAACACGATACCCTCTGACTGGATATAGATCGACGGGTTGAGCCGGTGCACTTGCTTTACTTTCCATGAAGGGTCGGTAATGACCAGTAGCTTGTTTACGGATGAAACGACAAACCATTCTGCGGTGCGGGAGTTAAAAGCCAGGGCAGCGGGATGGAAATTGAATTTCTCTTTTACGCGCGCTTCTATTTCTTTCACATCGATGGTAAACGCCCCTTTTTGCGCCAGGGAGCCATCGGGTAACAACTGCAAGATAAAACCTTTACTGGTTTTATCCTTCTTATTGCTGCAACCTTGTTTGCATAATACATATAGCAGGTCCTGTTGCTCATCAGCATACATGCCCTCAAACTCGCCTTCGGGCAACAGTTCTTTAAATTCGGTTACATGCTCCGCCTTTTCCTGGCCGGCCTCGCTAAAGGGAAATACATACAGGTTGCCGTTGCTTTTGAGCATGATCACCCAATCGTTGCAAATGGCCAGGTCTTCGTAGTCGCCGTTTTTGGCAAAGCGGCAACGCAGCGGCCGGGTATCGCCGGGTTGTAAACGGAACAAAACACCCTCTTCGTCCTGTTGCGCATACAGGGTATCGGGACTGCCCTTGTAAAATTCAATACCCGAAATTTCTTCCAGGGTTTGCGGCATGATAAATTTCTGCGGATTGTTTAAATCGTAACCCGGTGGCGAGGTATAATTCTTTTTTTCAAAGCAGGCAATACACAGGATAAGGAAAAGGAATGGTATAATTCTATTCATGATCATTCATTTTTTGCGGCCAGCAGCTTGTAAATGGCTTCCTGCGAGCGCACAGGTGTTCCGTTAACAGGCAGTGGTTTGTTGTTGAGGGCCGGATCGATGGCAACAGCCTGCACATTGTCGTGCAGCTGGTAGTCGAGTATCTGTAGTATTTCCTGTTTGATGGCCTGGTCATACACCGGGAAACATACCTCAATGCGGCGGTAGATATTCCGGTTCATCCAGTCGGCCGAGCCCATATACACTTCCTTTTGCCCGTTGTTATGAAACACAAACAGGCGGCCATGTTCCAGGTAACGGTCTACAATACGGGTGATCATTATATTTTCACTCATACCCGGTATGCCGGGCACCAGGCAGCAAATGCCGCGCACCACCAGCCTGATGGACACACCTGCCTGGCTGGCTTCATAGAGTTTTTCGATCAGCACCCGCTCCTCCAGGTTATTCAGCTTGATCACCATGGAGGCAGGCAAACCCTGGCGGGCATGGGCGATCTCCCGGTCGATGAGCTCCAGGAAACGTTGTTGCAGGTTGAACTGCGCCACCAGCAAATGTTCAAAGTTAATAAGTGCGGGGTTACCGGATTTTTTACGGTGACCCAGGAAGATAAATACCAGCTCCAGTTCGCGCAGCATACCCGGATGGGCGGTAAACAACACATGATCGGTATAAAAACGGGCAGTGCCTTCGTTCATATTCCCCGTAGCCAGCAGTCCCAGGTAGGTGCTGCGTTTGGCCTGTTTGCGTTTTACCAGGGCCACCTTGGCGTGCACTTTCAGCGATACGGGACTGTACACGATCTTTACACCGGCCTCCTTCATTTTTTTGGCCCAGCGAATATTGTTGGCCTCATCAAAACGGGCTTTCAGCTCCACCAGCACCGTTACCTTTTTGCCATTGCGGGCGGCGCTTACCAGGGCATTACCGACCCGGGAGTCGTGGGCAATGCGGTAGAGTGTAACAAAAATATCGGTCACCGTTTCATCGATGGCCGCTTCGTTAAAAAACCGCAATACCATATCGTACGACTGGTAAGGCGTATGCAGTATGATATCTCTTTTTTCTATTTCGTCGAATAAGGATGGCGCCTGAATGGGTATGGGAACAGCCGGCCATTGGGGATATGAAAGCGTATGGTCTTTTACCGGGAAGTTCATCAGGTCTTTCAGGTTGTGATAACAACCACCTTCCACCACCATGGCATGTTGCAGCTTAAAGGTATTTACCAGTGATTGCACGGGCAAACCGGGTTCGTACAACAAGCGGGTGGCCAATCCAAAATCGCGTTTGGCCAGTTGTTTTTCCAGTTTTTTGGCCAGGTCGCCCTCGTATTCGGCCGCCAGTTCCAGTTCGGCATCGCGGGTGATCTTAAAACTATAGCAGCCTTTGATGGTGTCGTTCTTAAAGATCAGCGGCAGGTGCATTTTGATGATATCATCCAGGAACACCACATATTTCCCGTTTACCATATAAAACCGGTCGAGGTGATCGGAAGGTATATTCAGGATCACCTGTTTATCGGCGAGATCTACCAGCAGGTACAGTTTATTATTCTCCGGGAAAGAATGACTGGTTTGCAAAAAAGCCAGTACATGCGTATAAAAATAGTCCCGCAGGGGTTCTTTGATCTCATCAGGAATGGGCTCGTTATATACTAAATGTATACCTTTCTCTTTTAAGGCCGGGATGATCTGTTGTTTTAGGATATGGCCATAGGTAGCCAACTGCCGGTTGATGATGGAGGTGGCCTTTGCAAAATGATCTTCTTTCTTTTTTATTTTTTGCAGCGCCATTACAGCGGGCATACGCACACGGTAAAACTCATCGAGGTTGGAGGAATAGATGGCTAGAAAGCGAATGCGCTCCAGCAAAGGCACTTCCCTGTTGGCAGCTTCGGCCAGTACTCTTTCATTAAAGACCAGCCAGCTAATATCCCGGTCGAAAAAACGATTCGATTGCATGGTTTCCCTTGTTTCACAATGTAACGATGGCCGCAATGGCAAAAGAGATCACGGAGGCTATCAACCCATACATAAACACGTTGTACGAAATACGCAGTCGTTGGTATTTACTGCCCAGCACTACCCCCTGCGAATATACGTCTTTGATGAGGCTGCGGTATAAATAATCGCGGTCGTCCATCATCTGCAGCATGCCCGAGGTATAATCATCCAGGCTCATGCGGAAAAAATTACCAAAGAACAGGAGGTTTACTTTTTTCTGGTTGATATCGTTTTGGGTAAAGGTACCCGATGGAATATTGGGCCGGGTGGCCAGGATAGAAAATACGATGGTGATAAGGCTTACCGCCAGCAACAACATGGCGGGGATAAAAAACTGCGGGTACTGCTCCAGGTTTTTCAGCAGCACGCTCAGCAATACCGAAATGATAATAGAGTTCACAGAGATCATGATATGCGCCTTGCTGTCGGCCATATCGCTCAGGCGCTGGTGATTGGCCGAACTGATCCTGAACATGGTTTCGATACCACGCTCGGGGCGGTTTTTTCTTCTTGCTTTTTCGTCCTCTTCGGGAATCAACAACTGACCGGGTTTGGAGGGATCGGGTAAACCGGCAATGGGAATGATGGCTTTGTTGCCCGGACGTTTTTGCGATTCTTTGGCCTTTAGCTTTTCGAGGTTTTTGGCCTTTTGATCGTTCAGCAACAGGCGGCAGTAATCGGTATGGTATTGATGGGTTTCGAGCAGGTGAATGGTTTTGTGCCGCCATTCGTCTTTGCTGATCTCCATATTATTCAGCGCCACAAATTCTTTTCGCATCAGTTTATTCCGCTCGATAAAAGCCGTGGTGCCGAGGTGAAAGAGGTCGGCATCGGCCACGATCTTTTCCAGGAAGGTTTGGGGCGCCTGCGGCATGCGGGTGGCTCGTATACAATCGGCCACGGTTTTCGCCACGGCATGGTCTACACCCTTTCTTTTTAAATAATCGGCTGCTTCATCGGCCCCGCGGTCTTCATGATGCACCGGGTCGGTATAATAACCCAGGTCGTGAAACCAGGCGGCCGCTACCACTATAAAATAATCCCGGTCGCTTAAACGGTAATGATTGGCAATCTCCGTGGCGGCGGCTACTACCTGCTCGGTATGAAGCTGGTTATGGTATACCAGCTTGTCGTTGGCGTGCGAGGCGAAGTAGCCGGTTACGTATTGCCTGGTCTCATCCAGTAAGGTGTAGTAATTCATAACTTGATGTATGAGGTATGAAGTAGGAAGTAGGAAAATACAGGGTTGCCTGTTTCATACTTCATACTTCTTACTTCATACCTCAAATATACATAGGCACCTTGATAAACAAAGGCTTCAACGTAAACCAGGCCAATGCCGGGAAAAAGTGCATAGGCACAGTAAGCCCCGGGAACAGTTCCGGCATATCGATGGTGAGCGGCAGTTTGGTAGCAAAGGGCCCCAGTATGCTGGCAAAACTAAGTATCACCAATACAAAATTGAAGACGATCTCCCCGCTATGGCCCAGCCATTTGGTGAATAAAAAATAACCCAAACCCGATAACAAACCGGCGCCTATGCAGGTGATGAATATATTTACAGGTTTTACCAGTTCGGTAAAATCAGCGCCCAGCGCATTGGTATATACCTGCTGGTAAATAAGGGCGGCAATGGCAGCCAGCACGCCGGCTACCAGGCCCAATAATAAAATGCGTTTCATGTGCTTTGATTGTATGATCAGCTCTTTGTAACCGGAACCGACACGGTTATCTTGATCTGCTCGCCTACATCGCCACCGGGTTTACCGATGCCAAAATCGCTGCGGTTCACGGTAAAAGCCCCATTGAAATTACCGCTGTTACCGGATTGTTTAAAGGTAAAGGGAAAGCTCAGTTCCTTTGTCACCCCGCGCATCTGCAAATCGCCGGTTACCTGCCAGCCATTGCCTGTTTTTACGATCTTTTTGGAGGTGTATTTAATAACAGGATATTTGGCGGCATCAAACCAGTCGGCGCCTTTGGCATGTTTGTTTTGCAAACCATTGCCGGTGTTGATAGAGGCCACATCGATGGTAACATCGAACTTCGAAGCGGCGGGGTTTTTCTCGTCGAATACAATACTGCCCCGGAAGGTTTTAAAAATACCGGCCACATCGTTGCTCGAAAAGCTGATATTATATTTATCTGTTATTTGCCAGTTTTGTGCAAAGGTGAAGGCGAACAGGGCTATAGTGCCAAGCCCTGTTGCCAGTGATAGAACCAGGTTTTTCTTCATAATCAACTATTATCCTTTTACAAATTCGGTGCTGGCCACCAGTTTGATCTCTTCGCTTAACATGGCAGCAGGCATAGAGGGCGCAACGCCAAAATCGGAACGTTTGATGATGCCGCTGATGGTAAAACCGGCCATTTCTTTTTTATTCATGGGATGGGTAGTGGTGCCATTCAATAGTACATCGAGTGTAACAGGTTTGGTAACACCCAGCAAGGTTAAATCGCCGGTGAGTTTGTATTTTTTATCGGCCACTTTTTTGAACGAAGTGCTTTTGAAAGTGAAATTGGGATACTTTTCGGTATTAAAGAAATCAGCGCTTCTCAGGTGTGCATCGCGTTGATCGTTATCGGTATCGATGCTGTTCACATCGCCTGTAAGCTCGATCACGGCATCGGTAAAATCGGGTTTGGATGCGGTGAATTTGGCGTCAAAACTGGCAAAAGTACCGCCCAGTTCAGCGATCATCAGGTGTGTAAAGGCAAAACCCAAACGGGAATGCGCCTTATCTACGGTCCAGGTTTGCGCAAAGGTGGCAGAGGCAAATAATAACAAGGATGCGATGATAGTGGTTTTTTTCATGTTTTTTATGAGTTTGAGTAAATGAATATTCGGTCGATGGCAGCAATCGATGTATACGTGCAAACTATTTCCACGGTTGTGCAGGGGGTTACAAAAATATGGGTTTCAGCGTATAGCCGAGCCCTTTATTTACAATCGCCATCGGGCGTACAGGTTTCACCCTCAACGATGGTTAACTTATTTTTATCCTTTTCGGCCTTCCATTCGGTATAAGCCCTGTCCAGCGCCTGTTTGAACACTTCTACCGACTGTGCGCCTGATACGGCATACTTACGGTTCATCACAAAAAAAGGAACGCCCTGTATGCCCAGTGCACCGGCCTCGTCGATATCCTGCCTTACCTGGCTGGCAAAGGCATCGGTTTGCAGGGTTTGTTTTACCTCGGCCGAATCCAGTCCGATCTGAACACCGAGGGCGGCCAGGGTGTCGTGATCGGCAATATTTTTTCCTTCGGTAAAATAGGCTTTGAATAAACTTTCTTCTGCCGCATCGCCCCCGCCCTTTTGGGCAGCCAGGTGCGAGAAGCGGTGAGCGTCGAATGAATTCGCGACCACCGCTTTGCTGAAATCGTATTGCAAACCAACCTCAGCCGCCATTTTTGTTACATAATCGTTCATCTCCTGTGCTTGTTGTACAGATACCCCCTTACGTTCGGCCAGGTATTGATTCACGTTTTTTCCTGGTTCATTGGTAATGGAGGGATCCAGTTGAAAACTTTTCCATTCCACCTGTATGTCTTTTCCAAATGGTAATTCCTGCACCGCCTTTTCAAAACGGCGCTTGCCGATATAACAAAACGGGCACATCACATCTGACCAAATTTCTACTTTCATATCTTTTAGTTGGAACTTTTGAACAATACCGGTAAATATTCTTTCAGATCCACCGGTTTTCTTTGCAGCAATTGTTCGAGTGCACTATCCGTAACATCCAGCTCACCATCGCTGATAGATTCTGCTACACTGGTGTACAATTCAATATCATGTTCGGGTAAACCAGCCTGTTTCATCCCCTCTTTCATGGCCGAAACCGGTATGGGTATGTAGTTAACTGTTTTACCCGTGGCTTTGTTCAATGCCTGTGCAATTTCATGAAATGTATAGGCATTGTTCGATGTGATCTCGTATACAGCGTTTGTATGTTTACCGGGATGCAAAGCTACATTCGCAATGGCTTCGGCCATATCGCTGCGGGTAGCAAAATTAGCTTTGGCATTACCTGCTGCATAGTACCAATCGCCGGTTTGCAAAGCGCCGCCTACAAAACCCGGTAGAATGTCGGCATAAAAGGTATTGCGCATAAAAGTATAGGCTATACCGCTTTTTTTGATGGCTTCCTCGGTATGGTAATGGTCTATACCAGGCAAAAACTTCAAATTGGGTGCAGCTTTTACCACGCTGGTATAAATGATATGCTTAACACCGCCGGCTTTAGCTGCATTCACTACGTTCTGGTGTTGCTGAACCCGTTGGGGTAAAGAACCCGATGAAATAAACACCAGGGTATCCACACCCTTAAAGGCATTTTCCAGCGAAGCATAATCCAGGTAATCGCCTTTCCTGATATCGATATTATTAATATGACGGGACTTTTCCGGTTGCCGCGCCAGACCGGCGATGCCGGCAGCGGAAGTGTTTTTCTGCAACAGGAAATCGATGACGGCAGAGCCCAGATGACCGGTTGCGGTGGTTACTAGTATCATTTTTTCTCCTTGCTTTTACGAATTATTTTTTTGTGTTACCTTGCATTCTGTTAGCACCTAACTCTCTTTTGGAGAGTCAAAGCTAATAAGTAACTTAATACCAACAGTCAAGTTACTTTCCCGATAGCCAGTTACCTGCAGGAAACTATTATTGATTATCAATGTTATAACATGAAAAAAAGTTTTCACAATTCCGAATATGGCGATTGTTCTATCCGGCATGTGCTGGACCGCTTTGGAGATAAGTGGTCTATTTTGATCATCAGCCTGCTGGGGCATGGCGGGAAGATGCGATTTAACGAGATCAACCAGGAGATTGGCGATATCTCGCAAAAAATGCTGACGGTGACCTTACGTTCGCTGGAGGCAGATGGCTTGTTGAGCCGCACTATATATCCTGAAATACCACCCCGGGTGGAATATGAGCTCACGGCACTGGGCCGCAGCCTGCTGCCGCATATACAAAGCCTGGCGGCCTGGGCATCGGGTAATATGGAAGCGATATTGAAGAACAGGAAAAAATATGCGCAGAAAAACGGGGTAGCGAAAGCATAAAAAACGGTTGCTTTATTTGAAACCATAAACCACCCGAAAACACCAAAACCCGAAGTTGCCTTTTTCCAGTTTTGTTTTCTCCGGTATCGTTGCCTTCCCGTTCATATACAGGTAATTTATATTCAGATCGATATTCCCATCGCCCACCGGTATCTTCACACCCACCGAAGGAGAAAGGCTTAGATAGGAACTCACATTTTTACTGGCCTTAAAACTATAACCTGCTTCAAAGGCTATATACAACGGCCGAAGCGGATAATAGCGCGCGCCCAGCAAAACGGGTAGCTGGCTGAAATTTTTGGCTACGCTATCCCCTATCGGTATGCCGGCTGTATCCAGTTTTGTTCCTATGGTATATTCACCAAAAATGCGATGGTAGCCTGCGGCGGCTGTCATGGAAATGCTGTTGCTTACAAAGCGCTCGAACTGTACCGTGATGCCGGCCCCGGTCATACTATAAATATCCGGGCGCAGTACCGAGGCGCCTGCCATGAGGTTGGTGGCGGTAAAGGCTTCATTTTTTTCTTCTTTGGCTGCTTCAGCGGCCGCTGCGGCGGCGGCTGCTTCAGCGGCCGCTGCGGCGGCGGCTGCTTGCTGCCGGGCTTTGGCGGCTTCTGCACGGGCGGCTCTCAGGGAATCTGCACGTGTTATGGTTTTTGTTGAATCTGGTAGGGTTGTGACCAGCGTAGTATCAGTTTTTACCATCGGTGTTAACGAAGAATCTGTTTTTGATATGCTGGTGGTATCGATTGACCTGGCGGGCGCTTTTGCCGTTATGGGTTTGGCCGCCGGCCGTACAGGCGCTTTTGTGGTTACCTGCTTTTTCACCGGCGGTTCCCTGGCCGGTAAACGCAACCGGTACTTCTCCTGCGGCGGGTTATCTACCAGTATAATATGGTTGTTCATCATAGCATAATGAATACCCGAATTTCGCTGAATATGCGCCAGGCAGTCGGCCATGGTATAACTGCCTTTTTTCATGCTGATCATTTTGGTGGGACTGATCTTTTTTGAATTAAAAGAAAACCCCACACCAGTTTGCCGGCTCAGCAGGTTCAGGAAAGAATCCACGCGCATGGCATCTTTGTAGATGGTGACCCGCTTTTTTAGTTTTTCATTATTCACCTGTGCCTGTAATGTAAAGCCGGCAAATATGGAAATGGCAAACAAAAAACAAAAGCGGTATTTAATTACATCCTGGTCCATGCAAATAATAAGTATTGCCTTCTTTGGTATATGAAAACTTGAGGGTGAGACCTATCACATCGAGTATTTGCTCAAAACCCTGATCCGAAAACCGCCCGGTGAGTGTACAGGGAAGCAGCTCCTTATTCTCCGCAATAATGGTAACGCCATACGCATCCTCGAGGTAGGGGATCAACTCGCGCAGCGACAGGCTGTAAAAAACAAATTCCCGGGTGGCATAACTGATGCGGTTGGCATCGATGGAATCTTTCAGGTAAAACGAATCGGTTGCTTTCAGGTACATACCGGTTTGTCCTTTACTAACAGCTAACTCTTTGGCATCGGTATACATTTTTACCAGACCCGATAATACCTGCACCTCAACGGTGTCGTAATTGGCTGTATGCCGAACGTTGAAGGTAGTACCGATCACTTTTATTTTAACCGGGCCGGCCTCTATAATAAATGGTTTTTCTTTATCGGGTGTTACTTCGAAATACGATTCACCCTGTAAAGAAACATTACGCTCATTGATATTGAAAGTGGCCGCATAACGAACACTACTATGCCGGTTGCGCACCACGCGCGATCCATCGGGCAGCGTATCGCGCATAACACGCGGCGATGGGCCCCGGGTGATATATTGCACCTCCTGCCTTTTATTGGTAAAAAACACAACGGCGGCTATTATAACCAATATGGCAGCGGCAGCCGCATAATACCAGCTTTTATGTACCACCCGTACCGGCGGGTGTACCAGGTGTGGTTGCAATTGCTGCCAGGCCGCCATGTGTTCGGGTAATTGGTGTGGCGAGCCGCCGGGCAGCCCGTTCCATATTTTCTCCAGTTGGTTATAATGCTTTTTATTGCCAGGCAGCCGCAGCCATTCATCCACGGTGATGGCCTCCTGGGGTGTAGCTTCCCCCGCCAGGTATTTACCCAGCAAATGATAATCGATATGTTCTTCCTGCCCGTTCATAAATGTTGATTATACAAACAAACGCATGATGATGATCAGTATGGTGGTGATGGCATCGGCCAGCAGGCTGCGCAGCAGCTTCAGCGCCTTGCCCATTTGCACCTCAACGGTCTTCACGGAAATTTGCAGGTCCTCCGCAATCTCTGCATACCGTTTTCCTTCGAGCCTGCTTTTACAAAACACCTCCCTGCACCGCGGCGGCAGCGAATCGATGGCGGCATAGATCTGCTTTTCCAACTCTTTTTTCTCTGCAGAAGATTCCACTACGTAACCGGTTTCTGTGTGATGGTAATGACTGATGTATTTCGATCGTGTTTTTTTGTCGCGAATGACGTTCAAACATAAATTATGCACAGCGGTATACAGGTATTGGCGGGCCGCGCCCGGAAAATTGATGGTCTGCTTTTTTTCCCAGAGTTTGATAAATACTTTCTGTACAATATCGCGCGCTTCTTCATTATCCTGTAATATAGTATGGGCATAACGGTGCAAACCTTCATAGGTATCATGAAAGCAGTTTTCAAATAACCGTTCTGTTGAATGGCTTCCCTTCATTAGTTTACTGTACTAAAGACACACAACTAAAAAAATACCCTTATGCAGGATGGTGCAGGACAATATAACCACACCATTTAAGTACCATTGACTACAATTGTCACCGTGACAATTGTCACTAATCGATTGCCAATCATTGTTTACCAATATTAATTGCCATGCGAAATTTTATCCTCCGCAGGCGGGGAACCATTATGCCTGCCTTCCTCTGTTTTTTGTTGCTTACCCAGTATTCCCAATCACTTGCTCAAACACTGGCTTTCCCCGGCGCCACCGGTTTTGGCCGTTATGCCAAAGGGGCACGTGCAGTGTCCAACCCGCAGGTGTACGTGGTCACCAACCTCAACGATGCCGGGCCCGGTTCGTTCCGCGATGCTGTTAGTCAGCCCGGCCGCATCGTGGTATTTGCCGTGGGCGGCATCGTACACCTGGGTTCAAATGTACAGGTGGCGCCCAATACCACCATTGCCGCACAAACTGCACCCGGCGATGGCATTGTGTTCTTTGGCAAACGTATCACCTTTACCGGATCAAGCAATACCATTGCGCGTTATTTACGGGTACGGTTGGGCGCAACCGGTAATTCGGGCAACGATGCCTCGGGTTTGGCCAATGGTAGTAATATCATACTCGACCATATGTCGTTTACCTGGGGTATGGATGAGGTATTCTCCATCAACTGGGATAACAAAGGCGTGGCGCCTGATAGCATCACCGTTCAAAACTCCATCATAGGCCAGGGCCTGCACCGCGAAAACCATTCTGCCGGCGGCCTCATACAAACACCCGATGGCGGTAAGGTAAGTCTTATCCGCAATTTATACATCAGTAATAAAACCCGCAACCCGAAAGTAAAAGGGGTGAATGAATTTGTGAACAATGTAGTATACAATTGGGGCAATGGCAACCGCCTGGGCGATATTCCCGATTACGGATGGAGCGGCGAAGCCTATATCATGGGCGGCTCTTCGGGTGTGTCGGAAGTAAATATCATCAACAACTATTTTGTGAGCGGGCCGCTCACGCCACCCGATGAAAACACCCCCTTTTCGAGGGGCACGGGCACCTTTTATTTATATGGCGCCGGCAACTATTTCGATCATAATAAGAATGGCGCCCTGGATGGTGTGCCGGTACCTTACGATACCACCGGTTACCCGGGCATTGCCGCCGATGGATTTAAAACACAGCCCTTCCCCTACCCCCAGGCCAATCCCGCATTCACGGCCGCACAGGCCTATGCCTGGGTGATAGACAGCGTGGGCGCCTGCTACCCGCGCCGCGACCAGGTAGATGCTTTACTGGCCAGTGAAGTGGCTTCGCGTGGCACGCAGGGCTATTATGTGTACCGCGAAACCGATCTGCCATTCAGCAACGGCGGTTTGGGTGACGTATTTGGCGCACCTGCTCCGCTCGATACCGACCAGGACGGTATGCCCGATGCCTGGGAAGATGCCCATGGATTAAATAAGAACGATGCGCAGGATGCCGTCATGTACAATGGCGAATACCTGAATATTGAACATTACATCAATTCGGTGATAAATACACCAACGCCTTCCTTTATCAGGCCGCCATCGAACCTGGTATTACAGGCCGTTAGTCCCAGCCAGGTAAACATCAGCTGGAACGACAACTCGGATGATGAAGATTATTTTTTGCTGGAACGTTCAACCGATGGCAGCAATTTTAGCGACATAGCCCAGGTTACAGGAACCACCTGGACCGATTCAACCGTCTTGCAACCCAATCAATCCTATTGGTACCGCGTAAAAGCAGTGAATGCCACAGATGCTTCGGTATACAGCGCCGTGGTATCTGTTAAAACACCGCCCTTGCCTTCAGCGCCGGCGCCTGCCTCGGCACCGGTACCGGGTAATGGATTTCAGTATGCAGAAACGGCCGGCGGCAGCCTGACATTAAAATGGACCGGCAGCGAAAACACCGATAGCTTCTTTGTTTATTTTGGCAAGGACAGCCTGGTGCTGCAGGCCGTGGTGACCAATCCATCGTATACCGTAAACGGGCTGGTAGACTCCACCACCTACCAATGGCGTATCGACTCCAAAAACGAGCTCGGTTTAACCGTTGGTGATACCTGGACTTTCCGCACCATCAAATCGTTTCCACAAACCATCGTAGGCCATTATAGTTTTGATGAAACCGAAGGCCGGCAGGTCACCGATTCCTCGGAATTTGAAAACCATGGCGTGCTGGGTCTGGATGATGACGACCAGGGAATTCGTGTGCCGGGCAAGATCAACAATGCCCTGAACTTTGCCACCGCCGATCAGAATATGTACGTGGTAAGCGTACCGCACCAGGAACAACTTTACCTGGATAAAAATTCTTTTTCACTTTCGTTTTGGATGAAAGCCGATCCCTCGTTATTGCCACCCGATAACAACAGCAGTGCATACCTGTTGTGTAAAGGCAGCATTACCCGCAACGCCGGTACCGGGGCTACCGGCAAACGTTTTGATATAGAATTCAAGAACAAACAAATTCGTTTTGCCATCGACGACGACAACGACGGTAACGGCGGCGGTAAAGACGAGTTGCAGTCAGACGGCACACCCTTCTTCAGCGGTCAATGGGTGCATGTAACCGTAATACGCGATACTACTGTGCGGAAGCTGCGCCTGTTTATGAACGGCGCGCTGATCAAAGAAACCAATATCACCCGTGCCCTTTCCGGCATTGGCGAAGCCAGCGATCTGATCATCGGCAATATCGGCGAGCTGGAATTTTTATCCACCGCCAATAAACCCGCTCCTTATAAAGGCATGCTCGATGAATTGAAGATCTTCAACTATGCACTTACCAACGACCAGGTACTGGAGCTGTTTCATACCAGTCCGTTGCCATTGCAACCGTATAGTCCATCGCTGGTAAACGGCGCCATGCTGGAAGGTTATGGCGATAGTGTACGCCTGGCCTGGAAGGGTGGATTAAAAACCAGCAACTATAAATTATATATAGGTACCGATTCGGCCAGCCTGGCTTTTGTAAAAGACGCGCCATTAAACGGCGCCGAACACTGGTTGACGAATTTGAACAAAGGCGCCAACTATTACTGGCGTGTAGATGCCATTGGTGAAGCAGGCACTACCACAGGGGAGGTATGGATGTTCCGCGCGGTATCGCCCAAAGGTTTGGTGGGCCATTGGTCGTTTAACGACAGCAGTGTGGCCGACCACAGCGTTTATCATCATGATGGTACTATCGTAAACATGCCCGAAGCGGCTTATGTACCGGGCCGGCAGGGCACGGCCCTGCATTTTAACAATGCCGGGGGTGCGGCTGCCGTAGCTGTTCCGCATGCAGAACACCTGCAGTTCGATGCCAATTCATTTACCATATCGTTGTGGGTGAAATTGAACAGCAGTTACAGTGCATCTGCCGGTAAAGATTGTTATTTAATTCACAAGGGGCAGTTTACCGATCCCGGCGGCAAGTGGTATGGCCTGCAATTAAAAGACAGTGTGCTCACCTTTGCCATCGACGATGCTTCATCAAAAACCAATATCGATGTAAGCCTGCGCAGCTCGGGTGCTTATGCAATATTCAACAATACCTGGTCGCATATCATGGCGGTAAAAGATACTGCTGCAAGGCAGATACGTTTATATATCAATGGCGCATTGGCCGGTTCAAAAGCCTATAGCAGCACCGGTACCACCGGCAAGGCCCTGCCCCTGCTGATTGGCAATTCGGCAGAAAACAGGCCGTTTCACGATATGATGGATGATGTGCGGTTGTATAATTATGTTTTGTCGCCCGAAGAAATGGATCTGTTGTTATGCCGTGGCGCCCTGCCTGCGCCCACTATTGCAGTAAGCCGCACCGATAATACCTATACCGGTGGCGATGCCAACACCATTTACCTGGGTTATGACGCCCGGCAATTGCACCTGGCGGCCAGCTATCCCACGGCGGCGCAGTTTACCTGGAGCCCGGGCGCAGGTTTGAGTGATAGCACTGTTGCTAACCCGGTGTTTGCGCCAACGGTAGCCGGCAATTATACATTCACCGTTACGGCTGTGAATGAATTTGGTTGCAGTACGGCCGATTCAATAACCATAAAAGTGAAGGATGTACGCTGTGGCAACCGCAAGGTTACGATGTGTTACTTGAACCATGAGTTGTGCATTGACCGTATTGCAGTGCCTATATTACAATTATTAGGCGCGAAGCTGGGTAAATGTCAAACTGCAGGCGGACGGGTTGTACAGAACAGCGTGGTGGCGCCTTCGTTTAAAGTTTATCCAGTACCGGCCTCCCATCATTGCACCGTGCAATTCAGTTTGGAGGAGCCGGGTATGTACCGGGTGGAAATTTATAATGCGCATGGGCAGTTGATGCAGGTGGCTGGAAAGGGACAGGCCGGTGCACAACAGGTTATTACCCTGCCGGTGAACAGCAGCCGGCTGACCAATGGGGTATATTATGTAAAACTGGTAACACAAAAGTCAACGAAGGTCCAACCTATGATAATACAACGGTAATTGTTCGGTGAATCAAGGGGCTGTCCAGGATTTTGGGCAGCCTTTTTTTATTGCGTACGGGACTTTTGCCAATACGCATGGGACATCTGGGCTAAATCATGGGACATTTGTGGTAAAACATGGGACATCAGGGGCAACACTGGCGGCAATAAGGCTAAAACCGGTGACCGGCGCCTGTTCTTACCGGACAATCTTACAAACGCACATGGTAAAGGGCATTGTTTTACAAAGCAAGAGGTATGTTTGACATGTTTAGGGTGAATGTCCCGCGTTCTTCACCATATGTCACCAATACAGAAGGTAGTGTAACTTGATTTTTGCACAGAAGTGACGTGTATAAGCTGTAAAGTCCCGTTTTTTTGGCCAGTTGCTCCAAAATTTTGGTTACATGTCCGGTGTTTACCGGCAAAAGTCCCTTAACATCCTCCTAATAACCAATAAATCACCAGGAAAAGTATAATGGTCCCGAGGCATCCACCGCCCCAGCGCCAGGCGGCATAACCGGCTATTAAAGATCTGAGCCAATTGCGCATATAAAAAGAATTTATGTTTACTGCAGGTAAAAAAATCATGCCACTCAGCCCAAAAAGGATGAGTGGTTGCCGCTGTTCAAAATCATCTATCCATCAAAAAACGGTTCCGCTAATATTGCGGTAACCGATTATGAAGAAAACGATCTGGCTACTCAGCATCCTGTTAACGGCCATTGGCCTCTCTGCCCAGCCTCCTGCCATGGGAACAATCACCGTGCCCGTCATTAACCCGCAACAAGACAAATTAGCCCACGCCACCGTGGAATTGTTGCGCAGCAACGACTCATCACTGGTAAAAGCCGCCATCACCGATTCATCGGGTATTGTCGTTTTTGACGGCATACCGTCTGGCCTGTATATCTGCCGTGTAAGCAGGGTGAATTACCAGCCGGTATACACCGCGCCGTTTACAGCCAGTGAAACCATACTGCCGGCGGTGGTTCTGCAACCCGCCAACGGTTTGTTGAAAGAAGTAACGGTTTCTGCCCGTAAACCATTCATACAACACTATGCCGATAAAACCGTAGTGAATGTAGATGCGAACATCAGCAATGCAGGCACCACCTTAATGGAAGTACTGGAAAAACTCCCTGGTGTTAGCGTAGACCGCGATGGAAACATCAGTCTCAAAGGACGCCAGGGCGTATTGGTACTGATAGATGGAAAACAAACCTATATTGGTGGCGCCGACCTGAACAGCCTGTTGAGCAGCATGAACTCATCTCAGGTAGAACAGATCGAGATCATGGACAATCCCTCTGCCAAATACGATGCAGCCGGTAATGCCGGCATCATCAACATCAAAACCAAAAAGAACAGGCAAAGGGGATTCAATGGCAATGCCACATTGGCTTTTGGCCAGGGCCGCTATCCTAAAAACAACAACAGCCTGCAACTAAATTACCGCAGCGGTGCCGTGAACCTGTTTATGAACTACAGCATGAACAGGAACACCACATTCACCAACCTCTACGCATTACGCAGTTATTATAAAGAAGATAATACGGGCATTCACTCCCTGCTGGAACAACCCACCTGGTTCAAGACCCGCGGCGCCAACCATACCCTGCGTACCGGCATCGATTATAACGTCACAAAAAAAACAACCCTGGGCCTCACCCTTATGGGCATGGGCCTGGAAAGAACCACGCACTCAACGGCCACAGCGCACTGGATGAACGAACAGCGCCAGGTAGATTCGGTAGTGCATACTAACAGCAGCAGTACTGTAAACTGGCTGAACGGCGGTGTCAACCTCAACCTGCGCCATAGCTTCAATACGCGGCAGGAACTATCGGCCGACCTGGATATGGTAGGCTATCGCAACAACAGCCATCCATTTTTTCACAACCACCTGCAGGCCCCGGGCGGTTACAACGAATCGCTGAAAGGCTATGTACCCTCGCGCATACAGATCTATTCGGGCAAGGCCGATTACAGCGAACGTTTTGGCAACGACCTGCGCCTGGAAACAGGCTGGAAAACCTCGCATGTAAAAACCAATAACCGCGCGGAATATTTTTATACGCAGGATTCGATGTGGTACGAAGACCTGGGCAGAACCAACCATTTCCTGTATACAGAAACCATTCATGCAGTATATGCCAACCTGCAAAAACAGGGAACACGCTGGACGCTGCAGGGCGGACTGCGGTATGAATACACCGGTTATGAAGCACAGCAGTTAGGCAACCGCATTCGAAAGGATTCTTCTTTTTCGCGCAGCTACAGCAACCTCTTCCCTACCCTGTTTATCAGTTACAAGGCCGACTCGTTGCACCAGTTGCACATCACGGCAGGCAGGCGTATCGACAGGCCCTTTTTTCAAAAACTGAATCCCTTCATTTTTGTATTGAACAAATACACCTATGAAAGAGGCAATCCCTATTACCTGCCGCAATACACCTGGAACATCGAACTCACCCACCAGTTTAAAGACCTGCTTACTACCAGCCTAAGCTATGCCCATACAAAAGATTATTTCTCGCAGATATTCTTAACCGACAGCAATCAAACCATGATCTATACCGAAGGCAATGTGGGCAGCATGCAGAATCTTGGTTTGTCGGTGAGTATACAATGGATGCCCTTGCCGTTTTGGTCGCTCAGCGCCGATGCCGTATACAACCATAAAATGATCAAGGGTTTTATCTGGAACAGGTATACCGCATCCATCAACCAGTTAACGCTGAACATCAACAACCAGTGGCAATTCAAAAAAGGATGGGGCGCCGAACTATCGGGTTATTACATCACCCGCCACCAAAACGATCTGCAGGAAGTGCTGGACCCTACAGGCCAGGTATCCGCGGGCATTTCCAAACAGGTGTTAAAAAACAAGGGCACGGTAAAACTAACGGTGCGGGACCTGTTTTATACGCAGGCCATGCAGGGCCTCACCGGTTTTAAACAGGCGCAGGAATATTTTAAACTTACACGCGACAGCCGGGTAGCCACAGTTGCCTTTACCTACCGGTTTGGAAAAAACATGAAACAGGCGGGTCGCCGTTCGGGCGGAGCTACCGACGAGATGCAGCGTGTTGGCGCCGGCGGCTAATATTCGTAACTTAGTTGGCCATGCTTCCCTGGAAATCCATCATACAATGGCAAAAAGATTGCGATACGCCGGTGTATCTGCAAATAGCCAATTCCATTATTCGTGAAATGAAAAAAGGCCGCGTAGGTCCCGGTATCAAACTGCCCGGTACGCGGCAAATGGCAGAGCTGCTGGAAGTGCATCGCAAAACCATGGTGCGCGCCTATGAAGAACTCGACGCGCAGGGTTGGATAGAAATGCATCCCTCCAAAGGCACCTTCACCAGCAAAGAAATTCCCGAGATCAATGGACGCCGCTTTTCCAAAACGGAAAAACCAAAATCATTTCCGCAGGAAACCGGTTACCCGGTAAAGGTGAACCATGCCATACGCAAACCATCGGTGCCCATGCGGCATATCATCGGCTTTCACGACGGGCCGGATGTGCGATTGATACCTACCGAAGAGATCGGCCGTGCCTACCGGAGTGTATTGTCCAGGACGGCCTTTCACCGTTTTATGTCTTATGTGGAGACCGCTGGTGTGCAAAAGTTCAGGGAGGTATTGTCTGACTATCTCAACACCAGCCGCGGTTTACAAACCAGTTTCGGGAACATCATGGTGACCCGCGGCAGCCAGATGGGTTTGTACCTGCTGGCGCGTGTGTTGTTCTCAAAAGGCGATACGGTGATCGTGGGCGATACCAATTATTTTTATGCCGATCATGCCTTTCAACTCACGGGTGTAAAACTGGCGCGGGTAAAAGTAGACGAACATGGGATTGATGTAGACGCGATTGAAAATCTATGCCGCCGCAAAAAGATAAAGGCATTATACATTACATCGCATCACCATTACCCTACCACCGTTACGCTCACTGCCTCACGGCGTATTAAATTGTTATCGCTGTCGGAGAAATATGGATTTATTATCATAGAAGACGATTACGACTACGACTTTCATTATCTCAGCAGCCCTATTCTTCCGCTGGTAAGCGCCGATACCAAAGGCATGGTGGTGTACATAGGCACACTCAGTAAAACGCTGGCCCCGGCTATGCGAACGGGTTATATTGTAGCCCCCGTGAACCTGATACAGGAGCTGATAAAGATCAGGCAACTGATCGATACCCAGGGCGACCCCGTGATGGAGCTGGCGCTTTGTGATATGTTTGAAGAAGGCCATATCAAGAGGCATATGAAAAAATCGCTGCATGAATACCACAAGCGCAGGGATTTTATGTGCGCCTACCTGAAAGAAAAACTAACAGACGTTATTGATTTCAAGATACCCGATGGCGGTCTGGCCATCTGGACCCGGTTCAATAAGGCCGTACCGCTGCCCGAATTGACGCCCATTTTAAAAGCACAGGGACTGATACTTTCCAACGGATTGATCCACAATACCTCGCCTTCTGCCTTCAATTGCACCCGCATAGGTTTTGGCTGGATGAATGAACAGGAAGCCGAAAAGGCGGTGGACCTGCTGGCGCATACCATCCGCACCAAATTCCTGTAAACGACATATCCTACTGAACTTATCGAGTTTGAAAAAGTACAACCGGTTACTGTTGCCACAATAAACCGGACTACCGGAAATCTAAAAACCGGACACCTTAATAGTCCAAATAGAAAGTATATTTACAGAGTCAATCAATCTAAAAGAGTATAGCCATGAAAAAAGTATTATTAATGTTCGCCGCACTGCTGGTCGGCGTAGTTTCGTTTGCAGCAGATCCCGGAGGTATCGACGAGAAACTCATCCGGTCATTTAACAGCAGCTTTCCCAAAGCTGAGCAGGTAAACTGGTACGAATTGCCAAAGATGTATGTGGTGAACTTTGTAGAGAACGGCATACGCGGGCGCATCGAGTACAGGAAAGACGGGAAAACCACCCAGTTCACCCGTTACTACACAGCCGAGCAACTGCCCTTTGTAGTACAAACCAGTATCGGGAAAGCACACCCCAATAAAACCATTTACGGTGTCATTGAAGTGTCTACCGTTACTGAACCTGGCCATCAAACGAAAATCGATTATTATGTAAAAATGCAGGATGACAGGTATTGGACAACAGTTAAAGCAGACATTGATGGTAATTTACGCATAGCAGAAAGGTATAGGAAACAATAGATTAGAACCATCTTGCAAGTTTTTCCCGGCGCTGGCGCATGCCTCGCCGGTTTTTTTATGCCCCCGTTCCAGCCAGATTCATGTTTTGGTATGCCTGAACGTAGCCGCACAACCTAAAACACTCTACTCATATCAGGAACTCTCCCATTTATTTTACAAAAAGCAAATAGATTCCCTGAAAAAGGCCTGGTCCTGTCCCTCGATATACAAGGACAAAGCCACGCAGAAAAAGTATAAGGAGATCTGGGAAGAAAGAAACACGTTATTCCATAGAAGCTTTGTAAATCGTCTTATGGCGAATTCTTCATCACCAGCAGGTTGGCGATTAAACCCGTCCAGCCTGTTTGGTGAGAAGCGCCAAGCCCCTTGCCATTGTCGCCATGAAAATATTCATGGAACAGGATATAATCTTTGAAATGCGGATCATGTTGTAACTTCTCATTATTTCCAAATACCGGCCTGCGGCCCTGTTCATCGCGGGTAAATATCTTCAACAGTCTTTTCGCCAGTTCGGTGCCAATTTCTTTTAATGTTAAATACTGTCCTGACCCCGTAGGATATTCTACTTTGAAATCATCGCTGTAATAAAAATGAAATTTGCGCAGGCTTTCAATGATCAGGAAGTTCATGGGCATCCATACCGGTCCGCGCCAGTTGCTGTTGCCGCCATACATGGCCGTATTGCTTTCGCCCGGTACATAATGAATCATCAGGTCGGCGCCATTGATATGCAGGCAATAGGGCTCATCGCCATATTCTTTCGATAGGGAGCGCACGCCATAATCGCTCAGGAACTCCGTTTCATCCAGCATGCGGCTCAGTAATTTTTTCATACGGTGCCCGCGCAGCAGGCTCAGCAAATGTGTATCCTGCTGCCCCTCTACATACCAGCGGCTCACCAGCAGGGCCAGGTCGGGCCGGTGGTTCAGGAACCATTGCATACGTTCGGCAAATACGGGAAGGGCATCGAGGGTTTCTTTGGTGATCACTTCCACGGCAAAAAGCGGTATCAGTCCTACCATGCTTCTCACCTTTAGTTTGATGGTGTCTTTATGATGCACCCGCACCTGGTCGTAATAAAACTCATCCTCATCATCCCATAATCCTTCTTCACCGCAACCCATGCTGGCCATGGCGCCGGCTATATATAAAAAGTGCTCAAAGAACTTGGTGGCCATACCGGAATAGGCATTGTTGTGAGTAGCCAGCTCCAGGGAGATATGCAACATGTTCAGGGCAAACATGGCCATCCAACTGGTGGCATCGGCCTGTTCAATCACCACGCCTTCCTGCGGGTTGCTCCTGTCGAAGAGGCTGATATTGTCCAGCCCCAGGAAGCCGCCGGCAAAGATGTTATTATCTTCTTCATCTTTCCGGTTTACCCACCAGGTGAAATTGATGAGCAGTTTATGAAACAGCGATTCCAGGAACAGGTAATCTTTTTTGCCTTTGGCCCGGGCATCCTGCCTGAATACGCGGTACACCGCACCTGCATGAATGGGCGGGTTGGCATCGCTGAGCGACCATTCATAGGCCGGCAACATACCCGAGGGATGCATAAACCATTCTTCGGTTAATAATTGCAGTTGGTGCTTGGCAAAATCGGGGTCTACCATACCCAGTGTTACGCAATGAAAACCCCAGTCCCAGGCGGCATACCAGGGGAACTCCCATTTGTCGGGCACCGAAATAATGTGTTCGTTGTACAGGTGTTTCCAGTCGGCATTGCGGCCCTCCAGGCGTTCGGGCGGTGGTGGCGGCTGGGCCGGATCGCCGTCCAGCCACTGCTGCACCTTGTAGCTATAGAACATTTTGTTCCATAACATACCGGCAATGGCCTGGCGATGGATCATTTTTTCCTCTTCATCGGTAAAATGCCGCTGCAAACCGGCATAAAAAACATCGGCTTCTGCTACCCTGCTATTGAACAGGGTATCGAAGCCGTCAAAAGCGTTGATCGCTTTTTTGTCGCAGAGCCTTAGGCGAATGGTTTGCGTACCGCCGGCAGCAACGGTACAATCGTACCTGATAGCGGCTTTGGTACCATTCAGCCCGGGATTCACCGTCGTTTTGCCATATAGAATGTGATCTTCAATGCCATCTTTGGGATAAGGACAGGTATTGGGTGTATTGTACAGGCGTTGGGTATTGGTATCGTTATCGCAAAACAGCGGCCGGGCATCGCCTTCGAAATAAAGCGAGTTTACCGCCAGATTTTCGTGCTCAATACCAATCATCATTTCGCCTTCCATAAACAGGGCCGGTTTATAATCATGACGGCCCCAGCACCAGGTATTGCGAAACCACAGGGTGGGCAGCAACACCAGTGAAGCTGTTTCAGGACCACGGTTATGCACGGTAATTTTGATCAACATGTCATCGGTACCTGCCTTGGCATACTCCACGAATACATCGAAATATTTATCCTCATCAAAGATGCCGGTGTCCAACAGTTCAAACTCTTCTTCCTCGCGTGAACGGCGGGCGTTTTCATGGATCAATTGGTCGTATGGGAATTCGGCCTGCGGGTACTTGTACAACATCTTCATGTACGAATGGGTGGGCGTGGCATCGAGGTAATAGTACAGTTCTTTTACGTCTTCGCCATGATTGCCCTGTGCATTGGTAAGGCCAAAAAACCGTTCCTTGATGATGGGATCTTTTTTATTCCAGAGCCCCAATGCAAAACACAACAACTGCTTATCGTCGCAAATGCCGGCAATGCCTTCTTCGCCCCAGCGCCAGGCTTTGCTGCGGGCCATATCGTGCGTGGTGTAGTTCCAGGCATCGCCATGGGCGCTGTAATCTTCACGAATGGTACCCCATTGCCTGTCTGACACATACGAGCCCCATCTTTTCCAGTCCAGTTGCTGTAAGCGTTGTTGTTCCACATTCATTGCATTACCCTTTATATACAGGTAATAAAATTAAGTGGTTCCCGGCTACCAGATATTATATTTTACAGAAAACTGTAATCCGGAGCTCCACAGGTCCATTTCGCCCATGCCGATATCCTGTAAGGGTATCTTCAAATAAGGCATAGCCTGTATGGAAAAATTTTTCCAGCTATGTTCATAACCAGCCATGATGTTGGCCGTTTTGGTTTTTTATATCATGCACATACTAATAAATAGTGTTGCTGATAGTACGTAAAACGCTGCCTGTATCCCCTAATTAATTTAAATTAAGTGTATCGCACACCGGTAGCTTAAGGGGAATCCGATATATGCAAGAAAAAACTTATTCGGTCCTCAGGGTTTTGGCCGGGTTGGTGAAGGCAGCCCTGATAGCCTGGTAACCGATAGTAATAAGCGAGATGACCAGGCACGACAGGCCGGCCAATACAAACACGTACCAGCCGATAGTAATATGATAGGGAAAGTTTTGCAACCAGGTGTGCATGGCATACCAGGCTATGGGCGAGGCGATAAAAATGGCGATGAGCACCAGCACCAGGAAGTCTTTCGATAACAATGCGGTGATCCCGAAAACAGAAGCGCCCAACACCTTTCTAACGCTGATCTCTTTCAACCTGGCCTCAGCCATATAAGTAGCCAGCCCAAAAAGCCCCAGGCAGGAAATAATAATGGTAAGAGTGGCAAACAGCGCGGTAAGCGTGGCTATACGTTCCGATGAATCGAATTTGGCGGCATAGTCTTCATCGGCAAAATGGTATTCGAACGGATATTCGGGGTTGTACTTTTTAAATATTTTTTCCATCGATTGCAGGCTGGCGGCCTTGTCCCTGCCGGAAGCCAGTCTGATATTGATCACACTAAACCAGTTTTGTTTGGCGCCTTCAATCAACATGGGGCTCACCTGGTGATAGGGTGATTCGAATACAAAATCCTTTATTACACCCACAACCTGGAAATTAAGATCGTGCACTTTCACGGTGGCGCCCACAGGGTTGGTCAAACCCATGGCGCGCACAGCCGCCTCGTTTAGTAACATCGAAGAGGAGTCGCCGGGATAATTGGTAAGGTCAATATCGCGGCCCTGTGCCAATTGCAGTCCGGCCGTTTTTACCAGCCCCTCATCGGCAGTATAAGTCTGGAAATCTATTTTATCGGCTGGTTGTTTTCCCGGCCAGAACACATCCCAGGTATCGCTTACACGTGCGGCAAGCGTAGCGTTGGTTTTTGTTATACTCACGGCGATGCCCGCGGCCAGCAATTCATTTTTTATAAGCTCATAATGCTCATACATTTTCCCGGTCATCCAATGGTATACCAGTTGTTCACGGTCGTACCCGGCTTCGCGATTACGGGCATGCTGCAATTGCTGAACCACAACGCAGGTAGCAATAATCAATATGACGGCAAAGCTGAACTGGAAAACCACCAATACTTTGCGCGGGTTGATGGCTGCATGCGCTCTTTTGAAAGTTCCCTTCAGCACCCGCACAGGGTTAAAAGCCGATAAAATGAAAGCGGGATAACTTCCGGCAACCAGGCCCGTGACCAGTATAAATGCCAATGCGGCCAGCCAGAAATGAATACTGCCGTATGGTACTGCCAGTTTTATATCGACGAGCTTTTCAAATGCCGGCAGTACCAGTTGTACCAGCAACAGGGCGGCCATGCCTGCAATAAATACCAGTAAAACCGATTCGCCCAGGAACTGCAGTACCAGGTGCATCCTGTATGCGCCGGCGGCTTTGCGAATGCCCACTTCCCTGGCGCGTTTCTCGCTTCGGGCGGTGCTCAGGTTCATAAAATTAATGCAGGCAATAAGCAGTATGAATGAGGCGATGATGGCAAACAGGTGCACCATTTCAATACGGCCTCCAGACACCTTCCCATTTTCGAACTCACTGTACAGATGCCATTTGCCGAGCGGGTGCAGGAATACCTCCTGTTGTTCAACACCGGCTGTATGCCTTATGGTGATGTCTTTTATTTTGGCGTTCATCGATGCTTCAGTGGCGCCGGGTTTCAGTTGCACATAGGTATCTACTGAATTGTTGCCCCAAAACTCGTCATCCTCATCTATGCTCTTTAAAAACCGCCAGGGAAGCAGGTAGTCGAATTTAAATTTGCTGTTGGCTGGCGGATCTGTCAAAATTCCGGTAACCGTAAAATTATTACTGTCTATCCTGATCGTTTTGTTCATGGCATCGGTGGTGCCGAACATTTTTTTGGCCATCTTTTCGGTAACCACAATCGAGTATACACCGTCGAGGGCTGAATTTTTATCGCCCTTTAAAAGCGGAAAACTGAACATGGATAAAAAAGACGGATCCACCACCATTGCCTGTGTGGACATTTTTGTTTCACCGGCTACGGTCACGAACCAGCGTGAAAAGACGCGGCAGCTATTTTCAACTTCCGGGTATTCCCGTTTCAGGGCAGGACCCAGGGTTTTGGGTGTCGATGGCCAGCATTGCAGTTTATTATCGAATGTACCGCGGTTCCAGGCGTGGTAGAGATACGCTTTATTTTGATGAAAACGGTCGTAGCTTACCTCATCGTAGATCCAAAGCAGGATGAGGATGGCACTGGACATGCCTATGACAAGACCGGTTATATTGATGAAGGAGAATACTTTGCTGCGGAGGAGGTTCCTGACGGCGATCTTGAAATAGTTCTTCAACATAACCCGGTGTTTTATGGTACCGTTATATGATCAATTAAGGTGCCGGGTTGAGGATGGTTAGTTTCCAGGAACTTAACCGGGCGATGTGTTCGGATTTGATACAACGGGTGTATTGTTTCGATACAGTTATTTTTTGGCGAAATAGGGTATTTCGTCGTTGCTGAATGGTTCTTTTTGCTGCCAGTATTGAAGCGTAACCACGCGGCCGCCGGGGGTTTTCAGCAGGCGGCCAAATATGGCATTGATGGGGTTGAAACTCACATCGGTAACGCCTATGGTAAATTGGGTGGGTGCAGGCGGTGGTGCGGGCTCGCCTTCTGCAACAGGCGCCGTCTTTGGCGGGGCGGCAGCTACCACAACCACCGTATATTTGTTGAACTCCAGTAAGGTTTTCAAAAAATCCACCCTTTCCTGGGATGCATTTTTCTCCACAATGGCGCATTTAACGCCATTCAGGTCTTCAAACTCATGATTTTTATTGATAGCCATTTTACAAACCGGTACTTAATGAATGAATATAATCGTATACATAACCCACCACACCGGTAGCAACAATACCAATCACGCATATATAAAGGGCCAGGCGTGGATACACCGGTATTGTCAACTTTTCTATGGGCTGTTCATTGGCATCCATAAATATGGCCTTTACCACACGCAGGTAATAATAAAACGACAACACCATATTCAGGGCGGCGATGGTGATGAGCACATAATTGCCTTTTCCCGCACCGGCCATGAGCAAAAAGAACTTGCCAAAAAAACCGGCAGTTGGCGGCACGCCTGCCAATGAAAACAGGGCAATAGTGAGCACCCAGCTCAGCACCGGGTTGGTTTTGTAAAACCCTTTATAATCGCTTATGTGTTCGCGGCCTGTGAACGCACTTACCAGGGCCACTACCCCAAATGCCGCCAGGTTACTAAACACGTAAATAAGCACAAAGTATACTACCGATGCCATGGCCTCCTGCGAACTGCCGGTGATACCCACCAGTATAAAACCCACCTGTGCTACCGATGAAAAAGCCAGGAAGCGTTTGATATTGTTTTGCCTGATGGCAAAGAGGTTGCCGATTATAATGGTGAGCACCGATAACAAAAACAACATATTGTACCAGTCGGCCGCCAGCGGCTTGAATACATTGTACAGTACAGAAATAAAAACAAACAGGATGGAACCTTTGGAGATCACCGATAAATAGGATGTAACAGGCACCGGCGCCCCTTCATACACATCGGCCGTCCACAAATGAAAAGGCACCACGGAAATTTTAAAGGCAAAACCGGCCAGCAGCAATACAAAGGCAAACACCTGGAGGGGCTGCCCGTTGACCAGTGCGGCCATTTCCTTAAAATCCAATGTACCGGTGGCGCCATATACCAGGGAAATACCAAACAACAACAAACCCGAGGCAAAGGCCGATGAAATGATCAGTTTCATGGCCGCTTCGGAAGACTGCCGTTTGGTAAGATCGAAATTGGCCATGGCGGCCAGTGGAATGGTCGACAATTCCAGCGAAAGGTAAAACATCAGCAAATTACCGGAAGAGATCATCAGGAACATACCCAGCAGCGTGCTCAGCAGCAAAATAAAAAACTCCGGCACATGGGCATGCGATCTTAACCAGGACGATGCCTGCAAAGAAATGATCAATGTGCCCAGGCTAAGTATGTTTTTTTCCAGCACCGCCAACTCATTGGTATAAAACATACCGCTGAACAGGGTACCCGGCTGGTTAAACAACCATCCGGCCACACAATTCAACAGCAATAACAGGTTCACGATGTTGAGCATGCGTGTATTGCTGTAATCCTTCCCTATTTTCAGCAACAGCAGTATAAAGATGATCATGGAAATGACCAGCTCATGTTTCATTAATATAAAAAAGTTATCTGGCATATGTGAGTATCTTATTCATCATGTTATCTATACCCGGACCAATCAGGTCGTTTATCCAGAAAGGCGCCACGCCCATCACCACAATACCTGCTATGAGCAGGGCGGCCGCCATCTTTTCATACCAGCGTGCATCCACTACTATGTTTTGATTGGTTTGCAGGGGACCCATGATCACCTTGCCCATGGCGCGCAGTATGTACACTGCGGTAACTACAATGGATGCGCAGGCCAGTATGGTGGCCAGCCGGTACCATTGGTCGGCCTGCTCCCAGGATCCCATAAACACGGTTACTTCGGCTACAAAACCGCTCAGCCCCGGCAAACCCAGTGAACATAAACCGGCCAGTACAAAGGCGGTAGAAATAAAAGGCATCACTTTTAACAATCCGCCCAGCCGGGCCACTTCCCGTGTATATGTGCGATCGTACAACATGCCGATGGCGGCGAAAAACAGGGCCGTCATCAAACCATGCGATACCATTTGCAACACGGCGCCGGTAATGGCCGTTTTGGTGAGCATGCCAATACCCAGCAAAACAAAACCGCAATGGCTTACCGACGAATAGGCATTGATGTATTTCAGATCGGTCTGCATCATGGTGGCAAAGGCGCCATAAATGATGGCGATGGTGGCCAGCAAAATGATGATCCATGAATAGGCGTGCGCCGCATCGGGCATCAAAAAAGTAGCCACCCGCAAACATCCATAACCACCCAGCTTCATGGAAATGCCCGCCAGGAACATAGAGGCGGCCGTTGGCGCCGACGAGTGGCCATCGGGCACCCAGGTATGAAAGGGGAATAAGGCGGTAAATATGCCAAAGCCAACAAAAGCAAAGGGAAAAAAGATCATTTGCACATTTTTGGCAACCGGTGATTGAGCAATCTGCATCATGTTGAAGCTGCCGGTGGCGAAATAAATGCCTGCCAGTGCAACAAATACCAGCGCCGAACCAGCCATTAACATCAGGGCCAGTTTCATGGCGCTGTATTCTTTGCGTCCGCTGCCCCAAATGCCGATGAGTAAAAACTTGGGTATTACTGCTACTTCCAAAAAGAAGAACATGGTAAACAGGTCGAGCGAAATAAAAAATCCATAGGCGCCAGCGCTTAATACCATCAGTAAAAAGAAAAATTCTTTGGTTAGTTTTTCCAGGCGCCAGGAAACCAGCACGCCGGCTACGGTTACAAAGGCGGTCAATAAGATCATGGCGATGGATATGCCGTCAACGCCAATATGGTAATGAATGTTAAGGGGCGCAAACCAGGTATAGTCTTCTTCAAATGAAGCTGCTGGTTTTGTCAACAGGCCAAAAGACAATACCAGTTGCAGCAGGGAACCTGCCAGTGCAATCACCCGCGGCTGTTTGAACAGCAATACCAGTATGCTGGTAACCAGGGGCAATATGATAAGTAAGGATAACGACATAACTTATATTAAATAAATAAACAGGGCAGCCAGCGCCAGCACACCGGCAAAAAAATACAGCGCATAACTTTGCACCTGGCCGCTTTGCATGCCTTTGATGGCAGTAGACAGACGGGCGGTGCCGCCTGCCAGGGCGTTCATAGCGCCGTCTACGATATGTTTATCTATCCAGGCAGCCGGACGGGCTACGAGGTTGAAAATTATTTTTTTGGTGATGAACAGGTAGATCTCATCGAAATAGAATTTGCGGTAGGCTGTTTTGTACAGCGCGCCCAATGAGCCAGCTAATTGTTGCGGGCGCGGGTTTTCTTTTCCATACAATAACCAGGCGATGAATATGCCACCCAGCGAAAGCGTAATGGGCGCCATGGAAAAGGCCAGGTGCAGTTCCGTCTTTAGTGCAAAACCCGATGCAATGGCGCCAATTGCCAGCACCAGTAAGGGCAGTTTCATCGAGAAGGTTCCCTCGCTATGACGATCAGAAAGTTGTTGTTTATTCCAGAACACAGAAAAATACAACCTGAACATATAAAAGGCGGTAATGCCCGACGTGATCAATGCGATATAATAGATCGGCGGGTTGTTTTGCCAGGCAGCCAGTAAAATGGCTTCTTTACTAAAGAAACCGGCAAAGGGTGGAATACCGGCAATGGCCAGGCAGGCAACCAGGAAAGTGATATGTGTAATGGGCATGTGTTTTCTTAATCCACCCATAGCGTGCATGTCGTTGCTGTGTATATAATGGATCACCGCACCGGCGCCCAGGAACAACAGGGATTTAAAAAAGGCATGGGTGAATAAATGAAAAAGCGATGCGGTATAAGCGGTAAGGCCGATCGCAAAAATCATAAACCCGATTTGCGAGATGGTGGAATAGGCCAGCACTCTTTTGATATCGGTTTGCGTACAGGCGATGATGGCTGCCAGTGCAGCGCTGATGGCGCCTGTCCAGGCGATGACTTGCATTACCTGCGGGTCCATCATGTATATGTTGAACAGGCGGGCTACCAGGTATACGCCGGCCACTACCATGGTGGCGGCATGTATCAATGCGGAGACAGGTGTGGGGCCTTCCATGGCATCGGGCAGCCAGATGTGTAAAGGGAACATGGCCGATTTGCCGGCGCCGCCAATAAATATGAGTAAGAGCGCTATGGTGAGCGTACTGTCGTGTGTGGTATTGGCCAGGCGTTCGGTCATGGTAGCAAAGTCGAGCGTACCGCTGTAAAAAGCGACCATTAATATGCCTATCAGAAAGCCGAGATCGGCAAAACGTGTTACAATGAATGCTTTTTTGGCGGCGGCTACTGCCGATGGACGGTCGTAGTAAAATCCTATCAGCAGGAAGGAGGATACACCTACCAGCTCCCAGAAAATATACATTTGCAGGATATTGGTAGATACCACCAGGCCCAGCATAGAAAACGTAAACAACGACAAAAACGCATAATAAGTAGCAAACCTCGCCTCGCCCTTCATATACCCCAGGCTAAACACATGCACCATCAGCGATATAAAACTGATCACCACCAGCATCATCACGGCCGGTGTATCCAGCATAATACCCATATCTATCGATAGTCCCGATGCAAAGGGCAGCCAGGTGTATTTCATCACGGTAACCGGCTCATGGTACTCATAGGCAGCCATAATACTCAGCACCGTACAAGCCAGCAATACCAGTGTACCCACAATACCGGCAAACGATTTTTTGCCAAACAAACCCAGTATTACAAAACTGGCCAACGGCAATAACAGTATGTATATTACATAACTCATAATTAGTGTTTCAGTTCCGTAACCTTCTCCACATCAATCGACCGGTGATTACGATAAAGGTTAATAATGATTGCAATCGCTACTGCCGCTTCCGCCGCCGCAATGGTGATGATAAAAAGCGAAAAAAACACACCATTCAACTGCCCGGGATAGAGATATTTATTAAACGCCACAAAGTTGATGTTCACACTGTTCAACATCAACTCCACCGACATCAACAGGGCGATCAGGTTTCTTCGCGTAAGCAGCCCATACACGCCTATAAAAAACAACGCGGTGCTTACAAACAATATATGTGTTAATGGTATTTCGTTCATACCAATTCCTCCTCTATGATTTGTTCCTGTTGCGGAACCGTTTTTTGAATGGGTTTTTCTTTAGCCGGGCTCTTCATCGCAATCACGATACAACCAATCATAGCCGCCAGCAGCAACATACTCACCGCTTCAAAAGGCAATACAAAACCATATTGCGTGGTATGCAGCATTTGTTCACCAATGGCGCTTACCTCCACATTAAAAGGCTGGCCGGCAGCCGACGTAAAAGCATGTGACGATATAAGACGATAAGAAAACAAAAATCCAAACAATACAGCCAGCATCGAAAACAGCAAACGGTTCAACGAAGGCTTCTCCATTTTTTGCCCTGACTGGTGGGTGAGAAAAATTGAAAAGATGATGAGCACCACAATGCCCCCCACATACACTATGATCTGCACAGCCGCAATAAACTCCACCTGCAAATAAAAATACAGGGCAGCCACCCCTACCAGCGAAAACAACAACCATATAGCGGCACGGAAGATCTGCCTGGTGGTAACCGCCAGCAAACCCGTTCCCAGCACAAAGGCCGAAATGAGGTAGAATATGATATGAGATGCGCTCATAAGTTCCGGTTTATTCAACACCGGCCCGCAATTTGGAGCCCGGGTTATTCAGTTTTTTGGTCAGTTGGTTTCTATCGTATACGCTGTGCTCAAAACTTTGCGCCATTTTGATGGCCCCCGTAGGACAGGCCTCCACACATAAATTACACATGGTGCACAGCTCCAGGTGGTACACAAATGTGTCCAGCGCCTTTTTCTTTTTACCATCCACCATATCAAATTTGGTAATGATCTTGATGGTGGCATTCGGGCAGGCCAGTTCGCAGGCCGTGCAACCCGTGCAGGCATGTTCATTGTTCTCATCATGCGGCATCACCACTTCGCCCCGGAAACGCTCCGGCAAATGCATGGTGGGCCGGTTATCGGGGTATTGCTGCGTAATGATCTCTTTGGGCCGCACAAAATAACGGCCCGTGGTACGCATACCCTTCAGCAGCGAGGTCACTGCATGCCAGATATCGGATATGTATTGTTTAATAAACATACCAGTCGTTTTAAAAATGCCATCCCATGATGGCGATGATGGTTACCAGCAGCAGGTTGAACATGCTGATGGGTAACAGGTATTTCCATTCCAGGTTCAGCAACTGGTCTACCCGCAAACGCGGGAAGGTCCAGCGGAACCACATGATCAAAAAAATCAGGAAAAAGGTTTTACCCAAAAACCAAACAGACGAAGGGATATAATCCATCACATGATTAAATCCCTGCCAGTTGCCGATATGCAGGGGCATCCATCCTCCCAGAAACAGCGTAGCGCCGATGGCGCATACGATAAATATGTTGATGTATTCAGCCAGGAAAAACAGCGCGAACCGCATACCTGAATACTCGGTATGAAAACCGGCGGTGAGTTCCGATTCGGCTTCGGCCAGGTCGAAGGGTGCGCGGTTGGTTTCGGCAGTCACCGCAATAATAAATATCACAAATGCGATCACGGCGGGGATATGCCCGCGGAACAACCACCAGCCTGTTTGCTGCGATGCAATGATATCCGTCATACGCAGACTGCCTGCCAGCACCACGATGGTGATGATAGACAAACCAGCCGATAATTCATAACTCACGATCTGCGCACCGCTGCGCATGGCGCCCAATAAGGAATATTTGTTGTTGCTGGCCCATCCGGCCATCAATATACCGATCACCGAAACCGACGACACGGCGGTGATGTACAACACACCAATATTGATATCCCATATTTGAAATCCTCTGGCAAAGGCAATGGGCGCCAGCAATAGCATGGCCGCGATCATCACTACAAAAGGCGCCAGGTTGAATAAAAATTTATCGGCGCCATTGGGTGTTAATCCTTCTTTTAGTAAAAGTTTTAATGTGTCGGCAGCGGTCTGGAACATACCGCCCGGTCCTACCCTGTTTGGCCCCAGACGAATTTGCATACGGGCGGCCACTTTTCTTTCCATCAATACCAGCACCAGTCCCAATACCGCAAACAAGGTTATGGCCAGCAGCATTACAATAGCACATTCGATCACCAGCACCCAGCCGGCACTGAAGTGGGCGTTTAACCAGTTTTGAATTGCGTTTGTAATACCTTCCAGGCTGAACATGGTAAATGTTTTTTTTCTTACTTCCTACTTCATACCTCCTGCTTTATCTATCAATATCAGGGATCACCAGGTCCAATGTGCCCATCGTGGCCATCAGGTCGCCGATCTTACTGCCGCGGGCCATAAGGTCAAGCGCCGACAGGTTGGAAAAACCGGGCGAACGGAACTTGATGCGGTAAGGCGTGGTGCCGCCTTCGCTCACGATGTATACACCCAGCTCGCCGCGTGCCGTTTCTACCCTTGAAAAAAACTCTCCTTTGGGCAATTTCAACACGGCCTTTGTTTTTGCCTGGAAATCGCCTTCGGGTATATTGTCTATCAGTTGTTCGATGATGTGAATGGATTGCCGCATTTCGCGGATGCGTACCAGGTAGCGTGCAAAGCTGTCGCCGGCGGTTTCGGTAATTTCTTCAAACTGCAGTTTATCGTACACTTCATAAGGGTATAACTTCCGCACATCGCAGTGTACACCGCTGGCACGGCCCACCGGCCCGGTGCAGCCATAACTAATAGCGTCTTCTTTTGATAAAATGCCGATGCCTTTGGTTCGGTTTTGAAATATGATGTTGCCGGTTACCAGGTCGTCGTATTCGTTGATCTTCGATTTGAACAGTTGGATAAAATCTTTTACGCGCCGCTGGAAGTTGGGGTGCAGGTCGTACATCACACCGCCGGGCACCATATAGTTCATGGTGAGGCGGGCGCCGCAGGTTTCTTCCATGATGTCGTTGATGGTTTCGCGTTCGCGGAATGCATAAAAGAAGGGCGTAAAGGCGCCGAGGTCCATGGCCATGGCGCCCCACCACAGCTCATGCGAGGCAATGCGGGTGAGTTCGCCCATGAGCACACGGATCACCTGTGCGCGGGGCGGTATTTCTATCTGCAGCCCTTTTTCAACGCAGAGGGCGCAGGCATGGTTGTTAATATGGGCGCTGAGGTAATCCATGCGGCTGGTGACGTATATAAACTGGCGGTAGCTGAGGCTTTCGCACATTTTTTCGATGGAGCGATGGATATAGCCGAGATGGGGTTCAATTTTTTGGATGGTTTCGCCCTGCAGCGTGATCACGAGGTGAAGGACGCCGTGGGTGGCAGGGTGCTGCGGTCCCACGTTTATGACGAGGGAGCCGGTGTCGTCGGATAATATTTCGGTTTCTCGATACATGCTATAACTTGATCATGTTGATCGGGTCCTCAAAGTCTTTACGAAGCGGATGCCCCACAAAATCCTCCGTCAATACCAGCCTCCTTAAATCCGGATGATTCAAAAACCTCACACCAAACAAATCATACACCTCCCGCTCCAGAAACTCCGCCGTCCTCCATATATCACAAACGGTCTCTATCTCCGGCTTTGCCCTGTCTACCTTCGCCTTTATCACCACGGTATGCCTGTGCACGGTACTGGTTAAATGATACACCATCGTAAAATGCGTCTTCCAATCCACACAGGTGCAACAAAACATACTATCGTATTCAAGCCGGCGCAGGTCGAGCGCCAACTGCCGCCAGGCCGGCGCATCTATTAGTACGTTCAGCCATTCGCCAGTTTCATCGAAACTGGCATTGGTAATATGTTGTTTCAGTTCCTCGTTGCTCATGACATGGTTTTTTCTGCACGGATCTGTTCGCGCGTCATCCCGCTTTTTATTTTTTGTTGCAAGGTGATCAATGCATGCAGCAATGCTTCGGGCCGCGGCGGACAACCCGGAATGTATACATCCACGGGAATGATATGATCTGCCCCCTTCACCACCGAATAGGTATTATAGAAAAAAGGCCCGCCGCTGATGGCACAGGCCCCCATGGCAATCACATATTTGGGATCGGCCATCTGGTCGTACAGGCGTTTTAATACGGGCGCCATTTTATTTACAATGGTACCGGCAATGATGATCACATCGGCCTGCCGCGGTGTGGCGCGCGCCACCTCGAAACCAAAACGCGAAAAATCATATTTGGAAGAAGCCACAGACATCATTTCAATACCACAGCAACTGGTGGCAAAGGTGAGCGGCCACAACGAGTTGCTCCGCGCCCAGTTAACGATATCGTTAAACGAACTGATAACGATACCACCACCGGGTAGCTGGTGTACCTGACCGGGAAACTGATCGCCGGTACCGGTATGGTTATTACTGTTGTGTTCCATATGTAACACGTTTTACATCCACCTCAACGCTCCTTTTTTATGGGCGTATAAAAAACCCATAAAAAGGATCAGGAAAAAGATGCATATTTCAACCAGGGCTATCATGCCCAGTTTTTTTACAACTACAGCCCAGGGATAAACGAAGATCAACTCAACATCGAAGATCAAAAACAGCAGTGCAAACAAATAATACCCTACATTAAACTGGTTCCAGGGAGAGCCTTCGCTGGGGACACCGCACTCATAGGGCTGGCCTTTTTGCGCATTGGTGGAGCCCCGCACCAGCAGTTTTGCTGCGAGAATACCGCCGGCCGAAAAGAGTACGGCTGCGATGGTGAGCACTATCAGCGAGACTGGACCCATATGGCAAATGTTTGATCAGCAATAGTGTACCTGCTCTAAATTTACCAATTTTCTTGTCACAAATATCAAATTGTGGTAATTTAGGCGCGAACTAAGTAAATGCGTTATTTTCTTACACTTTTGATCAAGCAGGGCTTGTATAGGATATACAAGGTCTGGCAGTGGATGTACAGGTTTCGGGTCGACAAAAACGACTTCCTCACCATCGAGGTGATGAAACGATATCTTCAAAAAAACTACAATTGCATCGATATCGGCGCCAATTATGGCTACCTGCTGCATTATATGGTGAAAATAGCGCCGCAGGGTAAACACCATGCCTTCGAACCGATCACGCCGCTGTGCAACCGGCTCAAAAAACACTATGGCAAAAAGGTAAAGGTGCAGAACATCGCCCTCTCCGACACCAACGGCTCCCAAACATTTTACTGGTACAAACACCGCCCCGCCGTCAGCGGTTTAAAGGCGCGGGAGCATATGGGCGGCACCCAGTCGGAAGCCATCACCGTGCAAACGGCCCGGCTCGATGACATCATTCCCGCAGATGCCGAAAAAATACACCTGGTAAAGATCGATGTGGAAGGCGCGGAACTGCTGGTATTAAAAGGCGCCCGCGAAACACTGACCCGGCACAAACCCATGGTGCTGTTTGAATGTGGGAAGGGCGGGCTGGACATCTTCGGCCATGCTCCCGAAGATATTTACGACCTGCTGGCCGGCTGTGGTTTGCAGGTATCGCTGTTGGAATATTACCTGATGAACCGCGCCCCCCTGTCGAGGGATGAATTTTTGGGGCAGTATAATAAGATGTATAACTACTTTTTTGTTGCCTACCCGGTATAACCAACTCATTTTTATTGATTTATAATTTTGTGACGGATTCCTGTCACGTTTTGGTGCTGTGTTTTGTTTTCCTCCTGAACAAAAAACACAGAACCATGAAAGTTTTTAAAGTCACCTACACAGTACAGGAAGGATTCGCAGCTCAAAACAAAAAGAATGTACAGGCTTTCATCAGAAAGCTGAAACAAGTGAACGACCCGGCGCTTCGTTACCATGTGTACCAGACAGCCGATGGCAACACCTTTATGCATTTTGCCGAATACAACAACATGGAGGCGCAGCAAACCCTGCTTACCCTGCCTGCTTTTCTTGCCTTTCAAAAGGAACGCGATGCGCATCTGGAGGGGCAGCCTACGATAGAAGAAATACAATTTGTGGACGCTACTTATGCTTTGTTCAATGCGTAAACAACCCAAAAAATGGAAAATGGCTGTGCTGGTTTGGCTGGCCGTATTCAATACAATTATGGCAAAACTTCAAGCCCAACAATTTCACAACCCACCCGAATTATGGGACCCGACTGTAGCCTCCTTCTCGCACGTGGCTATTGTTCCCGCCGGCAGCAGGCTGATCTTTGTTGCCGGCCAGGGAGGCGAAGAAGATACAAAAGGCACCTTAAGTAACGATTTCCGTACGCAGGTGCAACATTCGCTTAACAATATTCGTATAGCTTTGCGCACGCAGGGCGCCACCATGCGTTCAATCGCGAAAGTGACCACACTGGTGGTGGACCACAACGAGGAAAAGTTAAATATCATAGTAGAAGAATTCGCCAAAATATGGCCCGATAAAAAATTCCCTGCCAATACCCTCATACCGGTGCCCAAACTGGCCATGCCGGGTATGCAGGTTGAGATCGACGCCATAGCCATTGGTAAATAAAAAAACGACGATTATGGATATACCACAGGAGAACTGGCAGCAAAAACTATTTCCATACGCTTATAATATACTCGGCTCGGCCGAAGACGCCAAAGACGCCATACAGGATGTTTTGTACAATTACCTGGCAGCAGAAAAAGCGGTAGAAGATGTAAAGAACTATCTTATCAAAAGCGTCATCAATCAATCGATCAATATCAAAAACAAAAAAAAGCGTTTGCAGTATGGAGATATGTGGCTGCCGGAACCTGTGGATACCGAAACAGCCGATACCGATGTGAACCTGAAAGAGATCGCCTCCTATTCGCTGCTGATACTCATGGAAGAGCTCAGCCCCAAAGAAAGAGCCGCCTTTATTTTAAAGGAAGCGTTCGGCTACTCGCACCAGGAAATTGCCAGGGTGCTGGACAGTACGGTGGAAAATTCGCGCAAGCTGTTAAGCCGCGCCAAATCCAGGCTCGATAGCAGGCGCCAGTCTGCCGATGCCAAAAACCTGGCGCCGGGCACGCTTAACCGCTTTCTCGATGCCATTCGCGGCCGCGATACCAAAACACTGGAACACCTGTTGGCAAAAGACATTGCCTTTTATGCCGATGGCGGAAATACGGTGAACGTGGTGGCGAAAATGGCGGCGGGTTATCAACAGGTGGCCGATCTGCTGGTATTTGTTTATCATAAATATGATACTGGTTTGAACATAAAAGCCAGTGAGGTAAACCACCAGCCGGCCCTGTTATATTATAACGGCGATACACTGGTAGCAGCGCAGATTTTTGGCATATCACCCGAATCGGGGAAGATATTCCAGATATCCAATGTACTGGATCCCGAAAAACTAAAAATCTACAAAGCCGCGGAATAATTTTTGATATGTTTACAAAAATTATTTGCCATGACAACACAGGAAATTGCCAACCGCCTGGTAGAGCTTTGCCAAAAAGGCGAATGGGAAACCGCCCAACGCGAATTATATGCTGAAGACATCGTGAGCATTGAACCGTATGCTACAGAAGAATTTCAAAAAGAAACCAGGGGATTACCAGCGATCATTGAAAAGGGACGTAAGTTCGACGCCATGGTGCAGGAAGTACATGCCCTGGACGTATCAGAACCATTGGTAGCTACCAATTCCATTGCATTTAAAATGACCATGGATATCACCGTCAAGGGTAAGGGAAGAATGGCCATGCCGGAGTTATGCGTGTACGGCGTGAAAGATGGCAAAATTGTATCCGAACAATTTTTTATTTAGTATAGCGTGGGTCGCTTAACAGTGACCCACCTTATAAAATAATATCACTACACCCGAACTAAAGGTCTCCGTTTTATACAACTGCAGGTTTACCGGGTGCTGCTGGTTCCCGAATAATGGTTTACCATTTCCCAGCAAAATGGGATGCACCCAAAGCCGGTATTCATCTATCAGATCCAATTTAGCCAGCGAAGCCACCAGTTTACTGCTTCCATAGATCATCATGTGTTTACCTCGCCGTTTTTTCAACGAAGTGATCTTTTTATAGATATCGCCCCGGCAAAAACTCACGTTGTTCCAGCCCACCGCAGTTAATGTAGTAGTAAAAACGATCTTGGGATAATTATAGAGCATATCGGCAAAATCGAGGTCTTCCCTGGGCGTCATCAGGCTGGCAGACGGCGACGACCAATGCCTGGCCATACCGCCATATGTGTTCTTCCCCATCAAAATGGTATCTGCCTCGCTCAACTGTTTTGTAATACTCCGGGCCATTTCATGGTTCCAGCTATTAAAGTGCCAATCGAGTTCGCAATTGGGTCCGGCCATAAAGCCGTCCAGGGTCACGTTCATAGATACAATGATTTTTCGCATAACACCGGCTTTTTTATTATTACAAAAATATCATGATTGCCCTCCATGGGCCGTGTGTGATCAGGACAATATAGCGGGTTGTTTGCGACTTTTATGTTGCTTAACTTTATACCGCTCAATCAGATCAAAAGAATTTACAATATGAAGCACGTATCGATCCTTGTTCCGCATAATGTGGTAATGCCCAGCATTGTAGACCCGCGGGTGATCTTTTCCGGTGTAAACGATTTCCTGGTAGCCGCAGGTAAAGAACCTGCATTTAAGATCCAGATGGTGGGTATCACCGAAAAGGTGCAATTGCAGGACGGCATCTTTACCGTAAACACCGATGTGCTGATACACGACCTGCCAAAAACCGACCTCATACTGGTACCGGCTGTAAGCGGCGACCTGAAAGAAGCCATTCGTATAAACGCAGAATTTTTTCCGTGGATAGTAGATCAGTACAACCGCGGCGCCGAAGTAGCCAGCCTGTGTATTGGCGCTTTTTTGCTGGCCAGCACCGGTTTGCTGAACGGCAAGGAATGCAGCAGCCATTGGAGAACCGCCAACGAGTTCAGGGAAATGTTCCCCGAAGTAACGCTGGTCGATTACCGCATCGTTACCGAACAACAGGGATTGTATTCCAGCGGCGGCGCCACGTCTTATTATAACCTGTTATTACACCTGATAGAAAAATATGCCGGCCGTGAAATGGCCATCCTGGCAGCCAAAGTGTATGCGCTGGAGATCGATCGCAAAACACAAAGTCCGTTTGCGATGTTCAACGGCCAGAAAAAACACGAGGATGAGCCCATCAAACAGGCGCAGGAATTCATTGAGCAAAACGTGACTGAAAAAATCTCCGTAGAAGACCTGGCCATCAAATATGCCATCGGTAAAAGGCATTTTATCCGCCGTTTTAAAAAGGCTACCAACAATACACCCATTGAATATATACAACGAGTAAAAATAGAGGCGGCCAAAAAACAACTCGAGAACAGCCGCAAAAACGTGAACGAAGTGATGTACGATGTGGGTTATGTAGACATCAAGGCATTCAGAACGGTATTTAAAAAAATAACCGGCCTGTCTCCCATCGAATACAGGAACAAGTATAATAAAGAAGCTAAGGTAGCTTAATTACTCAGGCAGGAATTTGTTTCAGTTCGCTGGCAAAGGTGCACATGCTGTCGAGCAGGTTGCTAAGTTCCTTGCCTTTTTCGGTAATGGAATATTCCACACGCGGCGGTACCGAATCGAAACTGACACGGTCGATAAGACCGGCTGTTTCCAGTGCACGCAGGCGGTGCGATAAGATATGATCGCTGATGAATTCCAGTTCATCTTTGATACCGGAGAAACGGTTGTTTCCTTCTTCTATACAAAATAAAATTTCTGTCATCCATCTCTTAGCCAATAAGAACAGCAATTCATTCAAGGGGCACCTGCTTTCCAGGTAAGACTGATTGAGGTAGTTGGTGGAGGTGGTTTTTCTTTTTACCATGACAGTTATTTTTCGGAATTAAAAGTACTACAGCTTATCCAATAAAATAAGACGTCATCTTTCCACTCATCCTTTTGCTGCCATTAAAATTTAATGAAAAACAATACTATATGACCCGGCAAACCCTTTTTTAGCCCTTATCACCGCTTTTGGGGATTGCCTGTACGTCCCGTATAGGGGAAATTTACGGTTGAAAAATCAGCTCGAAAACCTATTTGATATGATAAGCGACTCGGTATTGATACGCGCTTCGAAAAGGGTATCCTACTATATTCAGAAATATGTGAACAGGGCCGGCGCCGAAAGCAGGGAAGAAGTGTTGGAGCTATTCGATAAAATGCACCAGGTTTTTCCTCACTGGGTGATCATGAGCTGCCCCATGATGCATCCCAACATCAGTTATATTTCCAGGAACGCGCCTGCGGTTTTTGGATACAGCGGCGAATACCTGTTGCGTAATAGTAATATGGAAAAGTTTTTTGCCCATGTACATGAAGCAGATCAGCAGGACCTGTATGAATGTTTTTCGGAATTGCATAACCTGTATGAATCTATTTTGCCCGAGGAACACCAGCAATACCGCGCCATTTTTCATTACCGCTTCCGGAAAGAAAACGGCCAATACATGTATCTCTACGATGAAAAGGCCACTATTCAACTGCGGGGCTCCGGTAATTTGTATTATGTGTTGTTCCGTGATATCACGGCAGAAAGAACCTTCAACGGTGTAAAGATAGAAGTGTTCAAACAGGACCAGGAACTGAATAAAATAAAAGAGTTCAGGCCATCGGCGCAACGCCATGCGCTTTCCAAACGGGAGCAGGAACTGGTGGTGTTGATGCGCCAGGGATTAAGCACCAAAGAAATTGCCTGGTACCTCAAGATCAGCCAGAATACGGTACGTAATATCAAAAGCCGGATGTTTGAGAAGTACCAGGTCAATAACAGTATTGAATTACTCAACCTCACGATTTAGAATTTCCTGCGCGGGTGTAAAACCGTCACCACTTTTGAATGTTTCAAAGCCCGGGCAGTATGCGGCGCATTGGAGGGCACCGTGGTGATCATACCTGCCTTTACAATTTCAGAGCGCTCACCAATCTGCATTTCCAGCTCACCTTCCAGTACGATATCGATAGCCTCTTCGGGGTGATGATGAAGGGGGATAATTACTCCCTCCTTCATCTCTGTATAGGCAACCGTAAGACCTTCGGTTTGAATGGCGCCCAGCATTGCACCTGGCATGGCTTCCTGCAATGGCATGCGGTTTAATGTGATGAAATGTTGCATAGTGGTTATTTTTTTACTCTACCCATGATTAGTTTGCTCATCCCCTCTTTTCGTTCGGTGCAGCTATCGCTGATGCATTGGAATTTCAACGAATCGTTGTGGCTGAAAAAAACAATTCGGTATACGCCCTGGGCGCCGTTGCAACCGTTATCGGTGAATGTAAATACATCTTCATACAGGCTGTATTTACCGGTTACAAATGGTTTGCGGTTGATATACCCTTCAAACGTGTTATCGGGTTTGAATACTACGCCGGTAACATTTCCGTTTACGGAAGGTTTCGATTCCCAGCGGCCTTCCAGTTTGTCTTTGGCAACTGGCAGCAGCATCATGGCTGCCGCCATCATCATTGATTTCATGTGTTATGGTTTTATAGTCTGATGGTGATAAAATACCCGGCACCTTTCAGCACATTGGCCGAATGTTGTACCCCACGCGGTATCCAAATAGAGGCATTGTTGCTTACACAATATTCGTCATCGCCCACCTGTATATTATACACAAGCAGTTCGGGCGAAAGAATGATATTCACCTCGTCGCTGTCTTCGTGTACATGCAACTGTGTGTAGGTCCTGGGCGGCGATACCACCGTTGATACCTCATGCACCGCCAGGTGCACAGGAAAATTTTCGGCAATGATGCGGTTGATGGCCGGCGTGTTGTTGTGAAACGGAACATTGTTTAATGCTGCGGGCAGCATTTTAAAGATCCACTCCTGTGTGCTGTTGCGCATGAGCAACAGATCGTTCATAATTGTTGGCATAACATCTTCGTTTTCTGTTATGCAAACTTGCACCAGGAAGCGTGGAAGGGCAATGGTACTATACTACCACCGTCAACAAATATGGGGGAGGAAGACTATTTCAGTTTCACACGCATGATATAGTCGTCGCAGGTGAGCAATAAAGTTTTTTCATCGGCGCTGAAGGCGCAATTGGAAGTGGCCTGGCCGGTATAAAGGCGGGCAATGGGTTTTGCCTGTGGATTGAATACCCATAATCCCTCAGGACCTGAAGAGAACATGTAACCCTTGCTGTGTATCTTAAAGCCATCGGGCGCTCCCACATGTTTTCCTTCGTAGGCATGTACTTCGTAAAATACCTGCCCATTTTTGGCCAGCCCCTTTTCATCAAGCTCGTATTTCATCCAGATCATGTTTTTGGCATCGCTGCTGGCCACATACAATATTTTGCCATCGGGCGATAAGCCAATGCCGTTGGGCCGGTTCAGTTCTTTGGTCACCAGGTCTACCTGGCCATTGGGTTTCAGGCGGTAAACGCCCTGGAAGTCGAGCTCTTTTTTACCATCCAGACCATAGGGCGGATCGGTGAAATACAGATCGCCATTGGGATGATATACAGCATCGTTGGGGCTGTTGAAACGTTTGCCCTGGTAGCGGTCGGCCAGTACCTCCCATTCGGGTTTGGGGTTCGAGAGCGGCGCTTTCATCCGGGCGAGCCGCCTTTCGCCATGCTGGCACAAAACCAGGTTGCCATTGGCATCGAGCAACAAGGCATTGGAGCCGGGTTCACGCATGCCCTGTATATCGCCCATAAAGCCGGATGGCTCCAGGTACAATTGGGCGCTGTCGCCTTCCTTCCATTTAAAAATGCGGTTGCGGGGAATATCGGAGAATAAAAAATAATCGCCGTCTTTGATATACAGGGGGCCTTCGGTCCAGGCAAATCCACTGTCTACGATATCGATGCTGGTGGCGCTGTCAAAAAACTGGCTGGCTTCCGGATCGAGGATCTCCACCCGGCGGGTGGTTTCGGTTTTTTCTGTTTCCGCCTCGGGAACGGCTTCGGGTTGGTCGTTACAGGCCAGGGAAAATAGTATGGCAATCAGGAGCAATCTGTTCATCGACTGGTTGATTTTATGGCAATTAACTAATTTTTCCCTTTTTCGAAAGGTTTTTTCCTTCTTCGACGGCCCGTTTTGAACATTCAATTCTATTTTTCCGGTGTAATGACCTTCAGAAAATTAACCGGCAAAATTCATTTATGGCTTGGCTTTACCGCCGGGCTGGTGGTTTTGATCAGCCTGCTGGCTGCAGCGGTATTCGTGTGGGAAAAAGAACTCACCGAATGGTATCACCACGACAAACTGTTTGTAAAAGAAGTACGGTCGCAAACCCTGCCCTTTCAAACCATTCTCGATAACGCCCGTAAGGCATCGTATAAAAATACGGTCACCTATGTAAATATCGATAAGGACCCGCAAAAGGCTTATATGTTCATCAACTATAAGGCGGCCGGGAAAAAAGGCTGGACCTATTTTTCGGGTGTGGAAGATTACCGTAAAATTTTTGTGGATCAATACACCGGGCAGGTGCTGGGCACCATCGATATGCGTACCGACTGGATATTTGCCACACGCATGCTGCACCAATGCCTGCTGCTGAACTACGATGTGGGGCATTATATCGTTGGTTATGCCACGCTTATCATCTTGATCATGGTGGTAACCGGTATTATTTTATGGTGGCCGAAAAATAAAGCGGCGCTGAAACAACGCATCTGGTTCCGGTGGAAAAAGGTGACCAAATGGAAAAGAAAAAATTACGACCTGCATAATATCGGCGGTATTTATTCCTTCCTGTTTATACTCGTGTTTGCGCTCACCGGTTTGGTGTGGACCTTCGACTGGTGGGAGAATACCGTGTACCGCCTGCTGGGCAGCCATCCCGACAAAGTATTCAACCGCCCGGCCGACCCAACACCGGTTGCCCAGGGTACACCCGGTCCATTCGATTCGGTGATAAACGATGTTACCCAACGGGTGCCCAACTGGCGTCTGCTGGGATTTAATATTCCAGCGACCAATGCAAAAACCATGAAACCTGTTACGACATTTATCAGGTATTCATCGGGCAAATCGGGTTGGGATGAATCAGACAATTATTTTTATCATCCGCAAACCGGCCGTTTATATCATGCGGTCACACACAATCAAAAAACCACGGCCGCAAAATGGCGCAACAGCAATTATGCCATTCATGTGGGCAGCATTTATGGTTTGCCTACTAAAATCCTGGCTACTTTCATCGCATTGTTCTGCGCTTCGCTGCCGGTAACCGGTTTTTATATCTGGTGGGGAAGAAGAAAAAAGAAAAAATATACCGCGCCCGCTATGGTGGCGGCACAAAAACGCAAGCCGGCAGAGGTGGTTCAATTGGCCGTGCAGGAGCAGGAATAAAAAAAGAAGAGGGTGCATCCTTCCGATACACCCCCTTATTAATCTGACTCCTTGAAAAACCTCCTGAACCTTTGTTTAAGGGTACTATTCCTTGATCGTATTTGCCTTTTTCCTTTTAAATATTTTTCGTTACTGACAGCACAAATGTACAGCGCCCTGCCAGCCACTAAAAGCGGCATTGAGCAACCTGGGGCTTTTTTTGAGTAGCCGGCATTATTTTCCGGGTGATCTCCAGGCTGTGGGCAATTTTTTCCCAAACGCCATTGGCACTGCTTTTTCTGCCATACCCGTATGTTGCAGCTACCTGATTTTACCCATCCCGGCTGGTTTGCACTCACTGTGCTGGTGTTGCTGATGATCATTACCGGCCGCTATTTTTTGGTGGCAGGCCTGTTTCACTGCATATTTTATGTGTGGTTCAGGGAAAAATGGCAGCAGCACAAACTGCATCAACGTCCCTATTCACGTAAACAATTTTTAAGGGAAGTAAAATACAGCGTGATCACCGGCGCCATTTTTTCACTGGCTGGCGCTGGTACACTGGTGCTTTGGCAGGAAGGATACACACAGGTGTATACCGATGTATTTGCCTATGGGCTTTGGTACCTGCCTGTGAGTTTTTTGCTTTCATTGCTTATTCACGAAACCTATTACTACTGGATACACCGGTGGATGCACCGGCCGCGCATATTCCGTTGGGTGCATAAGGTGCATCACGACAGCAATATCACCTCACCCTGGACCGCGTTTTCCTTTCATCCACTGGAAGGGGTATTACAGGCTGTTATTTTACCACTCATATTGATGGTAGTGCCGCTACATCCCTACATAATTCTGGCGCAGCTTGTATTTATGAGCATCAGCAGTGTGATCAATCACCTGGAGATAGAGATCTTTCCCACATGGTTTTACCGCCACCCGGTGGGACGCTGGCTCATTGGCGCCACACATCATTCCATGCACCACAAACAGTTCAAATACAATTATGGATTGTATTTTACTTTTTTAGACAAACTGCATAAAACTGAAAGCCCGGCGTACGGTAGTAAGAAATTAGAAATAAAGCATACATGAACTTCAATTAGCTGAATGGTGTATATTTAAGAAACCTTTTGTATGAATTCGCGCAGACATTTTTTACAGAAACTCGCTGCTTCAGCGATTGCTTTTCCATTATTACCCGATGTGGTATCGGCACATGAGCAAACCAATCTGATCTCTACACCATACCAGGGTCCGGTGTTACGCGTTGCTATTTGCGGACTGGGTGGTTATGGTACCCGTGTGGCCGATGCCATGCAATCGAGCACCAGGGCCAAACTGACAGGCGTTATCAGCGGTACGCCCTCCAAGGTCACCGCCTGGCAAAGCAAGTATGGTATTCCTGAAAAAAACTGTTACAACTACGAGAACTTCGATGCTATCAAAGACAATCCGGATATAGATGCGGTATATGTGATCACACCCAATGCACTGCATCATAACCAGGTGATACGTGTGGCCAAAGCAGGCAAACATGTTATTTGCGAAAAGCCCATGGCCCTGAATGCCAAAGAGGGCCAGGAAATGGTAGATGCCTGTAAAAAAGCCAATGTGCATTTACTGGTAGGTTACCGCATGCACTTTGAAAGCAATACACTCGAGATTATTCGTATGCGCAAGGAAGGTGAGCTGGGCAAGATCATGTTCTTCCAGGGGCTGAGTGGTTTTCGCATCGGCGATCCCACGCAATGGCGGCTGAACAAAAAACTGGCCGGCGGCGGCGCCATGATGGACATTGGTATTTATTCCATCAACGGCGCCCGTTATATGGTGGGTGAAGAACCTGTGTGGGTAACCGCACAGGAAACAAAAACCAATCATGAAAAATTTAAGGAAGGGGTAGATGAGACCATCACCTTTCAACTGGGTTTTCCCAGTGGCGCGGTAGCTTCCTGCCTGAGCACCTATAATATGAACTACCTCGACCGCTTTTTCCTCAATGGCGAAAAAGGGTTTGCCGAATTGTTGCCCGCTACCGGCTATGGTCCTATCAAAGGGCGCACCAACAAAGGCGAGCTGGCCCTGCCCCATCGCACGCATCAAACTGTGCAAATGGATGAAATGGCGGGTATCATACTCGAAAACAAACAACCCGTTGTACCAGTAAATGGTGAAGAAGGTGTTAAAGATCTGAAGATCATCGATGCTATTTACCAGGCGGTTAAAACGGGTAAGAAGGTGAATCTCAAATTATAACAGTGGGCGGCCGTTCGCACTTCAGCGAATTTTTAATCCTGGTGCACGGCCGCTTCTTTATTGTACTTGTTCCTGTACTCGATAGGCGACAAACCCGTCAGTTTTTTAAACACACTTCTGAACGATTTCATATTCTCATAACCCACCTCGTACATCACCTCGTTTACATTCATATCACTTGTTTCCAGCATTTTCTTGGCGGCTTCTATCTTCACCCGCTGAATATATTCAATAGGCGTATTGTTGGTAGCCTTTTTAAACCTTCTTTCGAAATGCCGTTTACCAATGGCAAACTTTGCCGACAGTTCTTCTACCGAAATGCGTTCGGTAATATGCTGCTCGATGAATTCCTGCGCCTGTTTGATGGGTTCATCCTCATGTTTCTTTTGTGCATTGAACATAGAGAACGGGCTTTGACTTTTACGGTCAATCTCCAACGCATAAAACTTCGAGATCATGATGGCCATTTCGCGGCCGGTATATTTTTCCACCAGGTGCAGCATCAGGTTCCAGTACGAAGTGGCGCCGCCGCTCGAGTACAGTCCGTTTTGTTCGGTAACGATGCGGCCATCTACCAGGTTTACATCGGGAAACATTTCCCTGAACAAAAAGGCATCGTTCCAATGGCTGGAACATTCTTTTCCTTTTAACAAACCCGTTGCGGCCAGTATAAATACGCCTGAACAAAGGCTGGCCACTTCGGCGCCCTGTTCATATTGACGAATGATCCAGGGAATAAAATCCTTATTCTTTTCTATGGTGTTACTGAATTCACGGCCAATGGCAGGAATGATGATGACGTCTGTTTCCCGTATTTCATTGATCAATACATCGGCATGTACACTAAACTTACCCTGTTGCAGGGATACATCGGGGTTCACGCCCACCAACTGGCAATTAAAAACGGGTGCTTTTCCATTCACTTCCAGTAAATGATTCACGCCATTGAACATGGCCAGGGCATCTACGATACCGGCCATTACCGCATTATCCAGCACCAATATCGATATGTGTTTCATATAACAGTCATTTTAGAACAGTCAATAAAGATAAATCAAAAAGTCGCAAAGCGGCCTGTATATGTCGCTTTTGACCTACCCCTAAAGCCGCCTGCCAGGCTAGTTTTGCTTTATCAATCAAAACAATAACAGTTTAAAAAAATCTAGCTATGACAATCAAAAACAAGATCACACCCTGTTTGTGGTTCGATTTTAATGCCGAAGAAGCTGTTAACTTCTACACATCCATCTTCAACAATTCCCGTGTTGTAAACCGCAGTTATTATGGCGACAACGCACCGGTACCCAAAGGCACTTTGTTAACGGCTACTTTCGAACTGGAGGGACAGCCATTGATGGCGCTCAACGGCGGACCGCATTTTAAATTCAACGAAGCCATTTCCCTCATGGTGAGCTGCGAAAACCAGGCAGAAGTAGATGAACTATGGGATAAACTCACAGCCGATGGCGGTACACCCAGTCAATGCGGTTGGTTAAAAGACAAGTTTGGCCTTTCGTGGCAGATCGTTCCGGTACAACTGGAAAAACTGATGGGCGACAAAGACGCCAACAAAGCAGGCGCCGTAACACAGGCCTTGTTCAAAATGAGTAAGATCATCATTGCCGACCTGGAAAAGGCTTACGAGGCAGCTTAAACACCGCCATGAAAAAACTGATCGTATCTATGAACCTTACGCTGGATGGTTACCTGTCGGGACCCGGCCAAAACCTGGAATGGCATTTCCGGTTTTGGAGCCCCGACATGGGCCAGCGGCTGGCCATGGAGCTGAGCAGGGCCGATACGATACTACTGGGCAGAAATACCTACGAGGCCATGGCGGAATACTGGCCAATGAAAAGCGTCGACCTGCGGTGTGCGCGCGACGAACTGGCGATGGCCGATATGATGAATGGCTACCGGAAACTGGTGTATTCAAAAACACTGACCACCACCCACTGGAACAACACCAGCATCATGGGCGGTCCCATCGGCAAAACCATTGGCCGGTTAAAAAAAGATCCCGGAAAACATATTATGGTATATGGCAGCGGCAGGCTGGTATCGGCACTCATACAACAACGCCTCGTAGATGAATACCAGTTATGGATACACCCTGTAATACTGGGCGATGGTTTTCACCTGTTCTCCCGGTTAAAATATACCAGCAGCCTGCGGCTGGGAGGCACTACCACCTTCGATTCGGGTGTGGTGTTAATGGAATATCATGCATAACAAAAACGAGCCGGTTGGCTCGTTTTTGTTATGGCACCACTACCCGCAAACTTTTTTTGTTCATTTTGATGATGTAAACACCGGCAGGTTTCCCGGTTGTTTGCCAGTTCAATGAATAATGACCGGGTGGTTGTCTGGTGTTTAATAAAGTTTCCATTTGTCCGCTTAGATTGTACACCGCAATATGCACGCGCCCTTCTTTATGCAGGGTATACCGAATGGTGGTTTGCCCATCGGTAGCCGGGTTGGGCAATACCTGGAAGTCGGGAGTGGGGGTGCTTGTTCTTGCCATCAGGGAAGACGGCGTATCATAAAAGGCCACATCATCAAACAAGGCGGCATCGCCGATGGCCGCAGCGCCGCCACTGGCAAAACGAAACCCGTTCAACGACGAAACGGTGGCTTCTTTTCCTATCGTATAACTGTTTACACCGTTAATGGTGAGCACGCCGGAACCCGTTGTAGCATTGGCCGTTACTTTTATATGTACCCAGGTATCCATAGGAATGTTGGCGCCGCTAATTGTTACATAGTTGCTGCCATTATACCACTGCACGATGCCTCCGCTGGCTACCCGCATACGAAACGCATTGGTGCTGCCAGATACCAGCCGCCACTGAATGGCGCCATTGGAGGACGCCAATGCTTTCACACGCAGCCAGAACTCGAGCGTTTTTTGGGAACCTGCTGAAAATGTTTTGGTGATCTCTTTGTTGTTGCTGTCGGCATCGTACATGTACAGGGCCCGCTGGCTTTTATAACCGGTGGGAAAAGGAGCAACGCCTTCGCTTACCCAAAAACCGGTATTCAGCAGCGTGTATCCATAAGGAGCTACGTTTTGGGCATAGTCTTCATAGGTATCGGCCACGCTGAACAAACGTATTTCGTTCAACCCGGTGAGCGTACCGCCGCTCACATTCACACGCACATACCGCGCTTGTACTGGGCTGGATAGCGTTGTATAGTCGATGGTATAATGCACGGTGCCGGAGGGATAGGTCCTGATGGTGGCCCAGTTGCTGCCATCCTGTGAATACTCCACACTGCCCGACTGTGGCAGGCCATTGGCCAAACAAACGCCTACAGCATTCAGCAGGGTTTCCTTTCCCAGGTCGATGGTCATATAACCGGAACTGCCATTTTTCCAGGCGCTGCTCCAGTAGTCGGTACTGCCGTCAAAAGCGCCGGAAACGCGCGCTTCGGGATGCGCAGTATTGGTGTAATTGAGGTCGGTGGTTACCGCGATATCGCCATTGGCGTATTTGGTTTTCAGGTCTATGCGGTTGCGGTAATCGAGCACCATATCCACCTGTTTTGTCCAGATAGAAAAAGGGTTGGGACTGGGATGCCGGTTACTGCCATAATAGGTCCATAAGGCGCGGTCTGATACCTGTTGAAAACGGTTGATACGCGTTGGCCATACAGCGGTATACCCGCTGCTTTTATTACCCAAACCCGATGTGGAGGATAGAAATGTATTGGTAACATTTGTCCAGCTATTGCCCACCCCATCGGCGGCAAATGCCAGGTAGCAATGGCGCATATTACCCGGTACATTATCGCCATAACTTAATACCAGCACCCCATTGGGCATCAGGTACAGGTAAGGGTCTACGCCTTTATTGGTGGGCAGACCACTTAGAAAATTAACCGCCCCACCCCAGCTCGCGCCGTTATCGGTACTGCGCCGGTATTTAAGCGGGTTGCTGCCATTGCGCATCACGCAAAGAATAGAACCATCGCGGCAGCGCGCAATAGTAGCTTCATTATACGAGAGGCCCGAAGTAGCCTGTACGGTGCTAAGATAATTCCAGGTAATCCCTTTGTCTGTCGATTTTAACAATATCACCCGGTGACTTTCATAACCACCGGTAATTTGAAACTGACAATAAGCGGGTGCATACAAATCGCCATTGGCATCCTGTATGATACCGCGGTGAAAACGGAATGAACCCATCTTCTGGCCGCCAAATCCTTTTACTACGGCGCCATTTACGTTTTTATGCCAGGTAACACCATTGTCGATAGAACTGTCGTAAGAGAATGTAAAAGAATCGGTGGGATTAGCACCGGTAAACGGGCTGGGATAAAAGGGGATAGCGATCAATACGCCGTCGTGCCGGCGTATGCAGCTCATCTGGTCGATATTGGGTGTATTGGTAGGCGCCGGTGTATTCCAGGTAAGGCCGCCATCGATGGAACCCGTCCAGCCATGCGTATAGGGAAACATCACCGAATCGGGACTGGTTGACCAGTTTACCAGTACTTTTTTAACGATGTTGCCACCGCTTTGAATATCGAAGGCATAGCCGCGTGGAAAATGCATCCAGCCATTGCCGGTGGCCTGGGCAATCTTTGTCCAGGTATTGGTAGCCCCGGGTGTAAACTGCAGCTCTGCTATGGAAGGCGCGGGACCGAGCGACTGGCTTTTTGCTGAATGAGCAAGGAACAGAAATACAAAAACCCGCCCGATGCAGCGGGTATTAGCAAGTGGAGATAATTTCATAATGATAAGTTTTGGTAAGGTATACCTCCAAGCTACCCGAGAATTATGGAAATGGATGCTACTATTATATGGATTTGTGATAGAATATTACATCGCTGTTTTTGAAGCCGCCTGTGCCTGAATGATCTCAACAATGCCTTCATGTTGAATGATCATCATGCCATGCCTGTCGGAACTAACACCCGCCTGCAACCGGTACGTGTACCGCGGCACAGTACCTTCCATGATGGTTGGAAAAAAAACAAATTGCAGGTTATTACAGGCTGTTTTTAATGCATCGGCCACTTCTATAATATGTGTGGAAATGATAAAAAAGCAATTGCGGTATTCGGAAAAGGCCCTGGTAACCGCGAGGGTGGCATCGTAGGCGTCTTTTACGTTGGTGCCTTTAAATAATTCATCAAATATCACCAACAGGTTCTTTCCGGCACTTACCTCTTGGGCTACCAGTTTTACACGCCTTACTTCTGCATAAAAATGGCTATACCCCATTTGCAGGTTATCGGGCACATTGATGGAAGTGTACAGGCCATCGCGCACAGAGAACTCCATGCCCGATGCCGCCACCGGGAAACCCATATGCGCCAGGTAAACGGCAATAGCAAACGACTTCATAAAGGTGGATTTACCGGCCATATTAGCACCGGTTAAAAACAGCACGTTGCTGTTGCGTTGTAAACTTATGGTATTGGCCACGGCTTTTTCAATGGACGGATGACGGCAGTCCTGTATCTGTACGGCACACATTTCCCCGGGCAATGCCCGTGCATAACAATATCCTTTCTCCCTGGCTACTGCCGACACGGCTATATATACATCTACCTGGTATATGAACTGCAGCACGGCCGACATCTCATTTCTCAGGCGTATGCGCAGCAGGTTATCATAACGTATAATTGCAGCAAACGATAAGTGCTGGTTGTCCTGGTCAAGCCAATGCAGCCAACGGCTGTTCAAGATCTCCCCAACGGCCTGTATCTCGCCGGCAAAAGGACTGTCGCCCTCCAACTGCAACAGGAACCGTTTCAGGCCGTTCAAACATTTCCTGGTTGCCTGTAATCCCGATACGATGGTCTCGAACTCCTTATCGAGCCCCATGGTATGCAGCATCTTTTTCTTCCAGGTGTTTACAGAGGCCACAAACCGGTTCGCGCTTCCACCTGAGCTGAGATAATTTTCCATGGTCAAAAAGGTGGCGGAGTCGAAGGGAAAGACCAGCTTCTTTGAACCAAACCATTTGAAAACGGCGCTGCGTTGATTGATCAAAGCAGCGTTGGTGAGGGGATCTCTGAACATCGACTCCAACAATTGCCCGCCACCGGCAGTACATACCTTATTAAATAAGCTGAATACGGAATGCGCTTTGTACTTACCCAGCAGGTTCAGGTCGTCCAGCGTTTGTTTATCTGCAATAAAACTCATGACCTTTTTCCGTTTTGCAGTATATTCAATATACCTTCATTATTGATGATGACCATACCATGCCTGTCTTCGGTAATGCCTTTTTCCAACCTGTAGGTATACACAGGCGTTTCACCCTGCATACGGGTAGGCAGATACACAAAATTGATATTATCACATTGTTTCATCAGGGTTTCACCGGCTTCCATAATATGGGTAGACACTACAAAGTTGCAATGCGGGCTTGCTGCAAAAGCGGTTGTAATGGCCACAGTAGCCTCATATGCGTCCTTTACATTGGTACCCCGGAACAGTTCATCGAAAATGATAAACAGGTTTTTTGATTTGGCCAGTTGTTGCGCCATTTTTTTTACGCGCAAAACCTCGGTATAAAAATGGCTGTATCCCATATTCAGGTCATCGGGCAGGTTGATGGTGGTAAGCAACGCATCGCAAACCGAAAATTCCATTTTTTTTGCCGGCACCGGGAAACCGGTATGCGCCAGGAAAAGCGCTATGCCCAGGGATTTCATAAAGGTGGATTTGCCGGCCATATTGGCGCCTGTTAAAAACACTATATTACTACCAGGTGCCATGTGCAGATCATTCGCAACGGCGTTCGCCAGTTTCGGGTGATACAGCCCTTCCAGGTGTAATAGATGGGCATGGCTGTGCAACGCGGTGGGGAACACCAATCCCCGTTGTTCGGCCACGGCGGCTACCGATATATATACATCCATGACATAGATATGATGAAGCAATGTTTTCACCTGTTCCCGGTATTGAAAACGCAGCAGGCGATCGTACTCCACCGCCTTGTTATAATCTGGTTTGAAAGGCAATGTTTCCTGCAGCGGAATGGCACGCAGCAATTGTTGTATCGGCTCCACATCGATGGCAAGCGTTTCAACAAACGACTGCAGGGTGATTAATATCTCTACAATCGACGCCATCCCTTTTACCTTTTGCTGGTATTCGGTGTCTGCGCCGATCATATTATTGAATTTCCTGCCCAGGTTATTTTCGCTGTGCGATAAGCGGCTGCGCTCATCGGTATTGTCAAGGTATTGTTCGGCCGCATCAAACAGGTCGGCCCTGAACGGGAATGTGATGGCATGATCTTTAAAATACCGGATCGTACGGCTTCTTTCGTTAATACGCTCCTGATCGCTCAACGGGTAACGGAAAAACTGTTCCAGCAGGGCCGCCCCTCCCCTGGTATGGGTACGGTTAAACATGGCGTATACCGAGTCGCGTTTTCCGAAAATATTCAGATCATCCAGTGTTTGTTTGTCGATCACTAAACTCATTATCTTCTTTTTCTGCGTATCCAGATATATAATCCGCTTATGATGAGGCCTGCCGGGAATAACCATTTTAAGGCTACTTTACAAATGGCCCAACTGGTTTTGTTCAGACGCAGCGATTTGTCGGGCGCCTGCGGACGACGCATATCAATAGGCAATTCACCATCGGTTAGCCAGAAAAAAATGCCGCTGATAAAACCAAAGTTGGCGGCACTCACGTCCTTTCGGTTCATCATCAGTTCTCCATTGCTCAAACAATCGGCATCACCCATTACGATGATCTTTTGATCTTTGCCGTTTACTTTCCTGGTGAGGGCCAGCACAACGGGATGTGGTTGTTCTACCTCCCCGGCCTGCGGGTTCAGCATCACCGAGTCGTCGATAAAATCGGTGGTCTCCATTTCTATCCAGCTACCGGTGGTATCGCTGGTAAATATGGGGAACACGGTAAAGCCGGAATCAACATACGATAATGCGCCGGCATTGGGCATGCCCAGCAGTTGTTCATTCCGCCTGATCGACCGGAAGTGATAGGCTATGGTATCGGCTTCCGGTGTTACTTTTGCCAGCACCAGGTTAGATTGGAACTTGCCGGTGGGCTTCACCAGGGTACCGGGCAAAAACTGAACACCCAAAGACGACACGATGGGATTCATCATCTCCTGGCGACCGGGCTCACCGGCGATGATCAGGTTGCCGCCTCTTTGAATATAATTGTTCAGCCTGGTCATTTCTTCCGGTGTAATGGCCTTGCGTACTTCGGCAATCAACACAATGCGAATATGGGCAGGTATCTCCTTGTCGAGGGTTACTTCTTCAAAGTCGAAGCCCTGGTTGATAAGTGCATGACGAAATGATTTTTCCTGGGCAAACATATTATAGCCACGATCTTCTTCGGCATCGCTTCTTCTTTCGCCATGACCGGTGAGAAAACCAACAGTAGGCAGCCTTTCCAGCACCAGCCGTTTAAAGGCAGCGGTGATCTCAGTTTCGGTAGGCAGGCGCATCATATCATCGTATACCCGTAAGAAGGTTTGTTTGCCATTGTTGGTACGCAACGAACGTACAAAATGAAACTTTTCGGGCGCCAGGTCTTCGGTTTTGCTTATCTCCCGGTATTTTTTGATATCCATGCGCCAGTCGAACATTTTTACCAGGGTGTCTATCAACTGGTCTTCATTCAATGTGGGATATTGTTTGGCCAGGTCCTTATTATCTGTTTTTTTATAATAATACTCGTATTTCATCTTTATATCCGGTTTAAAACGGACATATTGCTTAAACCTGTCTACATCGTATTTATATTGTTCGGGCAGGGCGATCCAGTAATTCTGGTCGAGCATATTGGTATACGTGGTAATGGTCATTTCATCTTTCAGTTTTTCCATCACCTTCTGGCTGCTTTTTGTAAGCGTATTCATCTTGGTGGCCGTAGAATCGTAATAAGCCATCAGTTTGGGTTTGGCGCTGAAATAGCCCAACATCATGGCTGCAACAAATACCATCGCATACCGGGCCAGTGATACATACCAGGGCTTACGCTGGCGGCCGCTTTGCATTTTTATAATGGTAAAACCAATAAACAGGAAGATCACGATCAGGAAATACAGCAGGTCTTCGCTGGTGATCAACCCGGCGATAAAGGTGTCGGAACGGCCGGATATGGCCAGCCAGTAAGTGATATCGCGAACAAATTCGATATCCTGCCCAATTGTTTTTACATAACTCAATACGGCAAATATGCCCAGGGTACCCATGGCCGATACCACGGTATACGATGTCAGTGACGACATGTACAGGCCAATGGCAGCATAAGCGCAGGTGAGCAGGAATAAACCCAGCAAGCCGGTCAATATAAACGGCCAGTCTACGTGGTGAATAGTAGCCGTGGCAAAGATTCCGAACACACTCAGTATGCCCACCAGAACTAAAGCATAGATCACCAGGGCCAGGTATTTACCAAACACGATCTGCCGGCTGGTAAGCGGTGATGAGTACAACAATTTAATAGAACCGCTGCTGAACTCGCGGCTCATTACGCCCATGGTAAGAAGCGGAATGTACAGGAACAGATATTGTTGTACAATGGTGAATGTACCCGAGATGCCGGCAAAGGTATTATAGGTGGCCATGTATTGCCGCCAGCCAATGGTTTGCCTGCGCACCATGCCATCGAATATGCCTGTAAATACCAACCCGGTTTGAAAGGTGAAAATAACAATAATGAGCCAGGCAATGGGAGAAAAGAAAAGTTGCTGTAACTCGGTTTTTGCGATCTTGTATATTGTTTTCATGATGCTATACGGTCTTCTTTTTTGAGAGTTCGGCAAATACGTTCTCGAGCGATATTTTTTCCAGGGCTATTTCGGTGAGGCGCCACTTTTGCTGCACGCTCGCTTCCACAATACGCTCCATGGTTTCCTGCGCCTCGGTATATTGAACGCGGTATTTGATACCACCCAGGTAGGTTGCGTTCAATACGCCGGGAATGGCTTGCAGTTCTTCAACGGGCGGTGTTGCAATCAACGACAAGGTGAGCGTGCTGGGCATGATATAACTATCGAAATCTTCGATGGAACCTTCGAAAGCCACGGTACCCTCGTTGATCATCCAGATGTTATCGCAAAGCGCCTGTACTTCCTGCAAAATATGGGTAGAAAGTATCACTGTTCTTTCTTCGGCAATTTCCCTGATCAGGTTGCGTACTTCCAGTATCTGGTTGGGATCCAGCCCATTGGTTGGTTCATCCATCACTACAAATCCTGGTTTGTGTACGATGGCCTGGGCAATTCCCACACGCTGCTGGTAGCCGCCGGATAAATTCCTGATCAGCCTTTTACTGAAATGGGCCACACCACATTTTACCATCACTTCTTCCACTGCTGTTTTGATATGGTTGGGTGGCATCAGCCGCATATTGGCGCTATGGGTAAGGTATTCTTCCACGGTTAGATCCATGAGCAGCGGCGGTTTTTGCGGCAGGAACCCGATATGCCTTTTTGCTTCTACCGGGTGCAGGCTCATACTTATGCCCTTTACATAAATCTCACCCTGGGTTTGTTTAAGTACACCACACATAGTGTTCATGATGGTAGACTTGCCGGCGCCGTTAGCGCCCAGCAATCCATAAATGCCGTTTTTGGTAAGTTCGAAATTGATGTTCTTAACAGCCCAGTGCACATTATACCGGTGCGAAAGATTTTCGACTTTTACAATAGAATCGTTCATTATTCCATTTTAATGGTTACTGTGGATATCGTTTGAATAAATATTCGTAGTAAGAACCCCATTTCCAGGCCAGGTCAACAACCGGCAGCTGGTTTGGCAATTGGTACAGGATGCCAACGGAGCCGGGATGGGCATTACCCAGCACTTCATTTTTGAGGCTTACAATGACGAACTTTCCGTCGCTAAATGCAACACCCAGTTCTCCTTCCACGGCGTCGGTGGTCATCTTTACTATAGTACCGCTGTCGAAATCGTGGTACAGGGTTACTTTGTTTGTATTCACATCGTAGAAATACAATTTGCTGCCTGTGGCAAAGAACAGGTACGACGAATTGCGTATACGAAACCAAACGGTATTGTCGTTCACAAACGCATTACCTGCAAACACCGCCTGTTGGTGATTACTTACATCGATAGCCGTGTATACATTGGTGAGGGAATAATTCTGGTAAATATATTCTCCGGTGGCATCGTTTTTCAGGATGTTCATAAAGGAGGTTCCATTGGCATGGTCGCTGCTGTATTTAAGCGTATAGCCCGACAGGTTATTTAAATCCACCCATCCTGCGGGTGGTGGTGTGGTGTTGTTCAGGAACAATTTGCGCCCCATATAATTGTTGCCGCCGCTGGAAGTATATATACCCATCAAACGTTTGTGCTGGCTGTCGTATACATACACAAAATTCGACATATCAACGGTTGCATCGATGATCTGAGAAATATAGGCGCCGCCATTCTCGAAATAAACAGGCTCGTCCATAAATAATCCATCGTGCAAACCGCCCATGTTCCTGGCGTTCCTTTTCCAGTACATCTGGCCGTCGTCGGCCAGCGCAAAATTGGCCATGAAACCATCTACATAATCTATGATCCTGGCGTTGTTGGGAAAAACGCGACCCGGGAACTCATTTTTCATGCTTATGATCTTACTGAAATTGTCGCCACTGAGGTAAACGGTGGAATTGCCCTGGAGCACCACCACTTCGTCGAGGCTGTAATCGGGAAATACTTTGGTAGCCAGTTTAAAGGGCTCATCGCCCAGCGGATCGTTGGGAAACTGGCTGGAATAGATATTGGGATAAGCTTTATACTCGTAGTATACCTGGTTGTTGGCATCTCTTTTTGTATCCCTTCGTATAAAGGTAAGGTTTGATTTGCCGCCTTCGTTGGTGAGTAACAGCCAACCGGCTTTATAAGCCGATTGTGCCTGAATTTGCTGTGCATATCGTGTAACGATGCCGGTGGCTTTCTCCTTAATATGCAAAAACAAATTGAAGTAGCCCGATATGTCAGGAACGTATTCCAGGAACCTGCTGGTAGATACTACAGAATCGACCTGGCGCCATTCGTATTCAAATTCCATCGTGTCGCGTTCGGGGTATTGCCATTCTATAACCGGGAACATGCGCAACGTATCGCCCAGTATTACGGTGCCGGGTCCGGTCGCGCGTATGCTGAGAATTTTGTTGTAGGAGATCAGGTCGTAATTGCCTTTATCTTTATAACACGCCGGCAGCAGGCATACCATGCCCAGGCTCACCAGCCATGCCTGTATATATCGTTTCATGATGTTTCGTTTTGGTTTAAGATTATCCGCCAATAAGAGGCACTGTCATTTCCTGGCCGTTTTCTTCATATACCGTGCGACCTGCATCCTTTTCACGCAGCAGGTAGTTCTTAAAACGTATCGTATGGTATCGCAGGGCCGTTTCATCCTGGGGGTCCAATTCGGCCTGGCCGGTAACCTGTATAAACAGCAGGTATTTTTTATCGGAATAACTGCCGAGGTAATTGCTTTCCACATTGCCATCCCACCAATCGGGGCGCGCCACTACATTGGATATGTACAGGATGTTGATGGAATGATCTGCCTGCCCAACTTGCAGATCATCAGTGGCGTCGATCCGCAACACCAGTTTTACCGGCTTCACCGAAATGGCCGGCGATTTCTTCACGGTAAGCCAGGCAGTGTCTTTAACGGTATTGGCTTTTAATGTAAACGAAGCCGGTAACCTGTAATTCTCTTCGGTGGCGGAGGAAAGGTCCTGCACCACCGATATGTTGTAAGTTCTATCGCGGTCAACCGGTTCGCCGGTAAGTTCAACTACCAGCGGTGTCACAGCCTCATCTTTGTTGGGTACCGCCAGGAAATTAAAAAGCGATGAATCGGTATAACTTCTCGAGAATTGTACGTAATTCTCACCTTCGTACAAATCGATGGTATCCTTTTTACAGGACAGCATGCCGGTGAGCAGCGTAAACAGTATATAATAAATGGGATATAGTTTCATATACCTGGTTTTATAATTGGTAGGCAGTTTCACTTTGCGGCAGGGGTGAAAACCATTCGTTGGGTTGCATCACACGGTCTGTTCCGCCGTTGAAAATATTCCTGTTCAACCGCTTGAAGGTGTAGAAGGCCTGTCCTTCGGTAAGCGTTTCACGTACAATGTCCTTTACCAGTATCGTCATCAATTCATTGTGTGTAACGGTTGTGGCGATCTTTACTTTGGCGCCTCTTCGGGTTCGCAGGTCGTTTAAAATGGCAACCGCGTCGGCAATTCGTCCTTCCCTGCTTAAACATTCTACGAGAATATGATACATTTCGGTAAAACGCATTACCGGCAACAATGGCCCCTGGTTCTGCAATACCAGGTCGGCATAGTACGATGTACCTTTCGGTCTCGTCCATGTTATATACCGCATATCATTATAGCGGTTGTACCAGCCTACAATGCGATAATCGTCTAAATCGCCTTCAAAAAGTTTCCTGATATACGAATCGTTCATCATATAGTTCATACTACCGGCGCCGCCGCCGGCAATTATCTCTTCTTCATAAATGTTGTAGTTGTTGCCGTTGGAAAAACACAGCATCAATTCGTCGGGGCGTTTGGTATAGATATAATCCACATCGGTGATCTGTCCCTGGTATATGGCATTGGTCCAGGCAAACCAGCCTTTTCGCTGGTAATCGTACACCACCTGCGCACTGTTGCGGGCATTTTCATAATCACCCTTGTATAGGTAAATACGAGCCAGCAGGCCGGTAGCAGCAAAATAGTTCATACGTTGCGCCCGGAAGTTGAAGAAATCACCCTGCTCAAGGGTAACCCACGATGCATTACTTCTTATCCTGCCATTAGGATTACGCATGATGAGGCGCAGGTATACGGTATCAACATGGCCCAGGTAATCCTGCGCCATTTTCAGATCGGTGATCATTTTATCGAACACGGTGGCTATGGGTAACCGGGCAGGCTGATACGTAGGATAGGCAGTAACATAAGGAATGGCTTCGCCGGAAAAACCGGTTACCGGGGCCGGGCTAAAAATGCGAAGCATTTCAAAATGCAGCATGGCACGCAGTCCGTGCATCTCGCCCAATATCATATTTCTTTCATTGGTTTTTTCGGCAAAGAACAGCGTGTCTTTATCCGATACATGCTGGATGATATTGTTTATGTTGGCCAGCACATTAAATGCCTTTTTCCATATCTGTTCGGTAACCAGCTCTGCATTACTGGCATTCCATTTATACTGGGCAGCATCCCATAAATAATAAGGCAGGGCATACAGCTCGTAATTGTTGCTGATGGCGCTGGCAAAACCCCAACTCAGGTTTTTGCCATACAGATCGGTGGTAGACATCGCCTTGTAAACACCGTTTACGGCTATACGCACGCCTTCATTGTTTTTGAAAAGCTCTTCCTGCAGCACCTGGTTTTCGGGCGACACATCCAGGAACTTTTTGCATGAAGCCATTAACAAGGCCGGCAGGCATATGGTGATGAGTATTTTTGTAGCTTTCATAACAAATGATTTAGAAACTAGCGTTGATGGTGATCGTAAATGTTCTGGCATATGGATAGTCAAGCCCCATTTCGCGTTTTATGGATGAGAATAAGGCCAGATCGTTCATCAGGAAAGTAGTACGAAGCGTACGCAGCCTGAATTTTTTCAGCCAAACAGGATCAACATCGTATCCAAGCGAAAAGGAGTTGAAAGAGATATAATTGTTCTTTTGCACAAAACGCGAGGTGGGCCTTGTTATAAAATAGCGATCCTGCAAGGCTTTCAGCGACGTTTTATCACCGGGTTTTTGCCAGCGTTCCGATAATACCCTGGCATCGGCATTGTACCTTTGCAGGTTTACATTTTCCACGTTATCTACCATAGTTTGGTTATACTGATCTCCGCCAAACTCGAATAAAAAAGAGGTATACAGCGTAAACCGTTTATAGCTGGCATTTAATCCCAGATTACCCTGGGCCCAGGGTTCGGTATTGCCAATCACCTGTTGTTCCGAAGGGTCCCACTGGTAGGTGATGGTACCGTCGCGTTTTACAAACACCTCCTTGCCGTTGGCCGGATTAATGCCCATCGACCGCATGCCATAAATGTTGGTCAGCGAGCTGCCTTCCTGGTATTTCATGATCGGGCGGGAGAACTTTGCGTTGATATCATTATATATCAACCCGAAATAAGGATCGGTAACATCGACATATTCTTTAAAATATTCATCTATCCGGTTGTTGTAGCTCTTCAGCGATTCGGCGATCTCTACGATACGGTTTCTGTTATGCGCCATATTACCGATGAATACCAGGTTCAGGTTGCGTGTATTCACAGCTGTCACGGAGGTTTTGATCTCGAAACCCTTGTTCAGCACCTTACCGATATTTTCCCTGTATATAGAAAAGCCCGACGAGGATGGCAGCGATACATCGGTGATCAGATCGTAGGTTTCTTTGTTATAATAATTGAACTCCAGGGTAAACCGCTTCATATACGACAGCATGGCGCCTATGTTCCAGGATATCTGTTTCTCCCAGGTAAGCCGGTCATTACCCATATAGATCAAATTGGCGCCGATGCCCGTGGGATACCAGTCGTCGAGCAACATTTCATAGGTATTGCGCGCCATAAACGGCGAAAAATTGGATTTACCTGTTTGACCAATATTGGCGGTCACGCGCAACATATCCAGTTTGCGCGCGCTTTTTAAAAACATTGTATTGTGTAAATTGATACCGGTGCCAAGCGACCAGAATGGCGCCCATTTTTTGTCGGTACCGAATTCCGAGGAACCGTCTACCCTGAACGAAGCATCAAACAGGTAGATATTATTCAAACTGTAGTTGGCCGTGGCAAAGCTGCCAATTAAACGTTTTTTGTTATCGTTGAAAGTAGGCTTTTTGGTGATCTCGTGCGCATAGGCGGGTGAGTGGTACTGGGCGTTAGGGAAGCCCCTGTAGGAGGCGGTCATATAATCTTCCGTGGTAGACTTGGCGTTTACTCCCAGTGAAAGATTGATATTGTGCTTGTCGATATTCTGGTTGTATGAACCGAAAATATTGGTATTCCAGTCAAGCGTGGTGGCTCCCGATTGCTCCAGTTCTCCTTTGGTGAACAGGCTCTGCCTGTCGTAGGTGGTCGATTCAGGAGAAATAAACGATTCTGCATCGGCCTCTTTAAAATCCACGGCCAGCTGTGCCCTTATAAAGAAAAATTTGTTTAAATACCAGTTGGCGGTAAAGTTGTTGGTCCATTCGCGGTACCATTGTTTGTTGTAATTTCCCACCGTGGATTCATACAGCGGATTGATATCTGTGTTGCCATAATAGTTGGGAAACTTACGCAGGTATTTACCGGTAGCCTCGTCGTAAATGGGATAATAAGGCTGCAGCCGGGAATAATCACTAAAGCTGCCATAGGGCGATTCGTCTGCATTCACTGCATCAAAATAGATCTGGTTGCGCAATTGCAGTTTGGTGGTTTGGTATTGCAGGGTGAGCCCGGCAGCCAGCCGTTTGCGCAAAGACTCTTTCATCACCCCGTTTTGCATATCGTATTTCAGTTCCAGCCCAACACGCATGGCCTGAGATCCGCCCTCTAAATAAATATTCTGGCGGTTGTTGAATGCAGTGCGCAGGGGCTGCGACAACCAATAGGTGTTTACTCCTTTTAGAATTTCATTCTTTTTTTGTTGCTGGTGCCACAAATTCTCTATCAATTGGTCTTTATAAGCGGGATCGGTAGGATGTTGCTGAGGCAGGTAGATCTCCGCCGCCATTTCGGCATCCCATTTTTCCTGTGCGTTCATCATATTATAGCTCGACAGGTCGGGTGCGGTAACAGAATAATTACCGTTGTAATTTACCCTGAATTCGCCGGGTTTGGGTGCAATGGTCTCTATTACCACTACGCCATTGGATGCTCTTGAGCCATACAGTGCTGTAGCTGCTGCGTCCTTTAGAATGGTAATATTCGCAATACGGTTGATGTCCATATCATACACTTTTTCTACCGTGATCTCAAAACCATCCATGATGAATATCGGGATATTAGGATTGTTCCTCAACGAGAACTGCGATATGGAAGATCCGCCCTGTATCCTGTCGAGCTCCTTGACACCCGGAAAGCCCGACTGGCCGCGTATATAAAACTCAGGTAACACGTTGGGGTTGGAGCCCATGTTGATATTCTGCATAATGCGGAACGAAGGATCGAAAACCTGCAGGGCGCCGATCAGGTTGTTGGGTGTAATTTTTTGTATATCCGCTTTTGATACTTGTGTATAGGTACCGGTAAAACTTTCTTTACGAAAATTCCCATAACCGGTTACCACTACGTTTTCCAAAGTGGCATCTTTCGGTTTCATTATAATGCGGCCATTGGCCGGAAAGTCTTTGACCTTTACCTCCATGACCGCCATGCTCACATGCGAGAATACCAGTACCTGGTCGATCTGGGCATTGATAGTGAATTTACCCATAGCATCAGAAGCCACACCGGTATTGGTGCCTTTGATCTTTATGCTGGTCCCGCTGATGGGAGCGCCGTCTTCTGCCACCACTACACCGGTAACCGTCACAAATGGTAATTCCTGTAAGACATTTTGTTGGTGCGTTTCGCCGGGCACCGTACCGGGTGAGGACGGAGTGACGGCACTGGTTGTTTTTGCCGAGATAATGATGGTGCGGTCGACGATCCTGTAGGTAATGGGTTGTTGCTTAAACACGCTGTCGAGAAAGGCGCGCAATGGCATGTTGGTAACAGATATCGACACATTCCTGCTTTGTTTCAGCAGGCTGGCATTACCGAATACCACAAACCCTGTTTGCTTTTTAATGGCCTGAAAAACCTTGCCCAGCGGTATGTCTTTTCCAGACAAGGTAACGGTTTGCGACCTGGTATTGGCCGATACATGAAGGCAACAGACCAGCATCATAATTGCAGTGAACTTCATCATGGTCAAAATTTTTTTGCCAATCCTGAATTGTTGCCTGCCGGGAGAACAGTCTATCCCATGCAGTGTTTTGGTTGGTTCGCGGAAGGCGCCTTGTGCAGCAGCAGAACAGGCATAGCCTTCCTGGTTACGAAAAGCATTTTTTTGCATACTTTCGCATCAGTTTTGGTTAATAAAAGATTCGCGTTACCTGAATTTTTAACAAGCCAAAATGTTACCGTTGCGCCTTCCACGCGCAGCGGTTTTTTAGCCTGTCGTTTTTCAGAACAAAGTTTGTTATGGCAATACAACCAGTTTTCTTCCTTCTTCTATCCGGAAGCGAACGCCTACATCTTTCAACGCGTCCACCAGTTCGTTAAGACTAATATTGCGGCTCAGTTCACCAAAGAATTCTATATCGGGAACACCTTTCTCATATACGACTGTGATATCGTACCAACGTTCTATTTGTTTCATTACTTCGGTAATGGGTACCTTATCGAAATTAAAAAGGCCATTTTTCCAGGCCATCACCTTGTCGATGTCGGCATTTTCATGCACCACGAGTGGTGCACCGGGCACGAGCTCGGCCTGCTGATCAGGTTTCAATACTACCGGCCGCTGTCGTTTTGCAACTGGTGCTACCATTACACTTCCTTCGAGCAATGTGGTTTTCATGGCAGCCTCATTGCCATAGGCATTCACGTTGAAATGTGTTCCCAACACTTCAATAGTAGCCTGGTTGTCCACATCTACCCTGAACGGCAGCCCGGCATTTTTTGCTACTTCGAAATACACCTCACCGGTGACCCGCACCCGGCGTTCAGTACCCGTAAAAAAAGTAGGATAGGTGATGCTACTGGCGGCATTCAACCAAATCTTCGTACCATCGGGCAATAACAGTTGAAATTGCCGGCCCCTGGGCGTGCTCATGGTATTGTACTGGGGTGCACCTGTTGATTTACCGGCGTCGTACACTACCTGGCCATTACGCAATACCACCTGGATGCCGTTTTGCATGGCTACTACGCCACTATTCATACTGTCGAGCACCAGGCGGGTGCCATCGGCCAGGGTAAGCACTGCACCGTCTTTGCCGGGTGCAATATCGATGGCTGATTCAACTACCTGGCGTGTTGCCGGGGTATCGGAATTCATAAAGTAAAAAGCGCCGGCGGCCAGCAAAAGCAACAGGCCAGCAGCTACCAGCCACCTGCGCATGGTGTATACGCGTTGGGTACGTATACGGGGTTTTTCGATGGCTATATCTTTTTGTTCGGCCAGGCGCATTTCTACAAGCATGCGTTGCCTGATAAACGCCCAGTCTACGCTGTCAGATGCCTGTTCGCCAGTACGCTGTTTGTCCCACAAAGCCTGCATTTCGGGCAATAAAAGGTCCTGCTGTCCGGAAAACTCCTGCAACAGTGCCCAAAGCTCTTCCTGTTCTTCGGGCGAACAGGTATTGGCGGTGTACTTATTAAACAGGTAAGCAAGTCGCGCGGTATCTGACATTACGGGTATTTATTGCTTTAAGACACCACGAGCAAAAAGAGGGGACTAATGAAAATTGATTTTTTTTAAAAAAAGGTATCAATCGCTGGTGAGCAACAGCACCAGGGCCGCCAAAGCGCCACCGGGTTTTGATTGCAGAAATTCGCGGATGAGCCTGGTGGACTCTGTGATATGATTTTTAATGGTATTAGGCGAAAGATCGAGGGCGGCTGCAATCTGGTCGTGGGTCATACCCTGTTCGCGGCTAAGCCGGTATACCAGTTGCCGCTGCGGCGTTAATTGGGCAATGGCCGTATTCAACAGCCTGCGGTATTCTTCGCGGGTCAGTTTATCTTCGGCTTCGTTAAAGGCGGCTTTTTCAATTTCATAAGCTACCAGCTTTTGCAGATCACGGCGGCGGCTGGTAATACGCAGGAAATTGAGCGCTTTGTGATACGCTATCTTGTAAAGGAAGGCATCCAGGTGTTCAATTTCAGTAGCCAGTTCGCGGCCGAACCAAAGCTTTAAAAACACATCGGTTACCAGTTCTTCGGCCACTTCCCTGCTTTTGACGATATCGAAAAGATAATTAAAAAGTTTTGCCCGATAGATTTCAAAAAGTTCATTGAACGCAGTTTCATTCCCTACTGCTATCTGTAACAGCAATGAGCGATCCCTATGTATAGACGATTCCGGCAACTTGGTGTCTGGTTAATTATCAATTTAAAACGGATAAAATTTAAAAGGATGGTACTAAATTACTGGTATTCAGGAATTACCTGCTCTGGCGAACAGGCTATAGCATTCAAATATAAGGAACACCAGCTTTTATTTATGCATTTATTAACAATTCTTTCCACTAGATAAAATGCTGTTTATGATGTAATTTCCTAAAAAATAGTAACTTGACCGGTACAATACACAATAGTTAAAAAGATATGAAATACTGTTTTGGCGTTTTTTTGCTGCTTTTGTCAGCCTCCGTATTTTCCCAGTTAACCGTATATGAACAATTCCAAAAGATCAATACCCTGCAGCAGGCAGAAAAATATATCGCCGACCATCCTGAGTTGAAGCCTGCCATTTTAAAGCTTTCTGCCGGTAAAGATTCGACACTCATCGATAAACGTTTGTTGCGCCAGAAAAAAGGCGATGTGTTCTCCGTAGGTTATGTTACCTATAAAGTACTGGAAGCCTCCGAAGCGGTTCGTTACCGCGCCCAGTATATCTTCCTCGATGGCGGTACCCTGACCAATTCTGAAATAGACAGTCTGAAAAAAGTGATCGTGGGCAAGGCCCAGGCAGGAACACCCTGGGAAACACTCTCCGACCAGTATACCATGGATGGCAATACCACCAAGGGCGATACCGACTGGTTCTTTGGCGAACTGATGTTCCCCAAAGAATTCCAGGATGCCGTGGCCGCTCATAAAGTGGGTGATATATTTTTTGTGGACGTGTCGGAAAACAACTGGCATTATATTGTTAGAAAAACACATGAAGACGATCTGAAAAAAGATATTACCGTGTTACGTTCCAATGGGCGATAAACATGATGCATCAAAAAAAACTCATTCTTTGTATAGCCGGTACCTTGTTTGTTACCGGCTTTTTCTTTTTACCGGCCAACCGAACCTGGGCCAAAAAACTGATCTCCTATTACGACGATCTGCCCTATGAAATGCGCCATATGAGTAAGGATGAACGTATGAAAGCGCGTTTCGGCAATAACTACACCATCTCCAAAACCATAGCCCGTTATTTTAAACAACAAAACCTGCTTGATAAAAGCCTTGTATTGATGCCGCCTACCAGTTATTTTAAAAAACAGGGGATCAGGTACCATGTACCCGAACCGGCGGTATTTTATTATTATACCGGGTTAAAGACCATCTGGGCCGATAGCCCCCATGCCATAGAAGCCAACTGGTTTGTGCATGTGCAGGATGGCAAAATGGTTATTGAACCGGTGACCGATAAAAAAGCCCTGCAGGACACCATTTCTGTGTACAACAAAATGGGAATAAGCTTATGAGCTGGTTGCTGCTTTTAATACTCATCCTGTGGCAGGGTATTACCGGTTTGGGTCTCATCAGCCTGTTTAACATCAAATGCAGGCCTGCCATGATGATCGCCTTATGGTGCCTGGCCGGTATAGCCGTATTTTCCTTCATTCCCTTCCTGTTGCAATTGCTGTATATACCACTTACCTCAACCGCTGTTTATGCAGCCCTGATGGTAGTTATGTTGTTGTTGAATATACGCTATACAAAAAACAGGATGCTGCTGAAACAGGTGTTGCATGAACTGCGTTTTTCCATTCGCCTGTACGATATCCCGTTTTTGCTGGTGATCACCGCAATAGTTTTTATCAGTGTATGGCGTTGTTTTTACCTGCCCCCTACCTCGCGCGATCTTACCTCTGGCGCCGAAGTGATTGCGGAATATGCCGTGCGGGAAAAAACAATGCTCAATTCGGTGTTTACGGTGAATCTCGAAACTACCAACAACCAGTTCAAACCGCCCTACATCACCTCTTTACAGATCATTTATAAATATGCCGGTTTTTATTTCGGGCAAATTTGGCTAAGCACGATATTTATTGCCTTCCTGGTGTTTTTGTACCAGGTACTGGCACAACAACTGCATCGAATACTGGCCTGGGCCCTGCTGCTTATTTTCCTGGCCATACCGGAGATGTATGCCTATACGTTTATGGTGCTGTTTGATTACAGCAATGCGGTGTTCTTTTTTCTTTCAGCGTATTTTTTGTTTGACAGGGATGCATATAACATAAAGCTATCAGGCCTTTTTATGGGCATTGCTACCTACGTAAGATCTGAAACATTGATACTGGCCTGTTTTATGGCTTTGTACATTCTTTGGAAAAGAAAACGATGGATCTATAATGCCGCCTGGTTTCTGGCGCCGGCGTTTTTACTATATGTTTTATCGGTTACCATTTATATCAACGTGTACCTGCCTGTGCCATACGATGTAAAGGGACTGGTAAACCCGGAACTGTTCAACCCGGCGTCATTGCTTAAAAGGTTTATTGCCCTTAACGATGAGATCATCTTCAACCACCAGGGCGTTATCTATTACAATTATATCTTTTTTATTTTCCTGGCCGTACTGGGCAGCGACCTGGTGTATTCTTACAAACTGAACCCTGCGGCCAGGAACTGGTTGTTTGCGGTGCTGGTGCTTTACCTGGGTTATCCCCTGCTCGGTCATGTGCTGCCATTGCTCGACCTGCATAATTCCACCAAAAGAGGTTTATTTAAAATATTTCCGTTGATGCTGTTGTATATGGGGAACAGTCCGCTGCTGAACGAATTATCGGCAAAGATCAAAACATGGGAACTGGCTCCTACATCCCCTCGAATATCCTGAAGCGGCCCAGCTTTAATTTTTGCAATGCATACTGGAAACTTACGCGCAACACACCCATGCCGTATTGCATACTGCGGCGGAAATTAATGGAAGAGGCTTCGTCGAAATAGCGGGTGGGACAGGTGATCTCGGCAATCTCATACCCTTTAAAAAAGATCTGCGCCAGCATTTCATTGTCAAAAACAAAATCGTCTGAATTGTTGTCAAAGGGAATCGACTCCAGCACCCTTCTGTGATAAGCCCTGTAGCCGGTATGGTATTCAGATAATTTCTGGCTCATCAACAGGTTTTGGATAAAGGTAAGCAGGCGGTTGAACACATATTTGTATAATGGCATACCGCCTTTCAGCGCGCCCATACCCAGAATCCTCGAACCCAACACCACGGGGTACACGCCGCTGGCGATCACCTGGGTCATGGGACCTATGAGGGCGGGTGTATACTGGTAGTCGGGATGCAGCATCACGATGATATCGCCGCCCACTTCCAGCGCCTTCCGGTAACAGGATTTCTGGTTGCCGCCATAGCCCTTGTTTTTTTCGTGGCGTATAACATGATGAATGCCGAGTTCCCTGGCCACATCGAAGGTATTGTCTTTACTGGCATCGTCTACCAGCACTACTTCATCTACAATGGTACGGTCTATTTCATGATAGGTTTTAACCAATGTTTTGGCGGCATTATAGGCAGGCAGAACAACAACAACTTTTAATCCATTCACCATGAGCAGTCGGCATTTGCCGCAATAATACTTAATTATTATATACGCCATATATAGCGTCTCTGAAACCCTTGTGCATACCTACTCTGTCGAAGGGAAATTGTTGCGTGAAAAATACAGCAGTCAGTTCATTCTTTGGATCTACCCAGAACAGCGTACTGGCGGCGCCATCCCAAAAGAACTCGCCTACTATACCATTCTTTTCTTCGGCATTGGCAGGCGGCCGTACGCGTACGGCAAAATCGATCCCAAAACCAACCTGGCCTTTACTGGGCAGCCACATGCGTTTGGTAATGGTATCGGAAAGCTGGCTGGTGGCCATCAGTTTTACTGTTTCAGGTTTTAATAGCCGCACCTTGCCCAGCTTGCCTTTGTTTACGAGCATTTGTGCAAACTTCATATAATCATCAAGGGTAGAAGTAAGGCCGAAACCACCGGGTTTTAACGCCCATTCCTGTGTATTGAAGCTGTTGGCGCTTTCATCGGGCACGCGGGTCAACACGCCATCATCGCTCCTGTTGTATACGGCAGCAAATTTATTGCGGTCGTTTTCGGGGATCAGGTACCGTGTGTGGTTCATCTTCAGCGGATCGAAGATGGTTTCCTTTAAATACTGGTCGAATGGTTTTCCAGAAAGACGTTCTACCAGATAGGCCTGTACATCTACCGAAGGTCCGTAATGCCATTCCTCTCCGGGATGAAATTGTAAAGGCAGGCTGGCGAGTTTTTCGGCCATTTCGCGAAGCGAATTGGCCGGGTTCATATAATCGGCTTTTTTCACCAGTTGGGCCAGTTCGGGAATTTCATTACCGGCAAAACCTGCGGTATGCCTGGTGAGATCCCGTATCGTTATCGGGCGTTTGGCGGGTTCCAGTATAAGTTGTCCGTTTGCATCCACGCCTTTGTATACTTTCATATCTGCAAACTCGGGACAATATTTTGAAAGCGGTTCATCGAGTTGAAAAGCGCCTTTTTCATATAAGGTCATCAGCGCCACACCGGTGATGGGTTTGGTCATGGAAAAAATACGCACGATGGTATTCCTGTCCATGGGTGTTTTGGCTTCCCTGTCGGCATAACCAAATGCATTGTAGTATACTTCCTTGCCTTTTTCGAATATGAGAGCAGATATACCGGCGGTTTTGCCAGAGTCTACAAAACTTTTCAGGGTGGCGTCTATTCGCATTTTAACCGCTGGCTCTATGATCGCCGTTGGATTGGGGTTTCTCAATTGAAAGGCTGTAAACAGCAGAATAGGCAGCAAGGCGGGAATCGTTCTTTTCATAGTATAATTTTTTACATCTGTTGGTGGGCAAATCGCTCACTGAATGTAAATAAATTTTTTGAACTCCGCGCAGCCTGAAACTTATCGCATAGCCTTTTTGATAACCGGTATCAGGGCATCGGCAATGCGTTTAAAACCCAGGTCGGTAAGATGTACGCCATCGATGGTGGCCTCATGATCTTCGCCGATCAGTTTGGAAGATTCGATGTAGTAGATATTTTTATATCCTTCTTTTTTCAGGCGCTCATAGGTTTGCCTGATGGCTTCGTTTTGTTGTTTTACCCTGGTGCCTATCTGCTGGTCCCATAAGCCGTTTTGCCTGAATACGGTTTCCACCATGATGATCGGCACATTGGGCTGGTGTTCGCGCAGGTATTTTACAAAGGGGTATGAACGTTCGCGTATCTGTTGGGGTGTTGGATTGGGGATACAATCCAGTATGTACAGGTCGGCAGGTACCGTAGCCAGGTATTTTGCCAGCTCGGGTTCCATTTTGGCGCTGCCGCTAAAACCCAGGTTGATCACATCGTAGCCAAAATGCCGCTGCAATATGGCGGGATAAGCCATACCGGGGCGGCTGGCAGAGGCGCCCTGCACAATGCTTGAACCATATACCACAACCCGTTTCGATTTGTCAACGCCGGGTTGTACAGGCGGCCGTATGGTGGCGCTTTTCTGTACGCCTATCTGCAATTCGTTCACATTATTGTACAAAGGCAAATACAACATAAACTGCTTCATGTCGCCGGTCATATGATGTACCATCAACTGGTTTTGGTTGACGCCTTTGGCAGGTCTTACCACACTCACATACTGCCATTTGCCCTTATTCAGGCAATACAAATCAAAACCACTATGCGCGATGGGTGTCATATTGGGCATATACACTTCTTCAGGCAGCTTCCATTTTACCCGAATTAAGGTGGAGTTGGTCTCGAATAAAATGGCTATGCCTGCGCTTCTTTTTGCCAGCCTTTTGATCACATCGGGCATTGGCGCAGTTTCACTGGCGCTGATGCGTTGATAAATGGTATCCGTGTCTTTGGCTTTACCGGTCATCAACAGTTGCGAAGCATCTACATATTGAATGCTGTCCTGTGCAACAGCAACCTGTACCAATAACAAGAGAGGGATCAAAAATTTCATAGTGTATACATTAAGGGTCCAGTGGATCGATGGGGTTGATTTGTCGTGAATTTTCAGCAGGCATATAGGCCGTTTCGTACAAACTTAGTCTGGTGATGGAATCAAAGGGTTTATAGCCCAGTTCTTTCATCACCTTGGTGCCCATGCTGCCATTGATATAACCGTTTTGCGATGCATCTGTAACAATCAGTACCGGTTTATCCCTGGGCATGTTAAACAGGTAAATAAGCCGGTTGGCATTGCGCAAATTGGTAGTGGTATGGCGTGCATGCGGCTCTATGATGATGGCGTTGGCGGGGATATGCAATACCTCCACCATATATTTTTTCATTTCAACGGCCTCGTTGTAGGGCGTTTTGTTGGGATGCACATGACCGCCTGATACGATCAGGAAGGGCGCCTTTCCGGCACGGAACCTGATGACGGCGCTGTCGCATCGTTTGGCGCCATTGGGATCGAGCCGTACACCAGGCTCTTCGGGACCCAGACCGGGCACCAGTATGGCGCTGTATTCATATTGCTGCCAGTTGATCTTTTTGGCTCTTTTAAATGCTTTGGCATTCTCTTTTCTGGTAAGCGGTTCGTACCGTGCGGCTTCATCGCGGCCATTCACCTGCAAGGCTTCCAAAGCCAATGCCAGCGGCCGGTAGTACACCGGCTTGTTGCCCTTTATTTTTTGAACGCTGCTGATCAGCCGGCGCTGGTAAGCTGTGTCGTTGTTGTCGTAGTCGCTGGCGTCGATCTTTGCATACAATGGCTTCTTACCATATACATAGGTTTCTATAACATAGTTGATGCCACGTGCATCGTTTTCCCAGGCCTTTCGCAGCAGTGCGGTATCGGCTTCGGCGGCATACAACTGGTAAGCGCCCGATGCCCTCAGTTGGGGCATCAGCTTTTGCAGGGATGGATACATACGCACCAGCTCATTGCCGATGGCGTGAATATCGTCGTTTGTAAATTGCAACACCGGCGGGCCGTCCAGTTTCACCTTGTGTTCTTCCAACAGGTACAGCAAATAAAAATTCTTCCTGATCAATACCTTTTCTTTCCCGGTAAAGGCAAGGGCGCCGGCGGGGATCACACAGATCAACAGCACCAGCAATAACAATTGGTTCCTCATTTCAAATCAAGTAATACAGGGTAATGGTCTGAATAATTATCGGTAAATGTATCTACTATCACGCGGGCATCCTTAATTTTTTTCACCAGGTCCCTGCTCACAAAAATGAAATCGATCCTCGACGACACATCGGTACCTGTTTTGGGTTCAAAACGTTTGGGATGCACAGTCTTTACAAAACCCGGCTTTTGGCTGGCTACAGCTTCTGTGAAACCGCGGTCGAGTATTTTTTGTATCACGGTATAATCAAGACGTCCGTCTACCAGCTTTTTAATAGGCGCATATCTTTTTTCATAAGCCTGGTAACCTGCTACCAAACGGCCATCGGCATAATGCGCAGAATCCTGTGGCGATACGGTGTTGAAATCGCCCATCACAATCCATTTTTTGCCGGGTGGTATATGCGCCAGCAGCAGGTCTGCCTCCTTTCTTCTTGTGCGGTAATCGAAGGGCGTGAAGTGCAGGCATACGACGTTAAAGTCCAGTATGCGGGCCATGATAAAACCCCTGTCCATGTTGTCGGTGATCTTTTGCACATGGGTGATAGGGTGTTTACTGGTAATGGCTACGGGATACTTCTCTCCTTCTATCAGCAACACGGCATAGGGATGCCCGTAGGCCTGTGCCAGTTTCTCCAGAGAGTCCTGTGTAAAACCGGTCACTTCCTGCAGGGCCAGTACATCGGGGTCCATTTGTTTTACCCAGTTTACAAATACCGGCTTTCCCGCGGCCGAATCGAGCCGCATGCCCTGTAAAATATTGTATGTAATTATGCGCTGACTAAAAGCTCCTGTACCAATAAACAGCACCAGAAAACTCAAATACCTCATTGAATGATGATCTTACTCGTTTCGGTAAAAGTACCGGATTTTAGTTGTAAAAAATAAATACCTGCATGCAGTCCTGACAGATCAATCGTTTGCACAGCCTGTTGCATTCTCTTTTTTAGCAATTGCCTGCCATTAAGGTCGATCACCTCCAGGTCGTAGGCCTGCCAGTTGAATTTACGGGTGTCGATGGTGAACAGGCCTTTTCCCGGGTTGGGATACACCAGTGAACTGGGTTGATAGCTGGTCACCATTCGTGGAGCAGGCATGGCGCCATTCGGATCTACCATGATATCATCGATAAATATAAACCAGGTATTGGCGGTATTGGGTTGTGTGAACTCGATGGCATCGAGCCGGGCGCCGGTGCTGTTGATCACGCCGTTGCCGCCATCGGTAGAGGTACCATTGTAGTTTGACAGGCTCCACACATATTTATGCCAGTTGCCATCGTTGATCACGGTGAGTTGGGGCGACAATTCCGTCCCGTCATTGTCATCCAGCCACAACCGCACCTTGGCGCCTGTATTGGCGGTGTTGGTGCGCATATAGAAACTAAAGGTGCCCACACCGGCAAAATAACGGTTGTTGGCCGGTTCGCCGCTGCCCGATAACAGTCTTACTTTCCAGTTGGCGCTCGACGAGGTATTATCATAAAGCTTTACGATCAACGAATGATTGCCGCTGTAGCAGGTGGCTGCATTGGCCACCACCGATGAAGTAGAAACACCCACCGTGGTGGAGCTATAGGTGGGATTGCGGTTGAAATGTCCCAGCCCGTTCTCGAAATTATCCAGCGTCATGCTGGTAAGATAAGCCAACAGGGCGCTGGCCACAGCGCGCGGACCTGTTGCATCCGATGGTTTGTTTCGTAACTTATCGTTACCCATAATGGTAGTGGAACCGCCGCCATCGAGGTTCAAAGCCTGGTAACAACCGATGTATCGCATAAAATTCGCGAAATCGTTCAGGGTCATACCTTCGCTTACACCGGGATCCCGTCCGTCTACCACTACAAAATACACTTTGTCTTTGGCCGAGTTGAACCCGATGCCTGTTCTGGGTTCGGCGCTGGTAGGTACGGGACCGCCTTCATCGGCAACACTGGCTGTGACGCAATTGGCGCCGTCCAGCACCAGCCTGGTCCAGCCGCCGGTAAGTTGTTTGATATTGGTAATACCCGAAGGCGAACTCAATACCTGCAGGTTCAGCGATATCACATCGTTTACGTTAATAGCATCGAGAAAGGTTTTGGCTATGCCCACACCCGATAACACCGCCTGCCCCGGATCAAAACTCATATTCCCCGAAGTGGACTTGGCCAGCACCTTACACGAAATGGTGGCATTGGCCTTCCAGGCGTCCACGCCATCTACGGGTACAATTTTCAACTCGGTACCACCCGACGAGGTATTGGTGGAGCCGCCGATAAAGCGGTTGTACAAAACCAGTTCGTTGGGCCCCCTGAACCGGTTGATGTGCTCGATGGGAAAGTTGCTGCTGCCTGCTGTAACACTGTAGCTTTCGTTGAGCTTGGTGATAAAAGGGGTTCGGTTTTCGGTAATGCCAAACACGGTTCTGTTCAGCATGGTATCCCATAATATCTCGCCGTCGCCGATCATCATGTGCCGCGGATTGTATTGCGGCCCCGCGCTGGTAAAAAAATCTGAATTGATGCCGGCGGTCACATCATGATAGCGAAACGTATCATGGTCGCCATACATTTTGGCCACGGTTTCTTTAGGTGCATTGATCACCCCGCCCGATTTTACAGCCTGCAACTGCACCGTGGATTCAGAGAAACTGATCTCCATCACAGCCAACTTTCTTTTGGGTGAGGAAGTTGAATAGTGTTTGCATACAACACCGGGACTCATTCTGCGGGTTGAGTCGAGGGTGTATTGCGCAAAGGCAGTGGAGCATACGGTGATACACAGCATGCCCAGGAGTAGTGTTTTATTCATTGTCAAAGGTTTTACTTCCAGTTCGGGTTCTGGTCAAGTTGAGGGTTTAGGGTCAGGTCCTCGGTGGGTATCGGGTAATAATAATCTCTTTCTTCATTAAATATGCGTGGCGTACTGAACAACGGGTTAAAGTTGCCCGATGTGCCATTGGTAAGCCGTTTCTGGTTTACATTGATCACGCTGCTGGTACCGGCCGGCGCACCCGATGCATCGCCATTGTGCAGGTATACATCGGCCTTGCCATCGTTGTTAAAATCGTAAGCGCCCAACCCGGGAAAATAAATGCCTACCATGGGCTTTTCCAGTTTCTTCCCTTCTTTCCAGCGCATCAGGTCATCCCAGCGCAGTCCTTCATGAAACAGCTCTATTCTTCTTTCCCTTCTTATTTCCAGCAACACGCCTTTATTAGCGCCATTGTCGATATTGGGATACCATGATGCCAGGTAAGGATCAGGGTTGGCATTGGCGGTTGCCAGATCGAGGTGCGGCATGCCCACGCGGTCGCGCAGTTTGTTGATCGACTTATCCAGGTCTGCCTGTGTAAGGGTTCCCAGTTCGGCCTTTGCTTCTGCAAATACCAGCAGGGCTTCGGCATAACGGAATATGATGATGTCGTTATAGGAATTGATGGAGCCCCATTGATCGCGCGAGGCCAGCGCCTTGATCACGCGGTAACCGGTGGTGGTGATGCTGAGGTTCACGGGCTCGCGGGTGGTTTCTTTGTAGGCCGCAAAATCAGGACCTGCGGTGGTTTGGATAAGCCGCGGATCGCGGTTCTGCATTTCTTCGTAAAAAGTTTTGGTATCGTAACCGGGCTGATCGGTAAAACGGCTGCCGTCTTTCATCAGGTAGCTGTTGATCATATCTTTTGGAATACCATAAACACCGGCCGTGGGCGCTACCAGCATATAACTGATGCTGTGACGGCCAAAGGTGGGATTGTAATCACGCGCCAAAATGGTTTCGGTGGCATCCTGGTCGTTGCGTGCAAACAATTCGCGATAGCTGGCATTTACACCGCCGGTTGTAAATAATTTATAGGCATTGGAATTAATAAGCTCCTCTGCGGCGGCAGCGGCTTCATTCAGGAATTTTTCATGGTCGCCCAGGCTATGGTATTTTCTGAATGTGCCTTCAAACAAGCAAATTCGCGCCTTTAATAAAAGGGCGGTGTATTTGGTAATGGTGTTCAACTGAACTTCCTGGGGAATATTGGCAATGGCAAAGTTGATATCTGCCAGCACGGAATCCATCACCAGTTTGCGCGAATCCCTGGGTTTATACAGGTCTTCATCATTGGCGGATAACACTTTGTTGTAAAAAGGCACATCGCCATAGGTTTTTACCTTATCATAATAGAAATAGGCCCTGAAGAAACGGGCAATGCCACCGTATTTTTTCTTTGCATCCTCGTCGGGACATTTCTGGTAATGCTCCAGGAAAAAATTGATGGAGCGAAGGTTTTCCCAGGTCCATTTGGTATTGGAGTTCGAGGCCGGAACAATACGGGCGCCTTTTACCCTGTCGGAAACTACTAAAGGAATAATGTTGTCGCTTTCGGCATCTTCGGTATATACAGCGGTGGTGGGTAGCATATCATAAAAACTATTGGTATATACCTGCAGGTCGGTGGCGGTGTTAAAGAAGTTTTCCGCCTCGATTTTATCCTTGGCCGATTTGTCCAGCAGGTTGCTTTTTTTGCAGGCGGCCAATGAAACAATGACAATCGATATGATGATACTATTCTTCATTGCAAATTCTTTTGAGTTAGAGCGTGAGGTTGATACCGGCTGAAAAAACTTTTAACATGGGATAATCTTCGGCGCGGCCGCGGGTAGCGGCATCCCTGGGTTGCGAATAACTTACACCTGCCCCGGCCATTTCGGGATCGAGGTATTTGGTGAGACCGCCAAAACTCCAGGTAAATACGTTCTCACCACTGAAATACACTCGCAGTCTTTGTATATGCGCGCGCCGGGTGATTCGCTCGGGAATGGTATAACCCAGGCTCAGGTTCTTGATGCGTAAGAAGCCAACATTGGTGAGATAATAATCGTTGGTTTCACCCAACGAACGCAGGCCGCTGGTGTTGAGGGCCGCATAACCACGGTAGATCTGCGGGTAGCGGTTATTGGGTTGCTCTGGCGTCCAGGCCTGGCTAACCAGGTCTTTTCTTATAAAAGACAGGTAAGGCCTTTCATAAGGGCCCCAATAAATATCGCCCGAGGGATACCAATCCTGTTTGGCCACGCCGGTACCGGCAATTTGCAGATCGAAATTTTTCCATTCGGCAGAAATATTAAACCCAAAGGGGCAAACGGGCATGGCATTGCCAATCTCTGCCAGGTCGCCATGGTCTGCCAGTGTGTTATTGCCTTTGTCGATACGGCCATCACCATCCAGGTCAAGGTATTTGATATCGCCTGCACGCAATCCTTTCCATTCGTTGTTTTGTACGATGTTCAATTCGTAATTGTATACCTGGCCCAGGGTGGTGCTGGGATTGGTAAAACTGTTCTGGTAATCCTGCGCCTCTTTATCACTCTTGAATTGCCCGTCGATCTTATATCCATAAATAGCGCCCAGGCGCTGGCCTTCCCAATAGGTGCTCATGAGGCCATTGGGATTGTGATACTTTGTAATAACACCCACAAAATTATACACGCTGGCGGTGGTGCGTAAACGCAGCGGACTGCCGCCTACGGTAAAATTGTTGGCATAGCTCAAACTTATCTCGAAGCCGCGGTTGCGCAGGCTACCGATATTTTCCCTGGGCTCGGGGGCGCCAAACACATTCGGCAAAGGTTGCCCCGGCAGGTACATGCCTTCTACATTTTTTTCGTACCAGTCGAATGAAGCAGTAAGCCGGTCGTTAAAGAAACCCATATCCACACCAAAATCAACGGTGCGGGTGGTTTCCCAGCTAACCACCTTTGGTAAGGGCGATGGTGCACCTACATAGTTCAACCGCGCATTATTCACCAGCCAGGCCGTTTGACCGGTAGAGAGCAATTCCGAGAATGAGTTGTTGGCAATATTCTGATTGCCGAGTTTGCCATACGAAACACGCAGTTTCAACGAACTCATGATATCCTTCACCGGTTCATAAAACGATTCACGGCTTACATACCAACCGGCAGAAACAGAAGGGAAGAAACCAAAACGGCTTATCTCCGGGAATTTTGATGACCCATCGTAACGGCCATTTACCTCCAACAGGTACTTGTTTTTATAATCGTAATTAAACCTGCCGAAAAAACCCTGTATGCCCCAGCGTCCGGGATTGGCATCACCAAAGGCGCGCAGCAATTCTGTACCCAGGTTCAGGCTCGACAGGTTATTGGCCAGCAAACCGCCCTGTTCGGCCAGGATATTATCGGCATCAAATTCTTCCTGGTTATAACCCAGCATCAACTTCACGTTGTGTTTTTGTATACTTTTTGAATAGGTGCCGTAAACATTCAGTACCTGGTAGTAGGTTCTGTTGCGTTCCTCGGTTAAGCGGTTCAAGCCGCCTACCTGTTTCAAAATTCTGTCACCACCATAATAGTTATATTGATTCAACCGGGTGGTTTTGGCCATTTGGTTGATGGTATAGCTGTAATCGATATTAAACTGCAGGTCTTTCAGGGGCGTGAGTTTGGCGCTGAGCGTATTGATGATCTGCTCCCTGTGTGTTTTGATAAAGTTCGATCTGTCTTTAAGCGCGCCCTGTGCGCCGCTGGCAAAAAAGTCAAAGGGAATACCATCAATCTCAGACGGGTAAAAAGGAAACAGGAAATACCAGGTGGTATTGCTCCACAACCCGCCATAACCTGAACGGCCGCCGCCAAATTCCAGGTGATCGTCGGAGTTTAACTGGGTATTGTAACCCAGTTGCAGCCAGTCGGTGGCCTTGAGCGTTACATTTCCTTTGAGGTTGTATTTTTTCAGATCGGCCTCATCGATGTTTTGTATGGTTTGGGTTTTATACAACCTGCCCGACATATAGCCCTGCAGTTTTTCCGTACCTCCCGATACCGAAATATTATGTACATACGAGGGCTGCCATTGCCTGAACAGTTGATCGTACCAGTTGGTATTGTAAAAGAATTTGTAAGTACCGTTAGGCTGTTGTTCGTGAAAGGGAGCCAGCGTACCGGCCGCCACCTGTTTGATGCGTTCATAGTCGGCATCGTTGTAACCGGTGTACGTGGTGCCATTGTATCCATACAGGGCGGCATCCACGGTTTTGCCATATTCATAGGGATCTGAAATAAAGTCGGTGCGGTTGGTGGGCTGGGCCCATCCAAAATTATTCAGGTAAGAGATCTGTATCTTTCCCTCCTTTCCCTTTTTAGTGGTCACCAGTATTACGCCAAATGCGCCACGTGCCCCATAGATGGCCGATGAAGCGGCATCTTTTAATATCGATACGTTTTCGATATCCAGCGGGTTCACTCTTTCTATATTTCCTTCTATACCATCTATCAGCACCAGGGGCGAACCGCCGTTAATGGAGTTGAAACCCCTGATATTGATCTCGGGTGTTTCGTTGGGGTTGCCGTTGTTGGATTGTATGTTCAAACCCGGCAGCATACCCTGCAATGAGGTGACCACGTTGGCCGTGGGGCGCTGACCCAGGTCATCGCCGCTTACCTGCGATACCGCACCGGTAAGATTTACTTTTTTAGTTGTACCATACCCTACTACCACCACTTCGTTCATATCCTGCCTGAACTCGGTGAGGGCTATGGCGCCAAATGCATTACTGGTGGCGGGTAGTTCCCTGGAAGTATATCCGGTATAGGAAATAATAATCACATCTTTTTCATCGATGCCGGCCAGTTCAAATTCGCCATTATCGTTGGAAAGTACCGTACGTTTGGCTTTACGTGCCGTGATGGAGGCGCCGGCCAGTGGAGCGCCTTTGCTATCGGTAACCCGGCCGCGCACAGAAATGCTGGTGTCTTTGGCGGGTGCCGCCGGTTTTTGTTCGGCCTCTTTGATGATGATACTTTTGTTTTGTATCTCAAAACTAAGCGGTGTACCGTCTAAACAGTGCCTGAGCACAGAAGGCAATTCGGCATTGCTCAAACTCACCGATACATTGCCTACTTTTTTTACCGCCTTGATATTGTAAATGAAATCGTAGCCGCTTTGTTTCCTGATCTCTTTAAAAACGTCCATCAGGGAACTGTTGTGTTGGTTGATGGTAATGCGCTGTGCAAAACCTGCCGTGTGTATCAGGACAAATAACAGCACCATTGCCTTTCGTATACGCAAGGTCATTGCAGTATGTACATTCATACTTCAGTTAGTTATGAGTTTAACAAATGGGGGGGTTGTGAAAGGTTTATGTTATTTTTGGATGATGATCTTCTTTCCTTTTCCGGAAGCATCTCCGGGTATTATCTTAAATTTTATGGTACCGGTAGATTCAAACATTTTCAGCACATCTGAAATATTCCTGTAACGGGATATCATGGCGGCAAAATGTTCACCTTCCACATTGCCCTGGTACTCGGGTGTAAAATCGTACCAGCGCGCCAGTTTACGCATGATGCTTTTGATATCCTCATCAACAAACATAAAATAACCATTCTTCCAGGCGATGGCATCTTCGGCATTTACCTGCTGCACACCAATGCGATTGGTTTGATCGATGGTGGCCTGCTGCCCGGGTTTGATGATCATCGCGTTGGGCGCTTTCGACACACGCACCGAACCTTCGAGCAAGGTCACTGCCTGCCGGGTTTCGTTGTCATAGGCATTCACATTAAAATGTGTGCCCAGTACTTCCACTTCGGAATTATTAAAATGCACCTTGAATGGTTTGGCCTTATTTTTTGCGATCTCGAAATAGGCTTCACCGCTGAGTTCCACCTCCCGGGTATCACCAGTAAAGTGTACCGGGAACCTAAGGGTGGATGCGGAATTCAACCAAACCCGGCTGCCATCGGATAATACCAGTTGGTATTCTCCGCCATTGGGAATTTTCAGTGTATTATACAGCGTTTCGGATGAAGCGCCTTCGTTATTATAAACGATCTGTCCATCATTGCTTTTGGTAATGCGGGCATTGCCCTGTGTACTCAGCACACCGGCGCCGGTTGAATCCAGTACGATGGATGAGTTATCGGCCAGTATCAATACGGCTTTGTTCCTGTTGCCCGGCTCAAAATCGGGCACGGAAGTTTTTTCCTGTACGATGGCGGGCGGTGGCGTTACGGTTGTTTTGGATGGCCACATCCAGATACCCATGATCATCAATATACAGGCTGCTGCTGCCACACCGGCCCATTTATACCAGTGGATGCGCCGTACAACAGGTTTTGGCTGCAGTATGGATTGTAATAGTTCAGCGCTTTTGCCATCGCTGAAATGGGCTGCGTCCTCCGGCTGGTTGTCCATTACCTCTTTAAAGAACTTACGTGCTGCACGGGCGTTTTTGTCGTTTGCCAACAAATCCAACAGCTCCTCATGTTCCGCATCGGTAATGGTTTTGTTATGAAACCTTTCTATCAATATATCCAGCCTTGACGCCATATGGTGATAATTCGGCTTTATTATAAAGACACAGGGATTTGAAAAAGGGAGATATGAAAAACAATAAATTTTAAAATAATTGGGAAAGCAAGAGGAAGAACCCGGTGAAAGGACCCGCTTTTATAAATCGGGCAATGGCCTGCATGGCCCATTGCTGGTACTTTTTCACCGAGTGCACCGAGATATTCAATTGATACGCCACATCGGCATTCTTCAATCCTTTTTGTTTTAGCAGGAATACTTTCTTCTGTTGACGCGGCAGGTGGTTCACCGCATGCTGCAGTAAAATTTCATATTGATCATCATATACTTGCGGTTCTTCTACCGATTGGGCGGCAAAATTTTTCTCGGCTTCCTGCTTTTTCTTCAACAGGCTTTGTTTCCTGATGGCATTGAGCGTATGATTACGGGTGATGATAAACAGGTAGGCGTGGAAACTACTGATGGCGGGTAATCCGGCCCTGCCCTCCCAGATCTTTACAAATACATCCTGTATGATCTCTTCGGCCAACTCGTGCGACCTGGTTACCGAATATACAAAATGACCCAGCGGCTGGTGGTATTCATAAAACAGTTGGCTGAAGGCGCGCTCGTCACCCCGTGCAATGGCAGATAGTATCGTATGGTCTTTTAGTTGCCTTAACACGAATAAGCAGTTTACCCTACCGAAATTAATAATATTTGATAAAATTCCGATTTTTTATAAAACAGGGTAAAAATGCTGTATTATCATATGGTTACTTCCAACCGCCGCCAAGGGCCTGGTAAATATTTACCATGGCATTGATCTGCTGCATGCGGGTTTCTACCAATTCAAACTTCGATTCCAGGGCATCGCGTTGTGTCATCAGCACTTCCATATAATCGGCGCGTGCCGATTTAAACAAATTGTTGGAGATACCGATCGATTGGGTAAGCGCCTCTACCTGTTTTGATTTGAGGCCATAACTTTTTTCCAGGTTGTTGATCTTTGCCAATTGATTGGCCACTTCGGTATAGGCTTTTAAAATGGTGCGTTCATAATTATACACGGCCTGTACCTGTTTGGCGCCGGCTGTATTGTAAGCTGCTTTGATGGCATTCCTGTTTACCAGGGGAGCCACCAGTTCACCGGCCAGTGAATACAACAGCGACTCAGGTGTTTTTATTAAATAGGAAGGATTGAATGCCTGGTACCCGATGGCAGCGGAAATACCTACGGATGGAAAAAACTGTGCGCGTGCTACCTGCACATCGAGCTTTGCAGCAGCCAGTTCCAGTTCGGCTTGTTGAATGTCGGGACGGTTGGTGAGTAATTGCGCAGGAATGCCTGCATGCACTTCATTGGGGAGCGCCTGGTAAAAAGCCTGGCTGTTCCTGGCCACCGGACCAGGAAACTGCCCGGTTAGAAACCGGATACGGTTTTCGGTTTCGGTGATCCTTTGTTGAATTTCGTATTGCAAACTTTGTGTGTAATACAATTCGGCTTCAAACTTACGCACGGCCAGTTCAGTTACGCGGGTGGCCTCTTTCTGCATTCTTACAATAGACAGGGCATTGTTTTGTATGTCGATGTTTTGCTGAACGATCTGCAGTTGATTGTCCAGCGCCAGCAATTCATAATAAGAATTGGCGATCTCGGCAATCAGGGTGGTGATCATAAAATTTCTTCCTTCTACAGTAGACAGGTACCTGGCGACGGCTGCTTTTTTAGCGTTGTGCAGTTTGTTCCATATATCTATTTCCCAGGTGGCATAAGCCGCCACCAAAAAATCGGGCAGCGGATCGGGCATTTCTTTTCCTGGTTTGATGTCTGTAGTGGCTTCAGAAGCGCCCTGGCTGGTGTAACGCCCCACCTTGTCTACCCCTACCCCGCCTTTGATGCCCACAAAGGGCAGGTACTCGCCTTTGCGTACCCGTATTTCGTTGCGCGCAATTTCTATTTCCTGCATGGTGATGTTCAGTTCCTGGTTATTACGCAGGGCCGTATCGATAAGGGCAACGAGATAAGGATCGGAAAAATAGTCGCGCCAGACAATGCCGGCCGAATTGGTGGTGTCGCTATTGTCGCTGTACCTGGTTGGTACATTCCTGTTTTCAGTTTTCGTACTTAATGCGGGTACTTTGCAGGCTGCATAGGTCAGGCACAGGCAGCTTATAAAAATATATTTATACATGGTGTTCCATTTCTTCAGTTAACGGATTTTCATCTTCATCCCTGATCAGTTTGCGTTTGGCGGCTATTTTACCAAACAGGTAGTAGAGGCCGGGAATCAGGATGGCGCCGAATAGGGTGCCTATCAACATACCGCCTGCCGAGGCCGCACCAATGGTACGGTTACCAATAGCGCCCGGACCTGTTGCAAACAACAGCGGTATCAACCCGGCAATAAAGGCCAGCGAGGTCATTAATATAGGCCGGAAACGCACACGGGCCCCTTCCACGGCAGCACGGAATACCGATACGCCCGACCGGTGTTTCTGCACGGCAAATTCCACGATCAGCACGGCATTCTTACCCAACAAACCCACCAGCATCACCAAACCCACCTGTGCGTAAATGTCGTTGGCCAGCCCCATTAGTTTCAACAAGGCAAAAGTGCCAAACACACCCGCCGGCAGGGAGAGTATTACGGCCAGCGGCAGCAAAAAGCTTTCGTATTGCGCGGCCAGTATCAAGTACACAAAGGCCAGCACCACCAGGAAGATGTACAACGCTTCGTTACCGCGGCCGGCTTCATCTTTCGATAAACCTTCCCAGTCGATATCATACCCGCGTGGCAATGTTTGTGCGGCCACTTCCTCGATGGCCTTGATGGCTTCACCACTGCTATAACCTTTTGCGGGCTCACCCCTGATGGCGGAAGAGGTATACATATTGTACCGCGTGATCTCATTCAGGCCCTGTGTTTTTCGGATGGTCATGAAGGCAGAATAAGGCACCATTTCATCGCGGTTGTTTTTTACATACAGCTTCATCAGGTCGTCGGGTAAGGCGCGGTATTCAGGGGAAGACTGCACGTATACTTTAAAGAAAGTACCAAAACGAATAAAACCCTGCTCGTAGGTGCTGCCTATTAAAATAGAGAGGTTGTCCATAGCCTTGCCAATGGAAACACCTTTTTGCATGGCGGCCTTGTTATCGATCACCAGTTCGTATTGAGGATAGTTGGCGGCAAAAAAGGTAAACAGCCCGGTGAGCTCTTTGCGTTTGCGCAGGGCAGCCATAAAATCATCGTTTACTTTTTCCAGCTCCTTATAATCATCGCTGTTTGTTTTGTCGAGCAGGCGCAGGGCAAAACCACCGGCGGCGCCATAACCGGGTACCGCAGGCGGACCAAAAAACTCGATGGTAGCGCCGGGAATCTCGTGGCATTTCTCTTCCAGTTCTTCGATGATCTCCGTTACGTTGTGTTTACGCTCCGACCAGTCTTTGAGGTTGATGATACAGGTACCCGCATTCGATCCCCTGCCCTCGGTCAGCACTTCGTAACCGGCCAGTGCCGAAACGGATTGTATGCCTTCGATATGTTCGGCCACTTCCTGTACACGCCGCGCCAGGTCGTTGGTACGCTCCAGTGTAGAACCAGGCGGTGTTTGAATGATGGCATAGATCATACCCTGGTCTTCGTTGGGAATAAAACCCGATGGCAGTTTGCTGTTCAGGCCTACTATACCAAAACCAAAGGCTATCAATATGCCGAAGGTGAGCAGGCGGCGGTTCACTATTTTCTCCAATACAGTAGAATAACGCCCGGTGAGTTTTTCAAAACCCCTGTTGAATGCATCGATGAGGCGGTTGATAGGAGTTTTCTTCCTGGGCTTTCCATGATTGTTCTTTAATATCATGGCGCAGAGCACAGGCGTTAAGGTAAGCGCTACCACACCCGATAGCACAATGGAGGTAGCCATGGTAATGGAAAACTGCCGGTAAAAAATGCCCACCGGGCCCGACATAAACGCCACGGGTATAAACACGGCGGTCATTACAAAGGTGATGGCAATGATGGCGCCGCTGATCTCGTGCAGCACAATTTTGGTGGCCCTGAATGGAGAAAGATGTGTTTCTTCCATTTTGGCGTGCACGGCTTCTATTACCACGATGGCATTGTCTACCACAATGCCAATGGCCAGCACCAGCGCAAACAGGGTAATGAGGTTGATGGTAAGCCCGAACAATTGCATAAAAAAGAAGGAGCCCACCAGCGAAACCGGAACTGCCAGTGTGGGGATCAGCGTCGATCGCCAGTCGCCCAGGAACAGGAATACTACAATGGCTACCAGCACAAACGCTTCACCCAGCGTGTGCAATACTTTTTCGATAGAAGCATTGAGGAAATTGGATACATCATAACTGATCTCATATTCCATACCCGGCGGGAACTCGCGCTTCTTCATATCCGCCAGCGTTTCCTTGATCCGTTTAATTACATCGCTGGCATTACTGCCATAGGTTTGTTTTAATACAATGGCGGCAGAAGGATGGTTGTTGAGGTTGGAATAAATATCGTAAAACTCACTGCCCAGCTCCACATCGGCGATATCTTTTAAGTACAATATTTCACCATCGGGGTTGGCTTTGATGATGATGTCTTTGTATTGTTGAGGCTGATTATACCTGCCCTCGTAGGTGAGCACATATTCCAGCGCTTCTGAACGTTTGCCGTCGCTTCGGCCCAGCCTGCCCGGCGAACCGATGATGCTTTGTTCGGCCAGCGCTTCCATCACTTCTTCGGTACTTACATTGTAGGCGCGCATACGGTCGGGTTTAAGCCATATACGCATGGCGTATTGCCGGCTGCCGAGTATCAGCGATTTACCAATGCCTTTTACCCTTCGCAGTTCGTTGAGGATATTTACGTTGGCATAGTTGTACAGGAATTTTTCATCGGCTTTGGGATCGGTGCTGTACACGTTTACATACATCAGCATGTTGGGCTGCAGCACGTTTACCACAATGCCTTCGCGTTGCACCAGGGGCGGCAGCCGGTTGGTGACCTGTTCTATACGGTTCTTTACATTTACTACTGCCTGGTTGGGATCGGTGCCCAGGTCGAAGATCACCTGTATGTTGGCCTCACCCGCACTGGTGGCATCGGAGGTCATGTATTTCATACCGGGTACGCCATTCACGGCTTTTTCCATGGGAATGAGCACGGATTTTACCAGCACATCGGCGCTGGCGCCGGGATAGGCTACGGTAACCTCCACACGGGGCGGCGCGATATCGGGAAACTGCGAGGTAGGCAGGGTATTGATGGCCAATATGCCCAGGAAAATGATACCGATAGATATCACGATGGCAAAGACCGGCCTCTTCATGAATATATTAAACATGATGGTGCTATTTAAACTAATGACTTTATTCAGTAGGTAATTTCAGATGAGCAATTACCTGGGCGGGTTCTTCAAATTCGTATGATATCTTGTCGTAGTTTTGCACTTTGCGCAATCCTTCCAGCAGTATCTTTTCATTGCCCGTAAGACCTTCTTCGATGATATACAGATCGGGTATCTCGGCCGCTATGGTGATGGGTGTGAGTTTTACTGTATTGTCTTTATCCACTACATACACATACCGCTTGTCCATGATCTCCAGCGTGGCTTTCTGGGGTATGATCACCGCATTGTTCAGTTTTTCTTTTAAGAGTATGGTGCCGGTTTCGCCATGCCGCAACAGTCCTTCGTCGTTGGGGAAGCTGGCCCTGAAGGCAATGTTGCCGGTTTCGTTGTTGAATTCGCCTTCTATGGTTTCTACCACCCCGGGGTGTTTGAACAGTTGTTTGTTGGCCATCAACAGGTGCACGGTTGTTTTTTTGTTGGATGCATTGCTGGTTTTATAGTCCAGGTATTCGGGCTCCGATACATTGAAGTATACCCACATGCGGCTGTTGTCTGAAAGGCTGGTCAACAGCTCGCCTTCTTCTACCAGGCTGCCGATTTTTAAATGCAGCAGGTTGATGATGCCGTCGAAGGGCGCCCTGATCTCGGTAAATGCCAGGTGGGTTTTGGCCAGCGCTAATTCGGCCTGTGCCTTTTTGAGTTTGGCGGCCGCCATGGCCAGTTCGTTTTGTGATACAATATGGCTATCTGCCAGGGCCTTTGTGTTTTGCAGTTCAATGCCGGCGGCCTGGGCCTCGGCTTCGGCGCGTAATGCTTCGGCCTCATAAATTTTGGGCATGATGCGGAAGAGCAACTGGCCCGCTTTTACAAACTGGCCTTCGTCTACATACACATTTTGCAGGTACCCTTTTTCCTGGGCCCGTATTTCAATGTTGCGGATGGAGCGTATCTGGCACACATATTCTTTGGTGACCGTGGTGTCGGATTTTAATGGACTGGTGACAAGCAACTTTGAGGGGACTTCTTTATTTTCTTCTGTTGATTTACAGCCTGCATAGCACATAAAAGCACACAGGCCCAGGAGCATGAGGATCCTTTTCATAACTACAATAGAGATGTTAATTCAGTAAACAATAAATAATGAGGGAGTGAAGGCGGGTATATCAGATCCGGAAAACGCAGTGGACGATAAAAGAGGGGGAAGATAGATAAGTAAAATATTCACATGACAGGTTGGATGCCTTCAGGCTTTGATAAACCGGTGTGATAAATTCATTAAAAACCGGTTTTAATTCTTTACGTGATGGAACCGGGTTGTCGTCTTCTTCAATTTCAATGGCGCAGACTTCGTCGCTGGTTGTTTTTTTGCCGGGTGCAGGCGCATTACAAACCAGTACCTGTTTATTGTGATGCGTAGAAAATTCAGTTTTATGATAATGCGTACCATGATGTGAGCAGGGACGGGCCAACCCTCCGGTAAGGAGTACACAAAGGGACAGCAAAAGACGAAACATCAGGCTCATATCTGGCTGAGAAAGTTTGTTAAATCAGGGCGCAATTTATTGATTTAAGGGTATTGTGATTTTCGTTTACAATTCAATAACAAAAAAGGTGGGGCTCGGTGCCCCACCTTTTTTATTTAGAACTTTGGATGTTGTTGTCCCGCTAATCCGGGGTTATTATCGATAGTGGTGGTGTTCAGAGGTAAAAGTTCTACTTTGTTTTTTTCAATTCCCCTGAATATAGCCTGCACCCAGGGCTGGTCGGCTTTTAAAGCCTGTCCGCCATGAGGCGCCACGTTGCTGTGCATTTCAAGAATGGTATAACCATCTGCCTCCAGTTGCGTTCTTTCATCGGCCGTGGGCGCTGTCTTAAACGCTATATACGGAATGGCCACTACCGGATCGTTGAACGAGGTTGCGGTTTCCAATTTATAAGCCCGGTACAAATCGATGTTGGAATATTTACCTGTTTTATTAGCCATATCAATCACATTTTGTTTTGCCTGCGACAAGGCTTCGTAGTGAATGCCCCAGCGTACCAGGTCGGTACGGCGCCAGCCTTCAAAGGCCAGTTCCAGTTTGCGTTCGTGTATGATGGCATCTTTAAATTCCTGGTAGGTGGAGGGAGTAACGCCTATTTTCGAAACATCGCCTCCAAAACCGCGGGTCCTTACTTCTTCATAAGCAGCTTTGGCTTCGGGTGTAGGACCGTTGTTTAATTCGTTCTGTGCTTCTGCATACATCAACAGCACATCGGAATAACGCAGCCAGGGCCAGTTGATATCGCGTTTATTGATGGCGGTACCGGCTTCGCCTTTCCAGGTAACACGAAACTTGCCGATGCGGTTGCTGCCATAGGGATTCATCTGTCTTTTGTTGGCAGAGGTGATACCATACGTAGCGATGGTCACATCGCGGCGTTGATCATCTTCTTCATAATCGTACCATAAGGTGGGCAGCGCCGCCATCAATGGTTCGGCTTTACCATAGATAGAACTGGTATGCGCCGCCATGCCGTTGGTATAACCGATGGCCGAACGGTTTACGTTGTTACCATACTGGCCGTATTCCAGCATCGACTCGTTGTTATAGCGGTTGTTCACCAGGTCGCGGAAAACGGTTTCAAAGCTGGGCAGCAGGCTGTTTTCTTTCCTGTCTATAACCGCCTTGCAGGCATCGGATGCTATCTGGTACAATTCACGCACGCGGTTGGCATCTGCGCGTTGCGCCAGTTGTACACTGCCGGCAGCATACGAGCCCAGGTCCCAGCGCAATGAATAACCTGCAGCGTATAAGGCCAGGCGGGCAAGAATACCATAGGCTGCATTTTTTGAAAAACGCTCGGGCGTGGGTATCATGCCTTCGCTTTTCCAGGGCAGCAGCTCGATGGCTTTTTGCATATCGGCTACACAACCATCATAAATGGTGTCGCGGCTGACGCGTGAAGAAATAAAGGTGCCTGCATCCTCCACGGGGATGGTAGGATAAGGCAGATCGCCAAAGAAACGCACCACGTTCAAATAACACATGGCGCGCATGGCATAGGCTTCGCCCAGCAGCATGTTGATCTTTTTTTGTTCGGCCTCGTTGGCGCCTTCCATGTCACTGAGCTTTTTGATACACACATTCGAATACTCGATGGCCCTGTACATGGAAGTATAGGTATCGGTGGGTACAATATCGGGCGAGTATACATAGTTGGAAAACCTGTTCTTCGAATTGGTTTCCCCTTCGGTGGAGATACACTCGTCGGTACCCATACCAAACTGGTAATAGATCTCCCTGTTGAAGGTGAGATCGTAAATACCCAGTACGGCCATCTCGGCCTTGGATACGGTTTGGAAAGTGGTTTCGCTGTCGTATTGTGTTTCGGATGGCATTTCGAGCCATTTTTTACAGGAACCAAGCAGTACGCCGGTTGCCAGTAATAAGGATATATGATAGAATATCTTTTTCATTGGTAAAATTTTAGAAGGTGAGATTCAATCCTACAACAAAACTTTTTGCACGGGGATAAGCCGAATCGTCCACGCCTTTTTGAGTGGGTTTGTCGGAGTTGGCTACCTCAGGATCGTACCCGGTGTATTTGGTGAATGTATGTATGTTGTTGAGCGTGGCATAGAACCTTGCATATTTGATGCTTGCTCTTTTCAGCAACGAGGTGGGCAATGCATAACCCAGTGTAATGGTGTTGAGGCGCAGGAAGGAACCGTCTTCGAGATAATAATCCACGGCATCGCTGATGGATTTGTTGTTGGGCGCATGCAGGCTCCACAATGCATTGGCGGCATGTTGATTCGGGTTTAACTCGGCCAGTCGTGCCAGGTCGGTGGTTTCTTTGCCCGTGGCCGGATCGATCAGCCTGAAACGGTTGGCCGTGGCGGCCAGCGCTGTTTGGTTAGGCAGGTAGGGCCCCAGGAAGCGGCGTGTATTGGCGTTGAACACCTGGTTGCCGTAGCAGAAGTTCATAAAGATGCCGAGGTCGAATCCTTTCCAGGTAAAGGTATTGGTGATACCGCCCACAAAGTCGGGTTCGCCGTTACCCATGACCGCTCTGTCTTCCGTGCTCCATACGGGGTTTTCGGCGCCATCCTTTTCTCCTTTGTTCACCTTGTATTTGGCATCGCCAGGTTTTACCACACCGGTATTGCCCTTGGCGCGCGGTACGCCATCTTTCAACGAGTAGCTGCCATCGGGATTTTGTACAAAATCGTCCGTGGTATATACGCCATCGTATTGATAACCGTAGAACTGGCCCAGGCGTTCACCCACCTGTACCACAAACAAGCCGTCGTAAAATTTATTGTTCTCGTTGCCGTACAACTCCAGCACTTTCGAGCGGTTGAATGAAATGTTGAAGTCGGTTGTCCACGAGAAGTTTTTAGTGCGGATATTTCGTGAGTTCACCACAAACTCCACACCACGGTTTCGGATAGATCCTATGTTCTGGAACTGGGTGGAGTAACCGGTGGAAGTAGGAATCTGGTTTTTCAACAGCAGGTTATCGGCTTGCTGGTTATAAAAATCAGCGGTGATGTTAAGCCGGTTGTTGAGCACGGTAATATCAAGCCCGACGTTGAATGATTTTGTTTTTTCCCATTCCAGGTTGGGATTGGCCAGCACATCGCCGGGTGTGAGCGTATTGATCTCCTGGTTGTTGATGGCATAAAAGCCGGCGCGGTAACCGGTGACGTACATATAATCGTCGATATTACAATTACCGGTGGTACCATAACCTACACGCAGTTTCAACTGGTCGAATATGGCATTGCCCTTCATAAAACTTTCTTCTGATATGCGCCAGGCGGCCGATACCGAGGGCAGCAAACCAAACTGCTTGCCCGGTGCAAACTTCGACACACCATCGCGGCGCAGGGTGGCAGTTACCAGGTAGCGGTCTGCGTAATTGTACATAGCACGGCCGAACAACGAAAACATGCCATACCTGTTTTTACCCGACGACTTGGAGTACAGGGTTTGGGCCATGGCCACATTGTTGAGCCCGAAATTATTTTCAGCGAAATCGGAATAGGTGTTATTCAAATTGATGCCTTCGCGATAATAGGTTTCCTGGCCCAGCATCACGTTCAATCCATGGTCGCCCAAATTTTTTTTCCAGTTTAAGGTATTGGTGATTTGCCAGGCAAATTTCTCTGCATTGTTGCGGCTGCCATAGGGACCGCCATAGGTTTGCGAGGTTTTGGTACGGCCATCATCCCAGTAATCGCTGCGCACCTGTTCCCATAAGTAGCTGCCGGCCGAACGGAACATCAGGTTTTTCATAAGGTCTATTTCTATGCCTGCATTCACTGTGTATTGGCGGGTGAACCGTGTTTGGGTAACCGCATCGTTGGTGATGATGGGGTTGTAAATATCGTATTGCGAATCATCGGCCTGCATGTCTTCGCTGATATCGGTGTTGATGAGTTGCTCATCGGTAAACCGGATGCCGCCGGTGACCGGCTGCAGCAGCGTGAGTTTTAGTTGGCCCGCCATGGAACCGCCGCCCTGCAGCTTCATGCTGTTGAAGTTGGTGTTGAGATCAACACGGATGCGGTCGCTGACCTTATGGTTTATTTTCGCACGTACGTTGGTGCGGTCGAAACCGTGTTTGGCAATGATACCGTCCTGGCTGGTATGGTTCAAATTGAGCAGCAGTTTGGTTTTATCGTTGCCGCCGCTGATAGATACGTTGTGGTTTTGCATGTTGGCCGTGCCGCCAAAAACCACATCCTGCCAATCGATACCCGGCCGGCCGCCATAGGTATTCCTGATATAGTCGGCTGCGCCGGTGAAGAAGTTGGGATCGGTTTCATCGCCGCCAAAGTTTTTGGTCCATTTATCGGGGCGGCCTGCCAGCGTTTGAAACTCGTACTGGTAATCTACATATTGTTCGGGGTTGAGCATATCCAGCTTTTTGCCCAGCTTTTCAAAACTCAGGTAACCGTTGTACGACACCTGTGTTCTGCCGCTTTTACCCGATTTGGTGGTCACCAGTATCACACCGTTGGAGCCACGGGCGCCATAGATGGCCGTGGCCGAGGCGTCTTTCATGACGTCGATGGTTTCGATATCGTTGATGTCGATATTTCTCAGGCCATCTTCCATTTGAAATCCATCTACGATGTACAGCGGGTTGTTGCCCTGTGTAATGGAGGTACCGCCACGCACCGTGATATTGATATCAGCGCCAGGAGCGCCACTTTGTGTTACCACGTTTACACCGGCTATCTTACCCGTGATGGCCTGGGCCGCCGAGGTGACCGGTATTTTGGCGATCTCCGCACCGGTGACCGAGGCCGTGGCGCCCGTAAGGTCTTTTTTGCGGGCCGTACCATAACCGATCACCACCACTTCGTTGAGCGATTTATCCTGTGGTTCCAGTTGTATTTGGAATGTGCGGGTAGTACCCACCTGCAGGGTGCGGGTGACGTAGCCGATAAAGGAAACCACCAGGGTGGCTTTTTCGTTGGGGACCGTGATGGAGAAATGGCCGTCGCGGTTGGTGAGGGTACCGTTTTCGGTTCCCTGTACCATTATGTTGACCCCTTCGAGCGGGGCCGATTTGTCGCCCACCGTACCGGTGACTGTAATACCGGACTGGGCGAAGGCGCCGCTGCCCATGAGGGTGAGCAGGCACCAAAGTAAACGTTTACATTTTGCAAGACAAGCTTTCATTGTATATCTGTTTTTGCATGAGAATGAGGAATGGTTCTGCGGCGGGAGGCGCCGCAATGGTATTAATTGTGTAAATGACTGTTAATCAGACGATGGGAAGCGTTTACCGGGATGGTAATCGTATATCAGGGACTGTGTGGTTAGTTCGTTTTTCATACAGCAGCGTTTTGGAAGTTCAGAGATAACGGTGCTGAAGGTAGAGTGTGGGGTGGTGAAAAGCATCCTGCGCCATCCTGATAATTTGTGAAGGGTATCGTTAACAATTAGCCGCGGGAAAACAGAACCTTTATTTTTTACCCGGTGAACCGCACGAGGCGGCTTACTAATTTGCCATTGTGCGTGTGTTTGAGGATGAAGACTGGCAACTACGTTGTTGATACGAGGTTACGCCGTGGATAAAACGCCTTTACAGCGTACTTTAACCAGGGGTATACCAAGGTTATACCGTAGATATGCCGTACTTATGCCGTGGATATGCCGTAGTAATGCCAACTTTGGGCATATCAATAAGTTATGGAGGTACAGGATAAATTTGTGCGTTGTTAGTCCGAAAAAAACTTAACCTGCATAGGTTTTGGTCCTGATACTTGCTTAACGTACCAGGCTTTAAGCATGAATAACTGTAATTAACGGGGAAGCGCCATATTGCGTTGCAGTTTTGGTTTGAAGCTGCCGGAAATGGGTAAGTGAAAATATCGGGACTTGGATGGGATTTATATCGAAACTGACTGATGTTTTCATCGTGCTTTTTGGTATAATTGACATGTCTTATGGTGAAAATCTCTGATTGAAAAAGCGGGAAATATTTTAACTTATTCATCTTAACACAGCATCCTATGGCACGAAAACTTGCTCAACTAAAAAAAATACCCGATCCCAAAGAATATCTGGAATTTGACTTTTACGACGATGATGGGGTTAGGGAAGTAAATAGAAATTTATATAAGGACAGAAATGCCGTGGAACGTAATGAACCTCCTGGAGTAAGATTTAACTTTGCCATATTTCCAAAGGATAAATAAAACAGGCGGTCGCTGTACGGAAATTTGACTGTCTTTTAGTTGAAGATTTTTGTAGATACACCGGCCTGGATGAACAGACTGTGAACGACTTTATAGAAGAAAGCTAAGAAATTAGGTTTAAATAACCGGCGTTAAATAAAATAGCCATGCAAACGTTTGAAATTATATTGTATACCGCCCCGGAAGGCAAGGCTCATATAGAAGTTTTTTTTGAGCAGGAAACTTTTTGGCTTTCCCAGAAAAAGATGGCGGAGTTGTTTGGGGTGGATGTGCGAACGATAAGCGAGCACCTTCAAAACATATTCAAAATCAAAGAATTGGAAGAAGATTCAGTTATCCGGAAATTCCGGATAACTGCTGCAGATGGCAAGAACTATAACACACAGTTTTATAATCTGGATGCAATTATTGCGGTTGGTTATCGTGTAAACTCTCACGAAGCTACCCGCTTTCGTATATGGGCCACAAAAACCTTGCGTGAGTACATCATAAAAGGGTTTGTGTTGGATGATGAACGGCTAAAGCAGGGTAAGAAGTTTGGGAAGGATTATTTCGATGAATTACTGGAACGTATTCGCGAAATACGTGCGAGCGAACGCCGGTTTTACCAGAAAATCACAGACATATATGCCCAATGCAGTGTGGATTATGATCCAAAGTCAGAAATAACGCTCTTATTTTATAAAACGGTACAGAACAAACTGCATTGGGCCATTACAGGACATACGGCCGCAGAAATTATTGCTGAAAGGGCTGATGCATCTAAGCGGAACATGGGTTTAACCACCTGGAAAAATGCACCTAAGGGAAAAATTTTGAAAAGAGATGTAACTGTGGCAAAGAACTATTTGAATGAGGAGGAGATATCGGCGCTTAACCGGATAGTAAATATGTATTTAGATTATGCCGAGAATATGGCTGCTCGTCAAAGAGTAATGACGATGGCAGATTGGAGTGACAGGTTGGACGCTTTTCTGCAGTTTAATGAATATGATGTATTAAAAAATGCCGGCAGGGTAAGTGCGGCAGTAGCTCACAAATTGGCAGAAACTGAGTTTGAAAAATATAGGGTGGTTCAGGACAGGGAATATGAATCGGACTTCGATGCGGAATTGAAAAAACTGGAACAAAAGTCAAAAAAAGATAAAAACGTTTAAAATATTGTACACACCAGATATCTTACCATGAAGATTCAATACTGCTCAGACCTTCACCTGGAGTTTCCGCAGAACAGCAAGTTCATGGAAGAGCATCCACTTATACCAGCCGGCGAAGTATTGATATTGGCGGGTGATATATTGCCTTTTGAGTTGCATAAAAGCCAAAAGGCATTTATTGATTTTGTAGCAGACAATTTTGAAATGGTATGTTGGATTCCGGGCAATCATGAATATTATGGTTATGATGTGGCAAAAATTCCGAATCCGTTAAACGAAAAACTGCGCAGCAATGTATGGCTTCTCAATAACCAGGTAGTTACTTTCAATAGCGTCCGGTTTATTTGCAGTACGCTTTGGAGCAAAATAAATGTTGTAAACGCGTTGGATATTCAGCGAAACATTTCGGACTTCTTTTCCATTAGCTGGCAGGGTAAAAAATTTACCACAGGCCATTTTAACCAGTTGCATAGCCAATCGGTAGGTTTTTTGGAAAAGGCCCTAAAAGAAATAGATGTAAAAAAAAGCATTGTAATAACGCATCATGTCCCTACCCTATTTAACTACCCTTCGAAATACCGGAACAGCCCATTAAATGATGCTTTTGCGACAGAATTGTATGATTTGATACATGACTCAGGCGCCAGGTATTGGATTTATGGCCATCACCATTGTAATGTACCGGAGTTTAAGGTAGGGCAAACAACGCTATTGACAAATCAAATGGGTTATGTACAACTTAAGGAGGAAGTTGGTTTTAAAGAAAATGCAGTGATTGACGTTTAATAAATGACATGGTAATAGCGAGCCTCAGCATATTCCTACCGGAAAGCCGTTATGCCGCTTCAAAAAATCAACGATATTACAGCGTGAACTACGGGAGGCCGCTTCAACCATAAACTCCAATTAGCTGGGCATGCTACTCCACCTTCCAATCCTTCGGCGCCTTGAACCCTTTCCTGCCCTCGTGGTATGCAGGCACCACCATCGCCGATTTAATATTATCAAATTCCGCCACCATCTTGTTCAACCTGGCATACATCGCTTCATTCTCCGCCCTCACATTCTTCCGCTCACTCGGGTCTTGCATTATATTAAACAACATATCTTCTTTCTCTTCCATTTTGGGATTGCCCATATTCGCCTTTACAATCTTCCAGCCATCAACTATTAAACTGCCAAAACCCAAATACATAGTTCGGCTGATTGATTTTTTCTCGCCCTTCCAGAATGGAAGCATACTTATGCCATCATAGGGTTTGGGAGGTTTTGAATTTATACCAGCGATCTGCCGCAACGTGGGTGCAATGTCTATATAGCCCATTACCTGCTCGATGGTTTGTCCGCCTTGTACTACGCCCGGCCATTTTACAATAGCCGGCGCACGCACACCCCCATCCCACTCCTGGAATTTCATGCCGCGTAAACCGCCGTTGCTTCCTATTAATGTGTCGGCGGAGCCGTTATCGCTGAAGAAGATGACGAGGGTGTTGTCTTCTATATTGGCATCTTTTATTGATTGTAAAATTTGCCCGATACCCCTGTCCATGGCGGTTACCATGGCGGCAAAGGTTTGTGAATCGCGGCCGGAGGTATCTTTTCCGTATAACTGTAAGTCTTCCTTCTTAGCCTGGAAAGGAGAATGGGGTGCATTATAGGCTACATATACAAAGAAGGGCGATTTACCGGCGTAGTTTTTTATACATTGTACGGCTTCGTTGGTGATTAAATCGGTGGAATAACCTTTATCGTATGAAGTGGCTTCATCGTTGTGCCAGTCCAGCTCGCCTTCACGTTCATGGGTGAAATAATCGATGGCGCCATTGTAATGTCCGTAGAAATGGGTGAAGCCACGGCTGAGTGGTAAATATTTGCGGGCAGAATGACCGAGATGCCATTTGCCAATGGCGGCGCGATTGGTATAACCGGCCTTTGCCAGCATTTGCGGGATAAATTCTTCGGTGGTATCTACACCAAACGGACTCCATGGCGGTATCACGTTGGCGCGCAGACCAAAGCGGTTGGGATAGCGGCCGGTCATCATACCGGCGCGGGTGGGTGAACAAATGGGCGATGTATAAAAGCGGTTGAGGACGGCGCCTTCTTTGGCCAGTTGATCAATGTTGGGAGTACGGTTGCTGCTGCCATGATAACCTACATCGCCCCAGCCGAGGTCATCGGCCAGTATAAGAACGATGTTGGGTTTCTTTTGGGCATGCACGAAGCAGGGCAACAACAATAACAACAAAATTTTTTTCATAGTATTTATTTGTTTGTCAGTTCAACATCATCTATCCATACCTGTGTATTGGGCGCCACTTTACCAAAATACAAGGCTATGCGGTATTGCCCGTCTTCGGGTACCGCGATTGAAGGGAAGTTTCCCTGGCTTTTTTGGGTAGAAACGTTTAATGCCTGGTCGATGATCTTGTTAAAACCATCGCCGGCCTTTTCAAGGCGAACGATAAATGAAGTTGGTTGACTGGCCTTTGCCTGCAACTTCACCGTAAACTGTTCACCTTTATTTGCCCTGAAGGGCCAGAACAGCGCCAGGTCGGCAGGTTTGTCGCCGGATTGGATTACCGCCACCAGTGCTGCGTTTTTGCCGGTCATGCTTCCGCTGCTGTCAACAGTGATGTTTGCCTGTATTTCATTTTTGATGTTCCATCCACCCAGGTTATCATCGAATTGGCCATTTACAAAACGGCGGTAGGCCTGCATGCGTGCACCGTATTCACGGGTATCGAGCGGAAAGGCTTGTATACTTTCAGCCCATTTTGTCCAGGCGCTGAACATGGATTGCACTCTTTCGGGATATTTTTTTGCCAGGTCGTTTTGTTCGGAAGGATCGGCTTCCATATCGTACAGCTCCAGGCTGTCTTTGCTTAGCTCGCTGTTCTCGGGTGTACGGGCCACCAGCTTCCATTTGCCATCACGCACGGCAATATTGGCTTCATGCTCCCAATAGATGACGCCGCGGTTATTGGTTTTGCCGGTGAAATGTGGTTGTAAACTTTTACCCTGCAGGGGCACGATGGTGTTGCCATGAAATTGT